>Ga0163155_10003049_pt1 | contig 18243 bp, 15 predicted proteins | sample OliLakLV19SP4G1_FD_148611 | JGI IMG/M metagenome (GOLD analysis project Ga0163155, IMG submission 148611) | Freshwater microbial mat bacterial communities from Lake Vanda, McMurdo Dry Valleys, Antarctica - Oligotrophic Lake LV.19.SP4.G1 | ecosystem: Environmental > Aquatic > Freshwater > Lake >... | reverse complement strand
GCCGGTTCGTATCTAGCGGCGGGCTCGTCTGGCACGTCCAGATCATGCGTCCCGACGGTGCGACAGCCGACGCTGGTGGTGCGCCAGCGATCGTACTCGTCCACGGTACGGGCGCGTCGACGCACTCGTGGCGCGATGTGATGCCGATCCTCGCCCGCCGCATGACCGTCGTCGCGATGGACCTGCCCGGCCACGGATTCACGTCGATGCCGAACGACGGCGCTGGCCTGTCGCTGCCCGGTATGGCGACGGGTGTCGCGGAACTCTTGTCCAAGCTCGGCATCGCGCCTCGCATCGCGGTGGGACATTCGGCGGGCGCTGCCATCCTTGCCCGCATGTGCCTCGACCGGCGGCTTGACCTCGACACGTTGATCTCGCTCAACGGCGCCATTCTTCCACTCGGCGGGCTGGCCGGGACGATCTTCTCGCCGATCGCCAAGTTGCTCGTCGGCCTCGATTTCGTGCCCCGCTATGCCGCAAGCCGAAACGCCGACCCGTCGGTCTTGCGCGGTTATCTTGCCAACACCGGCTCGACGCTCGATGCGCGCGGACTGGAGCTTTACGGCACGCTTGCGCGAAGCCCGGGGCACGTCGCAGCAGCGCTCGGCATGATGGCGAACTGGAACTTGCCCGCCATGGAAGCCGAGCTGCCAAAGCTCACGCCGCGTCTGGTGCTCGTCGCCGCCGCACTCGACCGGATGATCAAGCCGAACGACAGCTTCCGCCTGCGCGACCGGCTCGCCAACGCCGAAGTCGTGTTCCTGCGTGACGTGGGCCATCTCGCACACGAGGAGCGCCCGGCCGAGATCGCTGAGTTGATCCTGTCACGCGCTGTGCAGGCAGGCATCCTGAGCCCGCCAGAAGCGGGCACACCGCAGTCATCCGCGCCATGATCGCGTTCGATCCCGGCACCATCAAGTTCGTTTTACTATTCGGCGGAGCATTCGTCGTGGCAGTCTTTGGCCTTGCAGCTAACGCGCGCCGCGCCCGCGAATTCGAGCGCCAACGGGCCAGACAAAAAGACGACGCAGGCTTGTGACAAATTGAACTGCCGCACCCACGTCATCGATGTCGGCGCGTCAGGCGAGCCGCACGGCCGTGATCAAGCCGTCCGGCGTACAACGCCGATCACGAGAAGCAGGCCGATGGCGCCAAGTGTGGCCGACAAGATCTGGCCGACGATGTCGGAGTTGAAGCCGACGCCAAGTCGCGGCAGCAGGGCTCCGGCAATGACAGCGCCGATGATGCCGACGACGATATTGCCGACAAGGCCGAAACCGTAGCCTTTGACAACTGTGCCAGCGAGGAAACCGGCGATCGCGCCGATCACAAGCCAGACGAGAAGTGCTTCGATGGGCATGGTATGTTCCAATTCAAGCAAGGAGAGAGGACCGATTGTTCGCCGAGTGCGGAGACGCCGCAGCTCGTCATGCAGTGAACGTCGCGTGAGCCCCCGCGTTCCATCGCGCATCGGCAAATTTTGGACGCCCCGAGCTGGCCAACCTTGACAGCCGCAGGGCGGCATGCGCTGTTCCGCGCCTCTTCAACCGCCCGGCCACCGGCCGTCTGGCGGGGGCGAAGCTTGCGACGGCGTATCTGAAGACGGGCGACATGCGATGGCTGACACGAAATCGACGAACAAAAAACAACCCGCCACCGGCGCTTCTGCCACGCAGGCATCAGACCGGGCGTTGCACCGCTATCGATCGCAAACCTGCGGCGGGCTACGGTTGGCAAATGCTGGCACAGCCGCGCGCCTTTCGGGCTGGGTCCACCGAATCCGTGACCATGGCGGCGTGCTGTTCATCGACCTGCGCGACCATTACGGCATCACGCAAGTCGTTGCTGATCCAGATTCTGCCGCGTTCAAAGCGGCTGAGCGCCTGCGCTCGGAGTGGGTGGTCCGCATCGACGGCCTCGTCCGCGAGCGGCCAGACGGTACGCTCAACGCCGAATTGCCGACCGGCGAGATCGAATTGTTCGCCACCGAAATCGAAGTGCTGGCCGAAGCAGCCGAATTGCCGGTGCCGGTGTTCGGCGAGCCCGATTATCCAGAAGACTTGCGGCTGCAATACCGCTTCCTCGACCTGCGTCGCGAGAGCCTGCACAGAATCATCATGGCCCGCGTCGCCATCATCCGCTCGATCCGCGAGCGCATGCACGAGGCCGGCTTCAACGAATTCCAGACGCCGATCCTGACGGCGTCGTCGCCCGAAGGCGCGCGCGACTTCCTGGTCCCATCGCGCGTCCACCCCGGCAAGTTCTACGCCCTCCCGCAGGCCCCCCAGCAATATAAGCAATTGCTGATGGTGTCGGGTTTCGATCGATATTTCCAGATCGCCCCGTGTTTCCGTGACGAGGACCCGCGCGCCGACCGGTTGCCGGGCGAATTCTACCAGCTCGACCTCGAGATGAGCTTCGTCGAGCAGGAGGACGTGTTCCAGACGATGGAACCGGTCCTGACCATGCTGTTCGAAGAGTTCGCCAACTGGGGTCTGGCTGCAGGCGAACACGGAAAAACCGGCGGATTGCACAAGCGCGTCACGCACGGCTGGCCGCGCATCCCCTACGACACGGCAATTGCCAAGTACGGCTCGGATAAGCCTGACCTGCGCAACCCGATCGAAATGTCGGACGTCACCGAGCACTTCCGCGGCTCGGGCTTCAAGGTGTTTGCCGGCATGATCGATAAGGACCCGAAGGTCCGCGTCTGGGCGATCCCGGCTCCCGGCGGCGGTTCACGCGCGTTCTGCGACCGCATGAACGGCTGGGCGCAGCGCGAGGGCCAACCCGGCCTCGGCTACATCATGTTCAAGGACGGCAAGGGCGCTGGCCCGATCGCCAACAACATCGGGCCTGAGCGCGCCGAGGCGATCCGCGCTGAGCTTGGCCTCGCCGATGGCGATGCGGTGTTCTTCACCGCTGGCAACCCAGCCAAGTTTTACAAGTTCGCTGGTCTTGCCCGCGACCAAATCGGCCGCGAACTGAAGCTGATCGACGAGAACCAGTTTGCGCTGGCCTGGATTGTCGACTTCCCGTTCTACGAGTGGAGCGAGGAAGAAAAGAAAATCGACTTCTCGCACAACCCGTTCTCGATGCCGCAAGGTGGTCTCGACCAGTTGACGGCCGCCGAAGCCGATGTCGCTTCGGGGACAAAAAACGCCGAGGAGGCCTTCACCGGCATCAAAGCGTTCCAGTACGACATCGTCTGCAACGGCTACGAGATCGCGTCCGGCGGTATTCGCAACCAGTCGCCCGAATTGATGATCAAAGCGTTTGGCATCGCAGGCCTCGGCCCCGAGGTCGTCGAGCAGCGGTTTGGTGGCATGTTGCGCGCGTTCCGCTACGGTGCGCCACCGCACGGCGGGATGGCTGCCGGCGTCGAGCGCATGGTCATGCTGCTGACCGGGTGCAAAACCGTCCGCGAGGTCGCGCTGTTCCCAATGAACCAGCAGGCTAATGATTTGCTAATGGGCGCACCGGCAGAAGTATTCCCCAAGCAGCTCAAGGAGCTGTCGCTCAAAGTCGCGGTCGCGGAGAAGAAGTAGAGGAGGATGGCTCCTCAAATCGGAAGTAGCCTGACGCGGGATCGCCTTTCGTCAACAACGACAAGCGCTCCCGTCGTAAGTTCTCCTTCGAACTGATGCAGTGCTTGAAGGACGACCGCAGCCATGGCCTTGGGCAAAACGTCCTGCGCGCGAATTTGCAGTACGCTCGGAGTGGCGTCGCCACCTACGGCAAGTAGCGTTCCAAAATCGAGATCGTGAGTAAAAACAACGTAGTTGTGTTCCCGGGCCCAAGACATGATCACGCTATCAGCAGCGTTCGGATGACCGACGTTACGCCAGTGGACGGCTTCAAATCCAGCTTCAGAAAGGACTCTTGCCCAATCCGGTGAGAGGTTCATGTCGACAACGACTCTGATCGTCATTCGCCAGCCAGGGCGATTTCACGCTCCTCAAGTCGCCAAGCCGCATATGAAAGTGCCTGATCGATGTCGGCCATTTCCAGATATGGATAAGCGGCGAGAATTTCATCGCGAGAACGTCCCGCTGCCAGCAGACCGAGAACCGTCGAGACAGTCACCCTCAGTCCGCGAATACAGGCTTTCCCGCCCATTACGGCCGGATCATGGGTAATACGATCAATTTTCGGCATGATGGTCTTAATCCGATCAGAGTACGTGGGCCGATAATAGCGGTTCTGATCGCACCATCCAAGCTTTGGATTTCTCTTAGCCGATCCGTCCTTGACCCCGCTCTACCTAACCTCGACCATGATCTCGTGGCGTTGCATGAAGGGTGGCGTGAACGGCGGATTGTAGCTCGCCAGTGCCGGAGCGCCGATCACCTCGGTCTTGTCGCGGGCAAGAGCGGCGACAAGCTCTGCCGATTTTGCTGTAACCCGGCCTTCGGTCGCCCACCATGAAAACGCCGCCACGGCGACGTTGCGGGCTGGCACCTCCAAGAGGCGGACGCGCGGGTCATTTGGCACCGGCAGGTCGGCGATCGACTTGAACTCAGAGGGCATCACGAAGCGCATGGTTCCCGGGCGCATCGTGCCCGTTTCAGTTGTGCCTTTTGTCATGACAACGGGCGCGGTCATCGCGATTTTCTGGGCGCCCGCAGGTGATGCGTCCATCACCACAGGGGCGGTCATTGCGACCTTGCTGCGCGTGCTGTTACCGCCGAAAATATAACCAGCTAGCGCCCGGAAGCCAGCGCCGCGGTCCATCATGCCGAGTGTCGGCATGTCGGTTTCAGCGATAATGTTCGGCGCGTAGCGGCGCACCTCGTATCCATCGGCTTGCCTGACAACCTCATACTTCGGCTGTTCGATCCCTGACACGCTGAGCGCTCCAAATGCGATCCAGGCCCCGAGCGCCAGCGCCACGGCCACCAACGTCGCCGTTACGATCCGACGCATAGTTCTAACTCCGAAATTTATAAGACGACACGCCCTAGATAACGCTAAAGTCTGTGCCATGGGATCATGCGGCCGATGAGACTGTCTTCACGCACCATATGATGCCAGACGACGTGGAGCGAATGTGCGCCGCCGAGCACGACAAGCGCCGCACTGACGACATGATGGCTCAAACTGAGCCAGTTCAGAGCGGGTCGGCTCAGCCCGGTGTCAAACGCGATTTTCCAAGAGCCGAGCTCCAAGCCCTGGCCGACGGCCGCGAGGTAGCCGATGCCGGTCAGTGGGGATAAGAACAGCAAGATCACCATCGTTCGTACGGCCAGCTTCATCCAGCGTTGCTCGCCAGCTTCTATGTCTGCAACTCGCGGCGGCACCTGACGGCTGGCCCACCACATCACCGAGATGACTGCGAGCCCCAAGACGACGTACCCGCCAATGATATGAAACTGCCCGATGAAAACGATCAGATCGTTTTGACTTCTGTGATCCATGAACGGCGCGGAAAACCCGATCGCAAAGATGAGGATCGTGAGGCTCCAATGGAGCATCAAGGAAAACGTATCGTACTGAAAGGATCGCACGGCCATGGGCCACCTTTGAATAACGGCTCCGGTCTGAAGTCGACCGGACTTTGAACGCGCGACCGGCAAAAATCGTTCCGCCCATCGCCCCGGCATGGGTATCGGCAACGGCACCCAGTCGCCAACGCGTTCGCGCCGACGCTACGCGGTATACCTAAAACGCCGTTACAATCCCGCTTTCCGGCTTTGCAGCATCATGAACGTGTCGTTGGTCGCTTCTGCGACCTGGAACCACATGTAGTTGTCCGCGCGGATCTCCTTCATCCGCTGATACACCCGCTTGAAGTCGGCGTTCTTAGCCGACGTCTCGTCGAACACCGCAGTGGTCGCCGCAAAGCAGGCCTCCAACGCCTCGACGGGGAATGTCCGCAACTCCGCTCCCGATTTGACCAAGCGCCGCAGGGCACCCGCGTTCAACATGTCGTAGCGCGCGGTCATCACGGTGTTGGCATGGCAGGCAGCGGCCTTGATCGCGGCCTGGTACGGCTTCGGCAGCGGCGTCCACTGCTCGAGGTTGATGAAAAAGTGCAGCATCGCCTGCCCCTCCCACCATCCGGGATAATAATAATACTTCGCCACATCCTGGAACCGCAGCTTCTCGTCATCGTATGGACCGACCCATTCGGCGGCATCGAGCGCGCCTTTCTCGAGCGCGCCATAAACTTCCGCCCCGGGCAATTGTACCGGCTGGGCACCGAGCCGGGCTAAAACGGCGCCACCAAAGCCACCGATGCGCATTTTCAGGCCGCGAAAATCGTCGACCGATTTGATTTCCTTGCGATACCAGCCGCCCATTTGCGCACCCGTATTGCCAGCGGGTAGACCGAGCACGCCGTATCGCTTGTAGAAGTCGTTGAGCAGATCGATGCCGCCACCATCATACATCCACGCATTCTGCATCCGGCAGTTGAGACCGAACGGCACGGCGGTGCCGAACGCAAACGTCGGGTCCTTGCCCCAATAGTAGTACGATGCCGTATGGCAGCATTCGACGGTCGCGTTCGACACCGCATCGAGAGCCTGAAGGCCCGGCACGATTTCGCCAGGGGCGAACACCTGGATCTGGAACCGGTTGTCGGTGATCTCGGCGACGGTTTTGGCAAACACGTCGCCAGCGCCATAAATCGTGTCGAGCGATTTTGGAAAACTCGAGGTCATCCGCCATTTGAAGACGGGCAAAACGTCGGCAATGGCGGGAGCGGCCAAGGTGGCTGATGGACGCACTGATCCGGTAACCGCCGCAGTTGCCGCCACCCCCGCCACCGTCGCCTGGAGAACCTTGCGCCGATTGATGTTACCCATGTCCGGGACGTCCCCGCTCGATTGTCGCGTTTTTTACGCACCGGCCTATACAGCTACTCGCGATCACATCCCATATCCAGACCACTGGCGAGGTAAGGCCGGGGAGGAAGCAAACGGAACCACCAATGGACGAATTCACCATCCGCCCGACCCCAGACGATCCGGCCCTGTCCTCGGTGGTCCCGGGGCTTGACCATGAGGGCCTTTGCGTCGAAACGGTCGTCGTCACCGAGCGCCCGCTGACGCTCTATCTCAACGCACGCGAAATCGTGACGATGATGACGATCGGCGACCACCCAGACCTGCTCGCCGTCGGGTATCTCCTCAACCAGAACATGCTGAAGTTCGACGATGTGATCACCGGCATCGACTACGAGCCCGATATCGAGACCGTCGTTGTCCGCACCGAGCGCGAGACCAACTTCGAAGACAAGCTCGCCAAGAAGACGCGCACGTCGGGGTGCGCGCAGGGCACGGTGTTCGGCGATCTGATGGAGGCCTTTGACAGCATAACGCTATCGGCCGACGCTCGCCTCAAGACCAGCGACCTCTATGCCTTGACGCGCAAGATCAACACCGAACCGAGCCTTTATCTCAAAGCTGGCGCCATTCACGGCTGCGTCCTGTGCCACGGCGACCGTCCCTTGATCTACATGGAGGACGTCGGCCGTCATAATGCGGTCGACAAAATCGCGGGTTACATGTTCCTCAATCGCGTCGCGGCCCACGATAAAACGTTCTACACGACCGGTCGCCTGACTTCGGAAATGGTGATCAAAACCGTAAAGATGGAAATTCCCATTCTCGTCTCACGGTCGGGCTTTACCGCTTGGGGCGTCGACCTCGCCCGCAAAGCCGGGCTGACGCTGATCGGCCGGGCGCGCGGCAAGCGGTTCGTGTGCGTCTCGGGCGAACAGCGTCTCGTGTTTGACGCCGACCTCGCGACCGTGGACGTCGGCGAAGGCAAAGTCCGCAAGGGCGCACTGGCGGAGGCCGATTGACGATGGCAAACGACTTCTCCCCCCCGGATCGCAGCAAGATCGTCGGCATTTTGCTCGCTGGCGGTCAATCGCGGCGCATGTTCGAAGGCAGTACCGAAAAGCCGGGCGATAAACCCACGTTGCACAATGGGCCGGGCGACAAGCGATCTGGCGACAAAGGCCTGCTGGATATCGCAGGTCGGCCGATGCTGGGTCACGTCATCGAACGGTTACGCCCGCAGGTCAGTACGTTGGCGATAAACGCCAACGGAGACCCGTCCCGGTTCGCCGCCTTCGGACTGCCCGTTGTTGCCGACCCTATCGAAGGCTTTCCCGGCCCGCTCGCTGGCGTGCTGGCCGGCATGCAATGGGCGGCAAGGCACGCTCCCGGCGTGACCCACATCGCGACCGTTTCCACCGACGCGCCGTTCATGCCGCCCGACCTCGTTCCATGTCTCGTTGCAGCGATCACAAGCGACAAGCCGATCGCGCTGGCCGCGTCGGGTGGCGAATTGCATCCAGTGATCGGATTGTGGCCGGTGGCGCTCGCCCACGATCTCGAAACTCAGCTGCGAAATGGCGTCCGCAAGGTGCTTGCCTGGACGGACCGGCATGGTACCAGTGCGGTTGAATTCCCCATGCTTGTCATCGGCGGGAACCGCGTCGACCCGTTCTTTAACGCGAACACGCCCGCCGAACTCGACGAGGCCCGGCGCCTCCTCGCGCGGGACTTGGAATAGAAGGTCGCGCACAATGCCCAATGCGAAAACACCCGTGGTCGGCGTCTGCGGCTGGAAAAAATCCGGCAAGACGACGCTCACCGTCCGCCTGATCGAGGAGTTCACCCGGCGCGGCCATCACGTCGTCTCGATCAAGCACGCGCACCACGAGTTCCAGGTCGACGACGGCCCGACCGACAGCGCCCGCCACAGAACGGCAGGGTCGCGCGAGATCTGCATTGTCGGCGGAAAGCGGTGGGCGATCATCCACCAGCTCGACAATGAGCCCGAGCCCAACATCGACGAAGTTCTGGGTTGGATGTCGCCAGCCGATATCATCATCGTCGAGGGCTACAAGTCGGCGGCAATCCCGAAAGTCGAAGTGCGCGCATCGACGGCGTTCTCGCAGGCAAAGTTGACGCCCGACGACACCAACGTCATCGCCATCGCTACCGACAAGGACGAGCCCGGCGAAACCATCCCGGTGCTATCGCGAGACGATGTCTCCGAGATCGCGGATTTGATCGTCGCCACGATTGGGCCAATCGGCAAGCGCATCGCTGAGGCACGGGCTCTGGCGCGAAGCCGACCGGCTCCCGGCAAGAGCGATGGGGCCGCCTCTAAGGCAATCGGCAGTGCCGACGGCGGGCCACCAGCATCAAACTCCAGCAACTAGACCCATTCGGCAACGGTTCGACATCGTGCGCAATCACACGACACTCATCAGCTTTGCCGTCGCCGCATATGCCCTGGCGACAGACGGGACGGCGCAGGGCGTACGCAAACCGGTTCCCTTACCCGGTACCGATCCTGGCGGCGTCATGGTGGCCTATATCGGACCCGGCATAGACTACACCCGGTCGGGGCTTGCAGAGCGGCTGGCGCGCGACGGTGAAGGCGAGATCATCGGCTTCGACCTCGTCGACCGCGACCGCCGCCCGTTCTGCCGTGTCGGATGCGAACCGCAGACGGATGCCGTTCTAGCCCTCCTCAACGCCGCCCCCAACAGCCGGCTCGCCATCTTCAAGGTGGACGGAACAGGGCTTGCCGCGCCTGCGCTCCAGATGGCGGTCACGGCCAAAGCCGCTGTCGTCGTGCTCGACCTCCCCGACGATCCGCAAGCCGCTGCACTCCTGAGAGCGGCGTCGGAACGTTTCCGAGATACGATGATCGTGTACGCGCCGCGCATTGCGCCTGCTGTACCGGGTGCGCCAGCCGTACCGGGTGCGCCAGCCGTACCGGGTGCGCCAGCCGTATCGGGTGCGCCAGCACCAGCTCCCGTCGCTCCCTCCTTTCCCCCGGTGGCAGTGCCGTCTCCAGCCCCGACCGTCCCGGCTGCGGGAACCGAAACCGTTACCGCCCAGCCGCAACCACCAGCAGAACCACCGGCAGCCCAACCCGCGCCGCAAACGTCCGTCGGTGACGTGGCAAGCCCGTCCGCCCAAAGCGCTCCGCCACTTGCGGCGTCACCGGCTCCGCGTGCGCCCGCGTCAGAACCGTCAGCGCCTGTTGCATCTGCGCCCGCTCCCACAGACCCAACCTCAGCAAACCCAACCTCAGCAAACCCCGGGCCTCCAACTGCCGACGCCGCGCCATCTCCGCCGCCAGTCGCCACTGCGCCGCCTCCAGCCAACGGCCGCGCCGATACGGTGTTGGCAGTCCGCGATGGCAACGTGAAACCTGCTGAAACGGCCCTGTTGGCAGCCGCCCGGCTGGCGGCCGAGGCCCTACGCATCGTCACGGTCAGCCCATCGACCCGCGGCGCCGCTTTAAAAGCCCGCGTCGAAGAGGGAAAGTAAGCGTTGCCGGGCTGCGGCTGACTTGCAGCTTGGCCCGCGAGCGACGAAACAAAGTCGATGGACCTGTTTGCCACCCTGCTTGATCGGCTTGTGATAACCCCGCAGCGCAACCGCAAGATTGCGCTGTTGGCGGCCTATTTCACAGCCGCCCCCGACCCCGATCGCGGCTATGCCCTCGCCTGCCTGACCGACGGATTACACCTCAAAATCGCGTGGCGGCGCACCCTGCTCGAACTCATGGCCGAGCGGTCCGATCCGGTGCTGTACAAGCTGTCGCGCGACTACATTGGTGATACCGCCGAGACGGTTTCCCTGTTGTGGCCCGATGCGCAAGTGACCCAGGCCGCGCCCCGCCTCGGCGATGTCGTCGCCGCGTTCCGCGACAGCCACCGCACGCGCCATCCAGCCTTGATCGCCGCGCACCTCGACGCGTTGGACGCACGCGGCCGCTGGGCGTTCTTAAAGCTCGTTGGCGGCGCCCCGCGCGCTGGCGTCTCTGCCCGCCTAGCCAAGGTGGCGCTAGCGGAGTGGTCCGGGCACGACGTCGCTGAGATCGAAGAAGTCTGGCACGCACTCCAAGCCCCCTATCAACCACTGTTCGATTGGCTCGAAGGGCGAGGGCCGAGGCCCGATCCCGGCGCCGTGCCCGTGTTTCGGCCGGTCATGCTCGCCCATCCGATCGAGGACGCCGACTGGGCGGGCTTCACCGCCGCCGATTACGTCGCGGAATGGAAATGGGACGGCATCCGCGTTCAGGTCTCGGCCAAGGGCGACGACGTGCGGTTGTTCTCGCGCGCTGGCGATGACATTTCGCTGGCATTCCCCGAGGTGCGTTCAGCGTTCATGGGGCGCGATGTTGTCGCCGATGGTGAGTTGCTGGTCGTGCGCGATGGCATCGTTGCGCCGTTCAACGATCTGCAGCAGCGGCTCAACCGCAAAACCGTGTCCGCCAAAATGCTGAAGGATCACCCAGCCCACGTCCGGCTCTATGATCTCCTGATCGAGCGCGGCGAGGATTTGCGCGGGCTACCGTTCATGGACCGCCGCGAGCGCCTCGTTGCCTGGCACCGCACCGACCCCCCGCGATCAACCGACGTCTCAGACCTCATCGCCTTTACCTCGCGCGACGACCTCGACGCGATCTGGTCGCAAACGCGGGCGAGCGCCATCGAAGGCCTGATGCTTAAGCGTCGCGACAGCGCGTACCTCGCCGGCCGCGTGAAGGGCCAATGGTGGAAGTGGAAGCGGTCCGCGCTGACGCTCGATTGCGTGCTGATGTATGCCCAGCGCGGATCGGGCAAGCGCTCGTCGTTTTATTCCGACTATACGTTTGGCGTCTGGAAATCCGCCCCGACCGTCGCGGCCCCCAAGCCGGATCGAAATGTCGAATTGTTGACGACCGCACAACCCATTTCCGGCGAACTGGTCCCGGTCGGCAAAGCCTATTCGGGATTTACCGATGCCGAACTTAAAGACCTCGACCGCTGGATCCGACAGAACACCACTGACAAATTTGGCCCCGTCCGCGCGGTGGCACCCGGCCTCGTTCTGGAAGTTGCGTTCGACGCCGTGCACCGGTCGGCCCGGCATAAATCCGGCGTCGCCATGCGCTTCCCGCGCATCCACCGCATCCGCTGGGACAAGCCCGCAGCCGAAGCCGACCGGCTTGAAACCATCATGGCGTTGATTGACGGCGGATGACGCGCGGACGCCAAAAGCAAAAGGGCGACCCGAGGGCCGCCCTTCGCAACAGATCGTAGTACGATGACCCGCAGCATCAGTCGAACTTGAGCGTGAAACCACCGAGTATCGTGCGACCCTGGCCGGGCTTGGCTCCGTCCGAAAGCTCGGCGATGTAGAGTTCGTCGGTCAGGTTTGTACCTGCCATGAACAACGTCAGGTTATCCGTAACGCGCAGGTTGGTGCGTGCCGAAAGCAGCCAGACGTCATCAACCTTGCCACCGACGAGTTCGTTATCGTCGAAGCCGAGCTCGCGATCGCAGTTGTTGACTGTGCCGGAGTCCTCATCAACGCACGTCAAAGCGTTGCTGTTTTGGGAGTTGGTGAAGAAATCACCGCGGTAGGTTGCAGTTACGCTCGCGTCCCAGATGTTCTTGTAAGCAACGCCAAGTGTCAGGTTGGCGAAGTGCTGGATCGTGAATGGAACCTTATTGCCCGCCACATTCTCTTCCGCGAAGAAGATCCCGTTATCAGGATCGCTCGAGAAGAGCGCGTCACGTCCACGCTTGATCTTCCCGTCAGTGTACGTGTAGGCCGCCTCGGCAAACATATTCCACGGACCGCCGACGAACGGACGGCTTTCCAACCGCGCCGCCAACTCAAACCCTGACAGCTCAATCTTATCCAACGCCCCGAATACGCTATCGCCGTTCGGGTTGTTAAAGCTTTCCTTGTTTTGATAATCGCTGATCTGGCTGTGGAATAGTGCACCGTCAAACGTAAAGCCTGTAAATGCTTTCGTCCGAACGCCGACCTGGAAGTTGTCGCCAATTTCCTCGGTCAGTGGAAATTCCGAGTCGCGAACGACGTTTGGCGCGAACCCACGGTGATAACCGCCGTACAACGTCGTTTGTGGCGCGAAGTTGTAAGCAACCGCGATGCCTGGCAGCACCTCGCTGAAGGTCTGGCTGTTTGTCTTGAGGTCCGCATTGAAGCCAGCAGGATCGTCCCCAAAATCGACGCCCTCAAACTTTTGACTGCGCTTCACGTCATAGTTCTCGAACCGAACACCCGGCGTCACCGTCACGAACTTGTTGAGGTGAATCGACGTCTGCACAAACGCCGAGAATGCCCGGGCGCGGTACTCGTCGTCCGCCACGTTATCATCGCCAATCCGGGCACAATTTCCGCCGACATCGGAGTCTAGCTGCTGACCCAGGTCACCCGTGCTGGAGCAATCGCGAAGCTGATGGCGCTCGTAGCGCACGCCAGCCTGGATGTCTTGCGTCATGCCAGCGATGAACGGACGGTTGGCAAGTTCGACGCGGGTTTCAGCACCAATGTGCTCATAACGGCGCTCGCGTCCACGATAACGTTGTTCGACTGGGTCTGCAAAGTCACGGACGAAGAACCGGTTTCGCTCATGGACCGAACCGTACAGCCGGGTCGACAGTGTCGTATCGGCGTCGAAGCGATAATTATGAGCCAGCTGAAGGCGCGTATAGTTGGCATTGAATGAGTTGAGGTCCGTGCCGGGCGCGGCGCCGTCCTTGTTGCGACCGTTGGCAAAGAACTGCGCGGCCGTGCCGACAAAGTTATCTTCATCATACGTGTCGCGCTGGCGGAAGTAGACGCCTGACAGCGTCAAATCCTGAACCGAGTCCTTGGCACCCACCGCAAGATAGAGATCGTTGAACCGCAGGCGCTCGTTGTCCCAAGCGCCAGCCGTTTCTGAACCCGTATAGGCAGCGACGGCGCCGAAGTTACCCGACTGCTTGCGCGTATGGACGTGGCGATAGTTGCCAACTTCTTCGTTCGCACCTTCGGTGAAACTCAACGCGCCCTTGATCACCGTCTCGGGCTTACCGAACGGCGACAGGTTCTGGAAGTTGATCACGCCGTGGTTGTTCAGCGGACCCTGGCTGATCACGGTCCCGCGCAGCACTTCGACGTTCTCGACCCGATCGGTCGGCGGCGTATAGTGCGTCGACGCGTCGATGTAGGTCGAATAATTGATCGACTGTCCGTCTTCCTGCACCAGCACCTTGCGCGAGCGGCGGAAGTTCGAACCGCGGATCGAGATGCCACTGTGGCGCGCCTGACCGTCGTCTTCGACGACGATCACGCCAGGAACGCTCTTCAACAGCTCATGGTTGTTGAGCGGCCGCGTCTCCGCGATCTTGGCCGCGTCAACGCGCGTGCCGGCCGTGGTCAGATTTTGCAAGTCCTTCGGCAGGATGCTCGACGGCTCGATCGGCGTCGTCGACGGACGCGCCGTCGTCGTCACCCGACCATCGGAAGCGCGCGTCGGACCCGGATCAACCACAGGCTCAATGGTGGGAGCAGGCTGTGGCGCCGGGGCAGCTTGCTGCGGGGCCGGACGCGGACGGGGTCTGGGTGGCGTTGCAGCTGCCGGGCGAGGCGCTGGAGCAGCCTGGGGTTTGGAGACCGGTGCTACAGGCGCCGCCTGCGGTGCAGCTGGCGGCTGCACGGTGACCGGCGGAACCGGGGTCGTCGTCTGTTGCGCAACAGCCACTGCCGGCAAAACGACGCCTGCCAACAAAGCCAGTGTCACTGCTCTATACGTCATATCCACCCCTCACGAATCGTCTCGCGGCCGAGAACTTTGTTCTTGCTGCCTAAAATTCCCGAAGACCAATTCGGTTCAAGGTGAACTAATTAACCTGCCGTCATAATCTGCCTGTTTATCCGCCGCATGTGCCCCGATAGCCACAATCGGCAGGTCACACCATCGCTGTTCACGGTCGTCGGCACCGTTGCCGAATTCAGGTCTGATGTGCCACTTTAATCGGTATCGAGACCGAGGGACCCCGTGATTACACTGCTGTCGGCCAGTGCCGCCATCGACCGCCTGACGGCCGCCATCGGCCGCTATGCCGCCTGGGGCGTGCTGGCCGCGTGCGTCGTCGCCGCTGCCAACGCCATCGCGCGAAAACTGTTCGGGCTTGGTTCCAACGCATGGTTGGAGACGCAGTGGCTGTTGTTCTCGGCGGTATTCCTGCTCGCGGCACCCTGGACACTTGCGGTGAACGAACACATCCGCATCGACATCCTGACCGGGCGGCTCTCCGAGCGGCGTCGCGCCTGGCTCGACCTCGCCGGCCATGTCTTATTCCTGATGCCGGTCGCAGCCGTTGTGGTCTGGACCTCGCTGCCGTTTGCGCTGACCTCGCTGGCCCAAAATGAAGGATCGTCCAACTTCGGCGGCCTCCCGCAGTGGCCGCTTAAATTGCTGATCCCCATCGCGTTCGGGTTGCTGTTGCTCCAGGCCATGTCGCAGATCATCAAGACGGTCGCGGTCCTGGCAGGCACGGTTCGTGCAAGCCCTGGCCCGGCAAGCCCGGTCGGTTCTAGCCCAAACGGCGAGCCCCGATCATGACCGCCTTCATCGCCGCCAACATGGCGCCGCTGATGTTTGCCGCGCTCGTCGGCTGCCTGCTGCTCGGCTATCCCGTCGCATTCTCGCTCGGCGCGGTGGGGCTGCTGTTCGCCGCCCTCGGCATCGAACTCGGACTATTCAAGCCCGATTTCATGCAAGCCGTGCCCGAACGCATTTACGGCGTGATGTCGGGCGAAACCGGCACGACGCTGCTGGCGATCCCATTCTTTACGTTCATGGGGCTGATCCTCCAACGGTCGGGCATGGCCGAAGACCTGCTGGAGACGGTCGGCCAAGTGTTTGGCGGCATGCGCGGCGGGCTCGCCTACGCCGTGATCGTCGTCGGCGCTCTGCTGGCAGCAACGACCGGCGTGGTTGCCGCGTCCGTCATTTCGATGGGCCTCATCTCGCTGCCGATCATGCTGCGCTATGGCTACGACCGACGGTTAGCTGCCGGCACGATTGCCGCATCCGGCACGCTTGCGCAGATCATACCGCCATCGCTCGTGCTGATAATCTTGGCCGACCAGTTCGCCATGCCGGTCAACCTGATGTACCGCGGTGCGCTGGTCCCCGGTCTTATGCTGGCGGGCCTCTACGCCCTGTTCGTGTTCGCCGTCACGCTGTGGCGTCCAGATGCAGCCCCCGGCCTACCGCCCGAAGCCATCGCCGACCGTGAGGCAGACGGCTCGCGCGGCTTGACCTCGCTCGCCGTGCTAGCTGGCGGATCGACCGCGCTCGCCCTGCTGCTGATGGCCGATAGTGGCGTCCACGGGGCCGACCGGATCGTTATAACGCTGGCGCTCACCATCGCCATCGCGTTTCCGTTCGCGGTGCTCAACGCAATGGTGCTGCGCCGCGCTGGCGTTGTGCTGATCTCGAAGCTCGCCGAGCGGGTCGTGTTCGTCATGGTGCCGCCGCTGGCGCTGATATTCCTGGTACTCGGCACGATTTTCCTCGGCCTCGCCACGCCGACCGAAGGCGGCGCGATGGGCGCACTTGGCGCACTCGCACTGGCTGGCATCAAGCGCGCGACCGACAACGACCCGGCCCGCCTGAACTGGACGATCGTCCGCGACGCGCTCGAACGCACGGCGAAATTGTCCTCGTTCGTGCTGTTCATCCTGATCGGGGCGCGGATATTCTCGCTGACATTCTACGGTGTCGACGGCCATAAATGGGTCGAGCACCTGCTGACATCGCTGCCCGGCGGCCTCTACGGCTTCCTGCTCGTGGTCAATCTCGCGGTGTTCCTGCTCGCGTTTTTCCTCGACTTCTTTGAACTCGCGTTCATCGTCGTCCCGCTGCTGAAACCGGCCGCCGAAGTGATCTTCCGCACGTCCGCCGAAGCGCTCGCGCTGGCCAAATCGCTCGGCCTCGAGACGGCGGTCGTTGGCGGCAAGGAAACCGTGCTCGACGTGACGCCACTCATCATTTGGTTTGGTGTTCTTCTGGCCGTCAACATGCAGACGAGCTTCATGCACCCCCCGTTCGGCTTCGCGCTGATGTTCCTGCGCTCGGTCGCCCCGGCCGAGCCCTACACGGATAAAGTCACCGGCCGCACCACAGCCCCCGTGACCACCGCCGAAATCTACTGGGGGGCGTTGCCGTTCCTCGCCATTCAACTGGTGATGGTCGCCATACTGATTGCTGCGCCCGGCATGGTCATTTCGGCAACCAGAACGCCGGTTACCCAAGTGGGCGACACCCAGCCAAGTGGCCCTGGACCAAACGCTGACACAACGAAACCGCCAACGGCCGGCGGGCTTTCCCTACCTGGAACACCGCCAGCCCTCGATGGTGCCAAACCGTTGCCGCCGGGCACGCCGCAGGGGCCTATGCTCGATCTTTCGGTCCCACCGAGGATTTGATCGCCACTGCATGTCGCTGGCAACATCACCGGGACAGCCCGAACGTGCGGCACTGTGGCAGTCTCTGATTGTCTCGTGCATACGTAACGAACTCGAACAACGCATAACCCCGCCATCAGAGCCCAGGCTTTCCCGCGCCTTGAACACAACGTCATGCACCTCAACGCTCGCCGACCAGGCTGAAGCAACATCCGACCGTAGCGCCCGTATCGCACTTGTCGTGGCGGTTGCCCGCAACGGCGTCATCGGCCGCGATGGTTGTCTGCCCTGGCGGATGCCGTCCGATCTCAAGATGTTTCGGCGATTGACAATGGGTACGCCGATGATCATGGGCCGCCGCACCTTTGCCTCACTCGCCCGCCCACTCGACGGCCGCGACAATCTGGTCGTCACGCGCGACCCGGCTTTTGCCGCGCCCGGCATCGAAGTTTTTGGCGGGCTCGACGACGCGTTGGCCCGCGCTCGGGTCTGCGTCCGGGAGCGTGGCTGCAGCGAAATTACTGTTATTGGTGGAGCTGAGCTATACCGGACAGCCTTACCGATTGCCGACAGGTTGTACTGGACCAGCATCGAGGCCGACGTGACGGGTGACACGATGTTTCCAGCGTTCGACCGTAGCGACTGGCGCGAAATCGGTCGCGAGCCGATTGCGCAGGGGCCACGCGACGAACACCCTGCCACCTTGATCACACTCGATCGGATCGGACCTGGATGCCGTTAACCCTATCGTCGCCCCAGTTTACGTGGCCCAATGTTAATCGCATGCGACCCGCACCCGGCCTTGATCACACCATGACCAATACCAACATCAAGCGTCGTGTTTGCGCCCGGTTGCGCGCTCCCCTATAGAACGCCGAGAGTTCGAGATGACGCGGCGATAGCTTCGCTGAAGCCGTTCCGGTTCAACCGGCATCTGACACACGACGTATCATTCCGATCGATCAACCCGAAGGTTTTTGAACGAATGCCTTGGTACAATCAGAGC
>Ga0163155_10003036_pt1 | contig 18297 bp, 16 predicted proteins | sample OliLakLV19SP4G1_FD_148611 | JGI IMG/M metagenome (GOLD analysis project Ga0163155, IMG submission 148611) | Freshwater microbial mat bacterial communities from Lake Vanda, McMurdo Dry Valleys, Antarctica - Oligotrophic Lake LV.19.SP4.G1 | ecosystem: Environmental > Aquatic > Freshwater > Lake >... | reverse complement strand
GGGTAGGGCATACCCGAATTAACGCTTGGGGAGAATCCCACCTCTGGGCTAGATGACGCAAGGACTCTAGTTTAAGTGGTTTCGATGAGCCAAGAATCCCCGTGCGTTCACGCCGGGGAGTGTCAAACCTCTAAGTGAACCATAACTGTCACTTGCACGACTTCTGGATTATGGTGAGACGCTTGAAACTGCCAGCCAAACTGAGCAGAATAGTCATTAATCATTGTCAATAAACCCATACTAGAGCCGCCTGCACCCATCGCGGTCTTTTCTAGCTGTTGTAGATAAAGTTTACTAGGGTCTGAGCTAAGGATGGCTTGCACAAAGGCTCGGTAATTCTCGCCTACAGGTAGGTTGGAATAGTTGGTAATTTGGAAAATTATTTTCAACTCATAAAGGAATAAGGTGATGCTGATCGGCAACGGAAACGCTTCGTCGCTGTACTTTACAGCGTTTTCTATCAGCTCGTTGGCAATGTAGCTGACGGTTGCTTTGACCGTATTCCTGCGGTTGATTTTACTGTGAGGCAGCGTGTCGCCAGGGAAAAAGGCGGCAAAATAGTCTCCTAGAAAATCTGCCGATAGCCCGTAGTTACGCCAGCGCTGCTTGCGTGGAGCCGAGGCGGGAGAGAAATTTAGGGTCAGGTATTCCTCACTGGCAGGAACGGTTGCCAAAAAGTCTCCAAAGGTATGAATATCATTGGTTTGAACCATGGCAGCTTGACTTAGGAAGTAAGATAAGGTACAGGCAGAGTTTGGCAGTCGGGTTTTTTATTCTATATTTATTATTCTCTATTTTTCACTATGGAATGATTCTGTAGCTACTGCTTGACTGAATAAAATTCCTAAAACCCTTTAGTTTCATCGATTGGTATTGAGTAGAGCGTGGCTCATAGAAAAAACTGAGCTGTACATTTCAATATTTTAATAGCAAGGCTTAGGTTCTCTAAATGAATTCGAAATTTTTTTGAAAAAAATAAATTCACGCCCCTTCCTAAAAACGCTTGATCACCATCTTCTTACAGCAACTAAATCTAAATATTTAAGCCTTGCCCCGGTAAACAATTCTATTGCGGCCCTGCTGCTTAGCTCGATACAAAAACTGATCTGCTTCATCTACCAAACTGTCATACGATCGCTGCGGCTGAGGAATCGCACTCGCTACGCCAATGCTGACGGTGACATAGGGGTTGATGCTGGAACTAGCGTGGGGAATTTCAAGGTGGGCGATCGCCATCTGCATCCGTTCTGCCACCCGCAAAGCTCCCTCCTCTCCCGTTTGGGGCAACACCGCTGCAAACTCTTCTCCCCCATAGCGAGCTACTAGATCAGTGGGGCGGCTAAGCGTCTCATTCAGTGCCCGTGCCACCTTTTTCAAGCAGCCATCCCCCATTACATGCCCATAGGTATCGTTGTATTGTTTAAAGTAGTCAATATCACACAGCAAAATCGATAGAGACGATTGCTCTCGCGTCATTTGTTTCCACTGTTTCGTTAAATGCCCATCAAACTTGAGGCGGTTAGCAATTTGGGTGAGGCTATCAAAATTGGCTAATCGCGTTGCTTCACGCAGTTTTTGATACCACTGATTATCTACAACGTCCCCGTGTTCTACGATAGTTTGCACAATGATTTCTAGATCGTCTCGTTCTTTAGAAATAATTTCAAATAGGGCATTTAAGGTCGCTTCTGCCCGTTGTCGCACTACCACTTCTTCCTGAAGCTTCAGGTTGGTTTCATATAGCTGCGCCTCGATTAAGTCACCATGTTCTGCTGTCGTTGAAAGCGAAATTTGCAAATCATGAATATCTTGATTCAGTCTCGAAATCTCCTGACGCAGTTTCTCAATTTCCACCATGACAGTATTGTCCGAACGTCTAATATCCTGCTTCATATCTTGACTTTCTGAACGATTTACTTGTGTCATATAGTGCTGATTTAAAGCCTGCGTATTACTTAAGTCTAGAGCTAATTGAGGGGATGAGATCGACGGTATGGGGTCTACTAAGTCAGTATGCTTTTATCTGAGTAACATTTTGTTAGGACAAGATCTTACTTCGCCTCAGCTATCTGTCATGTTTTCACGCTTTCTGCGTATATTCCCTGAAAGCAAGAACTTTTTTTAACATGAACTGGCTTTTGTCTTGAAGCTGTCTTCAAAAATAGATGTGGGAGTTGAAGATTGTGTAAACCAAGGGACTACTAACTTTGTCGTTTGGTGGAATTCTGCTAAGTTACTAGGCAAATCCGTAAAAATACAGAAGTTTTCAGGCTGTTTCTCTCTCTAGAGTGACCTAACAGCCTTTAGCGGTCACTCTAGAGGGAGGCATATTAGTCCGTAAAACAATTTAGTCTGCTGATTCGGGCAGCAGTAGACGCTTAGATAGCTTAGGTAGATTTAGATAGCTTAGTTGGATTTAGATAGCTTAGTTGGATTTAGATAGCTTAGTTGGATTAGATAAATTAGCCTTAGCATAGTTTAGCTCTGTAGATTTTCAATACTTAACTCAAGTAGGCACTATGCGAATTCTTGTGACTGGCGGTGCGGGGTTTGTTGGCTCTCACCTGATCGATAGACTGATGGAGGAAGGTCAAGAGGTTATCTGTGTGGATAACTTTTATACTGGGAACAAGCGCAATGTCCTCCACTGGATTAACCATCCTCGGTTTGAAGTAATCCGGCATGACGTTACCGACCCAATCCGGCTTGAAGTAGATCAGATTTATCACCTTGCTTGCCCTGCTTCGCCTGTCCACTACCAGTACAATCCTGTCAAAACGATCAAGACTAATGTGATGGGTACGCTGAATATGCTGGGTTTGGCAAAACGGGTCAAGGCTCGGTTTTTGCTGGCTTCTACGTCTGAAGTGTACGGCGATCCGGAAATTCATCCTCAGACCGAAGATTATCGGGGTAACGTTAACCCGATTGGGATTCGCAGCTGCTACGACGAAGGCAAACGGGTAGCCGAAACGTTGGCATTTGATTATCATCGCCAAAATGACGTAGACATCCGTGTGGCTCGTATTTTTAACACATACGGTCCTCGGATGCTAGAAAATGACGGGCGGGTGGTCAGTAATTTGGTCGTGCAAGCGCTGAAAGGGCAACCGCTGACGGTTTATGGAGATGGCTCCCAAACGCGCAGTTTTTGCTACGTTTCAGATCTGGTAGACGGGCTGATTCGGCTCATGAATGGTGACCATATTGGTCCTGTAAATTTGGGTAACCCCGAAGAGTATACAATTTTACAGCTGGCAGAAACGGTGCAAAAGATGGTAGACCCTGATGCTAAGGTCAGATTTGAACCATTGCCTCAAGATGATCCACGTCGCCGTCAACCCGATATTACGCGGGCACAGACTTGGCTAGGCTGGCAACCAACGGTTCCTCTATCTCAGGGGCTGAGGATCACGATTGACGATTTTCAATCTCGTGTGGGCGATCGCCCTGCCAAAACGTCGGCGGCTGTACCTTCCATCTAATCGGCTAGATTTAGCGATTATCTCAATTCTAGGGATTTATTAATCAAACTGAGGACGCTACATGCTCTTAGGATCAATGTAGCTGGTGCTGACGTTGGCGGTTGAAGCGGGGCATCCAATCTAGCTGCCAAAGCAGCACTAGAGTGAGTGCAAACAGTGCATTATCATCAATGAGGTTAACGATTCCATGCGTGTATGTGTCATCGGTACAGGTTATGTAGGTTTGGTCACTGGCGTCTGCCTAGCCCACATTGGCCATCATGTGATCTGCGTAGATAACAATGAAGAAAAGGTCAAGCTGATGAAGTCTGGGCAGTCGCCCATCTTTGAACCTGGGCTGTCTGACCTGATGCAATCCTGCATCCAAGAGGGGCAAATTGAGTTCACCACCGACTTGGGTGCTGGAGTCACACATGGCGAAGTGCTGTTCATTGCGGTAGGTACCCCGCCTCTGCCGACGGGCGAGAGCGACACCCGATATGTGGAAGCGGTGGCTCGGGGCATTGGTTCTCATCTCGACGGCGGCTACAAGGTGATTGTGAACAAGTCTACAGTGCCAATTGGCTCGGGTGACTGGGTGCGGATGATTGTGATGGATGGTGTTGCCGAGCGGCAAGCGGCTATGGTGCCTAGCGGTGGTGTGGCCACTGCACCCAATGACACCGAGTTTGATGTAGTCAGCAATCCTGAATTTCTCCGCGAAGGGTCGGCGATGTTTGACACGTTCAACCCTGACCGGATTGTTTTAGGCAGCACGTCACCTCGAGCGATCGCCGCGATGAAGGAACTGTATGCTCCAATCGTGTCTCGCCAGTTTGCTGCCGATAAGAGTGCGCCCACTGTTCCTGTGGTGGTCACTGATATCAGTTCGGCAGAAATGGTGAAATATGCCTCCAACGCATTCCTAGCTACTAAAATTAGCTTTATTAACGAGGTTGCCAACATTTGCGATCGCGTGGGTGCCGATGTCACTCAAGTTGCAAAAGGCATTGGTCTCGACTCTCGCATTGGCAGCAAATTTCTGCAAGCGGGAATTGGCTGGGGCGGGTCTTGCTTTCCGAAAGACGTGTCTGCTCTGATTCACACCGCTGACGACTATGGCTATGAAGCTCAGTTGCTGAAGGCTGCTGTCTCGGTGAATCAGCGTCAGCGCTTGATTACGATTGAAAAGCTTCAGCAGGTGCTGAAGATTCTCAAGGGTAAAACGGTCGGGTTGTTGGGTCTCACCTTTAAGCCCGACACCGATGACATGCGCGATGCCCCTGCCCTCGACTTAATCGAGCATCTGACTCGGCTGGGTACCAAAGTGAAGGCATATGACCCACTGGTGTCGCAAACTGGGATGCGTCACGGGCTATCGAATGTGATTGTGGAAACTGACCCCGAGCGCTTGGCTGATGGTTGCGATGCCTTGGTACTCGTGACCGATTGGGAGCAGTTCCGCACTTTAGACTATGCCAAGATGTCTACCTTAATGAACCACCCTGTGATCATTGACGGGCGTAACTTCTTAGACCAAGCTGCTCTAGAAGGGTTAGGGTTCCGCTATGTGGGCATCGGTCGCTAACAGGTTTCGGCTAGAGATGAGTCGCTGACCACTAGGTGAGTAGGCATTTGCCTACTCACCTTTTTTATCGGCGTTACGTAAATTTTTATAACGTAACGCCAGGAAGCATCACGGTTCCCTTAAAAGAAAGTGAGGAATGCGATCGCTTTCCGCTAAAGCCTGCACAATAGATCAACCCAATCGTGAGATCATGCTTCGAGCCTACGAATGATGTTCACGGGTCGAACATGACTAGCGAGTGCAGGATGTTGCCCTATGTCTCACGATTCATCTCACGATCCCTCTCACGATCCGTTGACCTACCCGGTTGAACCGCAACGGTGCAAGGTGATTACGACCCATGATCACGTGCAAATTGCTTTGGCGATCGCCGACACCTATGCCCTCAAGTCTTTACTGGTGGACTGTACGCCACCCCTAGCCCGCGCCCACCATATTGGTGCCATTACCTCCAAAATTGGCATTCCTGTAGAATCACGCAAAACCGTGGATGGGGTGATTCAGTTTGAATCATTGAACTGTGTCTTAGTCACGTCTCCAGCCGAAATTGAAGCAAGGGTTGCTGCTACGACCGAACCCCAACTGCGTCAGCGAGAGTATCTAAAATTAACGCGCTACGAATCTGAAATGCAAACGCTGGGTTATGCCCTGACGCTGGCGCAGACCCTGGCAATCTTGACACAAGCTGGTTTCTCAGACGAGCAAGTTGACAAGATTGTGAATTTGCCGAATGACGCGTGGCATAAAACCTGGTGGTATGACCTAGACGAGGAAGGCAATTTCACCGTGCCCTTTCTGCGGATGATGCGCACATTGCGCTACCTTGACGGCACATTTACCCTGCAATATCGAGACCACTTTGCGCAAGATAAACCTCGCTGCTTTACCAGCCAAGAGCGCAAAGTGATGATCGAAATTCGCACAGAAGCGCAGACGTTTCACAAAACTCTAGAGCGGATCAATATTTCTCGGGTGCAGTTGGGGATTGAAAAGGCATTACTCATTTGCGACAGCATTTCCGAACTGGAAGCCCGAGGGTTCATCAGTCAAGGGATTAGTGTATATGCGACGCAAAACTCTGTGACCCTATCTACCCAGGCAGACTGTACCGTTTGCGCCAATTATGATTGTCCAATGAATGGTAAAAGCGATTCGCCAGTGCTTACCTGCCGTCAATTTTGTTTTGATGCCAGCCTCTCGTGATGCATTGGGCTACTCGCGGGGAGAACCTGTTTTGACCACTTCCTTCTCCTCTGAGAACGATCTTGGGCTAACGGGTTCTAAGTCTGAGCCTGACCAGCGGCCAAATAGCTCATGCAAAAGCAAGTAAAAGCACGGAATAATAAATAGGGTGAGCACCGTAGCTAGGGCTAATCCAGAAAATACGACAATGCCTAAGGGCTGCAAGAATTCTCCACCTTGACCCAAGCCCAACGCCAGCGGGAACATCCCCAACACGGTGGTAATGGTGGTCATGAGAATGGCGCGCAGTCGTTGGGGTGCGGCTTGCAAAATCGCAATGCGGCGATCGCATCCGTCTCGTTCCCGAATTTGATTGGCCAGCTCAATCATGATGATGGCGTTGTTGACCACAATCCCCACCAGCAGCACCGCACCGACAATCACCGTGGCCCCGATCGCCGTTTGGGTCAGAAACAGCCCCCAAATACCGCCGGCTAGCGCTAATGGCAGGGTAAACATAATCACCAGCGGATCGACCAGCGAGTTATATTGCACAGCCATGACAACAAATACTAGAAAGGCCGCAAGTCCGCCTAGTAGGGGCAGAGCCGACTGAATATCTTGGTTGCTTTGAGCCGCAGCGCTGGGCAGACGACTAACGCCCTGGGGCAATTCAATTCCTTGCATGATGCGATCGATTTCCGTCAACGCTTTGCCTAAGCTTGCGCCTTCGGTTAAGGTGCCAGCAATGATATAGACCCGGCGTTGGTTAATCCGTTGAATTTGGCCAGGAGCCTGACTGGGTTGAATTTGAGCCACATCACCCAGTCGCACCAATTGGTTGTTGGCAGTAAACAAAGGCAGAGTTTCGAGCTGCGATGGCCGACGAATTGCATCCTGGTTGAACTGTACCCGCACATCTACCAGTCGATTGCCGCGCTGAATTTGGGTGGGTATGGCTCCCTCAATTGCCGTGGTCAACACCTCGCCAACGTCCTGGATATTAAGGTCTAAATCTGCCGCCCGCTCTCGGTCGAGCCGAATTTGGATTTCAGGTTGGCGGCTGTCGGCATCTGGGCGCACGGTAGATAGGGTGGCCTGCTGTTCGAGCGCGTCTAATACCTGCCGCCCCGCTTGCTCTAGCACCTGTGTATCTTCTCCTTGAAGGACGACGTCGATATCTGAGCGCACCGGAGAGTTGCTCAAAATTAGACCCCGAACGCTGCCTGGATTCATCCGCAGCCGCACGCCCACCAGATTTAGCTGGTTTAATGCTTGCGTGACTCGGGAGATGTAAGGCTCAACCGGCGTCCCTGTTTTTAGCGAAATGGTGCTAGAGGCGCGCAGGGAATTTTCACTGGTGCTACCCCCGAATAAGGAACCCCCAACGGTCGAGAATACATACTCGGTTTCGGGCTGTTCCAGCAAAATTGCATCTACCGCATCCATAATTTTGCGGCTAGTCGCTAGCGGTGTACCGGGCGGAAATTGGGCGTTTAAGTTGGCTTGCCCGGTATTAATCCGAGGCAAAATCTCTTGGGGAATCTGTCCCACAATCAGGATGCTACTGCCACCGAGCAGCAAAAACGTTAGCCCAATCACCAGCAACCGCCGCCGTAAAACCCGATCGAGTAGCCCCCTGTAGTGACGAGTGGCAGCATTAAACTGGCGATTAAATGCCTGCAATAGCCACCAGCGACTGACTCCACTGGTTTTGCGAATGGCGAGCAGCCGCGAGGTGAGGGCAGGCACGACAGTCACAGCCACCAAAATAGAAGCGGCGACGGAAAAACTAATGGTCAGGATCAATTCATTGAATAAAAGGGCAATGAATCCGCCAATTAATAGGAATGGTAAGACGGCCACCAGGTTTGTGGTCGTAGAAGCCACCAATGCCGATTCCACCGACTGACCGCTGCGGGCAGATTGATCAATGAGCTGGCGGGCGGTGAGGCGGGTGCGAGTGTCTTGCCCTGGTGTCATGCCTGCATCTTCGGCGATCGCTTCTAGCATGACGATGGAGTTATCGACCACGATGCCCACGCCGAGCGCCAAACCACCCAAGCTAAACACATTAATCGATAGACCCCAGAGCCGCATCATAATAATGGCCGCCAGGGTGGCCAGCGGAATGGCCAGCACAATAATCAGCGTTTGGCGCAGGGAACCCAGGAAGAGGAACACCGCTAGAGCCGCTAAACCTGCCCCAAATAGGCCAGAGCTGGTGACGTTAGAAATGGCATTGCTGATAAAGACAGACTCATCTAGAGTTGCCGTTAGCTCCATGTCATCGGGAATGACGCCAGACTGCCGCAGTTCTTCAAGGCGACGCTTAACGCCTTCCACTACTTCAATTGTGTTGGCATCGGGCTGTTTTTGAATACTAACTTTGACCGCAGGCTGCTGGTTGAGGGAAACAAAAACCCGCTGGGCTTGCGTCCCGTCGATGACTTCAGCGAAACTTCGCAGATAGACTCGGCGATCTCTAACTACTCCGATTTCACTCTCAGTCGCATCAGTATTGGTTTCACCTGTGGCAGTACTATTGGCGACTGGAAACGAAAGATTGCGCAACTCGTCGGCACTGCGAAACTTGCCAACTGCGCGGGTCAGCGGCTCAGATAGCTCACCTAGAATACGTCCTCCGGATACGTCTTGGTTAGCATCTTTCAATTCGGTCAGCAGATCATTAATATTCACTCCTAACGATTGCAGCCGATTTAGATCAACCACCACTCGCACTTCTTCTGTGACGCCGCCCGACACATCAACGGAGGCGACTCCAGCCACCACGCCCAGTTCGCGGGCTAAATCTTCATCGGCAAATACTCTCAAGTCCACGGCTTCCAGGGTAGGAGAGGCGATCGCCAGTTCATACACGGGCAACTGTGAAGGGTCTACCTTAAACAGCCGGGGTGCTTCCACCACGTCGGGCAAAACCGACTGGGCGCGGTTGAAGGCTGCCGTGGCATCGTTGAGCGCCTGGTCGATGTCACCACCAGGTGCAAAGTATAGATCCACATTCACCTGCCCTTCTCGCGTTTGGGAATACACTTGCACCACGCCTTCGGTGGTAGCAAGCGCCTCTTCCAGCGGCTTGGTGACTTCATCGATCGCGACCTCAGGCGAGATGCCGGGTACATTCACCCGCACCCCAATCCGGGGATAGGTAATTGAAGGCAGCAGATCCACTTGCAGATTGAAGATAAAAAAGACGCCAATCACAATTACGGCTAAGGTCAGCATCAAGGTGCCGACATGCTGACGGACGGCAGTTGCGCTAATACTAAAGCCGGACGGTTGAGGGGTCTGCATGGCAACGCGTGTAGAAACAGCAGGAGCGTAATCAGTTGGAAGCGAAGCCTACCCAGCCTGTTAGGGAGCGGTTTCTGAAATGAAACTGAGCCGAACCGAATCGCCGTCTTTGAGTTCTCCGCTGCTGCGCACCACAAACTGTTCGCCCGGTTGCAGCCCCGATAGCACTTCGACCTGGTTATCTAAGCGATCGCCCAGTTTTACCGTGCGGGCTTGAACGGTGGCGCGATCGCCGTTGCCCTCTGCCTTGCTACTTTCCACTACAAAAATAGTGGCGGTCGTCGGCTGGGCGGGGGGATTCTGATCGACACCAGCCCCACCGGATCTAGCGCCACCCGCAGCCGCTTGGATGGCCGTGGCCGGAATTACCACTTGCCGCGCCGTTTGGGACGCGAAGCTAACGCGAGCCAACAAACCGCTGCTAATTTTGCCAGCTCGATTGGGCAACGTAACTTCTACCGGAATCAAGCGAGCGGTGGGATCGGCAGCGGGTGAAATTTGCGTCACCCGGCCTTGAAACACCTGATCGGGGAAAGCATCTAGCCGCACTTGGGCAGGTTGCCCCAGGCGGATGCTGGCTAGCTCTAACTCCGAAATTTGAGCTTCTACCTTAATTTGACTTAAATCGCCTAGCCGCAAAATCTCACTGCCAGCTTGCGCCAAGTCGCCCGGTTCTAGCACCCGCCGCATCACAGAACCGGACACAGGGGCGGTCAAGACTGTATAGGCTTGCCGCTGTTGAGCCTGGTTGACCAATAACTGCTGGACGGTAATGCGACGGCGACTAGCATCCACAGCTCGCTGGCGATTGCGCACCTGTTGCTGCGCCGACTGCACCGCCTGTTCGGCTGTCGCGGCAGTTGTTTGAGCCAGTTCTGCTTCCTGTGCGGAAATAGCACCTGATTTGAACAGTTGATTGAGGCGGGCGGCATCTGAGCGAGCCTGCTGGAATTCGAGCTGAGCCTGTCTAACTTGGGTTTGAGCATCGTCTACTTCAGCTTGCAGGCTAGCCACATCTGCCTGACGGGCAGCCACTTCTGCGTCTGCTTCGAGCACTGCCGCTGCTAGCAAATTGTCGTCTAGCCGTGCCAAAACTTGCCCTCGCCTAACCACACTCCCCACATCTGCCGTGATATCAAGCACCTGACCTTGCACCTGCGATCGCAGCGACACTTCTCGGTATGGCAGGGTCGTGCCCGTGTATTCTGGCGGCTGATCTAACTGGGCCTGACGCGCGATCGCCACATCAACCGCAGCCGACTGCTGCCGTTGTTCAACGGGTGGAGACTGAGTTTGAGCATCTCCTGGTGGAATTAAAGCGCAGCCAGTCGGCAAGAGCAATAGCCCAGCTACCCAAACGCGACTCAAGATGTCCACAAGCCGTAGTCGATTCATTGGTTTAAGTGGGTACTTACCACTCGTTTCAGGTGACGGCTGACCCGGTATTTGAATTACAGTTTTGTAATTATTTTAGCAAGCTAAGGTATTAGGTGATGGTGGAGGATATGGAACTGTTGGCTCCGGCGCTGGAGGTGAAGGCAGATATTGGTCGCCAGCTGTGGGTGCGGGGCGATCGCGATTTACTCACCCAGTTGTAGCAAACGGCTTTGACGCTAACGCTGCCCAGTGAGGTTTGACTATGACCGTAACCATTGACCCAGAATTTGGCTCAGAATTTGGCTCAGAATTTGATCGCGCTATGATGCGGCGCTGTGTGGAGCTGGCGCAGACGGCCAGAGGGCAGACGGCACCTAACCCCATGGTCGGATCTGTGATTGTGCAAAACCAGGAAATTGTCGGCGAGGGGTTTCATCCCCAACCCGGACAACCCCATGCAGAAGTGTTTGCGTTGCGGGCAGCGGGGGAGCGATCGCCAGGAGCAACGCTGTATGTGAATTTGGAACCCTGTAGCCATTTTGGTCGCACACCGCCCTGCGCCGATGCCGTAATTCAGGCTGGAATTGCGCGGGTCGTGGTGGGGATGGTAGACCCCAACCCCAAGGTGGCAGGCAGCGGCCTTGTGCGTTTGCAAGCCGCCGGAATTGCAGTCACCGTGGGTGTAGAAGAGGCGCTCTGTCAGGCGCTAAATGAAGCATTTGTCTACAAAAATTTGCACCAGCGCCCCTTCGGTATCCTTAAATATGCCATGACCCTAGACGGAAAAATTGCCGCAACCACGGGTCATAGCGCCTGGGTAACGACTCCAGCATCGCGGCAGCTTGTGCATGAGCTGCGGGCGGGCTGCGATGCGATCGTGGTCGGAGGCAACACAGTGCGGCGAGATAATCCACTGTTGACCAGTCACGGGGTTGGGCATAATCCGCTGCGGGTGGTGATGACACGCCAACTGGAGCTGCCAGAGGACGCCAAAATACTGGATGTAGAACCAGCGCCCACGCTGGTTTTGACGCAGACGGGAGCCGCATCTGAGCTGCAAAATCGGCTGCGATCGCACGGCGTAGAAGTGCTTGAACTACCCGATCTATCGCCCGCTGCTGCCATGGACATTTTGGGCGATCGCGGCCTCTTATCCGTGCTCTGGGAATGCGGCGGGCAGCTAGCAGCGCAGGCGATCGCCGATGGGGCAGTGCAAAAAGTGCTGGCATTCATTGCGCCCAAAATCATTGGCGGCAGCACAGCTCCGTCGCCCGTTGGCGATTTGGGTCTAACGCAAATGACAGATGCGTTGATGCTGGAACGAGTCACCTGGCGGGCGATTGGGGCTGATTTATTGGTGGAAGGATATTTGGAGGGATGAAGAGGTATTTGGTAGGTTTGTGCCTATCTTGATTTGCCTGCCTACTTGACTAGGCTAACTTTGGCGCGGTGGAGCAGGCGATCGCCTTGAGCGTAGCCTGTGTAGCGCACTCTAACTAGGTCGCCGGGTTGGGCAGTGCCGTCCATCAGCTGGTGCTGCTGGGGGTTGTAGGGCAGTTCGGTGCCAACAGGGGCGATCGCGGTGATGCCCCAATCAATTAGGAGCTGGTGGATGGGGCGCAGTAGCGGTAGCAGTCGGATGGCGGGAATATCGGGGTTTTGTTGAGCGGCGTAGGTGGCGGTGGGCAGTTGCAGCAGCAATGATTCTAGGGTTTGCAGGCTGGTCTGCTGAAATTCTTGCCACAGGGTTTGGCGCTGCGCGATGAGCTGGGTTTGGAGACGATCGTATTCTTGCCGCAGTTGGGCAATTTCAGCAGATGGCTGAAGGGGTGGGTCGGGGTGGGGCGACGAGTGCGGTAAAGGAACCTCAGAAAAGTCAGGAACCTCAGAAAAGTCAGTCAGCAATTCTAGTAAAGAACATTGCAAGGCTTGGCTGAGCTGAGTCAGAACAGTTACCCGCATGTGAGCCGCCCTGCCTTGCCGCAGTTGGCTGACCTGCCAGTCGGATACACCCGCTGCTCGGGCAAGGGCACGGAAGCTCGGAAGGCCAGCCTGTTGGAGCTGCGATCGCAGCCGCTCCGTGTAATCAAGAACCATGCGCCACACCCTATCTGTATCCCAATCCTATGCTAGGTGCATGTGCAAAATTGAACGAGGTGCCCGCCGTATGTTGCAGGCGATCGCCCGATCTTCCCCAGTCTTACCGACCATCAAGCGTCCGGTTCATCGCGCTGTAACAGACATCGGATGTCCTGCAATTCTGCCAGAATTGCCCGTAACAGCTCCTGGGTAGTCGTTTCAGCAGATTCACGGACTTCAATCGTGACCTGTTTCAGTCCCAATACATCCCTCGAAAAGCGCGCCACTTCACTCGGATGAAACAGCAACAGATCGTCTTTACTTTGGCGCAATTCTGGATTTAAGCGCTTGGGGTTGTAAGGCGGGTTCAGGTCTTTGAAATCGGTGTTGGCATAGCGGTAAACCGACGCACGGGAACGATTGACCACTTTTTGAATGGCTTCAATCGTCATCAGCCCTTGATCGTTTGCGATTACTTCTGTTTCCATAATGTGCTGAAAAAACTAGCAGTTTGAAGAACTGTATTGAAGCTGGACTCAATAGTATCATTTCTAGTCCAATTGAAAGATAGCATGTCTCGTTTGTAGTCTTATTTTAATAATAAAATCTTGTTTCAAGTCTTACAAGTAGATGCAAGGTCTTTTATTGAGACAGCCCAGAACAGTTAAATCTTAAAACTAAACCAAGTCCACGTTGAGAACTGTAGTTTTAGCCCTCACCCCCAGCCCCTCTCCCAAAGGGCGAGGGGAGCCGGAAAAGCTTTCAAAGTCCCTCTCCCCAGGGAGAGGGCTTAAAGCCTTCGGCATACATGAAAAGGGTGAGGGAAAACTCTGGGTTTCAAGTTGGACGGGGTTTAGACTCGGTAACGCAATTTGAGTCTCAAGAAGAGAAAGCCTATCTTGTTTTTAGTGTTGTTATGAGACTAGTATTCCTATACTGGGTCTAGTTTTTCAGCAGTGAGTCTTGAGTTGAGACAGCGGTTTTTGAGGTGGGCGATCGCCTGTTTCTACACTTATCCTGCTTATCGGAAATTTGGGTCTAAAACCCCGTCCTTCTAGGACGGCTTTTCTTGGTCTTGAATATAGCGCTTAAGAACTTCGATTGGTGCGCCGCCTACCGAAGATGAGTAGTAGCTAGGCGACCATAAAGCATCTTTGCCAAAGGGTTTCTTGTATCCAGCTTGCCCGTAGCGTCTACTAGACACCCCCTTAAGAGCATTAACTATTTGAGAGACTGAAAGCTTAGGCGGGAACTCAATCAATGCATAGATATGGTTGGCTTCACCATTAAACTCTAGAACCTGAAAGTCCATCTTTACTGCTACTTCTCTAAAAGAATTTTCAATCATGGCAAGGCTTTCAGACGTTAGAACAGACTGACGATATTTAGTAATACAGACCAAGTGAATCTTTAAGTCCGTAACACTATGTCTTTCCTTGCGAAATAGGGTTGTCACTCAATGCAGGCCAATGTATAATAGAACATACAGACCAATTTTAGCACAAGCCGTGAAAGTCGGCTATCAATACAGATTCTACCCAACAGACCAACAGCATCAGAGCCTAGCTCAGTTGTTTGGTTGCGTCCGGGTAGTTTTTAATGATGCGTTAGCTCTCTCAAAGGCTTCAGAAAAGTATCCAGGGTACAACGCTCTATCAGGTGTTTTAACTCTGGCTAAAAAGACTGAAGCCAGGGAATGGCTTAAAGATGTGTCGTCTGTGCCGCTGCAACAGGCGCTTAAGAATCTAGATACGGCTTATAAAAACTTTTTCGATTCCTGCAAGGGGAAGCGCAAAGGTAAAAAAGCCAAGCCACCTAGATTCAAAAAGAAAACTAATGCTCAGTCTGCAACGTTCACTAAAGCGGCATTTTCTTTGTCGGGTGAATCGGTTTACTTGGCTAAAATTGGGAATCTAAATCCAATTTGGTCAAGAGAATTACCCTCAGACCCTAGCTCTGTAACGGTAATCAAAGATGCTGCTAACCGCTATTTTCTAAGTTTTGTAGTAGATGTTGAGCCTGTTAATATTGCCGCTAAAAACCAAAGCGTCGGGATTGACTTAGGCTTAAAAACCTTTGCGGTGCTGAGTAATGGTGAGACTTTCAAGAGTCCTAACTATTCAAAGCACGACCGCAAGGTAAGGAAGCTACAGCGCAAGCTAGCCAAGCAAATCAAAGGTTCTAACAGACGGCATAAAACCCGTTTGAGGATTGCCAAAACTCACAACTGTATTGCAGATACCCGTAAAGACTTTTTGCACAAGCTATCGACCAAAGTGGCTAGAGAAAACCAATCCATCATTTTGGAAGATTTGAACGTGTCGGGAATGGTTAAGAATCGCAAACTATCTAGGGCGATTAGCTTGCAAGGTTGGAGAGAGTTTCGAGTATTGGTTGAGGCTAAATCTGAAAAGTTTGGTCGTCAATTCACCGTGATTAGCCGGTGGGAACCAACCAGCCAGATTTGTTCTGACTGTGGTTTTAAGTGGGGCAAGCTGAATCTCTCTGTACGCTCTGTAGTCTGCTTAAATTGCGGCTCAGAGCATGACAGAGATGAGAATGCAGCAAAGAATATTGAAAAAGTCGGGATAGGGCATTGCCACGACTCTAAACGGACAGGGAGGGCAGGTAAGACTACTTCGGTAGCACAGCCCGTTGAGCTGTCAAGAATCACCGTGGCTTCAGCCCGGTGAGTATGTCAAATGGTCTGCAAGGCGGCTTTCGTGCCTTGCAGCTACAGCGGCAGCTGAGACATTTTTGCCCAGAGCGACTACACTGAATATGACTCCGAAGTACCCCTAGAATTTCAGCCAAAAAGCGGGCTAGAAATTAGTCCAATTTTAGTCCAAACTAAAATTGACTTCTTCACAGCTATCGTTCTATAGGGGTTTTAGGCGTTTGACTAGTTGCGTATCCCACAACTAGTCAAGCGTGAAAGTTGACAGGCGAACTCACGGCTCCAAGGTTCCCAATCTTGAGCGGGTGGAGATGTGAATCGTCCAAGTGGTCTATTAGGAAGTTGGTCTTGGGTTGCTCCGCAGAGTCCAAATTTTACGAGCGCTGTTGCTTGTACTGTAAGAATTCAGCAAAATTTTGGACTTCTTCCAATAGTTCATCAAAAATTCTCCGAGAAACCCCGTCCGTCTATACGGCGGGGAGGGATAGGAGCGGTGGTTGAGTGGGGTATCTCCTTCGGAGACGCTACGCGAACGATACCCCCGAAATCAACACACAGTTTTTGAAAAGTGCTAGATTTTTTTTGGTACAATCGAACGCATGGCAAGCCCACTCTTTTAACAAAGGCACGAAACCTGAAAGGCTACGCACTACAGGGGAAACAGTTTCGGAAACTTCGGTTTCCTGGGAGAGAGGGACGAGCATAGTGCTCCTTTAAAAGAATTGAATACTTAGGGCGGCAGTCAATCCGCCTATTGCGCTCCGATCTCTAGACGGCTAGAGAGACTTGGAAGGGCAAGCCCCGTCCCTCTTTAGAGCGGGGTAGTTGACTCGGCTCAGCTTGGATGCGCCTGCTAATGCCAAAAGATCCAGCGATAGAGATTAGTGCTTGATAGGCATTTTGCCCTTAAGATTGGAGTCGTTCAATCAAGAGTTTCGCCAGAATTGCTTCGCGGAGCGCTGCGGCAGACTGAAAACCCATGACATCATGCCAAAATTTGCGTTTATCCTCGCCCTCTCCAGGTTCGGTGGTGTGACTGAGCAGATACTCTGCTTTGGCTAAAGGAAACTCTAAGCGATTGGGTTGGCTCATTCTGAGCCTCTATTTTCGCCATTAGTCAGCTTGACCGTTCTTGATGCAGGCCACATCTTGATTGTACCGTTGCCGTCAAACAAGCTCACACCATATGGACGATCAAGGCCCTGTTGAATCAGGTTGAACTGTTCCCAAGTTTCTGGTCAAGCTTTCTGACGGCGGCAGCATTATTATTAGCTCTGCAAAATAATGCTTGAGGCAGTGAACTCCTCTACCAACCCAAATTCTCTGTAAACTCCTCCGATAACGTACGCAAACACAACCAACCTTAGAGTGAGATGTGAGATCGTCTACATGCTATGATTGTAAAGATATTTTAAGCAGTCTCATGCTTGTCGCTTAAAAACTGTGCAATCAGTAACCAGCAAACCTCCTCTTGAGTTGTCCTTGTGAGCTATGTAGAGGAGTTTTTGTAGGTGCGTGTGTGCAGCCACTTAATTTTGCTGGAGATTTGACTGAATTCATGACTGCAACGCAAGATCCGATCGTCACAGGGTGGATGTCCTCAGCCAACGCCCACCTAGAGTTGAAAGATATAATTAAAACCCTCCCGAAAGAGTGCTTTCAGAAAGATCGCCGCAAAGCCTGGTCGTTTCTATTAACGAGTGTGGCTGCTGCAATTGTTGGATATATTGCGATCGCCACTCTTCCCTGGTTTTTCTTGCCCATTACCTGGATTTTTACAGGCACAGCCCTCACCGGCTGGTTTGTGGTTGCCCACGATTGCGGCCACCGTTCGTTTGCACAACGTCGCTGGGTCAACGATTTAGTCGGTCACATCATGATCCTGCCGTCGCTTTACCCATTTCACTGCTGGCGAATTTTACATAACCACCACCACAGACACACCAATAAACTAAGCGAAGACAACGCTTGGCAACCTTGGACTACTGAAGAGTATCTTCAGGCAACGCCCATCGTTAAGTTTTTCTACCGTGGTATCCGTGGGCGGTTTTGGTGGGCGGCATCACTGTGGCATTTGGGCAGTACGCAATTTTCCCTGGCTGGATTTGCAAAACGAGATCACGCTAAGGCAACCTTTTCGATCGCCATGATCGCGCTCTTTGTAGCCGTGCTCCTTCCCTCCTTGTACCTGACTGTCGGTGTATGGGGCATTGTCAAGTTCTGGCTGATGCCCTGGCTGGTATATCACTTCTGGATGAGCACATTCACGCTAGTGCATCACACCAATATGAATAACCAGTTTCGACCGAGCGAATCTTGGAGTGCGGCAGAAGCACAGTTAGCCGGAACCGTTCACTGTGTCTATCCACGTTGGGTAGAAATTCTGTGTCATGATATCAATGTTCATATTCCTCATCATGTGTCGGTTGCGATTCCTTCATATAATTTGCGGATGGCGAATCAAGCGTTAAAACAACGTTGGGGAAGTTATATGCAAGAGTGTGAATTTTCCTTGGAGTTGATGCAAGATATTGTGGAACAGTGTCATATTTACGATTCAGAAAAAGCATTCCAATCGTTTAGAACGACGGAGCGCTAGTTAGGTCTCCTAATCT
>Ga0163155_10003034_pt1 | contig 18303 bp, 11 predicted proteins | sample OliLakLV19SP4G1_FD_148611 | JGI IMG/M metagenome (GOLD analysis project Ga0163155, IMG submission 148611) | Freshwater microbial mat bacterial communities from Lake Vanda, McMurdo Dry Valleys, Antarctica - Oligotrophic Lake LV.19.SP4.G1 | ecosystem: Environmental > Aquatic > Freshwater > Lake >... | reverse complement strand
GGGGCAGAGTTTCGGCGCGTTCGTGCCGAAGGGCATGACGCTGAACCTGGTGGGCGACGGCAACGATTACATCGGCAAGGGCCTGTCGGGGGGGCGCATCGTGGTGAAGCCTTCACCGAAAGCGACGTTTAAAGCCGGCGAGAATATCATCGCGGGCAACGTGATCCTTTACGGCGCCACGGCGGGCGAGGTCTTCCTGCATGGCATCGTGGGCGAACGGTTCTGCGTCAGAAATTCCGGCGCGCACGCGGTGGTCGAAGGCGTGGGCGATCACGGCTGCGAGTACATGACGGGCGGACGCGTGGTGGTGCTGGGAAAGACGGGCCGCAACTTTGCGGCCGGCATGAGCGGCGGAATCGCCTATGTGCTCGACGTCGACGGGACGTTCAAGCAGAATTGCAACTTAGGGATGGTGGCGCTGGAAACGCTGGAAAGCGACGACCTTGAGATCGTGAAGAGCCTGATTGAGAAGCACGAAAAATACACGGGCAGCGCGCGCGCGAAAGAGATCCTGGTGGGCTGGGCGGTTCACAGCAAGAAGCTGGTGAAGGTGATGCCGGTTGATTTCAAGCGCGTGCTCAAGCAGATGAAGGAAGCCGCGGAGAAAGTATCGGCGGCGGCGGGGGAGTAACGGTTAACCGCGATGAGCCGACATGGTAAAATACTCGCGCGGATTTTAAGCGGTGTCGCTGACACGATTATCTCGTTAAGGTCGTTCAGAAACGCAGGGGAGCACGTCAGTGGGTAAGCCAACGGGTTTCATGGAAGCAACGCGCGAGCTGCCTCGGCGGCGGCTCGTCGAAGAGCGCGTCAAGGATTGGAACGAAGTCTATCTTCCGTTCCCGGATGACAAGCTGAAGACGCAGGCCGCGCGCTGCATGGACTGCGGCGTGCCGTTCTGCCATACCGGCTGCCCGCTCGGCAATATCATTCCGGATTGGAATGACCTCATCTATAAGAACCGCTGGCGGGAAGCGATCGACCGGCTGCACCTGACCAACAATTTTCCCGAGTTCACCGGCCGCCTCTGCCCGGCGCCGTGCGAATCCTCGTGCGTGCTTGGCATCAACGAACCGGCGGTCACGATCAAGCTGATCGAACAGAGCATCATCGACCGCGCGTGGCAGGAAGGCTGGGTCAAGCCGCAGCCGCCCGAGAAAAAAACGGGCAAGAAAATCGCCGTCGTCGGATCAGGGCCCGCCGGTCTCGCCGCCGCGCAACAGCTTGCGCGCGTCGGGCACGCCGTGACTGTATTTGAACGCGCGGACGCCATTGGCGGATTGATGCGCTACGGCATTCCTGAATTCAAGATGGAGAAGAAGGTTCTCGACCGCCGCCTGAAACAGATGGAAGCCGAGGGCGTCACGTTCGTGGTGAGCGCGAATATCGGCGTGACGCATTCCGTCGATGACATGCGCAAAAATTTCGACGCCATTGTTCTCTGCGGCGGAGCGACTCACGGACGAGACCTCACGGTGCCGGGCCGCGAGCTCAAAGGCACGCACTTCGCGATGGAATATCTGCCGCAGTCGAACAAGGTGGCCCTGGGCGGAAAAGTTGAGAGCCAGATTCTTGCGACCGGCAAGCACGTCATTATTATCGGCGGCGGCGACACCGGCGCGGACTGTCTTGGCACGGCAATCCGCCAGGGCGCCAAGTCGATCCGCAATTTCGAGCTGCTGCCCAAGCCGCCGAATGAGCGCGCGACAGGCAACCCCTGGCCGCAGTGGCCGACTATTTTTCGAACCTCTTCAGCGCATGAAGAGAGCGAGTGCCGCGATTACAGCGTTCAGACCACGAAACTGACCGGCGAGAATGGCGTGCTGAAAAAGCTGCATGCCGTGCGTCTGAACTGGGTGCCCAATCCGGCGGGCGGACCGCCGAAGCCCGAACCGGCTCCCGGCGCGGAGTTCGAAGTGGAAGCCGATTTGATTCTGCTGGCGATGGGCTTCGTCGGGCCGGAGAAGCCGGGGATGCTCACGCAGCTGGGCGTTAAACTGACCGAGCGCGGCAATGTGTTCGCCGATGAGAACAAGATGACCAGCGTGCCGGGGGTTTTCACGGCCGGCGACATGACGCGCGGGCAATCTCTAATTGTCTGGGCTATTGCCGAGGGCCGCAATGCAGCGTGGGGAGTGGACAGATTTTTGATGGGCGAAACGACGCTGAAAAAATCGTTCTAAAACCCTCCGCTAAGTTCCGGTTTTGCGGCGGCTCAAATAGCAGGTGCGGCAGTAGACGGGGCGCGTGGAATCGGGTTTGAATGGGACGGTGGTTTCGACGCCGCAGGAACTGCATTGAACTTTGAACTGATCTTTTGCCGGCTCATTCTGCGGTGGCGCGGCGACGTTGCCGGAGACTTGGCGCTTTACGGGGCCGCGTGCATTGCCGGCGTCGCGGTCCCGGCCGCGGTCTTTATCGCGATCCCAGCCGCCGCCGTAGTTTCCACCCTGGCCGCCTGAGTGTCCGCCGCCGCCGCCGTACCCGCCGCCGGAATGGCCTCCGCTAGAACCGCCATACCCGCCACTTTTTCCACCACCGCCACCGGGTGCGGAATTTTTGCGTTTGTCGCGGCAGGTCTTGCAGCGCCGCGGCGCCTGATATCCGCGTTCCTGATAAAAAGCCTGGTCGCGTGCGGAAAAACTGAATTGCGCACCGCAGTCCACGCAAGTGACGAGTTGATCTTGATTGTCTTGCATTGCCTATTCCTTCATACGGGCGTGTGCCGACGGGAGATGTCATCAATTGTGGCACCAATGGGCGGCCCATTGCAATCAAAAAGTGTTAAATTTAAAAAGAGAACGTCGGGTTGTGCGGCTTCGAAAATTATTGCGGCTTCGCCCTTTTTGGACGGGGCTGGAGAGCCCCGTCTACTGAGCGGTAGGCGCGGATTCGACGGCGTTGCCTTCGGACGGCGCGGCTTTTTCTTTGGCGGCTTTGCGCGCCTGATAGCAGACGGGGCAGTACACCGGGCGGTCCGTCTCGGGTTTGAAGTTCACCGAGGCCTGCACGCCGCACTGGCTGCACACGATCGAGACCGGTTCGCCGCGACGGCGGCGGCTGCGCTTGCGGCGCGATCCGGCTGCCTCGTCGGCGCCGCCTTCAGCGGGGGCGCCATCGCCGGAGAGTTGCGCTGCATCGACTTGGGCCGCGGGGGTGGGGGAGACAGGTTCGGAATGTGTTCTCGAAGGGGCACGTTCGCGCGAACGGCTCGGGGCTCCGCTGCTACTGCTGCGCCGGCGTCCGCCTTTGCCGCGCTTGTCACCCGCAGGCTGCGCGATGCTCGGTTCGGGACCTTCGTCGACAAATTCCGGCGGCGCTTCCTTCGGCGGAGTCGGCCACCACTTGCTGGTCACGTCGTCAAAGTGCACGCGCTTGATTTCTTTGTTGATCAGCAATTCGATCTCGGTGAGGTAGGAGCCCTCCTCGCGCGTGACGAAAGTGAATGCCTTGCCGGATCGTCCGATGCGGCCCGTTCTGCCGATGCGGTGAACATAATCTTCGATCTTGTAGGGGATATCCCAATTGATGATGTGCGTGATGTTCTGCACATCGATGCCGCGGCTGGCGACATCGGTGGCGATCAACAGCTTCACCTCGCCGGTGCGGAAACGGCCGAGGATCTTTTCGCGGCGCGCCTGCTGCAGGTCGCCGTGGATTTCGCGCGCGTTGATGTAGAGGCGCTTGAGTTTTTCCGCGAGGCGCTTGGCGCCCATTTTTGTTCCGCAGAAGATGATGGAGAGCTCGGGATTTTCGACTTCAAGCAGCTTGAGCAGGATCGGGAATTTTTCATCGCGCTCGCAGACGAAGAAGCTCTGTTCGACCGAGTCCACCGTCAGACTTTCCGGCGAGGTCCAGACTTCAAGCGGCTCGATCATGAAGCGCTGTGCCAGCTTTTTGATGTCGTCGGCGATGGTCGCCGAGAGCAGCAGCGTCTGGCGCTGGCTGGGGCAGTGGCGCAGGATGTATTCGATGTCCTTGCGGAATCCCAGATCCAGCATGCGGTCGGCTTCGTCCAGCACGGCGATCTTGATGCCCGACAAATCCAGCCGCTGCGAACGCATGTGGTCCATGATACGGCCGGGCGTTCCGACCACGATGTCCACGCCGGAGGAGAGCGCTTCGATCTGCGGTTCGTAGGAAGCGCCGCCGTAAAGCGTGATCGACGCAAATCCGAGGAACGAGCCGAGCCGGCCGATTTCGCCGTGAATCTGCAGCGCCAATTCGCGCGTCGGCGCCAGAATCAGCGCCTGGGGCTTGCCGACGCCGGGCTTGATGGCCTGGAAAATCGGGAGAAGAAACGCGGCGGTTTTGCCGGTGCCGGTCTTGGCCTGCCCCATCACGTCCTGGCCGGTAAGGGCCACCGGGATGAATTGGGACTGGATTGGCGTGGGCTTGGTGAAGCCGGCTTTGTTGAGGCTGTCCAGGATGTTCGAATTGAGCTTGAGTTCGGCGAATGATACAGCCAGCGGGGGAGGGGCCAGAATGGCGCCTTCCGTATCGACCTCGAGAGGTTCCGTGTCGTTCTGGGAAGGCATGTCAGCCGGCAAATCTGTGATGGAATCGGGCATAGGGACGGTCTTAGAGCCTGCTGATTTTCGTTGGCAGGCTCCTAATCACCTTTCTGTTTAAGCAATTTTACCAGCAGGCGCAGCATGTCTGTCTCGGTTACGACGCCAACGACTTTGCCATCGGCGCTATCGAGCACCGGAAGCGCGCCAATTTTTCGTTCACTCATGATCGTCGCCGCATTCGCCAGCGGCATGTCGGGTGTGGCTGTCAGGACATTCGTGATCATGACGCTTTTCACTTTAATCAGTGCCGGCAGGTAATAGCCTTTCGGCGCGCCGCCGGAACCCTCTTCAATTTCTTTCATGGAAAGCCGCAAGTCACGGTCGCTGATCAATCCGACCATTTTCATGGACTCATCTACTACAGGCAAATGGCGGATGCGCTGGTTACGCATGATCAGCATGGCGCGATCGAGGCCGGCTTCTTCTGAAATGGTGACTACCGGGCTTCGCATCAGATCGTTGACGACTAGTTCTTTCTTTGCCACACCAATCTCCTGGAAGGCTCGGAGCCCGCGTGTTTCAACGGGGCCGACTCTGGATTGGTGAAACTATACCCAGATTCAGCCGCGGTTCCAATGACGGTTTGCGGATTGATGAAAGCGCCGGATGTGGCCGGCTCAATACGGAATTGCGGGCGCTACAAGGCGCCCGCAATCGGTGGAACTATATTCCTTGCCGAGTTTCAGGGATTTTCGAACAGCGCTAGCAAGCGGTTCCGGGTGTCCTGAGTATCGATGTATCCCACGTGGCCTCCGCCGGGCAGAAGCGTCAAGCGCACATCGGTTGCACAATCCTGCAGATCCTGCAAAGCGCCAGTCCGGTTCATCGGGTCATTGGCGGCGATGATGATTTCGGCGTTGGGCGATTGATCGCGCATCAATTCGCACAGCCGCGTGCGCTGGACCATTTCGAGCGGATCGACGCGCGAGCGGGTCCGCCAGTAAGGCAGGGAGAGATCATATGCGAATGCTTGAAAGCCAAGGTTATCCGCGTAAGCCTTGCGCGTGCGCTGGTTTTCTCCGGGCAGAAAATCGGGCCGGTAATGGCACGCGTTGTAGAGCGTGATGGGCACCAGTTCTTCATGGAAGCTGGCGGACAGGGCGGCCTGCATGAGCGCGTTTGAAAGAGGCACGGCAGCGCTCGCGCAGGAGTCCGAGGAGTTCGGTTTGTGCCTGCGGACCTGCCAGTTCAGTTCGATCAGTGAATAATCCCAGCGGTGGCGACGGTACATCTCATCCAGAATTTCGGCCGTGGCTTCGATGTCAATCGGCGGCGACCAGGCCTGAATGGCGGAGATCTTGAAGGGCAGTGATTTAGCGCGCGCCATCTTCCCGAGGATCAGCGCCTCCAATCCGCCGTAACTCATGCCAACGACGCCGATGCGAGTGACTTTGTCGGCGACGTCATCCCGGTTCAGGAAGGAGTTGATGACCTGCGCGGCGCGTTCACTCTCCACCCAGATGTGGCCGCTGGCACCGTGCCCCGAGACTTGATTGAAGGACGGCAGAAACGTGGAATCGAAGGTAAGCACATGGAATCCCGCGGCGGCATACCAGGACGGCCAGAGCGAACTAAAGGGGGAATGCCGCTGTCCGGTGATCCCCTGCAGCACCACAACAAGGGGCGCCGGTTCGTTTTGAATCACGGCCGTGACCGGAATCACGGCGTTGAAACCCGGCACGTTAAGCTGCAGTTCGGTGCTTTTTTCAATGTGGCTTGGCTTCTTAACGCGCAGGTATCCGGCAATCGTTTCGTACATGCCGCGGGTGGAAACGGACGGTTCGGCGGTGACGTTGACGCTTGTATAAATCGCTTCTTCTGCAGCATTGCAAAGCGAAAAAAAGCAGAGCGCCGGGAGCAAAATCCCCACACCTGCGGCGCTTAGGGTCCGATTCATAATAGGAAACTCCTTTTTGACCGTGGCGGCGCGCAGCCGGGCTTGGCGGCAAGCGTCGCGAACAAAAGGAGTCGGGCCGCTAATTTCACACCAAGGGATCTTCCAGTTCCCGTTTTTCGTGGAATATGCAGTAAATATTTTGCACCGCTTACTTGGCGCCGACGTCGACCAGCACTTTCTTCAGCGCATCGACCGCGACCTTGAACAGCTTCGGGCCCGTGAACCCTTTGAACGTGCCGCTCTCGCTGAGGTGCGGTTCGAAGGTGAGATAGCCGGACCAGCCCGTGGAGAACGCGTCCTTCAGGATCTCGCGCACTTTGCCGTCGCCTTCGCCGGCGGGAACTTCGCGGTAATCGGACTGGCGCGAATCCTTCACGTGAATATCGACGACGTATTTGCGCAGCTTCTGCCAGGCGGCCCAGGGGTCATCGTTGCATTGCACGAAATTGGAGAAATCGAACGCGGCCTTCACGTGCGGCGCGTTGATGTGTTCCAGAATTTCAAAGTGGCGCTCGCCGATATCGCCATAGAGATCCTTCTCGTTTTCGACCAGCAGGTTGACGCCTTCGGCTTTGGCGGTGTCGGCGATGGCTTTCATGCGGCGCAACACCTCGTCGCGGTGCTTCTCGGGCGCGTCGCCCTTGGGGATGAAGAAACTGAACACGCGGATGACCTTGGTATCGAACGCCCTAGCAATCTTCGCCGCTTTTTTGAGGCGCTCGATCTCGGGTTCAAAGGGGTCTGTGATCTGGATTTTTCCGACCGGCGAACCGATGCAGGAGAACTTAATGCCGCGGTTGTTGAATTGGGTTTTCGTCAAGTTGATCTGGAAGTCTTCCAGGTCCATCACATTCTTGTTGTTGGCGCCGCGCATCGCGCACCAGCTCAGTCCGTTCTCTAGAAGATTGTCCATCTGCAGTTGAATGTCAGGCGAAATCTCGTCGGCAAAAGCGGAAAGTCGGTAAGGCATGCGTGCGTCTCCTTATGTGTGTCAGGACGGACTTTCGTTTCGAAAGCGACAGAACATACCCGAATTCACCAGCGGACACAAGAGAGGGGCGATCGCTACTCGCGCCACGGTTACGCTTTGCCGTAGCGCGCCTGGAAGTCGCGGGCGAGGGCGGCACAATCCTGAACTTTTTCAAGGTTGATGCCGGTCGAAAAGCCGAGGCCGCTCAGGCGCTTGGCCAGTTGGTCGGAGGGAATATTGGCGATCAGCGCGTCTTGCGCGAACGGGCAGCCGCCCAATCCGCCAGAGGTGGCGTCAAAGCGCCGGCATCCCGCCGAAAGCGCCGCCTCCACACACTTGAACCAGCTGTCGGGCCGGCCGTGGAAATGGGCGCCGAAGGCGATCTTGGGGTACTCTTTCATGGCGCGCACGAAAATGCGCCGGACCTGTTCGGGCTGCGCGAGCGCCACCGTATCGGCCAGCGAAATATGGCGGATGCCCAGCGCGCCAAGACTGCGAATCAGCGCGAAAAGTTCTTCTTCTTTCCACGCCTCGCCGTAGGGATTCCCGAACGCCATCGATAAGTAAAGAAGGAATGACATGTCATGCTGTTCGATCTTTCCGATCATGCGTTCCAGCATCGGCCAGACTTGCGTTGGCGTGGCGTGCGTATTCTTGATCTGAAATTCTGACGAAAGACTGAGCGGAAATCCGATCGCATCGAGCCCGCCGACATTCAGCGCGCGCTCCAGCCCTTGCTCGTTGACAATAATGGCAATGCGTTCGAGTTCCTTGGAGGAACTGAAAGCGCGCACGACGCTTTCGCTGTCCGCCATCTGCGGCACAGCTTTGGGGGATACGAAACTGCCCACATCGATGTGCTTGAAGCCCGCATCCTTCAGGGTCTGGATGTAGCGGATCTTTTCAGCGGTCGGGATGAATTTCGGCAAACCCTGGAACGCATCGCGTGGTGTCTCAACAATGGTGACTTGCTCGAGCATGGCGTTCTCGCCTGGAGTTCAAGGTGCGGCAACATGTTGATTATTACACTGGTTAAGACGCTGTGAAGTTAAAATAAATAATAAAGCGGGCTTCGCCCCGCTTGACCTGACAGACTCAACGAAGCAAGCGCACTGAATAGAAAGCAATAGCCATGGAACGAGCGGTTCATAAATAGCGCCTCAAAAAAAGACTGATTAAAGGTATAGCGGACCCTGCCTAATGCGAACTGGAAGTGGCAAAAGAGTGTTCCAAACTAGTGCCGACAGAACTTGACACCAGCGCCGAAACTGCGGAAGCTTACGCGCCTTGGAAAAACGACACTTTAACTCTTACTGAAGGAGAACAACATGCCGGTTCGCTACGGTATCATCGGCTGCGGAGCCATCTCGCAGCGCCGCCATATTCCTGAATGCGTTGCCAATCCCGCCTCGCAGCTCGCCGCGATCGCCGATGTGGTGAAAGACCGCGTTGAAGAAATCGCCGGCAAGAACAAGGCCAAGGCCTACACCGATTACAAAGAGATGCTGAAATCCAGCGACATCGACGCCATCGTCGTCGCCGGCCCCAACGCCCTGCATGCTCAGCAGAGCATCGAAGCGATGGAAGCGGGCAAGCATGTGCTCTGCGAAAAACCCATGGCGACCACGCGCGAAGACGCCAAGATGATGATCGCCACGTCCGAGAAGACCGGCAAGTTCCTGATGATCGGACTCAATCAGCGTCTCATGCCGCCGCACGTTCGCGCCAAGGAAATTCTGCAGAGCGGCCGGCTCGGCAAGGTGCTCGCCTTCCGAACCGCCTTCCAGCACCCCGGCCCCGAAGGCTGGGCCATCGACGCGGCCAAGAGCTGGTTTTTCAAGAAGGGACCCGCGGCGATGGGCGTCAGCGGCGATCTCGGCGTTCACAAAGCCGACCTGATCCGCTGGCTGCTCGGCCAGGAATTGAGCGAAGTCTCCGGCTTCATGGGCGCTCTGGATAAGCGCGACGAAACGGGCGCATTGATCGACCTGGACGACAACAGTTATTTCAATTTCAAGACCAATGCTGGCGTGATGGGCAGCATGATCCTGAGCTGGACCAATTACGGCGCTGAAGAAAATTACACGGTGCTGTACTGCGAAAAGGGTGTGCTGTCACTCGGCACCGATCCGCTTTACGGCGTGATTGTGAACTATCGCAACGGCGACAAGGAGATGCACAAGGTCGGCGAAATGTCCACTAATCTCAAGCAGGTCGCCAGCGGCGTCATCGACCTCTTCACCAAATGCATCACCGAAAAGAAAGCTCCCGAAATCAACGGCGTCGAAGGCTACCGCTCGATGGACGCGATCCTGACCGGGATGGAAGCCGCCAAGCAAGGCAAGACGTTGAAGATCGGATAAAGGCTATTTCACCGCGGAGACGCGGAGACGCAGAGAACAGAAACGGTCCGGATGAAAGTCCGGGCCGTTTTCGCCGTTGAGTCCCCGATTTGGGGTACGCGCGGTCCCCTCTCCCCTTGAGGGAGAGGGCTAGGGTGAGGGGTCAGCTGCTCCCCACTAGACGCGTCAAACAACAGAACAGAATTTGTCATTTCTAATTTGTCATCTTTCATTTGTCATCGAACCGCACAAGCCGCTTGCCGTTCAATCACAAATGATAAATGAAAATGACAAATGCCGTACCCTTCCGTCTAGCGTTAGGAGTTCACCGTTCTCCTGAAAAAGCATTCCGAACCGCTCTCCATTCACTAGACTTCCAGTCATTATTACAAATCTATTCAATCGGCTACTTAGGAGCCCGTACTTCCATGACACTCCGCGCCTTCGCTCTGCTCGCTCTCTTCATCGTTACATTCAGCTCCCGCTCCGGCGAGGCCGACCCCGAAGCCGAATTCAAAAAGAACGACGAAACCATCTGGGCTAAAGAGCTCAACGCGCAGGCGCACGAGGAAACCGTCATCCGGCTCTGGGATGATTTCAGGCCCGCCCCAAATAAGATGGCCTTCATCAAAGATCTGAAATTTGAATCGCTCAAGATTGGCAAGCAAGCCGCCACGCAGGAATTCGCGTGGGATATCAAGCGCTCCAAATGGGAAGGCGAGGGCACCACGTTCTCGCAAAAAACGTGGTCCGACTGGATCGACGCGCTGACCGCCGAAGGCTTCCAGGTGCCCGAGTGTGAATTCCACCAGAGCGAATTCGAAGTCGATGTCAACGGCGCCACGCGCTCCACGTTCAATATTCTCGTTCACGTCATTCAGCCAGCCACGCAAAAACGTTTTGTAATCAAGGGACCGGTCAAGATTCATTGGAGCCCCGAAAAAGACGCCAACGGCAACTTCCGCGTCAAAGATCTGGACGCCACGGCGCTGACGATTCTGCACCGCACCGGCCAGCCGGCCTTCGCCGACGCGCTCAGCTTCAAAGCATTCATGCTCGGCAAACACACCAAGCAGCTCAATCGCGTTTCGCATCCGGAGTCCATCATCGTGTACGATCTCGATCGCGATGGGCGCTCCGAAATTATTGCTGTCGGCTGGAACCTGATCTTCTGGAATCGCGAGAAAGGGTTTGAGACAACAGACCTTCTGGCGGCCGCGCCCGGCACCGTCTTCGCCTCCGTCCTGGCCGACTTCAACGGCGATGCTCAGCCCGATCTGATCTGCGCGCCCAAAGAGGGCAAGCTCACTTATTATCCCGGCCAGCCCGGCGGAAAATTCGGAGAGGCCCGTGCAATCAGCGCGATTGATAAGTCTCTCGATGAGGCGCTTTCGATTTCCGCGGGCGATATCGATGGCGACGGCGCGCTCGATCTGTGGGTCACGCAGTACAAAGGCATCTACGGTGAAGGCGTCATGCCCAATCCGTACTTCGACGCCAACGATGGCCGTCCCTCCTACATGTTGCGCAACGATGGCGCCGGAAACTTCAGCGACGTCACTGAGAAATCGGGCCTCGCGGCGAAGCGTTTCCGGCGCACCTATTCCAATGCGCTGATCGATCTCGATGGCGACAACGATCTCGATCTGCTGGTCTGCAGCGACTACAGCGGCATCGATGTTCATCTTAACGACGGCAAGGGAAAGTTTACGGATGCCACCGCGAAGACATTCGATGAAACAAAATGCTTCGGGATGTCGCTTGCGCTCATGGATTTCAACGCCGATGGCAAGACCGATATTTTCATGAACGGCATGGGTTCCACCACCGCGCGCCGCCTGGAGTACATGAAGCTCGGCCGCAGCGATCTGCCGCAACACAACGCCATGCGCATGAAAATGGGTTACGGCAACCGCCTGTATCTCGCCAACGAAGGGCGGTTCCTGCAGGCCCCCTTTAATGACAGCGTGGCGCGCACCGGGTGGTCGTGGGGTTGCAGCGCGGTCGATTTCGACAGTGACGGCTACAGCGATCTCTTCGTCGGCAACGGGCTGCAGAGCGGCAAATCGTCGCGCGATTACTGCACTGAATTCTGGCGGCGCGACGTCTACGTCGATTCGCCAAAACCCAATGTAAAGCTGGAAAAATATTACGACAAGCAGTTGAAGGCCTTGCGCAACAACGAGATTTCATGGAACGGTTTTGAACACAATAACTTGCTCATGAACACCGGCGGAAAAGACTTCGTCAATATCGCGTACCTCATGAATGTCGCCAGCGAACTGGATACGCGGGCCGTTGCCGGTGAAGATCTGAATTTGGACGGCAAGCCGGACCTGGTGTTTACGACCGCGGGCGGCATGATGGACGAAGGCCTGCATGTCGTCGTCAACCGCTTTGAGACCGGGCACAACTGGATCAGCGTGCAGCTCCGCGAGGAAGGCGGCGGCGTCTCGCCGATCGGCGCCAAGATCACCGTGGCGACACCAACCCGCAAACGCCTGGCGCAGATCGTCGTCGGCGACTCTTACATGGCGCAGCATTCCAACACGCGCCACTTCGGCCTCGGCGCTGAGGAGTCGATCGATTATATCGAAGTCAAATGGCCCAACGGCAAGGCGTTCCGTGTCGAGAAACCGGCGCCGAATCAGGTCATCTACGCCAAACCGTAGACAGGGCTGGATCTATTTCAGCACCAATTTCACCAATCGCTGGTTGCCGCTGTCGTGAACCACGGCGCGCTCGCCGCGCGCGGCGATCAGCTGCGGGGTCGAGAGCGATTTCAAATCAGCGCCTGATTGGTCTGAGCTGCCAAACTGTGCCAGCAGCGCGTTGGTCTGCAGATCGAACGCCAGCACGCGCTGGCGAGCGCTATCGGAAACCCAGAGGCGTCCGGCATCCGCGCAAATAAAGATTCGCGCGCCGAACTTCTGATCGCTAAATGCCGACCAGCGTTTAGTTTCTTTCCAGTCGTTGCCGTCCGCGGTGAATTCAATCACTGCGCCGTCGCCGGCGGCCAGAAGGGTCGAGGCGTCTTTCATCGCGAGCGTGGTGAATTCTTTCACGGGCGTGGCGGCTTTTAGCAGCACCGGACCGTTGTCCTTTTGATAGCTGCCGTCGTCGCCGATGATGTAGGCTTGACCGAAGCCGCCCTTGTCGATGGACAGCAGCAGCGCCTTGCCGCCGTTTTTATAAACAGCGGAACCGGCCAGTCCCTTTGACATGATACAGTTCGATTCAACGCGGTGCGCTTTGATTTCGTCATGTAGCGCGCCAAAATAAAACGCCGGTTTGTTCCACATGAAGCCGGGCGCCACCAAGTGGTCGTTTTCGAGCATCACGCCCTGTCCCATTTCATCGCCACTGGGAATTCCCTGTTCCAGCGGAGCATCCGGCCGGTCGTTCCATTTCCACGTGCCGCTGTGCCACCAGATCCGTCCGCTCTTATCCAACCCGATGGCGCCGCACACAGGTGCCGCGCCGATGCGCCGCACGATCTGCATCTGCTTTTTTTCCGGCTGCCATTCCAGCAGGTGCATGACCCCGGCAATGCCGGAGACGGCGTACAAATTGGAGCGGATGCGCGCCATGCCGCGGCCATTTGAGAGTTCCGAATTCTGATCGAGGTGCCCAATGAACGATCCCGATGCGCCGCCGAGAATCACGCCCGGATCGGGCTCGAGTTCAGCCGTGAAACGGCGCATCGTTCCGTGCCAGGCATTGCCGTAAAAATAACCGTCGATCAGCTGCATGCGTTCGCCCGGAGAACCGCGCGGCCACCCCTCGCTCACGGGTTGTCCATCGACGTACTTATGCACTTTTCCGTGGATGACATTATAGACGGCGCCATCCGGCCCCAGCTCGATGCCGTTCGATTCTTTGAGCGCGCAAAGCTCTTTTACGTCGCCCGACGCCGCATTGACCAGACTCAGTTTTCCCTTCGCGTAAACCGCGACTTGCCCATTGAACGAGCCGAACGACATCGCCTGCGCTTCGCGGTTCAACGCCTTCACTTCAGCGCCGTTCGGGGCATCTACTGAAAGCGTGAACAGCCGCCCGCCGACCGTCATCACGAGAGTGTCGCCAGCGATGGCGAGCTGATCGCTGCCGCCCGCGCCTTCGGGAATCTTGTACTGCGCCAGCAGCCGGCCGTCCGGCGAATAGCGGTTGAGCGTTCCGCTGCCGCCGCGGTCCCACAGCGCGCCGTGGCGGTCGCAAACCACGCCCATGCCGGAGACCTTGCCGCCCTTCGTGCCGAAGCGGATCAAGGCTTCATTCTGCTCGCCGGAATTCCCGAGCACGCCATCGCAGATGAGCGATTCAGCGCGCCCGGACACGCAGCAGAGCAGAACGGCTAAATTTACCGCAGAGACGCAGAGACGCAGAGAACGGCGCGGATTTTTGGTCGTGGAATCAGTCAGTTGCATCGTCATTCTCCTGCTCAATTTTTCTGAAACGTCAGCGTGCCCCACAGATTGGGACTCAGCATGATTTCGCCGGGCACGTCGTTGACCAGGCCGGTATTCTGATTGGACCAGTACGAACGGAGCATGTTGATCTGGCCGGCGGGGTCGCCGTAAATCACGCCGACATCGCCCTTGATCGTCTTCCCGGACGTCTCATTCAATCCCAGATCGGCCAGCGGAATGGCGGCTTCGACGTGGTAACGATTGTTTTCCTTCAGGACCGCGATCCGCGCCTTCTCAAGAATTTTTACAGAGTCCACCGTTTCGCTGCGCCATGGGCAGACGAAGGTAATCGGATTGTCTTTTGCGCCGAGGCGATGGCGATAAAGCACCGCGATGTTTTTGTTTTCAAACGGAGCGATCAGCACGCGCAGGTCGCCGGGCACCGGTTGCGAACGCAGCCCGTTCGCACCGGCGTCCGTGCCAAGCTGGATATCGACGGAGTCCCCGGTCTTGAAAAGAAGCGTGGATTCTTTGCCGCTGTTCACCCACGGGGAGTTGTCGGCGACATTGTAATAGAGGTAGAGCATCGTGGCGTCGTAGGCAACGCGAGCGCCAACAAGGAACTGGCCCGACTTGTCCCACTGAATGGTCGCCCCCGTCCAGTCCTCATCCTTGCCGTCGATTTTCGGGGCCTTGCTGGCGAACGCCGCGGTGAATTCTTTCTTCGCTGATTTTCTGGCGACCTGATTGGCGAGCGCACGTTCAGCGGCAACGATCTGCTCGGGCTTTACTTGCAGCGCGCCCCCGCCGCGCGTGGCCTGCGCGAGGCCGTCGAGGCGGAAGATGCGGTAATCGGTGTGGCCGCTCTGCAGGTAGAAGTTGCCGTCCTTCTTCGACTTGGCAAACATGCCGCCAAAACATTCGCCGCCGATGAGGTAGGCATCGAGCGCGCCGCCCATGCGCACATCTTTGAACATTTCATCCAGGTACATGCCGTCGGTGGTGAGCACAAAGAAGCGCCCGTGATTTCCATTCATCACGAACACGTCGGCTTTGTCATCCAGCGGCGCCATGCCCAGTAAAAACAGCGCTCCCTGCATGACACCGGTTTCCGGCAGCGGCGCGTTATGGCTGCCGTGAACATTGGTCCAGCGATTCGGATAGGTCCAAAGCAGTTTTCCATCCGGTGAGAACGCTTTCATCTCCGGGTCGGTGTTGCAGATCATGTTACCGAACCGGTCGATGCTCGTTTCGACTTCGTTGCGCTCCAGATCGACGGGCGTGCCTGCGGCAAGGGCGGCGTTCAGCGCCGGATATTTCGGCGCCCCGCCCGCGAGGTAGCCCTCGGGCTTTAAAACGACGATGACGCGCTTGCCTTTGACTGTCGCGGGAATGCGCAGCGTCAGATCGTGCATGTCATGGCCCCAGTAGCCTCCACCGAACCCATCGGCGGTGGTGGAAAATTCAAACTCGTCGGGCTGCATCGCGCCGTCACCGCTTTTATCCGTCCAGAGAAAGCCGGGACCTTTGTCAGCATGCTTGCCAATGAGTTTGGGATACGCGGTGTTGAACGCGTCAATGAATGGTTTCGGAGGATTCCATTCGCTGTGCATGCTGAAGCGGTGCGCCTGCCCGATGATGGCGAGATCTTTCTGGCTGCCGTCAGCGAGAATTTCGGAGACGCTCGTGATCTGGCCCATGCCAATGATGAACGTGCGGCCGTCCTGATGCGTGAAACGGTAATGCATCAGCGGGTTGTGGCCCTGTCCGTGTTCTTTCTCCAGCAGCGCCTTGCAGGTGGCGGATTTCGCCGCGAAATCCACGTTCCACAAGCCGCCTTGTCCCACCCAGCGCGAATGATCTTCGGCGTCGAAGCCGGCGCCGGATGCGCCGTAGGCCGTCGGACCCCATTTTTCTTTCACCATTTTTCCAGTGGCTGTATCCCACGCGCAGAGGTGCTTGGGATTGCCACGCTGTTCGCAGACCCACAGCCAGCCATTGGCCGCGAGCGCGAGGCCGCGCGGGTTAATCAGGCGCTGCGGCTGATACGCGCCGGCGTAAGGGCCGCCCGGCGTGCCGAACTCTTGGGTCTGCTTTCCGCTCTTGTCGAACAGGCGGATGGTGTGGCTCCTGGCATCGCTGACGTAAAAATTCTGCTGCCCATCGGCGACGAGACCGGCGGGCACGGTCGTTCCGGCGGCCACGAGCGTTTTCACCTGCCCGGTTGCGGGCGCGACACGCACGACGTTTTCGCCGGATACCGCAAGCAAGTCGGCGCCACAGGCGGCGAGCGCGCCGGGTTCGGCGAGTTTGAATTCACCAGTCTTGTCGCCGGTTTTTGGATCGACGGCGATCACGCGGCCCGCGTGAAAATCAGAGATGTAAAGCGTGCCGTTGAGCATCGCTAACCCGCGCAGGCTGGTGTCGATTGCGGCCTTATTCTGAGAGCCCGGTCCAATCTCGTTCGATGCGACGATGGCGAATTTTTTGCCTTTGGCGTACTCCGCGAGTTTGCCGCTTTTAATTTCGAAGCGCGTGATTGAAATAGTCTGAGTGCCCTTCCAATCCGGCTTTTTCTTGTCGATGTGCTGGCCCCATGCGAAGCCGTCGTGCGCCGCGTAGAGATAGGTGGCGTCGGCGGCGATACATACTTTTTCGATGCCGGTGCCCATGACAGGGTTGTATTGCATGCGCTTGATGCCGTCTTGATCCACGGCAACCATGGCGTAACCGGACTCCGCGCACGACCCGCCAAAAAACGTCCAGTCGCCGTTGGCGGCCGCGGTTAAGAGCAGGCTGTGGTCGGGCCCCCACATGTCGGTGCCGGATCCCGTGCGCCACGGCGGGGTGCCATCGTTGCCGAACGAAAAAAGATAATTGGGTTTGATGCCGGGATGATGGATCGAACGCCATCGGTAGTCGCCGGGCGCGACCACCTTGCCGTTGTCGTCGAGGCCGTCCCATTCAACCTGTTGCGGGCCTTTGGTGTAAACGCGGCCGGAGATAAAATTGCGCACGCGCTTTCCCGCGGCATCTTCGATCACTACCGTGGCCTTGCCGTCCACCGGCTGATCGAACGAAATCCTGATTTTGTTGCGGCGATCGGCCACCGCCAGCGCGTGCTCCTTTAGATTGAGCGGCGTCCAATCCGAATCGGACGGCGAGAGCCCGCCGTGCGGCGCGCCGTATCCGGAGTGCCTGAAGCGTTCGCGCTGCCGATCCTGACCGAGCGCGCCTCCGCCCCAGCTGACGGCAACGCCCAGACGCAGGCGATCCCAGTCGGCTTCGGCACCTGCGATTTGAGCCAGCGGAATTTTGACTGAAAGTTGAATTAAGCCGCTCGCGCCTTTGGGAACCTCGCGGTTCAGTTTCTGATGAGCCACCTTTGTTGCCCCGGCGCCGAGTTCCACCGCGACGGACGGCGCGCCGGCCGGATCGATTTCGAAAGCGACCTCGAGGTCGGTGGCCGTTTTTCGGATGGCCATGGAGACATACGGCGTCGCGGAATTCGAAAGTACTTCGAACTCTTCCGGCGCCCAGTCCCGCGCCTGCGCGCAGAGGGTGGCGAACGCCAGCAGGCCGATGATCAACACCGTTTTATTGAGTTTCATTCCATCCTCCGAAAAGGCTATAGCTCATACACCGCCTTAGCTACAATGAGCTCTTATCTTAGACGTGTACCCGTCACCGTGCGATTGAAAAAGGCGTTCGTTTTTGAGCGGCCCTTGCTCCCAATAAAAGCCTGCGTTACAACACGCGCATGGCCTTTCGAACGATTGAGATTTCTGATGCCGAGCACGAGCGCGATCACCTGCGCTTGGTAACGGTTAAGAGCGCGGCACTAAAAGGCCGCGGCGACATTTCAGTGTTCGTGCCGCCCGGTTGCGAAACTCAGGCGCTGCCGATTGTGATCCTGCTGCATGGCGTGTACGGCAGTCACTGGGCGTGGGCGCTGAAAGGCGCGGCGCACAAAACAGCCTTGGCGTTGATCGAGAAAAAGCGGATTCGTCCGATGATTCTGGCCATGCCGTCCGACGGGCTTTTCGGCGACGGCAGCGGCTACGTTGCGCATCAGGCCGATTACGAATCCTGGATTGTTCGCGATGTGCCC
>Ga0163155_10003028_pt1 | contig 18314 bp, 15 predicted proteins | sample OliLakLV19SP4G1_FD_148611 | JGI IMG/M metagenome (GOLD analysis project Ga0163155, IMG submission 148611) | Freshwater microbial mat bacterial communities from Lake Vanda, McMurdo Dry Valleys, Antarctica - Oligotrophic Lake LV.19.SP4.G1 | ecosystem: Environmental > Aquatic > Freshwater > Lake >... | reverse complement strand
ATTATGACTTGACCACAGGCAACCACGAAGTGGCAGTATCGACAGGGCCAAGTTACACCACGAAACGCGAGGAGGCTCGTGAAGGGCAGATCGCTTTATTCCAAGCGGCACCGCAAGCAATGTTGCCAGCTTTGCCAATGATTATACGTGGTATGGATTGGCCTAACGCTGATAAAACTGCCGATGCGGTTGAGCGTGGGTTGCCACCTGAATTGCGTGACCCCGATAGGCAAGAAGATCAAATGAGGGGAATTCCACCTGCATTACAGGCGCAGTTGCAGCAAGCGCAACAGATGATTGAGCAGTTAGGCGCGGCACTACAAGAGGCGCAATCAGCTGTTAATGATAAACAGGCCGAGGCTCGGTTGAAAATGGGTGAGCTACAGATCAAGGCGCAATCCGCTAAGACGCAAGCGGAAAAGAACCAGATAGACGCTCAGGTTAAGGCCGAGGAATTGCAGCTTGAGCGTGAGAAGATGGCGGCGGAAACCGCGATTGGGCAGCAGCGGTTGGAGCTAGAGAAAATCAAATACATGGCAGAAATTCAGCGCGGTACAGCAACGACTGAGGCCACAAATAAAGAGCAGTCTACGCCTAATTTGGGGCCGAACGCGCTTCAGGGCCACGCTATGGACATTCAGGCGCAATCCGAAATAGACGCGCAGCAAGGGCAGATTGAGAACGAGTTGAAGGCAAAAGAGATACAGGTTCAGCAGCAGGGTGTCGAGGTGCAGGCTGCGAATATACAATTGCAGCAGCAGAACATGGAATTAATACTGCAAACGCTTGCGACCATGCAGGGCAGTTTTGCGATGTTATCATCTGATATGCGCGCACCAAAAACAATTCAAGTTCAACGCAATCCGCAAACAATGCTCATCCAACAGGCGACGGTGCAATAATGGCTGATAAAAAAATATCACAATTAGCGGCTGCGGCGGCACTCACTGGCACTGAATTACTGGAGCTGGTACAAGGCGGCGTGAACGTTCAATCGACGGCACAAGCTATTGCTAACCTTGCGGGCGGCGCGGGCAATATGCTGAAATCAACCTATGACGCGGCGAATATCAACCAACAGCTTCTTGGCACCACGGCAACTCAAACCATCACTAATAAAACCATCAGCGGCGCTAGCAACACTCTGACGGTGCGCCTTGCGAGTGATGTGACTGGTAATCTGCCCGTTGGTAATCTTAATGGCGGAACCAGTGCCAGCGGAACGACCTACTGGCGCGGTGACGGTACATGGGCAACACCTGCGGGCGGTTCGGGGGATATGCTGAAATCGACCTATGACGCTGCGAATATTTCGCAGCAAATGGCGGGCTTAACAGCGGTACAAACGCTGACCAACAAAACCATCAGCGGCGCCGATAATACGCTGACGGTACGCCTTGCGAGCGATGTGATAGGCAATTTGCCCGTGGCAAATCTGGCGGCTGGCACGGGTGCGAGTGCAACGACCTATTGGCGTGGCGATGGCACATGGGCAACCCCTGCGGGCGGTATGTCAATTGGTGGGGCAATCACCAGCGGTACAGCAGCGCGCATTCTTTATGTCGGAACGGGAAGCGTTTTGGCTCAGGATGATGATTTCCTGTGGGACGATTCAAACTTTGCGCTTACGGTTCGCAATACTAAAATCTACGGCGCGACATTTTTCGACCAATCAAGAATAGATTTATTCGAGGCCGCCACGAACGGTGTTAGCAAGGTGACGCTAAGTGCAAACGCAAGCATTGCCGCTAACTGCACTGTTACCTTGCCCGCGATTGCATGCTCTATCGACCCTAGTGTGGGCGTGGTGGCCGTAGCTGGGTTAGGCTCCGCATCACCATCAGGCAAGCGTGGATTTGTTACTGACGCATTAGCGCCCACATTTGGAGCAACGGTGGCCGGCGGAGGGGCTGTATTTACACCAGTTTACAGCGATGGTACTAACTGGAAAGTTGGTTAAGATGCCGATTAATCACACGGTAACGGCAACAGGCCCGAATGACCCTAGCAAGCAGGTGAGCGTAAATGCGTGGAATGCCAGCCACACGAGTCCCGATATTGCGGATGTGACGGGACTGACTGCGGGGCTTGCTGCCAAACAGGCCACGCTGGTATCTGGCACAAACATAAAAACCATCAACGGAGCATCGTTACTTGGTTCGGGTGATTTTGAGTTATACGGTGGCTTAAGGTCAACACTAACCCCCGCAGATTTCGGCTGCAAGGGCGAGTACGAGGCTCGCAGCCAGGGGATATGGGATGGGACGTATTTTAGCGATACTTACTTTAAGTTCGAGGCCAAGCACGTTGGTTGGTCGTTTTGGCAAGACGGCAACGCACGCACGATTACCGCAGTCACGCTTGATGGAAAAGCAACGTTAAGCCCAGCGGGTTACGGCACTAATGATATCAACTGGCGCATGATGGGTCAAAACGATACGGTATTTTTTCAAAACTTTCTTGACGCACTAAGCCCCGATTATGACGCGGGCAACCCATCCAATACTTTTGATGAACCTGTAATACCATTAAACGGAACGCTGAAGTTCGGCAAGGTTGGGCTACTTACACCGGGCGTTAGTTATCCAGTTAGCAACTCATCTGCGCAGTTTTCAGGTGGTAAATTATCGGCGCTGATTGTGCGTAGGCGCACTGCCGTTACGTGCTTATCTGATAGCGAACATGGCGCGAATATCGTCTTGATGCCCGGCTCTTATGGTAGCGTTTTGGGGAACAAAAGCACATCGTCGTTTACTGACTTTGTGACCTTGAGTAATTTCACGATTGTATGTGATGGTGACTATTCAACAAATTCCCTTTACGGGCTGCACTTTCAAAACCCATACGGTGATTACGCAAAAACTGACCCCTACGTGCGCTTTAAAAACCTTCGCGTCGAGCGCGCGCGTTTGCATGGATACTTCATTAAAGGTAAGGGCGAAATAAAAATCCGCGACTGCGATGCATTTAACTGCTCAGGATATGGGATGTTTATAACGGGCCAGTTTGACTGCTCGTTGATAGGCGGTCAGTTCGGCGGCTGCGGCCTAACAGGTCTAAGAGTAGATAGCCCCGGCCCAATACAGATAACCGGTATTAAGAGTTTCTTCAACGGCTCGGCGGGCGGCAGTAACGATGAAGATTGCGCCAATCTCGTGGTAGAGAATCTCACGGGCGACTTTCATGCTGGCGGTGCGTTTATGTCCAACGTCCAGTGCCAAGAGTCACGCGGATGTGGTATTGTCATCAAAATACGAAGCTGCGTTACCTCGAACTTACAGATACTAGACCCGAACCGTTCAGCGGTTGGTGGACCAAGCGGTAGACCTACGGTCAAGGCTGGCATCTATCTCAAAGGCCCAATTGCGTGTGGCAACCATATCCACGCAATTGTCATGCCCGCACTGACTGAATACGATTCACCTAACTGGCCTGCTGATACGAGTATCATTCACATTGATGGCGATGACCCGTTTAATTCAACAAACGGCGGGCCGCAGAATAACACGGGGATTATTGAATATCCCGTAAATTACATCCGTCCGGGTGGCAGCATATTAAACGGCGTACAATTTAATGGCTCAGGCTCGGCATTCAGCGGCAATGGATGCATAAACGGCAAGAACCCTAATTTATTTTTAAATGGCGTTCCGTTCTCGCCAGTGGTCACTTCGGCGGCATCTGGTGATTTAATCAGAGTTTTAGACACTTCTGACGTGACTTCTGGCGCTGGCGGGACATGGAAGCTGATTAGTAAGGCTAACTTAAGTGCAATAGCTTTTGGCAGCGCGACAGTTACTATTCCAAGCGGCAGAGGCCAATTCGAGCACCAAGAATCAGTCGCTACAATGGGTATCGTGGCAACTGATAAAATCATGGTAAGCCTTGCCGCAACGGATGAATCAGACGCAAACCCATCTGAGATGCTATCCATTGAAGCGATAAGCGCCACGGCACAAACGGGCGCAATATTATATACAATCGCGTTTAGAGAAAGAACTAGCGGCGCAATAAAACTTAACTATTTGCAGGGGAAATAATATGGCTAAACTATCAAAAGACTTGGGTGCTGGCGGCAATCTTCACCCACGGGAGAATCTATTTATTTCTGGGAACCTAGGCTCATTGAACTCTGAGGTGATCTTGGATGCGGACGGCGCAAGCACGTGCAGCATTAATCTGCGTGGCACGTTCAGCATGACCATCGAGGTATCGGGAACGGTAGACGGGGTAAACTGGACGCTCATTCCTATGCGCCCTATAAACACTGCCTCGGTTGCTTATGTAGCCGCAATTACAGGTGCGGTTGCAGGAATTTGGATAGGTGAGTGCGCGGGGTTTGATGATGTGCGCGCGCGTGTCACTGCTTATACATCGGGTTTGGCATTGGCGCTGCTTTTAACGTCAACTGCCAACTTGCCTAACATTATGAAGCAATCAGCAAGCACGCCTTTAATTGTTACTTCTGTTGGTGTTGCCAGTGCGGCGGTGACTTTAACGCTTCCGGCACCGGGTGCGGGATTGCGACACTATATCACCTATCTGTCCATCAATCGTTTTGCCACTGCATTATTGACTGCAGCCGCCGCCCCTGTAACAGTCACGACAACTAACTTGCCGGGCTCGCTTGCATTTAGTTTTGCAGCGGATGCGGCAGCGCAAGGCACAATTGACCGTTGGCGCGAGGACTTCTCTTTCCCGCTTGCCGCATCCGCACAAAACATCGCGACTACGGTTGCATGCCCAGTTACAACCAATGTCATCTGGCGCGTAACAGGCGGTTACTTCGTTGCGCCATAAAATATGCCATTATTTGATGCAGGGTTATTTGATAGTGATTTATTCGACACTGGCGGGGCATCACCTCCATCCCCTCAATGCGCGCTGTTACTTGAGGATGGAAGCTACAGACTAACAGAAGATGGCGCTTATCGCGTTCTTGAGATTTGCGATATAGCTTCACCTCAATGCGCCAGATTGCTTGAAGATGGCAGCTATAGACTGCTTGAAGATGGCAGTTACAGGATTTTAGAAATTTGCGACGACGCACCCCTGTTCGCGCCTAATGGCAACCGAGAGCGCCGGGAATATCAGCCTACTTATTACGAGCTGCAAACGCAGCGGGACATAGAGCGCAAATTTGAAGAAGCGCGCCTTGAACTAAAAAGCACTGAAACCAAAATAGAAAACCTAGAATTTCGCCGTCTGCGGGATTTAGCTGACCAAGCAATGCAAGCCGAATTATTGCGGCTGCTTATGGCGCAACAGGAATTGCAAGCGCTTATAGCCGCGCTAGAGCAGCAGAAATTAATGGCGTTAAACGATGATGAGGATTTTTTAACGCTATTAATGTGCCTATAATTTTAACCGTTGCAATTAACAAAAAAGGAATGTAATATGGAAAACAATACAGATGTTACCGCCAAAGCGGATTCGCCTGTTGATGATGGTATCACAGTTGAAACTAATGTAGTGCCCGAAAGCGCCGAGCCTGAAAAGGTTAGGCCTGAAGTGGATAAAACTAAGGAAGTAACAGCGCCGGATGCGGAACCCCCAGCGGAACCGACAGAGCCCAGACCCATCAATCCCCGCACTGCCCAAAGGAAAGCCGAAAAGGAACGCTTAATCCGCGATAATGCTGCTATGTCCGAAAAGCTTAGGCAGTATGAGGAGCAGATTAACGCCAAAGATTTTTTGGACCCCTCAAAAAAGCGGGATTTATCAAAAGAGCCTGACATTACTGAATATGACGATGTTTTGGAATATAACCGCGATGTAGCGCGTTATGACCGTAAGCAAGAGTCATTGCAGGAATTGGAGCAAAAACAGATTGATGCATTAGCAGAAAGAGCTGAGGCCGTTCGCGCTGAAAAACCTGACTTTGATGAAAAAGTAACTGCATTAGTTGAAAGCCAACTGATTACACCGGACATTGAGAAATCAATTCTTTCCAGTTCTATGGGTGCTGATGTTAGCTACCACCTCGCGCAGTTTCCGGCTGATTTGATGCTATTACGCGACTTAAAGCCTGAAGTGCTGCCCAGAGCCATGAAGCATATCGAAGCATTCATTAAAAATGGCAACGCAGCGCAGGAAGTTGAAAAGCCAAAAGTCACAAAGGCTGCACCTCCGATTACTCCGCCGGGTGTCACTGCTAATGCCGATAGGCCGCTTAGCTCATACACGCAAGAGGAAATCGAGAACATGCCGCTGAGCGAATACAAAAGTCGATTTATGAAAAAGTAACCGCTATCATGGGATTCCCCCTTGGTAGCTTAACACTATCAAGGGGTATCCAAAATGTCAAACCAAGTTCCTATCCAGACTATCGTTGCCAAGCGCATGCTTTCGCGCTTGCAAAACAAGCTGCCGATGACGACCATGGCGAATAAAGACTTCCAAGCGGAATTGTCTGATTCGCAAAAGCGCTCGGGCGGTATCATTAATATCACCAAGCCACCACTTTACAGCGTCCGTTCGGGTGAAGTGATGGAAGTTCAGTCTACAATCATCCCAGCTATCAGCACCAACCTCAATATGTTCGGTGTTGATATTTCGGCAAGCCAACTTGACCTGCAAATCTCGTATGATGCCGTTCAAAACGGCATGATTGATGGTGCGCTTGATGGGGCTGCATCGGCTCTTGCTGCTAAAATCGAAGCAGACGGCTTTGCGCTTGCTCTCAAAGTGGCTAACGTAGTTGGAACCCCCGGCACCGCAATCACTGACCCAAGCATACTTGCAACGGCTGGCGCAACCATCACCAGCAACGGCGGTATGATTGGCAGGCGGAATCGCATTGGTTTGCTGAACAGCTTCCAAAACGCCAACTTCGCAACGGGCGTGAAGAACTACTTCAACCCTGTCACGACTGTAAACGAGGCATACGCTGATGGTATGCTCGGTAACGGTTATGGCTTCGAACTGTATGATGAGCCTGTTGCTTCGACGTTCACCACTGGTACATACGGCGGCACGCCCCTAACGAATGGCGCAAACCCATCTGGCAACACCATTGTTACTGATGGATGGACGGCGACTACAACCTCGCTCAACGTGGGTGACGCGTTCACTATCGCGGGTATGTTCAACCGTAACCCGCAAACGGGGCTTTCTACTGGCGCACTTAAAAACTTCGTCGTGGCAACAAAAACCGTAACGGATGGCTCAGGTAACTCCACCATCACCATCGGTGAAGACGGAATCATCCTGAGCGGCCCGCGTCGAAACGTCATCGCGGCGGACGGCTCGGTGACCTTTGCGGATAACCTCGCTATCACGGTTATTACGGGTGCATCTGGTACGGTTTCGAAGCAATCGCTGGTTTACGACAAAAACGCATTTACGTTCGCTATGGTGCCGCTTGCTAAGGTGCCAAGCAACATGGGCGTTATGTCGACGGTTGTTAGCGATAAAATGTCAGGCATCTCAATTAGCATGAAAGAAGGTTACGACATGACCAGCAACCAACGCGCAGTTCGTTTTGATGTGCTTTACGCATGGCTTGAAACGTACCCGCAAATTGCCACGCGTATCCTCGGTTAATCACACATAAGGAGTATTTATTATGGCTATTGCCACAACTACCATTAAGACTTCGCTTTTGCGGAATAACGTAAACATCCAACCAGATGCACTGCGGCAAACATTCAACATTAGCACAATCGCCGCTGCTGGCACCACGCAAGGCACGGCAACCGCCATTGGTTCTGAAAGGCCTTTCGTGCTTATCAGCAACAACACGGCTGCTAACGGCGTTGCCCTGCCCACTGCAAGCTATATCGGGCAGGTAATTACCATCTACCCTCAGCTTGTTACTAACGCGCCTCTGGTTTATCCACCTGACGGCGGCGCTGTTAATAGCGGTACGGTAAACGCTGGGGTTGCAACTCCAGCTCGCCAAGCGGTGCAATATATCGCCGTTGACGCCACTGGTTTAAATTACGTGACTATCGGTCTGTAGTCATGGCTAAGAAACCAACGGCAGAAGTCGTTGAGGCTCAAGAATCCTCGGAGGTGGTTTTAGTGACCATTTCCGAGGATGAGTATCAGCGCCGCATCAAACTTGACGTGAGTGACCCTTTTTACATCAATCCATCATACGACAGGTAACGCATGGCTTACACAGCCCTCAATCTAATCACAGATGTGTTATTGGATATGGGCGTGATTGCCGACCAAGAAGTCCCTACGGCTGCACAATCCGTAGGGGCCTTGACCAAGTTAAACGACCTTATTGAGTCATGGAATCTTGACCCGCAGAAACTTTACGGGGCAACGCAGTCCATTTTACCGTTCGTGGCGAATCAGGCAACCTACACGATAGGGCTAGGCGGCAACTTAAATATCGCGCGCCCCAATAACATTACTGCCGCTTTCGTGCGCAATACCACTGCCACACCGTCACAGCAGCAAGATATTCCGATTACGACACTAACCGATCAGCAATGGGCGGATATCCCCGTCAAGGGAATGACTGGCACTTTTCCCTATGCGGTATGGTTTAATATGACCAATCCGCTTATTGTTGCGCATGTGACGCCAATTCCAACGGGCAGCAATTACAGCCTTGTTGTGTGGGATAATAATGACAACGCGCTGTTGGCACTAAATACCGTTCTTGCGCTTCCACCAGCCTATAAGCGTGCGCTAAAATATGGGCTATTTATTGAACTAGCGGCGGGGTATCAGTTGCCAGTGCCAGAAAGCATCGGAGCACTCGCCGCAACATCAAAACTTTCGATTGACCGACAAAATATCCAAATCAACACCCTCGAAACCAGCTGCCCTATTCGCTACGATATTCTCAGCAACAGACTAAGGGATTTTTAGCATGGAAGCGGGCGTTCTGGGCGGTAGTTCACAGCAAGCATCGCTCCCCTTTAACGCGGAGCGCACCGTCAACCTGTACGCTGTTTTAGACCAGCAGGGTAAAAAACCTGCTTCTCTGTATTCAAGGCCCGGCAATAGCGTATTCGCAACGGTAGGCTCTGGCGCTGGGCGTGGTGGGTTTAATGCTACCAACGGGCGCTCTTTTGTGGTTTCGGGCTCAGAGCTTTACGAATTATCGGCAAGCGGGACTGGCACCTTGCGTGGGAGCCTTTTAACCAGCTCGGGTGATTTAACCTTTGCAGAAAACGGCATACAACTAGCTATATGTGATGGGCGCGACCTTTATATTCTTAATTATGCAACCAATGTTTTTCAGCGTGTCGTTTCGCTTAATCTACCAGGCGCCGCTAGCGTGTGCTTTCTTGACGGGTATTTCATCATAAACCGCGCAATCACAAGCGGCATATTCCAAATCTCTGCACCGTATGACGGACTAACTTGGGCGGCGCTTGATTTCGCCACGGCTGAATCGTCACCAGATAGCTTGGTGCGTGTTGCTGCTATTTTTGGGCAGCTTTGGCTTTTTGGCGATATTTCGGTTGAGCCGTGGAATAACACGGGTGCTGCTTCATTCCCGTTTGCACGCGTCAACAGCGCGGCGCGGCTTTCGGTAGGTGTTGCCGCTGGCCAGACTGTTCTTGAGTTAGACAATACGGCGTTTTGGGTTGGCAAGGATATCAACGGTGCTGGCCTCGTTTACAAGGCCGATGGCTATTCACCGCAACGCGTATCAACTGAGGCGATTGAACTAAGATTGCAAGCCGCGCCAAATATCAATTCGCTCAAAGCGATGGCTTACCAAGAGGCTGGCCATGTGTTCTATATCATTACAGGTGGCGGCATGGAAACTGCGCTTGTTTATGATATATCAACGCGGCTGTGGTTTGAGTGGGCGTACCTTAATAATTTCGGCAACTATGAATTACCACTAACGAATGCCCTATTTTATGGTTTTGGCAAAACGCTTGGCCTTGATAGAATCAGCGGCAAGGTTTATCATCAATCCTCAGCGTATTTCTCGGATGACGGGGCGGAGATTGCCCGCGATAGAATCTTCACGCATATTTTTGATAATGGCAATCCATTCCTAATTAAAAACCTTACGATTAATTTTGAAACTGGCGTAGGTAATACTGCAATCCCAAATCCCAAGGCTATGCTCTACCTATCCCGAGATGGCGGGCGAACATTCTATATTTATTATGAGGCATTCATGGGCAAAATTGGCCAGTTCCTTTCGCGTGTGGTGTTCTGGCGTTTAGGTAGGCAGCGGCAATGCACATTCCGTTTGCGAGTGACGGATGCGGTTAAAACAGTGATAACAGGGGGGCAGTTCAACACATGAGCAATATTGCAGCACCCATTGCCGACAAGCTGCTAGACGATGGCGGAAAGCTGCGGCCTTCGTGGGTTGAGTATTTTTCAGCCAGCGACCGTGGCGATGTGGGCACCACATGGAGTCCTACCGTGGTTGACCTAATCAGCGTTGGAGTACCAACCATTAGCGGCGTTTATTACCAGAACTACGGTTTTACTGATTTTGTTGTGAAGATTGTACCCGCCACAAGCGTTAGCTCAACGCTTGGCACCACAACGATTGCTCTGCCATTTGGAGTTACGGCTGACGTTGTCGCCAATACGGTTGCTGGAAGCGGGGTATTTTTTGGCATTGTGAACGCAGCAAGCAGAACGCTATTTTTGCCTACGTTATCAGCGGTTACATTCCCGATAACAATTGCGGGCACGGTGAAGAATTGAGTCAGCTTTTACATTATCCATCGGATTGGTGGATTGAGGAGGAAACACGGGAAGCGATTAAGCAATCCTCGCCGTCGCTTAAGCAATTTATTGCTGATGAGGCAATGAACGATCCTGAGCTTAATGCCTTAAACGCCTTGATAAAAGAACCCGCAAAAGAAGTATTCACTATTCCTCTATTCACAGAGCCATTCTGCAAATTGTTGCTGGAGAAAATGCAGGGAATGCGGTTCAAGCCGAATGACGACGAGGACGCAGCTAGGCAGATTCCTGAGGTGGTATTTTCTGAGGAATGCCCCGCTCTACACGATTCGATGATGTATGTGGCGAAGGCGGTGTTAAATCCTATCTTTATGTCGCTATGGGGCAGGACATGCCACAGCGGCAACGTACAGGTGGCGAATTATAACCCACGTAAGAAAGCCAAGGGCGCGTGGCATCACGATGCGTCGAGTGATATTACGGTTGTAATTCCATTAAATACTGGTTATTATACGGGCGGTGGCACCGAGTTTTCAGGGCGTGGCGAGATTGCCCCCCTGCCCAACGGAACCGCGCTGATATTTCCCTCATTCACGCATATGCATCGTGGCCTTCCTGTAGCGGAAGGAGACAGGTATCTGCTCGTTTTCTGGCTCAAAGGAGACCACCTTGGATAAAGAAGTAAACGCCTATAAAGAACTGGCAGGCAAAGGCCGCAAAGGTGACACCCAGCTTGCCCACGTCACGCCGGGCGAGATGGTCGTCAATCCTGAGGATTTCTCGCCGGAATTTCGCGCCGAATTGGAAGCGCAAATGCGCGCCGCTGGCGTTGACCCGGAGCGCTACACCGTAGGCGAAGGCATGAGCATTAACCCTGAAACGGGATTGCCTGAGTTCGGTTTTAAATTCAAGAAAGTATTTAAAAGAATCGCAAAGCTAGCTCCTCTCGCCGCAGCATTTATTCCGGGCTTAAGCCCTCTTGCCGCAGCTGGCATAGGCGCAGCGAGCGGCTTGGCGACTGGCGGAGGGCTCAGGGGCGCTTTACTGGGGGGCATTGGCGGCTATATAGGCAAGGGCGGCCTTGGCGACACGATGCTTGGCAGGGGGCTTTCCAGCATTAAATCAGGCGCAAGTGGCGCGCTCAGCAATTTTGGTAATTACACGGGCTTAAGTGATGCTTTCAGTTCTGCATCCGGCGCGCTGGATGGCCTCTATAAAAACAGCTTGGCGGAAAGCGCAATTAATAGCGGCGGTGATGCGCTGAGAAGCGGTGCGGAGGGATTAAAATCACTCGGCATCAATACATCCAGCACATCGCCAACAGCGCAACCATCCGTGGGCGGTGGTGCTTCTGCATATGGCCCTTCTAATTATAACTCACGGATAAATGAATATGGCCCGCAATTACCAACTGAAGGAGCAACTCAAGTGGCACAGAAAGATTACGCATCACCATTACTGAGCGCTTTGCTTGGTAGCAGAACAAATAACCAAGCCGAGAAAGCATTGCTTGCCGGGCAAAACGCTAACCGTGAATTGCTGGCACCCTATGCCAACGGCTTTAACTTCGCGCCCGGCGATTTAACACAAGACCCGGGTTATCAGTTCAACTTGCAGCAAGGTACGCAGGCAGCGGATAGGGCGCAACTCGCACGCGGTGGGTATTTTTCAGGGGGAGCTGCTAAAGAACTAGCGGAGTTTAACCAAGGGCTGGCGGATAATACGTATAACTCGGCCTACAATCGTGCATTACAAGGCCGCCAAGCTGGTCTACAGGGCGCGCAAGTAATGGCTGGCGTTAACGACAATTTCGGCAACATCAAAGCGAAAACCATCAGGGACACTGGCAACGTGTATAGCGGGGCGCTGGGTTCGTTCCTTGGTGGCGATTCATTCACAAACACAGGCGCGTTGCGGGGCGGACAGCAAATGCCCGATTGGCTACGCGAACTGGTGCAGCAGGGTAGATAAAATGGCGGTTGATTTAAGCGTTTTAGATGGACAAAAGACGATTATTGACCAGCTACAGCTGCAGGAGGCGTTCGAGCTAAAAAAGGCGCTGGCTATCCAAGGGGCGCAGCGTAGTGCTTTAGAGATGCAAGCGTTACAATCGCAAGCTGCTAACGGTGGTTTGAGCTTAAAAGATATGATGAGCTTCCAGATTCAGCAGCAAAATAATGCAGCGAATCAGGATATTCGCCGTGAAGGATTGGCTGTAAGAACGGATATGGCGGAACAGGCGCGGCAAGCGGCGCGGCAAGCAATGCAAGATGTATTAAATGAGAAAAACAACGAAAAACTAGATAAATTAAATAGAGGAAAAGCCACTTTTGAAGATAGTTTGGCTTCTATTGCTGAACAATATAAAAAGTTAAAAGATGGTGGCGGCATTTCAAGTGTCAAAGATGGCTGGGGTTCTAATGCCATTACTGGTTTGCAAACTTCATATTTAGGGCAGGGGGTTGGTGGTTTATTGGGCACTGAAAACCAATCGGCACGCAACCAAATCGGTAGCACAGTACCTTTGCTTACTAACGCTATTAAAGAAGCAACTGGTATGTCTGCACAGCAAATGAATTCTAATATCGAGCTGCAAACATTCCTTAAAGCATTGGGTAACCCCGAAAAAGATTATGAAGCAAATATGGGCATTGTCGGGAATTTAAGCAGAAAGTTTGGCACAGGTGAAATTGCACAGGCTCTTGGTAATAAATCGCCAGTAGCTAATTTCGCAGCACCGTCCGCAACACTCGAAGAATTGCTGGCTGAGAAAGCGCGGCGAGGGGCTGGACAATGAGCCTAAGCAACCTTACTGATAGCCAACTAGAGGCGGCCATTGCGGCCAAGCAGGGGAAATCTAGTCTTGTGCCTACGGTGCTCCGGCTCGAAAGCGGCAATCGCGATTTTAACGCGCAGGGCGGTGTTCTGACGTCACCTACTGGCGCGAAGGGACGAATGCAGGTTCTGGATAGTACTAATCGTGATCCGGGTTTCGGAGTTCGCCCTGCACAAGACGATGGATTAGAGGAGCGCGCACGTGTGGGGCGTGATTATATCGCCGCCATGCAAAGCCGCTACGGCAATGATGAGCGGGCGCTTGCTGCCTATAATGCTGGCCCGGGCACGGTGGATGGGGCTCTCAAGGCGGGCGGCGATAATTACTTAACGCTCTTGCCGCAAGAGGCGCAAAATTATGTGAAAAATAGCACCGTTACCAAAATCGTACCCACGGCGAATAAATCTTTCGCTCCCGCCGTAAGCGCACTCACCGACGACGATTTAGACGCGCAGATCGCGGCACTGCAAAACTCGCAGGGTTCTACCGAGATCCCGCAAGAGCGAAGCGCGAAAATTAATGCAGAAGCGCCCATGTCTCCCGCCGCTGCCCGCTTCCAAGGATTCAACCAATTAGTGCCCAACGGCGAGCGTTTAACCGCTGGCGCAGCATCGCTTGCACTTGCGCCATTTACCGACAGAACCGTTTCGGAACTCTACGAGACAGCGCGCGCAAAACAGACGGCAACATCTGAGGCACACCCAGATCACATATTAACTGGAAACTTAGTAGGAGCCGCAGTTACACTGCCAATAGGTTTTAGCAAGGCCATAGCAACAACTCCGGGGTTAGGGAATGCAGCAAATGCGCTCAGAAACACAGCCGCCGCCAGTACTAATTTTATTGGGCGTGGTTCGAACCTCGCCGCACGCGCAGTACGCTCTTCAGCTGTGGCCGCTCCCGTCGGGGCGGCGTATGGTTATGGCGCTGGCGATGAAGGTTCTCGCTTTGAAGCTGCCCTCACAGGCGCTGGGGTATCTGGTGCTATTGCTGGTGCCGTTCCTCTCCTTGGTTTTGGGATAGGCGGGGCTCTTGGTTATGGGGTGGATAAGATCGCACGGTGGGCAGCAACAAAATCGGGCGAGATAGCAGGCGATGTAAAATCACCGGAAGCGATAAGAAAAATATACAAGCGCATCGCCGCCGATTACGGACCGGAAGAAGCGCAAAGGGTTATTAACAGCTACTCTTCAAAACAGGGCCAGTCGCTGGTGGAGGCGGGCGGAAATCGGACGGCGAGCCTTGCGGAGGGTGCGGCACAATACCCGTCAGGTGGGGCTATAGCTGATGAGTTTTTCGATGAAGCAACGGGAATGGCTCCCGAAAAATTAAAATCGTCCATCACAAAAAACGTAAGCCCATCCGTTAATTATTACGACACGGCTGATAAAATTTATGCGGATGGTCGCAAGCTCGCAGACCCGCTTTACAAGGAGGCGTTCGCGGCAAACCAGAAGGTGGAAACGCCAATGATTAACCGCATCTTGCGGACACCTGAAGGCCGCTCTGCGTTGAAGGAATCCGTTGCCAACATGCAAAACGAGATGGCGCTAGCATCGACCCCTGACGCTGAATTGACGATGCTGGCCCGTGAGGCTGGCATGTTGGCAACAGGTAAGGGCGTGGGTAAGGGCTTAAAGCTGCGCACGCTAGACTACGTTAGTGAAGCGATGGGTACATCGATATCGGCGGCGAAGCAAGCAGGCAATAGAGGTGAGGTAAGACGCCTTACAAAGTTAAAAAAAGGCTTGTTGAGCGAAATAGACGCACTGGACACCACAGGGCTTTACGCAAAAGCGCGCAAGGCATCTGGCGACTATCTATCGGCTGAGGAAGCGCTGGAGGATGGAGCCCGGTTCTTGGGCGAAGATTCGCAACTAATTAAGCGCAATTATGACGCGATGGGGGCAACCGCAAAAAAAGCTTATAAGGCTGGCGCACTCAAGGCTATGCGCTTAAAAATTGACAACCCTACAGACGGCACGAACATTGCGCAGATGTTTAAGAGGTCGGCAACCAGACAAAAACTAGAAGCAATACTTTCGCCTACGGAATACACAAAATTGATGAATGACGCGCTGGCGACGGATAAAATCTACACCCTGAGAAACCGGATTGCTGGTAATAGCAGAACAGCGCAGCGCCAGATTGCAGCAAAAGAATTCGAAAAAAATGGCGTGGGTATGGTGGCGGATATGGCGACCGGGACCCCGTTGCGAACTGGATTTAATCTTATCAAAGGTGTTGCCAAAAAAGCGGTGAGCGGAATCAGCGACGAATCCGCCGCTGAAGTATCCCGAATTCTCTACGCTACTGACCCGCAGGAAAAATACAAAATTGTTAAAGAATTAAGCAACATGGCGAAAATAAAAAATCCGCGCGGGACTGAAGCTGGAAAGAAATTGGAGGCGTTTTATGCGCTTAGCGATGCCTTGAAAATGAGCAAAAACGGCGCCAAACTCACCAAACAAGACCTACAAAAAGCGTTTGAAGCTAAAAAAGGAAAAACCCCATGAGCGTACTTCTTCTCCCCCCTATATTTCAATTTTTCGACAACAACGGCGACCCCTTGGCTAATGGGTTCGTCTATACCTATGCTGCGGGGACTTCGACGCCATTAGCGACCTTTACATCGTCATCAGGGCTTATCGCCGCACCTAATCCGATTGAGCTAAACGCATCCGGACGGCCCACTTCAGGCAGCGGTGCAATATGGGGCGAGGGGGCTTACAAGTTTATCGTGCGCGATGCAAACGGTGTGCAAGTGGGCGATACGCTAGATAATGTGACTTCCTTCAATTCGCTCGCTGACGCAGCAAATGCGTACGCTGAAACATTCTCCGGAAACGGCGTGCAAACGGTATTCACTACCTCACAATCACTAGGCACAGACCCTAAAGGTTTATTTGTCAGCACCGCTTCTGGGTTGCAGGAAATAGCTGTTAATGGCAGCTTCTCCAGTGACACGTCATGGACGAAAGGCGCTGGCTGGACAATCGCATCAGGCGTGGCAACGGCTACGGGTGCTATTTCTACCGCCATTAGCCAAGTGCCTGTTATAACGCTCGTAGCCGGCCAAGCGTATGCCGTCACCTACACCATTACGCGGTCAGCAGGTGGGTTAATTCCCTCTCTTGGTGGCCAGAATGGGACTGAGCGAACGGCATCAGGCACCTACCGTGAAATTATCATCGCCGCCGCCACGACTCCCGTTGCTTTCACGGGCAATGCGTTTACTGGCACGCTTGATAATGTGTCCATCACCGTTGCAACTAGCCAGCCGATGGTGCTGTTGCCCGTGACTGGTTACACCATTTCAGGCACTACTTTAACCTTCGCCTCTCCCCCTGCTTTGGGCACAAATAACATTGATGTGCGTTCGCCTTCGCTCCTTTTGGGGGCTGCTGCATCCTCAGCGGCATTAGCTCAATTATACGCGGGGCAAGCATTAACCAGTGCTACAAATGCTGCTACGAGTGCAGTACAAGCGTTAAGCGTGAGCAAATGGAAACCAGCCGTTGCATGCGCCACCACTGCGAATATCACGCTTTCAGGCGAGCAAACAATTGATGGCGTGTTAACTTCCGCCTTTAGGGTTTTAGTTAAAGACCAAAGCACGGCAAACCAGAATGGAGTCTACGTTTCAGCGGCAGGAGCATGGGCTAGGGCGTCAGATGCCGATACGGCGAGCGAGCTTCTGTCACAACTGGTGCAAGTCACTTCTGGCACAGTTAATAGTAGTAAATACTTTGCTAATACCAATGAATCTGGTTTTATCCTAGGCGTGGATGCAGTAACGTGGACTGAGATTTCGTTCACTGGTTCGGTTCCATTTGTAAACCCCACTGCTATAGTGGCAGCTTACCTGGACATCAAAGAAGCCACCAATAACGGCACTAATCGTCTTAGATTGACGGTTCCTACTTCGCTGGGGTTCGATGCCACCTGCACACTTCCATTTGCGGGCGGTACGCTGGTAGCTGAAGATAATGCGGTTGCACTCACTAACAAGACATATAATGGTGTTACCCTGAGCACAGCAGGTAATACTACATCCTATTTAAGCGCCGCCGGTACTTATATCACCGCCTTCACCAGCACCGCCCAAACTATCACCTCTGGTGGCCTATTGACTTTGGCGCATGGATTAGGACGCAAACCAGATGAGTTTTATTGCTGGCTCACCAACGTTACTACACAGGCGGACTGGGTCGCGACTGATGTAGTCCCTATCGGCGTCAGTCCGAACTACGGCGGAACGGGAATCCAGCAATGTATCTATGCCGACACCACTAACGTCTATGTGCGCTTTGGTAGCGATTCGTCCCCATATGCCATAGGCAATAAATCAACAGGGGCGCAAGCTGTGCTCACCAATGCCAACTGGACATTCTCGGTTAGGGCGCGCTAATGCTCATTCTCCTCGCAGGACTTTTAGCGCGCGCCGACGGCTGGGGCTACGACGGTAGTCGCCCTGCGTGGAAACGCGCAGCCAAATTCCTCAATGCATGGACATGCTCTGGCATTTTCGGCATGCTCATGTTGCTGGCTACGGGCAACATTTTTGTGGCGCTCGCATCGTTCTTGGCGTTTGTTATCTGGCGGCTACCGGGTTTTAACGGCTGGGAGAACTACCGTAATATGTTTATCCGTGGCGCTTGGACGTCAGCCATTGGCTTTCTGCTAATCGCCTTGGCGGCGCAGGTTAGCCCGCTATGGGCACTGCTATTCATCCCATTTTCGGCAGTGTATGCGGGCATCTACGCGGGAGGGTACAAATACCTGCCGCAAATGATTCTGGGGTTTGACCGCCACGTGTGGATCGAGCATGCATCCGGGTGGGCAT
>Ga0163155_10003018_pt1 | contig 18365 bp, 15 predicted proteins | sample OliLakLV19SP4G1_FD_148611 | JGI IMG/M metagenome (GOLD analysis project Ga0163155, IMG submission 148611) | Freshwater microbial mat bacterial communities from Lake Vanda, McMurdo Dry Valleys, Antarctica - Oligotrophic Lake LV.19.SP4.G1 | ecosystem: Environmental > Aquatic > Freshwater > Lake >... | reverse complement strand
GCTGCCGCGCGCCCGTTCTCTGGCGAGCGGTCGCTCGACCGCGTCCCATACCCGCGCTTCTTGCCTCCCGGGGGGACTTCGAAGGCCCCCCACCCTCGCATGACGACACCGGCTCGCGATGGCGAGATACGCCAGGCCAGCTATTTTGTGCGTGTCCAGTGTCCAGAGTGTCCAGAGAGTGTCCAGTTCCAGTGTCCAGTTCACAGTTCTGTGCGTGTCCAGTGTCCACCCCCTCAATCGGGCAGTCGCCCCAGATATCCAGAAGCAGTGCAAGGTCGGCACCGTCGATGGTCCCGTTCCCATCGAGATCGCCGGAGCCCGCACCACCCCAGTTGCTGAGCAGAGCGCCAAGGTCGGCGCCTCCGACTTCGCCATCGCCGTTGAGATCGCCGATGCAGACAACGAAGCCCGCCGCCGCGATCACGAACTTGCTGACCACGACCGGGGTGCGCGAGACGACTTCGGTCGGGTCGCGGAGCAGTTCCGCTTCGGTGTACGGCTCGATACCCCACGTGGTCACGGTGAGGTCCTGCGTGGAATCATTGATCTCGAACTCAGTCCAGCCGAAGACATGGACGGCGATGTAGCCGCCTTCGAGAAGCGTGGCGTCGACCGGGGAGCCCTGAAGTCCGATCGGGTCGTATCCCAAGGGCTGGATCGACGAATCGATCAGCGACTGGAGGAAGAGGTCCTGCTGCGCGGTCGGGAGGGAGAGATAGAAGGCGTACTGCGGCGGCGAGATCAGGCCGAGACTCGCGGCGATTCCCGCCACCGTCGGGCCGAACGGCGCATCGAAGGCCACCGAGCCGGTGGTGATCTCGAACATGCCGGTCGAGATCTGCGGCCCGAAGGGAGCGAGCTGATAGGTCAGGTTGTTGACAATCGTGCCGTGAATGTCCGCGGCGATGAAGACGACATTGTCGATTCCCGTGCTCTCGATGTAGCTCAGGATCTCGGTGCGCTCCGCGGCGTAGCCCTCGAAGCGGTCGCTCGCGGCGAGGACGCCCAGATTCTGGATCGGCTCCGGAACGACGACGAACTTCCACGTGACGCCGTCGCGCTGCGCCGCCGAGAGGTCGGCGAGGAGCTGAGCCTTCTGCGCCGAGCCGAGCATCGTGCGCGACGGATCAAAGCTCGCGGTGATGAAGGCGGCCACTTGGAAGAGATCCGTCGGATCGGCAACCGGTGGAAGTCCGGCGTCGCGGAACGAACGAGCGTCCAGCATGAAGATCGCGGCGTCGTTGCCCCAGCGGCTGGCGCGGTACAGATTCGGCCGTCCGTCCATGCGGTCGTCACCGGTCCCCTTGCCACGTCAGACTCTCGATGGCGTTCCACTCCTGGAATGTCTGAAGTCCGGCGACGTACAGCGGAGTCTGGTTCACATACTCGGGGCTCTTGAAAAGCGCCGTTTCCACCGACTCCCACGAAACAAGCTTGAAGTTGGTGGCGCCGTTCTCGAACTCGCCGTCGTCTTCGACAAGCACCCCGGGGAGAGCGTTGCCGTCCTGCACCACGAGAAGTCCCATCGGGTAGTTCGATCCGATCGGCGCTGCCACCACATCGGCGCCGTCGCACTGCTCGACGCCGTCCACGGTGCCGATGCCGCCGATCGTGAAGGAACCGATGAAGGCGTTGCCACCTTCGCGGGTGTAGACCGCGAAGGTGTCGTCGCCCTGACTGCTGGCGAGCAGCCAGCCGGTGCCGGGTCCGGTCGGATAGATGGTCAGGCCTTCAACATCAGCCGACAGGACGTCACCCCCGCCGCCGTCGCCTTCGAACTCCCGCACGCGGTCGATCAGGACCGGCGCGTCGATCGAATCCGGCGCCGCTGAACCCTTCCAGATGCCCACCTGTTCCTGACCGAAGTACACCACGGCGAGTTCGTCATCGACGACGACGCCTTCGATCTGGGGATTCTCCGGGGTCCACGTGCCGCCGCCTGCGGGGAACGAGTCGGGGAACTCGATCGTCCGCACCTTGGTCCATCCGACCACACCGCCGTTGTCGACCAGCTCGAGCTGGGCGACCTCGCTGCGCGACCGGCGGCTCACGAAGGCGTACGAGTTGTCGCCGGAATCGGTGTAGCAGCCGACCCCGTAGACCGTCTCCTGTTCCTTGACATCGACGTCAGGGAAGACGCGGCCCATCACCGGGTCGGTCACGTCGCTCAGCGTGCGGGTGACGGGATTGATCGCAAAGAAGACCATCAGATCGTTCTGCCGGTCGCTCACCACGAAGATGTCGGCTGGCTCGCCCGCGAGATCGAACCCTGAAACGAGATCGACATTGTTGTAGCGGATGTCGGACGGGTTGATCTCCTGGAGCACGACACCGTTGATGTCGAAGACCGAGAGGCCGCCGTTCTTCTTCGTTCCAACGACGACGCTCAGTTCGGGATCAAGGGGATGCACCCAGATGGCGGGGTCAGCGCTGTCGGCGAATCCGCCTTCCTTTGAATCGATGACCGTGGGCGTCTCGGCAATGGCGATTGCCGTCGTGAACGCCGGATCGCCGGCCGGGGGCGCGCCACCCTGGAAGTCGTTGGTGACTTCGTGGTCGTCGATGGTCGCAAGAATTGTCGTGGTCGCCTGAAGATCGGCCCAGGCGTTCAGGCCGAATCGCTCCGAATAGACCTCGTCGTGCTTGAGCCGGTACTCCCACAGGGAGCGGCACTGAGCGGCTGGAACCGCCGGCGACGGAAAGTCGGCGTAGATCGTGTCCCCGAGCTTGAGAAAGAGGTCGAGTCCGCGCTCGTCGGCGTTGGTGATCGCAGGATACGGCGAGAGCTCGCCGCGCCAGTCGCCGCTCACGCCGAAGCGCACACCGCGCCTCTCGCCAGGAGCGGCGGGAGTCCGGAACCAGCCTGTGGTCGAGGCGCCGCCGGAAAGAGTCGCGCGGACGTGATAGATCGTCCAAGGCAGGAGATTCTCGGCGACAGCCTTGGCCGGAACGAGCGGATCCGTCTGGTTCACCGTGACGGCGCCGGCAATGACTTCGAAGTCCGGCGCGAGGGACCACTCGAAGGTCACGGCCGTTGCCAAGGAGGCGCGAGTCCAGAGGATCGCGCTCGTTGGCCTGGCATCGCCTACCGAGATTCCGTTGGGAAGAATTGGGCTGGCGGATCCGGCCGCAGCGGTCGATGCGACCAGCGTGGCCCCGCCGAGAGCGACGAGAGAGCAGATGAAGTGACGCATGGGCGAGAACGTGTCGGCGAGCATCATGCGAGGTGCTTTCGGTTGGTCAGGATCGCGTGAATCCTGATTGAGCGCGGCTGGAGCTTGAAGATCGCATGAACCGGAAGACGAACGGATCGTCGAGGGCCTGGGCACGGTGGCTGGGGCGGCAATGGCGCCGCGGACTTCGACGGAAGCGGCAGGCACTCGCCGCCGACTCTGCCGAGTCACTTCAGGTCGGTTCGATGAACCTTGCCGATCAGGTCGGTCTGCGTCGACACGACCCCGGCTTCCGCAGCGAACTCGCGCCACCGCGACACTGCTTCGATGACCTCGCGCGTGATCACCTCCGCCCGGCCGCGCTGCATCGAGGCAGTCATTGCAACTGTCTTCAGATCGTCCAGCGTGAAGCCATCCCGCTTGCCCGCCAGGCTCATCTGATGGTGGGCGGTCCAGGCGCCGGAGGGGTTGTATGCGTACATGACGTCGAAGGCGGGCGAGAGCGACCACGTCCCGGTCCTGTCCATGAGAAGGGCGATGTTCTTGACGTGGTCGTCCTGGTTGCGAGCGATCACGTTGAAGACCATCCGGCGAAACTGCTCTTCGATCTCATCCATCGGCAGGCCGAGCCTGCGGATGACGGCGATCGCCTGCTCGTACGAATGCGCCACGGGGTTCTTGAAGTCCAAGTGGGCCATCGCTCCCAACGACTGCATGTGCAGCTTCTCGCCGTCAGGGAGCCGATCGAAACGCCTGGTCATGAAGTGACGACGGCCGTTCTCTTCGAAGAGCCGGCACTCGGACATCCGAATGCCCGCCGCCCTGGCCATCAGCGAGTAGGCGTACTCGATTGCGCCGAATCCCTGCGGGTCGGCCAGATCGCGGTCCTGGTTGCCGGAGACGCCATCGAACTTCAGAAGCCAGTACTCAAACCCGCTCGGTGCCTTGACCTGACCGGAGCGGACTTCGTTGGTCGTTGGATTCCATGCGATGACGGCTTTGGCGCGAGCACCTCCGGCCGAGGCACCGACGCGGAGGATCTCGCGCAGCGCAAGCTCCTTCTCCTTGTCGGCAAATGACGCCTGGAGATGCTCCCGGTTGCTGAGGACACTCGAGGCCAACGCCACCAGCTCGTCGACCTTCAGGGGTTTCGACTCGCGATTCTGAGGTCCTCGCGCGGGCCTGAACTCAAGCGCCCCGATCCCCCGCGCCGCGGTGTAGCACAGGCGTTCGACCGCATCGATGTCCCGTGGCAGACGCCCCTGCGCCGCCAGCCATGCGTCGATCACCGCATTACCGAACGCATCGGGGAGCGCGTCAGCGAGCATTCCCGGCAATCCATGAAACGACTCCTTGGGAAGGTCGGGGAAGGTGTAGAGCGTCTCTGCGAGCGGCATCATGAGCGGCGCCACTTCGATTGCGCTCTGCCGAAATGCGGCGGTGTACTCGAAGACCGCGAGCTCTCCCGGACCATTCACAGAGACCGCGCCGATCGAACTGCCCCACAGACGAACTTCGGCAACCGTGCTCACGCTTCGCCTCCAGCCGTCGACGATTCGTCACCCCAGGTCCACCTGGTCGACGGCCCGCCCTTCTTCTGCGTTTGCGCTTCCGGAGACGCGCGTCGGCGTTCCTTGGCCCGTGATCGCAGTTGCGCAATCGGGCTCGGGAGCGGCTGCGGAATGAACGCATCGAGATTGCCGAGCAGCCCCAAGGCGCGGACCACGCGGATGAGGTTGGTGACCTGGCTCGATTCGCCGTTCTCCAGGCGGATCAGAGTGCGCGTGGAGACGCCCGCCTCGCGGGCCAGCTGCGCCTGGGTGAGATTCCGCTGGAGTCGGAGCCGCGCGAGCCGCGATCCGATCTCTGTCAGCACCGCTGAATCGGTCATGCTACCGAGTTGTGACATAAGTGACTCTTTTGGACAGTATATCTTGCATTCTGATTTAAGAAGCCATTTATGTCACTTATACGCATATCTTCCCGTGGAGGTGCCGTGGGACGCGTCGGGTCCACCCGCCGACTACGGACGGCCCTCCTTGCGTCGACGCCACGCCGACTGCAGCCGCGATCTGGGCAGGCGCCGGGTGTGCGCTTCACAGCAAACATGCGTGTCCAAGATCGGTCCCAAGATCGGTCCCTCACAGCAAACATGCGTGCCCAAGATCGGTCCCCTGTCCAAGATCGGTCCCCCAGCAAACATGCGTGTCCAAGATCGGTCCCTCAAGATCGGTCCCCCGTCGACTACGGACGGCCCTCCTTGCGTCGACGCCACGCCGACTGCTGCCGCGATCTGGGCAGGCGCCGGGTGTGCGCTTCACAGCAAACATGCGTGTCCAAGATCGGTCCCAAGATCGGTCCCACTGAATCGGTCATGCTACCGAGTTGTGACATAAGTGACTCTTTTGGACAGTATATCTTGCATTCTGCTTTAAGAAGACATTTATGTCACTTATACGCATATCTTCCCGTGGAGGTGCCGTGGGACGCGTCGGGTCCACCCGCCGACTACGGACGGCCCTCCTTGCGTCGACGCCACGCCGACTGCAGCCGCGATCTGGGCAGGCGCCGGGTGTGCGCTTCACAGCAAACATGCGTGTCCAAGATCGGTCCCAAGATCGGTCCCTCACAGCAAACATGCGTGTCCAAGATCGGTCCCCTGTCCAAGATCGGTCCCCCAGCAAACATGCGTGTCCAAGATCGGTCCCCCGTCGACTACGGACGGCCCTCCTTGCGTCGACGCCACGCCGACTGCAGCCGCGATCTGGGCAGGCGCCGGGTGTGCGCTTCACAGCAAACATGCGTGTCCAAGATCGGTCCCTTGGGCAGGCGCCGGGTGTGCGCTTCACAGCAAACATGCGTGTCCAAGATCGGTCCCCCTCCAAGATCGGTCCCCCCAAGATCAGTCCCTCCTGCGTGTCCAAGATCGGTCCCTCCAGGATCGGTTCCAGAGGATCGGTCCAACGAGCGGCACTCTGCGGATCAGGCGAGCCTCCCGGGTCGTCACGGATCCGGGGAGCTTGCCGAGTCTTCCTCCGCAGTTCGAATCAGCCCGTCGAGCATTCCGCGGAACACGATCCCGTGCAACGGAAGGACCGAGTACCAGTAGGCGAGTCCGAGCAACCCGCGCGGGCGGAACCTCGCCGTCATCACCAATCGTGTGCCGGCGTGGAGTGCAGGCGCGGGGTCGAGATCGAAGGTGAGCGTGGCCACTCCCGGGAGCCTCATCTCGGCAGTCAGTTCGAGGCGGCGAGGCGCGGCGATCGCGCTGACTCGCCAGAAGTCCAAGGCATCGCCAAGTCGCAGTTCCTTTGGACTGCGCCGGCCTCGTCGAAGACCCGGGCCCCCGGCAAGTCGATCCAGAATGCCTCGCAGTCGCCATAGCCAATCGACCGCGTAGTAGCCGCGCTCGCCGCCGAGCACCGTGACCGCTTCCCATACCGCTGCGGGGGTTGCGAGCGTGCTCAGTTCACGGCGATCCACAAAGACTGTTCCGCCGGCCCATGATGGGTCTCCCGGCATCACGCCGGCGTCCGACCACGCCGTTTCGATGTCACGGGCCTGGACCTTTGCGAGGGCCGCGTCCATTGCTTCGCGAATGGTCAGGCACCGATGCGGCATGAGTCGCAGGGCCTCATCGCTTCGGCACACCACGCGGTTGCGCAAACCCTCCGCGAGTGGACGGGCGATGCGTGCGTGCAGCGGTGTGACCAGATGGATCCACAGCGAGCTCAACCGCGGCGTCAGGACCGGCACCGGAATCACCACCCTCCGCCGCAGTCGCAAGGCCGAGGCCATCTCGCGCATCACTCGTTCGTAGGACCACACGTCGGGCCCTCCGATGTCAAGCGTCTTGCCGGTTGTCGCGGGCTCTTCGAGTGCCGCAATCAGATAGAACAGCACATCGCGAATGGCGATGGGCTGCGAGTCGGTGCTCACCCAGCGGGGCGTGATCATGATCGGCAGTCGCTCGACGAGGTAGCGGAGTATCTCGAAGGACGCCGAGCCTGATCCGATGATCATCGCCGCGCGAAGCACCGTCACAGGCACGCCGCTCCGGGCGAGTGCAACCTCCACCTCGCGGCGCGACGCGAGATGCTCGCTGAGCCCGCTGCCGGTCTCGCCAAGCCCGCCCAGATAGATGATCCTCGCCACGCCGGCCCGCATGGCGGCACGCCCGAACGTCTCCGCGAGCGCCTGATCGCGGCGGCGATACTCCGGCCCCGCAGCATCCATCGAGTGCACCAGGTAGTACGCCGCGACGCAGCCCTTCATGGAGGCGGCGAGCCCCTCCTCATCGCTGGCGTCGCCCTCGACGACCTCAATCTGTTCGTGACCAGACCATGGTCGGGCCCGCAACTTGGCCTCGCTGCGGGCCAGGCATCGCAGGTGATAGCCGCGTTCGATCAGCCTCGGGGCCAGGCGTCCGCCGATGTAGCCGGTCGCGCCGGTCACAAACACCGTGGATGACGCTCGTGTGTTCATGCTGAGTCGTGGTGACCTGGGCAGACGAGACTCGCTCCGGGCGTTCACGGTCATCTGCTGCGGTCATTCCCGTCAATCCTGAGTTTCCTGCCGAGCAGGCTCGCGTGCGCACATCACGCGAACGTTCCGCTGCTGGCGTGCCGGTCGGGTCCGCACTCCCGCGTGCGGACAGGCTAAGGCATCCTCTCGGGTTCCGCGCGGACCCGCGGCATGCAGCAACTGTCTCCCCCCCGACCGCGTGCGGTGCAGCGGCCGGGGCGGCGTTCGACACCCGCGCCACGCCTCGATATCCGTGGGTCCGGTCACCGCCAGCGCCGACCCGCACCGGGTCGCCTCCTCGGCGCGTTTCAGTCGGCGTGTGCCGCCACGTCCAACGAACAGGAGCCCGATGACAGATGCCGCAAGAGCCGTTCTCATGACGCTGGTCGCGATCGTTGCATGTGTGGTTGCGACAGCATGTTCGCAGCCGAAGGTTGCCCCGGATCGCGCCACGGCGGGCACGGCACGCGGCGCAATTGCCAGCCTCGAGGGCACGTCGTGGGTTCTCGCTGCGCTGCGCGGACAGAGCGAAACCGCTGGTCAGCCCGCAACCGCGGAGTTCAATTCCGGGCGCGTCCACGGGACCGATGGTTGCAATCGGTACACCGCGCCCATCACGATCACCGGATCCACACTCACGGTGGGTCCTCGCGGCGCCACCACGCTGATGGAATGCCCACCCGTGGTGATGGCACAGGCAAACTCGTTCATGGCCGCGTTGACTGGCGCACGCCACTATCGAGTCATCGACAATCGGCTTGAACTTGTCTCCTCGAGCGGCGTCGTGCTCGCCAGCATGATCCCGCAGTCGACGTTCCCTGTCGGAGCGTGGGACGTCATCGGCATCAACAACGGCAGGCAGGCGGTCGTCGGCGTCCTGGACGACGCCGCGGTGGGCATGACCTTCACCTCCGACGGCACCGTCGCAGGCTCGGCGCGGTGCAATCAGTTCACTGCTCAATTCGTGGTCGACGGAGACTCGCTTCGCTTCACGCCCGCGGCCGCGAGTCGGCAGATGTGCCTGGGCGAAGGCGTGATGGAGCAGGAGCAGGCGTTCCTCAACGCCCTCACCACGGTCACGACCATGCGCATGGATGGCGACCTGCTCGAACTGCGCGGTGCCGACGGAGCGATGGCTCTCCTGCTGCGCCGCGTGCCTGGTTGATCGCCTCGCGCCTCCCCGCAGGCAGCGGATGGCGCGGGACGCCCTGTGTTCTCACCTGTCAGCGTCGCGCTGGTTTGCTCGAGTGGGAGCCTGCACACACGAGTATCGGCGAAGTCGGCCGAGCAGCGTGCGGCGTTCGCCCAGCGTCGTTTCCGATCCGTCCTACTCCGTGGCCCCGAAGATCGCTCCCACGCCTGCGGTCAGGCCCATCGCCAGTGCGCCCCAGAAGGTCACGCGGGCGGTGGACTTGAGCACTGGTGAGCCGCCCGCGCGGGCTGCAATTGCGCCGAGGAGCGCGAGAAAGACCAGCGACGCGCCGCTCACGCCCCAGACCAGCGCGGCCTGGGGCAGGACGAGCACCAGAAGGAGCGGAAGCGCGGCCCCGATCGTGAACGTTCCCGCAGAGGCGAAGGCGGCTTGCACGGGACGGGCCGCGAGTTCTTGGGTGATGCCCAGCTCATCGCGGGCGTGGGCGGTGAGGGCGTCCTTGGCCATGAGCTGCGTGGCGACTTCGCCCGCGAGTGTCTCATCCAGGCCGCGCTTGACATAGATCGCAGTGAGTTCGGCGTGCTCGAGGTCCGGCTGCGTCGCCAGTTCGTGGCGCTCACGCGCCAGGTCCGCACGTTCGGTGTCGGCCTGGGAACTGACCGACACGTACTCCCCCGCAGCCATTGACATCGCCCCGGCGACCAATCCCGCAAGCCCCGCCACCAGGATGCCGCTGCGGGGAGTGTCGGCCGCGGCGACACCGACGATCAGACTCGCAGTCGAGACGATGCCGTCGTTCGCGCCCAGCACTGCGGCGCGGAGCCAGCCGATGCGGTGGGACCTGTGGGATTCGGCGTGCCTCATGAGGAGTTCTTCAGGTTGTGTCTGACGCATCACCGTAGGCCCCAACTTGATCATGGAGCGAGCAGGGAGTCGGCGTGCAAGGAGCCGAGGCGACGGCGTATCCGCAGTGATCCGCCGAGCCGCTGGCGACGCAGCCAGCCGGCTTCCTGCTCGCTCGAAGACGAGTGGAACCGTCAATCACAACCGAGCAGCGTGCGCCGTCTGCGTGACGCGCTCGAGCTCGCGATGACGTGTTCCCGTCGCCTCAGTCGCGGCACTCCTCTTCGCGCTGACGGCACTCCGTGATGCGTGCAGTGCGCGTGGGACTCTCATGGGTCATGCTCACGGTGACGCTCGAGCAGTCGCCCTCGCACCCTCTGCGCGGGTTTCCCCGACATCAAGCCGGGATTGACCCTTGATTCCTGCGTCACCATGGCGAGTTGTGCCTGTTCGCGGCTTTCCCTTCGGAATCTCCTGTGTAGCGTCCAGTGGATGACGGCACGTGACTCGCATCGCAAGGCGAGACGGTGCCCAGGTGTCATTCAGCACTCTGATCAGGAGAACGTCCATGTCGATTCGATCTCCAATTGGGGCAGTTGTCACTGCCGTCTGTTCGTGTATGTCTCTCATCTCCAGTGCCGCAGCTCAGTGCGGCACCGGCGGAAGCTGTTACAGCGTTCAATTCGCCCCCTACTGCAACGACGCGGCCTGCTGCGAAGCAGTCTGCGCGGTCGATGCCTTCTGCTGCTTCAACAGTTGGGATGCGGACTGTGTCGAGGAAGCCCAGACCATCTGCCTGACCTGCGGCGGGGCGGGCGCGGGCGACTGCTTCACCATCGGCGCGGCTGCGTGCAGTGACGCGGAATGCTGCGAAGCGGTCTGTGCCGACGACCCATTCTGCTGCTCGAACAGTTGGGATCTGGTCTGCGTGAGTGAAGCGATCGTGCGCTGCAAGACCTGCGGCGGGGTGGGTGCCGGAAGCTGATTCGCTGTCGGCGGCCCGACCTGCAACGATGCGGAGTGCTGCAACGCGGTGTGCGGCGCTGATCCGTTCTGCTGCAAGGTATCGTGGGACGGCACGTGCGTGAACGAAGCGGTGGTGTTCTGCCTGACCTGCGGTGGAGTCGGTGCGGGTGATTGCTTCGCGGTGGGCGGGCCCTCGTGCAACGACACGGATTGCTGCAACGCCGTCTGCGCCATCGATCCGACCTGCTGTTCGACCGGATGGGACTCGGACTGTGTGGCGTCGGCCAGCGATGTCTGTGTGGCGGAGGTCGTGCTGGGTCCGAAGATCAACTTCGCGAATGGCAACCTCTACTACCTGCTTGATCGATCGATCTGGCCCAAGGCCGAACTCAAGGCAGTTGCGCTCGGCGGTCATCTTGTGACGATCGATGACGCCGCAGAGAATCAGTGGGTCTTCGCCACCCTCGTGAGCGCGGCCGGCCCGCGCCCGATCTGGATCGGGTTGAATGATCTCGCGGTGCAAGGCACCTTCGTGTGGGTCAGCGGCCAGCCGGTCGGATTCACCGCCTGGGGTGCAGGCGAGCCGAACAACCTCGGTGGCACTGAGCGCTACGTCGAGATGTTCGCGGGAGCCCCGATCTGGAACGACAACGACTTGACAGGTACCGGTGGGCTCGAGAACTTTGCCGTGGTCGAGATCGAAGCGGTCGGCTGCGGGGATGCGGCCGCCGGGGAGTGCTTCGTTCCGCACACCGGTGTGGGGTGCAGTGATGCGGACTGCTGCTTCAACACCTGCGCCGCCGATCCATTCTGCTGCCAGACGAACTGGGACGCCACGTGCGCCAACTATGCCAACGTCACCTGCGGGCGGCTGCGGTGACCCGAGCACCGGGTCCTGCACGTCGGTGCATGGCCCCTATTGCAGCAATTTCACCTGCTGTCAGTCAGTCTGCGCCGCCGATCCATTCTGCTGCGAGTCGGGTTGGGATCTGGCGTGTGTCAACGGGGCGATCGTCACCTGCCTCGGGGGTTGCGTCGGTGACATTGACGGGAACGGCGCTGTCGACGGCGCCGATCTCGGCCTGCTGCTGTCGAATTGGGGGCAGCCCTCTGGAGGCCCCGGAGACGTGAACCTCGACGGGGTCACCGATGGCGCTGACCTTGGGGATCTCCTCAGTCGCTGGGGCGACTGCTGAGTGACGGATGAAGAACCGCTGCGCCTCCGCCTCGCCCACGATCGAGCAATCGTTCGCGGGCGAGGCGGGGGAAGGGGGATGCGGCCGCAGGAGGAGCGTGGCCCTCCGAATGATGAAGCGCCGCGGACCCGTCGACGAACGATGTCACTCCAAGGTGCCCTTCGGCCACTCCTCTTGGTCAACCGGTCCACGCCCCGAGGAGGATGCCGAGGTCGGCGCCGTTGACGACCCCGTCGCCGTTGAGGTCCGCTGACGAGGTGCCCCATGCTGCAAGGAGGATTCCGAGATCGGCGCCGTTCACCGTGCCGTCCCCGTTCAGATCCGCCGGAACGGTGAAGGGCCCACACGTGTTGAGCAGCACCGAGACGTTGTCGCTGCTCAGGTTCGCCACCGCGAGATCGGCGTCGCCATCGTTGTCGAGATCGCCGATTGCAACCCACTCCGCACCATCGCCGGTACCGAAGGGGACGCCGGCCGGAAAGGTGCCGTTGCCATTGTTCAGGAAGACCGAGACGGTGTCCGTACCGCTGTCGTTGGCCACGGCGACGTCGAGATCGCCATCGGCGTCGATGTCGGCGATGGCGACGGAGACCGGATCGGCCGTCGCGGAGGTCACGTGGGCGGCGAAGGTGCCGTTGCCGTTGTTCTTCAGGACCGAGATGGTGTCTCCGAACTGATTCGCGACAACCATGTCGCTGTCGCCATCACCATCGAGGTCGCCCAACGCCACCGACTCGGGCCCCTGGCCTGCGCCGTACCCGACGGGTGGCTGAAAGGTCCCGTTGCCGTTGCCGAGCAGGATCGAGACGGAACTGTTGCTGAAGCCGCCGTTGGCGATGGCCAGGTCGAGCTTCGCGTCTCCGTTGAGGTCCGCGACCGCCACCGCCGAGGGCGTGTTGCCGGCGGCGTACGAGACCGGCGCCGCGAACGTGGCGTTGCCGTTGTTGAGAAGGATCGACAGCCCGGGGCCGCCGAAGGCGTTGGTCACGGCCAAGTCGAGGTCGCCATCGTTGTCCAGCTTCGCAATCACCACCGAGAACGGGGTGATGCCCGCGGCGAAGGAGAGAGCGGCCGCGAACGTGCCGTTGCCATTGTTGCGAAGCACGGAGACGGTCCCGCTGCCGGTGTTCGCCGTGACGATGTCCGCGTCGCCGTCGCCGTCGAGATCGCCGATTGCGACCGCCTGCGGATTGTTGCCGGTCGCGTAAGGAACGTCCGCCGCAAAGGTGCCGTCACCGTCGTTGATCAGCACCGAGACCGTGTTCTCGGATTCGTTGGCCACCACGAGGTCGGCGAAGCCGTCGGCATTGAGCTGGGCGATGGCAATCGACCGCGGGAAGTCGCCCGCACCGTAGAGCTGATCGGGCGAGAAGAGCGGCGTCGGACATCCTCCAGCCATGACCGAGGGGGAGGCGACAGCGCAGGCCAAGGCGGCGGCGCCAAGGACGCGGAGCGTCAGAAGCGTCCGGTGTGTGACGGAAGCGGGTCTGGCGATCGCAGACGTGGGGGAAGCTGGTGCGGACATCTGGAATGGCATCTGGTCTGGCATCTGGTCTGGCATCTGGTCTGGCATCTGGGGTGGTCTCCTGAGCGCTGAGCAACCGACCGGACCGCGCGGAGAGCCTGTCGCGCCGCCGTGGCCCGCCGCCCGAAAACCGCCTCGGCCCTGTCGTGACGTTGCAGAAGCCACGTCGTCGGGCTTCCGCGCACCCGGAAATCGGATTCGCGTTCGAATGTTCGCCGTCCTCGGTGTCGCCCCACAAAGCGACACGCGGCGGGCGTCGGGTGCTCCTTGCCGCGAACATGCCTGACCAGAATCGGGGACTCGGTCAGAGCGTCGCCGTCCCAGTGCATTCGTGCCAGTTCCTTCGTCCCCGCCCCACGCGCCCCGAGCAGCTGGCCTTGATGAGGTCATCGCGCGGAATGGCCGCGGTCACCTCGCGCGATGATCCTGATGATGCCGAAGATCCCGGTGATCGGTCGGCTTCGTGATCTGGCTGAGCGCTTCCTGGTGAAGAAGCCCAACGGCGCCATCACCGCCGACCCCACGTGGGGTCGCGTGGGCACGAGCACGAGCATGAACGGTCCCAACACCCGAAATCAGCGTCGATGGAAGCGTCATCACACTCGTGACGGCCGACGTGGTTCAGACGGGAGAGTACCAGTGGGTCGGAGCGACTCGGGCATTCCGGCAAACTCACCGTGATCGTGCGTGTCCGTGACGTGCATGCCCTGCATGCCCTGCATGATCTGCATGATCTGCATGATCTGCATGATCTGCATGATCTGCATGATCTGCATGATCTGCATGATCTGCATGATCTGCATGATCTGCATGATCTGCATGATCTGCATGATCTGCATGATCTGCATGCCCTGCACACTGAATACCGCGCCGCCGGATCAGTCCGGATCAGTCCGGATCAGTCCGGATCAGTCCGGATCAGTCCGGATCAGCAGTCCGGATCATCGGGGATCGCTCCGGCGACCGACAATCTCGTGGCAACGTCCGTCGCCCGCACGCCCTTGAGGGCGTGCCGGATCGCGTCACGTGCACCGATGGCCTTGGGGGGCATCAACTGTTGCACCTGATCGTGTGTGACAACGACGTTGCTGCCGAAGATCGGAAGTGTCACGACGCGGGTGTGAGAACGCGTCGCAAGGAACCTGCTCGCATGCCCCGATCAGCTGCCCCCCACAATCGAGGCGGAGCTCACGAGTTCTTCCAGCAGCGTCAGCGCGACGCTGCCAGAAATCATGAAGGGATCCAGCCGGGTCGTCTCCGAGTACTTCAGGATGATGCCGGCATTGACCTTGTCCAGATGCACGCGCCCCATCCGCCAACCGCCGAAGCGACGCTGGTTGATCTCCGCGTAGTCCAGCAGCGTGACATCGCTGTGCCGGTCGTCGCGAAGCACCTTGGAGTAGATCCGGTTGACCTCCCCCCGCCCGCCTTCGAGCACCTGGATGAACACGTCACCGTGGCAGACGCACAGCACGCCGGTGATGCCATGCTCCGGATTGTTCTTTCGCGATTGCGAGAGAATGCTGTCGATCACTTCGTCGGTGACTGGAGAGGCGGACCGGCTGGCGTAGACAAGGCGTACCAACATGGTGATGTCCTCACGACCGCTTGTCGTTGCTCAAGAGCGTCAGGAACTCGCGGCGCAAATCGGGGTTCTTCAGAAAACTTCCACGCATGACACTGTTCACCATCTTGGAGTCCATGTCCTTCACGCCCCGCCACTGCATGCAGTAGTGGTCGGCCTTGAGAACGATCGCGAGGCCATCCGGTCGCATCTTCTCCTGAAGCAGGTCGGCCAGCTGAATGACCGCTTCTTCCTGAATCTGGGGGCGAGCCATCACCCATTCGACCAGGCGGGCGTACTTCGACAGGCCAATCAGGGCGGAGTGCTCGTTGGGCATGACACCGACCCAGACCTTCCCGATGATCGGGCACAGGTGGTGCGAACAGGCGCTGCGCACCGTGACCGGGCCGACGATCATGAGCTCGTTCAGCCCCTCGACATTGGGGAACTCGGTGACCGAAGGCATGGGCTCATAGCGTCCTCGGAAGACTTCGGTGATGAACATCTTGGCGACCCGCCGGGCGGTGTCCCGGGTGTTGTGATCGCCGCGAGTATCGATCACCAGCGCATCCAGCACTCGCTGGAGTTCTGCCTGAACCTCACCCTGAAGGGCGTCCAGTTCGCCGGGCTCGATGAACTCCGCAATGCTGTCGTTGGCGTGGAACCGCTTGCGCGCGCTCAGGAGGCGCTGCCGGATCTGATCCGACACCGGCGTTGCCCGGCCAGAGTTGTCCGGGCTATCGGCCAAGGTCTGCTCCTTGATGTCTCATCTCCGTGGGGTCCTCGCTCGCGGGAGCTTTCGCTCCTGAGTGCTCATCGCAGGGACATTGACTCCGACGCCTGGAAATCATGAGGCCGCATGCTAGCAGGACGCTGAACAACCTCCGCGAATCGCGCGACGAACGGGTCGCTCGTGCGTCAAGCAGTCCGCACGTGGCGGGTGCCGCGATGCACTGCCAAGGATGCCTGCGATGCGTGGCGACAAGAAGACGGTGCGTGGCATGTTCGACGCCTTCGACATCGAGGACCGCATTGCCGCGGACCATCCTGACCTGCCCCCCATGTCTCGACCACCACTATGAGAGTCAGTGCGTTTCCATCAGTTGCATGATCCGTACGCGTCAACGAATCGACGTCCTCACACGCCCCTTGACGCGCGGCGCCGCGTTGCTCAGCGTCCGAGCGTGATGATCCTGTCGGGGTGAGCTCGACGCCACACGTCGGGCACCGGGGTGACGGGGAGTGGGTGGCGGGGAGTGGGTGACGGGGAGTGGACGAGCCCGAGCGCAGCGAAGGGACGCAGTTCATCGGGGCGGCGTGCACAGAGGCGCGAAGCCGGGTGCTCCGACGTCGATGAGCATCTGCCGGTCGCTTCGCTCGCGGCTCGTCAGGACGGCCTCTCTCGCGACGACGCGTTTCGATGCGCGACGACGAGCACGACGCGAGCTCAACCACCATCCTCCGGCCTCGGATGCCCCCGCCACTGGCGTACTTCCTGACTTGGACGGGCACCCTGCGAGCAGGGACACTCGATGTTCGGCCATCTGTCCCCCCAGGGTGGCGATGTTGAATCGCCGGTCGTCATCGGTGAAGATGATGTCCTGGCGGTTGTTCCCCCGTTTTGGTGACGTGATGGGTCATACCCGCGACGACGACTCCGGCGACTCGCGGCATGCGTACGACTCCAGTGACTTCAATGACTCCGATGACGCGCCAGCATCCCGACCCGTTTCAACAATGGGCAAGTCCACGCGACGCGGGCCATACTTGGTGGCTGTCCCGATTATTAAGAATCGGCGCGGATTTCCTATTGCCGCCGAGTTGGCTCGGGTCATCCTCCAATCATCGCGGTGCGATCGCCGGAAGGCGCCGTGGGGAGACGACGCTGATTTGGACCGTGGGGACGGCAGGAGGTGCCGGATGGCTAGCGCGCGAACTGCCAAGTCCTACGCGGCGACCGAGGTGGCGATGGCGGACTCCGCGCCATCCGCCGGACGCTTGACGCGTTCGGCTACCTCGAATTGCGGAGGCTCCGCCATTCCTCAACTTAACAAACACTCCGAATGCGCGATTATTCACGGGCTAGCACAGGCGCGCTCCTTTCGTGTGGCAGTCACATGGTCGGCAATGATGGTCCAGTGAGCCTCTCATTCAACGGAGAATCGTCATGACCAAGATTGGCGGAATCGTTCTGGGAATTCTCGGGGTTGCGGCCGTCGTACCGCTGATCGCAACCATGCCTTCTTCGCAACGCGCGCTAGTCATCGCACCGATCGCGCTTGCGCCGGTTGCTGCGGCAGCGGTGCCCGCACCTTTGGCGACAGGCGCACGCATCGAGATTGTAAGTCAGACATCCACGACACTCAGCATGCGGTTCTACGACGCCTCGAACGTACAGGTCACGCTGGGCTTCACTCGCACCGGCGCGTCTGACCCATGGCGCACAACTTCAAGCGCCTCCCCCGGCATCATCTTCGGCAGACCGAACCCGGTTTATGCAAGCGCTGCGCGCTGCCGCGCCTTGGGCATCACGCCTGAGCAGGCCCTCACAACCTTCGATGTCGCGATCTGCAACCGTCCGCTCGACAACGTCACCATCTTCCAGACCTATAGCGGGATAGCGATCGGCCTGTGGCAGGTAGGGTCGATCACCGAGATCTGGTACGTGGGCTCTCTCGTCCAAGATGCGATCGACAGGGCTCAGTCCGATCCCAACATGCATTCGGCGTGTGAGAATCTGAAGGCGGAGTGCTGCAACACCAAGCCCAACCCCGCCGATCCTCCAGGCGGGCCAAGGAATCCGATCCCCACACCGAACATCGACGCCTGTGCTGGCGTTGTGGACAATCCAAATTGCCCGGATCAGCACGACTCGGTGTCCGCTTGCCTGGCCTATGCGTGCAACTTCTGCACTCACCCAGCGCCTGAAACACCGACGCCACCGTGCAGCGAGGATGACCTACAGAATAAGTCCACTCAGGCCTGCAATCTGTACGCGAACAAGTGTCCACCTCCGGAGCCGCCGCCGCCGCCACCCCCTCCACCTTGGGAGGAGATTCTGCGGCTCCTCCTGGAGATTCTTGAACGGCTCCAGCACATCTTCGATCGAATGCCGATCAGTTGATTCCTGCTGTCTGGATGTGGATGTACGGGTCCATCGTCGCCAGTTTCAGCGACTGCTGTAGCCGCACTCCGAGCATACGGCGCGGGGGCTGGATGCCGTGCGTGTAGACGGTATCCGCACTGAGGGCAACACCTCCCCGAGAGGAACCCTCTTCGGAACGTTGGCTGGGGGTATCCGTCCGACCTGCCCTCACCGCGCCAGCGGCAGCCGCGCGGCCGGATTCGCCTTGAGCCACGCCTCGGGCAAGAGCTCGCGAAGGTATGCCTCGCCCGCTGCCATCTTCCGCTGCGGCGTCAT
>Ga0163155_10003015_pt1 | contig 18376 bp, 12 predicted proteins | sample OliLakLV19SP4G1_FD_148611 | JGI IMG/M metagenome (GOLD analysis project Ga0163155, IMG submission 148611) | Freshwater microbial mat bacterial communities from Lake Vanda, McMurdo Dry Valleys, Antarctica - Oligotrophic Lake LV.19.SP4.G1 | ecosystem: Environmental > Aquatic > Freshwater > Lake >... | reverse complement strand
TTTTACTACACGTGAATATAATACAAAAATTATGACAGGGTACTACATTCAGTTGTTCAGTCCGCATGGCCTCGTCCGATTCCTTGATCCTGAAATAGGGCGAGATAAAGACACAGGGGGGCAAGTTAAGTATGTTCTTGAATTACTGGAAAATCTTTCGCTACATCCGCTGGTTCGAAAAGTCGATTTGTTCACAAGAAGAGTAGCCGGCAAGAAAGTATCAATTGCTTATGAGAAGGAAATCGAAATAGTTAATGACAAAGCACGGATTATTCGAATGACGTGTGGTGGTACAGCCTACCGACAGAAGGAATTATTGTGGGATTATTTGGACGAGTTCGTTGATAAAACAATACGATTTATCGAAGAAGAAAATGATTTTCCAGATGTAGTACACGGGCACTATGCAGATGGGATCTACATTGCCGATCAGCTAAGCGAAGTTTTTGGAATTCCTTTTATTGCAACCGGACATTCTCTTGGACGTAATAAAAGAAGCATCCTACTTCAAGCAGGACTAACTCAGGATAAGATTGATGAAAAATTCAACATGAGTAAAAGGATCGTAGTAGAGGAAAATATGCTACAAAGTGCAGATGCTATAGTGGTGAGTACTCAACATGAAATTGATACTCAATATGGGCTTTACGAAAACCGGAATGTTGGAAGGTATGAATTGATCCCTCCTGGCGTTAATACCGATTTATTTTTCCCCTTCTATCGGCTGGATATGCCCTCGTTTAAAATGACGATCGAACAGGAGCAGGCATTATATAGGGTAAATTCTGAAATTGAGCGTTTTCTGTTTAACCCCAATAAACCTTTGATCCTTTCTATTGGCCGTGCGGACAAGCGCAAAAATTTTGAAATGATTATTCAAGCTTATGGCAAGGATAAAGAGCTTCAGGCTATGGCTAACCTTGCCATTTTCGCAGGAGTAAGAAAGGACATTACTAAAATGCCGGAAGATGAACAGGAATTATTAACCAATCTTTTACTGTTGTTGGATAAATATGATCTCTATGGAAAAATGGCCATCCCCAAAAAAAATGACCCAAGGTTGGAAGTTCCAGAAATCTATCGGATAGCAGCTCGAAAAAAGGGAGTATTTGTAAATGCAACCCCGGGAGAAAATTTTGGACTGACTTTGGTGGAGGCTGCAGCCTGTGGGCTTCCCGTAGTGGCGTCTCCCAGCGGAGGGCCAAAGGAGATTTTACAAAATTGTGAAAACGGGTTATTAGTAGATGTTGAAGATACTGACGCCATCGCAACTGCATTAAAAAAACTTATTGCCGATCAATTACTTTGGGAAAAGTACTCCTCCAATGGAATTACGTCAGCCAGTCATCTGTATTCATGGGCAACGCACACCGATCGGTATGTCGGCATCATTCAAAAATTGTTTCAGGAAAAGAATCCAGATAAATTTCCCTATTCACGAAGGTCAGCCTACGGAAAAAAGATGATGAGTAAAAGCCATCTCATCATGGTAGATATTGATGGAACATTAGTAGAAGGAAATGATACGCAAGGCTTAAACGAATTGAAGCAATGGATTGCCGAATATAAAGATTCGATTTTATTTGGTGTTGCCAGCGGACGCAATCGGGAAATTACGTTGGAGGCTTTTACACTTTATGATCTTCCTACACCGGACGTATTGATTTGCTCTGCAGGTTCTGAAATTTATTACACTGAAAGGTTCATCCCAGATAATGGATACAAAGGCCACATTGATTTTGAATGGAAAAGAGAGGAATTAGAAAATCAATTAAACGGGTTTTCTGGGCTTCGACTTCAAGAGCCCGCGGCACAATGGCCTTTTAAATTGAGCTATTACGTGGATGCTACATTTGATGAGAAGGCGATGGCCGATCTTCACGTCTTTTTGAATGATCACAAGCAGCGAGTAAAAGTTTTATTAACCGAGAATCGTTACTTGGATATACTTCCATTTAGGGCTAGCAAGGGAGGTGCTATTCGGTACCTTAGTTCGAAATGGAAGATTCCTATGAATCAAATCATAACGGCAGGCAACAGTGGCAATGACATTGATATGCTAAAAGGAAAAATAAAGGGAATAGTGGTGGCTAATTATAGTCGAGAGATGGAAGCACTGCGAGAAATAAAGTCAATCTATTTTTCTGAGCAGCCTTTATCAAAAGGAGTATTGGAAGGCATTAAACACCACCTTGCTTCAAGTCAATAGAATATACCAAACTAAAGAAGGAGTTCAGCTAGAAGAGCGATAGATGGTAGAATCTATAAATCCTTGATAAAATAATTTCGATTTAATTTTTTGTACACCGTTACTTACAAGCAAGCCATTCCAATCGGGTAGTCTAGTAGTGGGAATTCTGCAAACTATTCTAAAAAATAAATACATTGCTTTTAGCAGCATTTCTTGCCACCATTTATTTCCATCAACAAAATCAGTTGCCAGCCATTTAGAATTCGGCTTCAGAGAGTTCTTTATTTTTTTAATAACTAAATTTAGTTTTTCAATTGGAAAAAGATCTAAGTAGAAATTTGTGATTACTGCGTCAAACCGTATCTCTGTGGGGATGTCGTCCTGCGTACCATGAATGAGTTGAACGCTTGATGAGTTATGGATTTTTTGAGTGGTCAACTCAATCATCTTGGCAGAAGCTTCTAGATACCATACTTTACAATTGGGTTTTGCTAACAATAAGTACGAAAGCAACCAACCTGTACCACCTCCTAAAATCAAAACATTGGCATCCTCTTTTATCTCGTTGATAAAATGACTCTGTGCCTTTTGGATGGCTTTGCCGTAGACAACCTTCGCGAGAGCATCGTACCACGGGGCGATAGCATCAAAGCTGTTCAATTTTGATGAAGTGAATTTCAACGAAATGATCTTTTAAATAACATCCTCAATGCGTTCTTTGGGATTTTGTTTGTTCAGCAGCAAACCGAGGGTCATCATTAATCCGGTAAAGACAATTACGATAAACAGGACTCCTTCGCTTAAGCTTTGTAATTTTTGATCTTCGGGTATGCTATAAAAAAGAAGAATAGTGATAAGCCCGCGTGGCGCAATGAGTGTAAGGGGTGCAGAGTTGATTTTTAAGAAATAGTGTAAAAAAACAAACCGAAGCAACAACGTGATAGCGATGATTGCAACACCTATCAACAATACCTCCTGGCTTGCCAAAAGTGATAAGTTGATAGAGTATCCAAATAGCAGAAAGAAAAAGGTGCGGATGATGAAAGCGGTTTCAACCGTCATGAGCTTTAGTTCTTTACTCACATCTTTTAATTTTTCCAGCGATAGATATTTTCCTATCAATGGATGATAAAAATGACCAAAGTTATTTAAGACCAATCCAAAGCAAAGAACTAAAATTAATGAAGGAAGGTGAAAGTATTTAGCAATCGAGTAAGTGAGAATTAAAATTGCAAAAGTCAAGAAGAACCTAACATGTGAGGTAGAATGGTTGAGCAAGAAAATTAATGCAATTGTACTTACTATTGAAATAGCGACAATGGCAATCAAATCCCCTCCAAATTCAAAGGCAGCGCCTAAGCCAGAGGGATGATCCATTACAACGTAATTGAAGAAGACAATACCTAGGATGTCGGAAAAGGTACTTTCGTAAATGACAAATTCTCTTTTCTCTTCATCCATATTGCTTACGCTGGGTATTGCAATGGCACTACTGATTACCGAAAGGGGGATTGCGTGTACCAGTGCTTGGTTGAAATTGGTATGGTAATATTGTGCAAATATGAAGGCAATACATACTGATGTAAAAGCCAATAAAATTAACGCGGAAAAAAATGCCCTTCCAATTAAGCGAAGCTTCTTTCGTTGTATGGTTAAATCGAGTGACGCTTCCAGAACAATAAAGATCAAACCTGTAATGCCTAAAATTTCTAATAATGTTTTGGTGGGCGGCAATTGAAATCCAAAATAGATAGCAGCAAATTTTAACCCAATACCTGATCCGATGAGTAGAAGCACCGAGGGGATGCGGAGAATAGCCGATAAGTAGTTAAACAAATACGACAATACTACCAGAATGCTTAGTATGATTAAAATTGAATATGCATTGAGAGTCATAGTGGACAATCTAGATAGTAATATCTGCAAATGCTAGTAGTATCAATTAAAAACAATAATTTGCTAGCGTAATTTGTATTACATTGGGTTAGTGTTATCAAATGAAAAAGATATTGGACGTAATGTTTGTAAATGAAAAGATCCTTAATTACACTACTTTATAAGTCACCAAGAGCGGGGCTCAGTTGGATTCATAGTCGCCTATCTAACAAACAGTTTTTAATACTAAGCGCAGTGGTAGTTGGTTTATGGGCCGGGCTCACTGCTGTGATTTTAAAAGTTTCCGTTCATTATTTGCAATCTGTTTTGCAATCATTCGGTCGCCAATATAGTTGGATATATTTTGCCGCTCCCGCAATTGGAATATTAGCCACATTGATATTTGTAAAAGTATTTTTAGCCGGAAAAATTGTTCGAGGCACATCTCATGTGCTATTAGCTATCGCAAAAAAATCTTCTAAACTTCCTCGCAGTGAAATTTTTAGTCACGTGGCTACCAGCGCGCTTACGGTTGGTATGGGAGGATCCGCAGGGTTGGAGTCTCCCATTGTTCAGACAGGCTCTGCAATTGGTTCGGTTTTTTCTTCCCTTTTTCCAATAAATTATCGGGATAGAACCCTGCTACTCGCTTGCGGTGCAGCTGCCGGAATTGCAACGGCCTTCAATGCACCTATTGCGGGCGTTTTGTTTGCGTTGGAAGTTTTGCTGGTGGATATCAACATTTCCGCATTTATACCGCTACTTATTGCGGGGGCAACCGGGGCACTTTGCTCTAAAATTATTCTAGATGAAGATATTTTACTTTCGTTTAAAAACATCAGTGAATTTAATTATTACAATGTTCCGTTCTATATTCTCTTAGGCGGAGTCTGTGGTTTGGTTTCAGTTTACTACATCAAAGTATTCTTACGAATAGAGGGTTATTTTAAAAGCATTTTTCGATCGACTGCCACTCGCTTTTTAGTGGGATGCATTTTATTAGGAGTTTTAATTCTTGTATTTCCAGCTCTATTTGGTGAAGGCTATTCTGCAGTAAAATCTTTAGCAGCCTCAAAACCAATAAATCTTTTTGATGGAAGTCCATTACAGCAAATTTTGTCTTCGGGAACGATCGCTATTGGAGTAGCGGTGCTGTTGGTTGGATTGATTAAAGTATTTGCTGTTGTTTTTACCCTTGGTGCGGGCGGTAATGGCGGTAATTTCGCTCCCGCTTTGTTAGTCGGCTCTTGTCTAGGATTTTCGTTCGCCTATTTAATAAATGCCACAGGATTGATTCATTTGCCAATCTCCAATTTTTGTTTAGTGGCAATGGCTGGAGTGCTTACCGGAATTTTCCATTCACCTTTGACAGCAATATTCTTAATAGCAGAGATTACTGGTGGATATGAATTAATTATTCCGCTTATGATTGTATCTGCGTTAAGTACGGCTGTATCTAAATATTTAAGTCCTTTATCTTTAGACGAGGCCAAATTACAAGAAGAATCGCAGTTAGTTAGTTGGAATAAGGATAACCATTTGCTTTCTGAACTTAGTCTAGCGGAGTTAATTGAGAAGGATTTTGTCGCTGTTAAAATTGACTCAACACTTCGTACGCTAGTTGCGGCAGTGGCTAAATCAAAACGAACTATTTTTCCGGTACTTGGTCAAGACGAAACTTTGGTTGGAATTATTTCCTTAGACAACATTCGTGAAATTATGTTTGATAGTACCAAATACGATTTGGTTAAGGTTGATTCATTAATGCAAAAACCATTGGTAACTATTGAGATTAGCAGCGACATGGGTATGATTATGGAGCAATTTGATAAAACCGGAATTTGGAATATTCCCGTTCTGCGAGAAGGTAAATACATCGGATTTATTTCAAAGTCCAGATTACTTTCCTCCTACCGGGATAGGCTAAAAGAGGATTAGTTTATAGGATGAAGAAAAAGAGGCTACCTTATTAAAAAGGCAGCCTCTTCAAATAAAAGATTTTAAGTTAAGCTTTCGCAGTCTTGACTTCTCCCTTGACAGTCTTTACTTCTGCTTTTGCGCCTTCAGTTGCATTTTTATCCAAATCCAATACAATTGGTGCTGCAATAAAGATAGAGGAATAGGTACCGATGCCGATACCAATCAGCAACGCAAAAGAGAATCCTCTCAATACTTCTCCACCGAAGATCAACAACACAACTACCACAATTAAGGTGGTACCGGACGTGATCAACGTTCTGCCCAACGTGCTATTGATAGCATCATTGAAAATTCTGTGTCTGTCGTGGCTCGATCCGAATGCAATGAACTCGCGAATACGGTCGAAGATAATTACCGTATCGTTGATCGAGTAGCCAATTACTGTCAGCAGCGCGGCCACAAAAACTTGATCAACCTCAAAAGAGACACCAAACAATCCTAAAATTGCAAAAGACGCGAAAACAAAAAGGGAATCGTGAAGTAAAGCAACAATAGCACCTGCACTATATTGCCATTTTCGGAATCGTACCAAGATGTAGAGGAAGATGGCGATGATAGAAAATAAGCCCGCTTTTAAGGCCGAACCTTTAATATCATCAGCAATGGTAGCACCCACTTTTGAAGAAGAGGAAATGGTAAAGTGAGTGTCATCTATCTGTGCATCGTTTTCAGAATATTGCAAGCCGCTGAATTTGTTTACGCCATCGATCAATGAAGCTTTCACTTTGTCATCGGCTTTGTCCGATTCATCGTCTACCAAATACGAAGTAGTTACCTTCATCACTTTATCGCTGCCAAAGCTCTTTACTTCTGTACCCGCATTTTCAAAACTTTTTGTCAACGCCACTTTTACATCGGTGGCCACCATTGATTTATTGAATGAAACGATGTAAGAACGACCCCCTTTAAAATCGACACCTAAGTTGAGCCCGCGAACGGCAACAAGCGCAAGGCCAACAATAATAAATCCAGTTGAAAAGATGTATGCGATTTTACGATTGCCTATGAAGTTGAAATGCTTGCGCTCTTTCACAGCACCGCCCAACCTAGATTGGAAAGTAATTTTTGAGTCATCGCCATTGCGCGTCATCCATTCGATGAAGACACGCGAAATGTAAACTGCTGAAAAGAAGGAAGTCGAGATACCGATCATCAATACGATGGCAAAGCCTTTCAACGGCCCTTGTCCAAGAATGAATAAAAACATCGCGGTCAAAAACGTGGTGATGTTTGAATCAAAAATAGACGAGAAAGCGCGTTCATATCCTTTCTTTATGGCGTCCACTAGTTTTCGCCCCTGCTGCAATTCTTCTTTGATGCGTTCGTAAATCAATACGTTGGCATCCACGGCCATACCCATCGTAAGCACTATACCCGCCATACCCGGTAAGGTGAGTGCCGCATTAAACTGAGCCAAGATTCCGAGTATGAAGAAGATGTTAAAGAGCAGCGCCAAGTTGGCAACCCAGCCACCTGTAGAATAGTATGCCACCATGAAAATGATAACAATGCCTAAACCACACGCCATAGAAATCAAGCCTTGATTTTGTGCCACCTTACCAAGTGAAGGTCCTACAATGGCTTCTTCTACGATGCGAGTTGGTGCAGGCAATGAACCGGCCTTCAACACGTTCGCCAAATCTTTTGCTTCTTCGTTGGTAAACGACCCGCTGATTTGCGAATTTCCGTTGGGGATTTCTCCGTTTACAGAAGGTGCAGTATAAACGAAGTTATCTAACACAATTGCGATTCTTCCTTGTGGTTGTTTGGCGGCCGCGGCAGCGGTCACTTTCGCCCAAGTTTTTGATCCCGCTGCATTCATTGTCATACTGACGGCTGGGCGCGCAAATTCATCAAAGTCTAAGCGCGCATCGTTGATGACTTCGCCAGTTAAAAGAGGTTTTCCGTTCCTTCCAACATTCACAAAATTCAATTGAATGTCCTCTATATCTGGAGTAACCTCGGGATTTGATTTAACATCCCAGAATAAGCCAATCGTGCGAGGCAACAAGGCACGTATCTCCGGCCGTTTAAAAATACTATTGATTGTGGCAGTATCTTTTAATTGATAATAGAACGGGATGTTTTGGCTACTTAACGCAAACAAGGGAGAAGACGTAGCTGAACGAAGTGAATCCAACGCATTGCCAGTGCTGTCTTTTGCTACCGTACTCAAAGCTGTTTCAAGTGCAGATTTTACCGTATCAGATTTTGTTTCTTGCCCGGTTGATTTAGTAACGTCTGGCGTAACGGTTGAAATGGTTGCGGCTTTTTTCTCATTTTGCTGTTTTAACAGCAACTGATTGATGGCACCCAAGGCTTGGCTTAACTGCGGATCATAAGGTTCAACGATTTCCCAAAACTCTAAGCGTGCTACGCCTTGCAACAATTTGCGCACGCGCTGAGGGTTATCTGCTCCGGGGATTTCAATTTGAATGCGGCCGGTGCCTTGTAAGCGTTGAATGTTGGGCTGTGATGTTCCGAATTGATCAATACGTGTTTTTAAAATAGTAAACGAACGGTCAATGGCGCTTTCAATTTCGGTATTCAAAAACTTCATCACATCGGCATCACTGTCTGTAAGCTTCACGCGATCCTTATTGGCCGCTGAAGTGAACAACGAAGCCATTGTCTTCTCTGGATTTGCATCTTTGAATGCCTTAAAAAACAAATCGGCAAAATTGTCGGTGCTAGTCTTTTGGAGTTCTCTTGCTTTTTGCAGAGCCGCCACAAACGTAGGATCTTGATTGTTGCCGCTCAGCCCGCGGATGATATCAATCGGTGAGATCTCTAACACCACGTGCATCCCTCCTTGTAAGTCAAGGCCACGGCTCAATTCACTTTCTTTTACTTCTTTGTAAGTGTATTCTGCGCCAAACAAATTATAAACTGTCTTATTCCATAGCGAATCCAGATACTCTTGCTTTTTGGTCAGGTTCAATGAGCCATTCTTATCGGTGGCTTGGTCAATTGCATCTTGCGAAATTTTTGTAGACACAAATGTGAACGACAAATAATAGAGGCAAAGTGCGGTGATTAAAATGGTGAGTATAATAACGACTCCTTTGTTACGCATAAATAAATAATTTTAAAAGTTGAATAGTGAATGTTGGATAAGGCTTCAAGCGAAAAAAATTTCAGCCCTAGAATCTAAACAGGAATGTCAGAAAATGAGTTAGGGCGCGTTAGCCGCAATGATGACTCTGAACAGCGTCTTAAAGAAAGAAACGAAAACTTTTTTTATCGTAGGAGTTGACGCTTTTGGCTTTTCAAGTCCAGCTATTTTTTCTGCGATGCTTGGCGTGTTTGGGTTGATGGCTAGTGTATTTCCGTGGGGAACCATCTCAGATGGAGCGCTAATGGTTACTTGACCGGAACCCTTCTCCGCTGTTTTTTCGGAGGTTGCTTTCTTTTGGTGAGTCTCAACTGGTTGGTAAAAAGATTGGGTAAGCACAATAACAACTACAGACACAATGCCCGCAATCATTAGAAACCCTCTTTTTAGTGCTTTATCAGTCATTTTTGTTTTTGAAGCGAGGCAAAAGTATCAATTAGAAATCAATTTGCAATACCGGGCAATTTCGACTTGAGATAACACGAAAGAACCTCGAGGGCATGGTTAAAATGGCGGTTGTTGGGGATCACCAGATCGGCATGATGTTTCAATGGCTCAATTTGATTTTCGAAGATGGGCATGACATGGTATTGGTAACGGTATAGTACGTCATCCAAATCATAGCCTCTTTCTACTTGGTCGCGTTTGATTCGCCTACCGAGCTTCACATGGTCTTTCGCCTCGATGAAAATCTTCAAATCAATTTCTTTTGCGATTTCTTCAAAGTATTGAATGAAAAGTCCTTCCACTATAATGATCGGAGCTGTTTTGAATTCCAGCATTTGCGGCTCAGCCAATGGGTTATTAAATGTGTATTCTTTCTTAACTACATTTTGTCCCGCTTTTAATTTTAACAGGTCAGAAAGAAAGGCTTCTCGATCAATAGACACAGGCAAATCAAAATTTTTGATGCCGTTTTCGTCAATGGGCTGCTGATCGCGCGGTTTGTAATAATTGTCTTGTGAGATCAGACAAATTTCTTCGGGTTTAAAAAGATCGGATAACCCTTGCAAAAAAAATGTTTTGCCCGAGCCACTGCCGCCCGTAATGCCGATGGTGAATGGTTTGGTCATGCTAAAGAAATTCAGGCTCAAAATTACACTATTTACGAATTCATCAAGGTTTCTGGAATTGATGTTTTAATGGTAATTTTATTTGTGGTGTAGACAAATTGGCTTCCAAAACAGTTTATTATGAAAACAGACGTAATTGAAATCAATGAAAAAAATCGCAGGAACACCTGTTTTCAAAGGAACTAGTGTGCCGATTGAAACATTGTTTGATCATTTAGAAAATGGAATAAGCGTTGAAGAGTTTCTTTTAGATTTTCCGTCTGTCACCAAAGAGCAAGTAAATGAGGTTCTTGAAATAGCCTCCACTCTTATGTCGTCCAAAGATGTTAAGAAGTTGTATGAAACTGCTGCTTGACGAAAATTTACCGACCCAATTAAAAAATGATTTTTTGGGATTTGAAGTGTTTACAATTCGAGATAAGGCGTAGTTAGGAAAAGAGAATGGGGAATTATATAAATTAATGATCGATGATGGATTTGAAGTATTTATAACTCCTTAGCTTGAAGATTTAATCCGGCCAACGTAATGAAAACACCAAATTTAAATTTGACTGATTTCTTCGAATTAGATCAAAAGGAGATATTAATGGTACTGGCTTCTCAATTGTACGAGAAAGGTAATTTATCCCTTGGACAGGCCGCTGATTTAGCCGGTGTTTCAAAAAGATATTTTGCAGAAAGACTTGCAGATTATGGAGTGTCAATTTTCAATTATCCCGTTAATGACTTATCAAAAGATGTAAGGAATGCATGAGGAATTAGAATTGAGAGCACTAAAAGAGGCTGGAGAAAAATGAAAGAATTCAAATCAATATTATCGGCCTATAAAAACATTGACCTGAGTCAACGCAAAGCTGCCTTGGCGACTGTGGTGAAAGTAATGGGTTCTTCGTATCGTAGCCCGGGAGCGAGGATGTTGATTACCGATGATGGCAAATGGACTGGCTCCATCAGTGGCGGATGCTTGGAAGGAGATGCGTTGCGCAAAGCCAGGCAAGTGATGATCGATATGAAACCACTCACGGTAACATACGATACGCGTGAAGAGAGCAATCAAAATTTAGGCATCGGACTAGGCTGCAATGGCGTGATTGATGTGTTAATCGAACCGATTTTAGAATTGAGCAATCCGATACAGTTGTTCGAAAAATTTGTTTCGTCTCAGCAACCCGTAGCCATGGCATCTATTTTCAGGGGCAATGGGACAGGTGAGAAATTGGTGGTGAATACGGAGGCATTAGCACTTCAGAATTTTTCTGATTCCGATTTATCCAGCCGTGTTAAACAAGACTTGCTTTCTGTCTTTCAAGAAAAAAAATCAGAGGCTAAAGTTTATACACACAAAGGCGAGGAGGTTGAAATATTTACCGAGTTGATTCAGCCAACCGTTTTGCTTCTGATTTTCGGTGGCGGCTTCGATGCACGGCCTGTAAGCCAGTTGGCGAAATTGCTGGGGTGGGAGGTGCAAGTGACCGATGAGTGCGTGGCTCACATAGCGCCCATTTTTTTTCCACAAGCCGATAAACTATCGCTTTGCCAGCGCGAATTCATTGATCGTGATTTCAACATCACACCCTATTCAGCGTGCGTGCTCATGTCGCATAATTACGAGTACGATCGGGACGTATTAAAAAAAATAGTCAACAGCCAAGCGCCCTACATTGGAATACTCGGTCCGCGGAAGCGTTTCGACAAAATGCTCGAGGAGTTCAAAAAGGAAAGCATTCAACTAACTTATGATCAACTGCAACGCATTCATTCGCCCATAGGGTTAGATATTGGTGCAGAAGCCCCTGACGAAATTGCTATTTCCATCATCGCGGAAATACAAAGCAAGTTTGCGAGTCGGGCGGGAGGGTTTCTGAAATATAACACTGGCCCGATTCATCAACGCGATCCAAAAAGCGATCAGGTTTTCAAGCAGGTTTATTTGGGTGCCGACCTCCAAGGAGTAAAGAAATCTTCAAAATCATAGCACCATGAGATTACTTTTTGCTTCTCTACTAATTCTATCGATTATAAAAGTGTTCGCGCAGGATGCTCACATTGAAATCAATAGCCAAGTTTGGAAACCATTCATAAAAAGCTTTAACGAAAATAACACAGCTACTTTTACGGCTCTGCATTCAAAAGATGCCGTCCGCTCTCCACGCGTTGCCAAAACAATTTGGAATCGGGATAACTGCAACAAGAGACAGTCCGCGGGCGACCTTGAAGACAAAAAGCAAAATAGAAAACGTACGCTTGAATTGCATCTTACCGAAAGTATTGTCAAAGGCGATCTGGCATTTGACGTTGGGGTCTATCGCACCTCGTATCTTCTTTTAGACGGTAAAACAGAAAACTACTACGGCCGGTTTCATGTCGTCATGCGAAAAGAAAAAGGCGTTTGGAAAATCTTAATTGACACCGACTCATCTGAAGGTGGGACGATTGGGGAAAAGGATTTTTTGGCTGTTAACGCGATGAAGCGACATTTTTAGATTATCAAAAATCGTATCCGTGATATTGCCCGAGAACTTAGAAAGAATCAAACCGCTTCTGAAGATTTACTTTGGCAAAGGCTACGAAACAGAAAATTAATAGGGTTCAAGTTTCTTCGTCAGCATCCTATTGTATATGGGGGCACGGCTTCCAACCCTGATTTTTTTGTCGTGGATTTCTATTGCAACGAAAACAGATTGGCAGTTGAAGTGGATGGTAAGTACCACGAAACTCAAAAAGATTTTGATTCGGATAGAGATTCTATTTTAAAGGAGTTGGGGGTAAGGACATTGAGGATAAAGAATGAGGAGTTGGAGAACATTAGCGCAGTTTTGAGTAAAATAAAGGAGGCACTAACTCACTCCCCGTCCCCCTCTCTTTTTCAAAAAGCGTGGGTTACCGAACCGAAAAATGATACTACCGGCTCTAAGGGCACTGCTGATAAAAAGCTTTTCGAAGATCAACAACCAATCGCAAACCCACTTTCCCCCTCTCTACAAAGTAGCGAGGGGGTGACCTCACGAAGTGAGGTCGGGGGTGAGTCTGGTGATTCACTGACTCACTCCCCGTCCCCCTCTCTTTTTCAAAGCGAGGGGGTGACTGAACTGAAAAGTATTAGTGCCAATTCTGGAGGTGCTGCTGACAAAAAATTTCTTGAAGGTCAAAAGCTGATTGCAAACCCACTTCCCCCCTCTCTACAAAATAGAGAGGGGGTGGCTTCGCCAAGCGAGGTCGGGGGTGAGTTTAATCAAACTCACCCCCCGTCCCCCTCTCTTTTTCAAAGCGAGGGGGTGACTGAACTGAAAAATGATACTACCGGCTCTAAGGGCACTGCTGATAAAAAGCTTTTCGAAGATCAACAACCAATCCCAAACCCACTTTCCCCCTCTCTACAAAGTAGAGAGGGGGTGGCCTCACGAAGTGAGGTCGGGGGTGAGTCTGGTGATTCACTAACTCACCCCCCGTCCCCCTCTCTTTTTCAAAGCGAGGGGGTGACTGAACTGAAAAGTATTAGTGCCAATTCTGGAGGTACTGCTGACAAAAAATTTCTTGAAGGTCAAAAGCTGATCGCAAACCCACTTTCCCCCTCTCTACAAAGTAGAGAGGGGGTGGCTTCGCAACGCGAAGCCGGGGGTGAGTTTGTGCAAGAAATTGCGACTTCTATCCACCCACTAACTCACTCCCCGTCCCCCTCTCTTTTTCAAAAAGCGTGGGTTACCGAACCGAAAAATGATACTACCGGCTCTAAGGGCACTGCTGATAAAAAGCTTTTCGAAGATCAACAACTAATCGCAAACCCACTTTCCCCCTCTCTACAAAGTAGAGAGGGGGTGACCTCACGAAGTGAGGTCGGGGGTGAGTCTGGTGATTCACTAACTCACCCCCCGTCCCCCTCTCTTTTTCAAAGCGAGGGGACGACCGAACCGAAAAATAATACTACCGGCTCTAAAGGCATTGCTGATAATTTTTTTTTCGAAGGTCAAAAACCGATTGCAAACCCACTTTCCCCCTCTCTACAAAGTAGAGAGGGGGTGGCTTCGCAACGCGAAGCCGGGGGTGAGTCCAGGCAAAAGATAACTAACTTATCAATCCTCCTCCTCGCAGCCGGCTCCTCCTCCCGCCTCGGCTCTTCGAAGCAACTGCTTTTACTTAATGGAGAATCCCTTTTATACCGCACTACTTCATTATCCTTGCAAGTAACTGATCAAGTTACAGTAGCATTAGGTTCGAATTTTCAATCACATTTTCCCGAGATTTCACATTTACCTGTTCAAATAGTGGAAAATGAACAATGGAAGAACGGAATGGGTCACTCTCTAAAAACAGGTCTTACTGCCTTGCTAAAAAAATGGCCGCATACTTCTGCAGTTATTGTTTTGGTTTGCGACCAACCTCTACTCACAGCGTCTCATTTAGAAAATCTCATTGAAGTTGCTCGAACATCAGACAAACCAATCGTAAGCTCATGCTACAAAAATGTTTTAGGCGTGCCAGCCCTTTTCAAAAAAGAATTGTTTGCTGAATTGCTAGCCCTTGGCGATTCCGAAGGCGCACGAAAATTAATTCAACAAAAGAAGAATGAAGTCGAAGCAGTTGATTTCCCCGGAGGAGAAATTGATTTAGATACTCCCGAAGATGTAAAGAGATTTTTAGGCTGAACGTACCCAATCTCTTTTACATAGCGGTACAGATTTTTACAATTGATTTTCTGGTCTTTGTCAACTGTCAATTGCCTCTTGCCAATTTATCCCGAAGCAGTTTACCTGCTACCGTCCCTATTTTTCAAGCCGCCACCTCCTCGGTCTCTATCTCCAATCCCGCATCCACCATCGCGCCAAATCCTCCATACACATTGATCAAATTCGTAAACCCTTCGCGCCTCATCATAGAGATGGCCGTCATCGAGCGGTAGCCACCACCACAATGAACTATATAAGGTTTTGATTTATTCAACCCTTCCAGATTTTTTGGGAAATTCGCCAGCGGCAAAAACTGCGCATCTTTCAAGCGGCTCGTATTCCACTCACCATGCTTGCGCACGTCCAGCACATCAATCCCTTTTTGCATTTCCGTTTTTAGTTGCTCGGCCGAAATAGATTTTACCGTTTCCAATTGTCCAATCCACGCCTCGATTCCGCCTTGCAAATACCCAATCACATTTTCATAACCCACGCGCGCCAAACGCAACACCGCTTCATGCTCAGTTCCTTCTTGCGCAATCAACACAAGTGGCTGCTTAATGTCAATCAGAGTACCCACCCATACGGCATATTGTCCATTGAGGCCGATGTTCACCGAGTCTTTGATAAATCCCTTTTCAAAGTCATCGGCCTTGCGTGTGTCCAATACCAACGCCCCTTTTTCTATTGCGTTCTTAAATGCGTCCACCGCCAAAGGTCTTTCATTATCTTTCATCACCTGCTCAATCGGGTCGTAGCCTTGCTTGTTGATGCGCGCATCTTCAAAGAAATAACTGGGCGGAGGCAATATGCCATCCGTTACCTGCGCAATGAACTGCTCGCGCGAAATATCCTTCAGCGCGTAATTAAATTTCTTCTGTTCGCCAATGGTTGAAAAAGTTTCTTTGCCGATATTTTTTCCGCAGGCCGAACCCGGGCCGTGTGCCGGATACACAATCACGCCATCGGGCAGCGTCTTTATTTTAGTATTCAGCGAATCGTAGAGCATGCTTGCCAACTCGTCTTGTGTCATCACCCCGTCCAACAAATCGGGGCGGCCCACATCCCCCACAAACAACGTGTCTCCCGTAAATACTGCATACTCTTTCTTGTTCTCATCGAACAATAAAAAGCAACTCGACTCAGGCGTGTGGCCGGGCGTGTGCAACACTTTTATTGTCAGCTTGCCCAACTTAAATTCCTCGCCATCTTTTGCGCTGTAGATTTTATAATTCGTTTCCGCTTTAGGGCCATACACAATGGGTGCATTTACTTTTTTCGCCAAGTCAATATGCCCTGATACAAAGTCCGCATGAAAATGTGTTTCGAAAACATATTTGATGGTGGCGTTGCGCTTGGTGGCCAGCGTCACATACGGCTCCGTCTCGCGAATCGGATCGATGATCGCAGCCTCCCCATCCGACTCAATGTAATAGGCCGCCTCGGCCAGGCAATTCGTATACAGTTGTTCAACGTACATATTTAATTTCTTTATGGCTTGTTTCAACTAGCAGCTGATAAATACCAACTAATTCCAAACCCTCGCAAAGTTCAAAAAAATTTCGAATTAATTCTCCATAGCCTTTTTTTAATCAAAGAAGCTTTAGCGTAATTGATGACAAAGGAGATTTATATTTTTAACTGATAAAACTTTAGCAAAGGTGGGCCTGCGCAACGAAGCCTTGGCGAAGGATGGCGGCCTCCCGATCCGCGAGGCGCGGGTTCGGGTCAGGCTATACGCTACAAGTCCGCACTACGCGCATCCAACCCTTGGCGGGCTTTTCGCTCCTATCCTTGGCCGGGGCTACACACCACCGGTGTTTACAAACATTTTGTCATATTCAGTTTCGTATATTTAGGAGTTGTACGTAATGCCAAGAAAAGACCGAACCACGAATGAATAGACCAAAAATTAAAAATACAAACCACCCTGCCTTCGATGGTGTTCTCCACCAGCGGGCATCAAGATTTATTAAGACACGGCCTATCGAAATACTTACTGCCAACTTCCACCTCTAACATCCACCGACATTACCTCCATTTAGCTTATTGCCGTTTGGTACTTTACGAATGGAGAATTCCCTACGAGAACACCATTCAAAAGCTAAAATCATTTGTAGATACTTTTCTATTTCTAGTAGTTATTAGATGGCCACTAATCGAATTTCTCTAACAAAACTCCCTCATTCCCCGTACCTTTGCCGAAATGAGATTATTCTCCTTCATTTACTTACTATTCATCAGTGTTTGCAGCCATGCCGAGGTCTATCAACTCTTTGAAGAAAACGGAAAAAAGGGTATAAAAAACGAACAAGGCCAAGTCGTCATCCCCCCTTCTTTTGAAGCTTTGGGCTGGTCAGACGGAAGCTTTTCTGTAATAGGTCAGACTACTGGCTATCGGCTAAATAAGCACTGGGGTTTGATCAACTTAAAGAAAGAATTCATTACGCCCGCGGAGTTTGAAGAACTGGTTTACCAAGGCGGTGATTATGTGGTATCGAAAAAGAAACTGAACCCCGTGTCGGTAAAAACGGGCTGCCTCAATTTGAGAGGCGAGATAAAAATCCCGTTCATTTATGATGGCATCCAGATCAGCGGCCTGCGGGCAATTGTTTTTAATCTCACAGGCGCGAAATTCAACTACGGTCTTGCCGATTTGCAAAATCGGATTTTGATTCCGCTGGCCTATAAAAATATTGTTTCTTTAGGAACGCTACGATTTGCTGTAGAGAATAGGGCGGGTAAAATGGCTTTGTTCGGAGATGACGGCAAACCGGTCACGGATTTTGAAATTGACAGCCTGTCTAAATTTTATAAGGGTTACTCGATTACCTACGAAAAAGGTTTGCAAGGGCTTATCAATCGCGAAGGCGAAGTAAAACTGCCCATACACTACCAAGCCATTAAAATAAGCGAAGACGGAAAAGTGGTTGCTCAACTGCCTGGCGAATGGCTTTATCTCAACGACAAGAACGAAGTGTTGGACAAAATTTTAGCCGATCAATTAACCCCGACTATGAATAAAAAGTATGTGGTGAAGATTGGGGGAAAGTTTGGTTTGATGGACGATCAAAAGAAATGGCTAATTTCTGCGCGATGGGATTCGTTGAAAGAAATAGAATCCGATCTGTTTTTCGCGAAGTCAAAAAATAAATGGGGAGTTATTCGCGCTAGCAATGACGTTGTAGCAGCTATTGCTTTTGATTCGATTGAATATTACCAAGAAGGGTTTCGGGTATTTCAAAGAAATAACGGTTGGCAATTGCTCGATCCAACCGGACGGGCGCAAACTAAAAAATCATACACCCGCATCGAACAGTTTAACGGTACAACTTGGAAATGTAGAAGTGGAATTTATTGGGGCTTGCTCACAACTAAAGGCCAAGAGATTGTTCACTGTGTGTTTGATTCGATCGGTGATCGGACAACAAACTTAGTGGCGGTTAAATTTAAAGGTCAATACGGCATTATCGATATA
>Ga0163155_10003014_pt1 | contig 18377 bp, 14 predicted proteins | sample OliLakLV19SP4G1_FD_148611 | JGI IMG/M metagenome (GOLD analysis project Ga0163155, IMG submission 148611) | Freshwater microbial mat bacterial communities from Lake Vanda, McMurdo Dry Valleys, Antarctica - Oligotrophic Lake LV.19.SP4.G1 | ecosystem: Environmental > Aquatic > Freshwater > Lake >... | reverse complement strand
TGTTTAACAGCAATACCATTTAGCTTCATCATGTGAAACATCCAGGGTGGATTTTCTTGTGCAGAACGCGGACGTCTGGTACACACAATCGCATCGGAGTGCGCATGAATTTCCGTTTGAATAAAAAGATTACTGAAAGCGGGATGCGAATGATCAGCGGAAGGTGGTGCCAGTACAACTTCGGCATAGCTTGTAATGGATAGTTCTTTTTTCATGGAAGATCGATTGGTAAGCTCAATTCGTCTTACCTCTGCATCATCTTCAGGAGAAACAATAATGGTGGTATAGGTTTCTATATCATTATCGCGTCTGCGATACTCCACTTTGCCTTGAGAAAAAATGGCTTCGTAGCGAGTTGGTTTTTTTAATGTTGGTTGGTAAGCCGTTGACCAAAATTCATTATCTGCAAGGTCATGAATATAACAGAACATGCCTGCGTTATCGCATGTTGCATCTTCATGCCAGCGTGTAACGGCAAAATCGCGCCAGCGACTGTATCCGCCACCAGCATTGGTGAGCATAACAAAATAATGCCCATTGGAAAGCAGTTGCACTTCAGGAATTGGTGTGTTTGCAGTAGTAATTACCCTAACCTCAGCCGTTGTAGCTACAGGACTTGCTTCATGATCGGATGAACCGGAATAAAATCCGATAGAACGGGGAACCTGTTCTTGTAATAGTAAAAGTGCCGTTTGAAATTGAGTATCAGCCTCAAACCTTTTTTGCATAGGCTGGTCAAGCAACAAGTATGCAAGGGAAAGTAAACTCATCCCCTGGTGGTGAGTCATAAAAGTTCTAATAATTGCATAGCGTTGGTCGCGTGCCAACCGAACAGGGGTATAGTCTATGGCTTCATAAAATCCGTATTGTCCTTCGAAACCTTTTTTCTTCATGGTTTCTAAATTCTGATAAGCCCGAAGGGGGTTTACCATCAATGCAAGAATGGTTGCGTAGGGAGCTACAACTAAATCTTGCCCGAGGCCACGCTTAAATCCAAGACCCGGAACCCCAAAGGCACGGTACTGGTACGTTAAATGTGCATCAACAAGATTGTAACACGATTCTGAAATCCCCCACGGAATTCCTTGCTGCTCTCCATATTCTATTTGTCTTCCAACGCTGCCAATACACATTACATCCAGCAATGTGTTTTTATAAGTAGGCATAACTAATCCCGGCATCAGGTATTCAAACATAGAACCACTCCAGGAGAGAAGAACGGGAGTATTGCCTGACCGGGTTAATCGTCTGCCTAATGCAAACCAACTTTCCTGTGGAATTTTTCCTTGTGCAATGGCGACAAACGAACTGAGACGAGCTTCAGAAGCTAACAAATCATAATAGCTTATATCGCGATGATGGTTGGATTCATCGTAGCCAATGGAGAGAAGGCTTTGTGATTTATCGTAAAGAAAGCCATACTCCATATCTGCCAATGCGATTGCTTGATGGGCAAGTTCTTTTAGATCATCTATTTGTTTATGCGCAAAATCATTTGCTTCATCAAGTGATTTTTCAAATTGATTTAGCCACGTAGTTTCAGTAGCTGTATTTTCAGTCTGTCGCAACCTTAAGAGTTCTGGTTTAACATCAATAATATTATGAGTAAATATTTCCAGAGAATCAAACCCATTGAGAATACTCAGATGATTAAACTTTTCAGGAATAGGCAAATTATTTAACCAGGGTGCTAGTTGCATAATCTCTTTAAGAATCGAATTGACATCCAACTCAAAGGCATTAACCCATCGGCTTTCACTTATTGATAATGGTAAGGTTAATTCCTTATATCTACTCAATAGTTTTTCCAGTCGGTCTTTTAACTCAGGCAAATTATAACTCCACGTATCCATTTCATCATGTAGAGCATAAATTTTCTTTTTAAGATCATCCTTACCAGTAGGTATATCTTGAATGGTTAATCGTAATGTATCTTGAAGGCCACGTATAATTTTTTTATCAATAATTTTTTGTTTGGGAATAGTGAGAAGACCCTGCCGGAGTGTTAGCATGTGCCCTGCAAAATTGCCGCTATCTACTGTGGAAATGTAGCGCGGATTCAATACCTGCAGTGTTTGGGTGTCGTACCAATTATAAAAGTGCCCCTGATACCGCTCCATTTTTTGTAGGGTTGAAAAAGTAGCCCCGGTGCGTTCAATGAGTTGACTGGTTGTAGCATAACCAAAATCATGTGCAGTAAGATTGGCCAACAAGGAAAGACCTATGTTAGTAGGAGAGGTGCGATGAGCCACTACTGGGATAGGATACTGTTGAAGATTATCAGGTGGCAGCCAATGGTCTTCCGCACCTATAAGTGTTTCAAAGAATGACCAGGTTTTTCTGGCCAGTTCGCGCAAATAATTTTTTTGGTGATCGGTAAGTCGGGTTTTAATAATTGTAATCGGCCTATCCAGGTGAGCTACAATTGCAGGCGCTACTATCCACAACAGGAGAAACGAGGCTGCGCTGTATAATTGAGTTATATATCCAATGGCAAATAGAAAAATCGCAAAGCCTGCTGCAAAAATGGATATAATGATCAGGCTTCTGTATGTATTTAAAATTCCTGCATTACAATTTTGATTTAATCCTGATGGATTCCATTTCAATAGATTTTTGTGACTAATGTTTATGCGCCACAAGGTGCGCCCTATGGCATCTAGGCTAATCAGTGCTTCATAAGGCAAACACATCAATGTATAAAGTGATTGGAGAAAACTTTTTGATGTAAGTCCTACAGTATTATTAATATGTTGTGAGATTCCGATTTCTTTGGGTTTTCGGGCTCCGCTCCACAAGGATAGTAGCACCGCGGGAACCAGCAAAATGCCTGTAATAGTCAGTGTCCAAAACCAGGGAAATGGCAAAACCGTCCATCCCAGAATCAATAAAGAAAAATTTGCGATTGGTATCAGGCTTCGCCTTAGGTTATCAAAAATTTTCCATCGGGAAAGAGAAGAGAGTGTATTTTTAATATGCCGTGAATTGTTGCCTGGAACAATTGGAAGAAACCAATTTCCAATTTGCCAATCACCTCTGATCCAACGATGTCTTCGCATTGAATCCGTCTGGTACCGGGTGGGGTAGTCTTCATAAAATTGAATATCGCTGGCGAACCCTGCTCGTGCATAGGTGCCTTCCAGTAAATCATGACTAAGAATTCTGTTTTCAGGAAATCGATTATTCAATGCTTTTTCAAAAGCATCTATCTCATAAATTCCTTTTCCAATAAATGAGCCTTCGCCAAATAAATCCTGGTAAACATCTGATGTTACACGTGTATAAGGATCAATACCAGAATCATTTTCATGAAGCTGAGTGAATCCCGAGCGTGTTGCTCCGTGCAAACTGATAGCAAGGCGTGGCTGAATGATTGCATACCCTTCCACTACGCGCTTCTTATTTTCATCAAACACTGGCTGATTAAGCGGGTGCGCCATCAGGCCTACTAATTTCCAGGCTGCCTCTCTGGGTAGTTGCGTATCTGTGTCCAGCGTAATAATATATTTTACCGTGGTGTAAACTTTTTCATCTCCTATAATTGCTGAGAATGATTCTTTTGAGTGCCCGCGTAACACATGATTGAGATCAGATAGTTTTCCTCGCTTGCGTTCATAACCCATCCATATTTTATCAACCGGATTCCACTTTCTTGGGCGATGGAAAAGAAGGAAGGAACCATCATACTGCTCATTAAATAAATTTATTTTAGTTTGTGCTCTGTCTAATAGCTCCTCATCATCGGGCATCGTTTCGTAATCAGCATCCCGGAAATCAGTTAGCAGAGCAAACAGCAGGTTAGGATCTCGATTGGAAAGAAACCGAACCTCCAATTCTTCTAATAGTTTCTCAACTTGTGCAGGATTTGCCAGCAAGGTTGGTACAACCACCATAGTACGGGCTTCTTCAGGAATTCCGGAAGAAAAATTGAGCTTTGGTAAGGGAATTGGTTTTATCCATAAGGTAGATACCCAGTTGCTGAATGAAAATGCAAAGTAGCTTCCACTAAAAAGCGAAAGTGTGGCTATCACAATCAGCCAGCCATTGTAGAGGTATTGAGATGCAAAAAAGGTTATGCCACCACTAATTAATAGAGTGATCAGAATTGCGATAAACGTATAGAGACTGCCAGATATTTTTTTAAAGCTTCTTTTCAATGATTTTAAAAAAGTAAGTTTAACCTCAGCAATTTTTTCAGTTTGATCAGCACCGGATCCCAGAAGGTAATACCCAACATGAGCTCTGCGATTGTCATCAGGATTTTGCACATGACTTTTTTGTGCTAAGTCAAGGGCAAGTTGTGCAACTTTATTTTCTGATAGACCACTGTTACGGGCAATACCCTCAATAATATGACGATAATAATCTCGTGTGTGAAAATCCATGGACTCATATATGCCATGGATATCCTTTCTCAATAGTTGTTCAACAGCACTTGTGTCTTCAACAAAGTCGCGCCAATTGTTCTTTGCCAGAAAACGGAGACTATTAATGCTATTGCTCACCGATACCTGATCAGCAGCAAGGGTTTGATTCTCCATGAGGATCATGGCATTGATCGAATCCTCAGTGCCAGAAAGTTGCTGTTCAACCCAATGAATGGGTAATACTAGCTCCATCCCCTTCCACTGAAGTTTTCTTGCAAATTCCGCAACGAATGCACTGGTGATAGGTGGTTTTGATCGCGCCATATCAGCAATAACCAGCACAAGGTCTTTTGGATTTTTCTCCGCGATATCAATCATCTGTTTTGCCCATGTGTTGGCAAGCGCAGAATCTTTTCTATCTACTGCTATCCGCGCAGCCACGCGACTGAGGTTCTCTAGCAACGCGAGCCGCAGCATAATTGGGAAGGCCCATAATTCCCCTAATGTTAACAGGCTTTCTTTTTGATATGCTGTAATAAAATTCTTTAATCGATAGATATCGATATGGCCATCACTATGCGAAATAATTTCAATGGCAATACTATATACACGCGGAAAGCCAGTTAGTGAACCAGTTTTTAGTTTTGGCAAACCCTTACTATATCCCTTTGGTAAGTAGCGTTTGGCAATTCGAATTTGTTCATCAATCAGGTAGAAATTATCGAGCAACCACTCGGCAGCCGGACTAATGGGTTTCTTTTCTTTAACGCCCTCCAGCAGCAGCTTATTTACCTGGTATAGTGTTTTTTCATTGTCTGCTAATTCTTTTAGTAACAACTCCGCAGAGTGTTTAAAAGAAGTAGAATGGAGCGTGGCTAACTGCTGCGCATGTTGCTCCATTTGTTCATTACTGAAAAGTTCAGCGCGAAAGGGTGGATTTTCGTTTACTTCCTTTCTGGTAAAATTTTTTTTTGGATAAATACTTACTGGGGATAGTAATTCATCGATTACACTTGCTCTTACCTTCATGGATGTGATCTCAAATTTTAAGAGTTACTTTAATTGAATAGTTTATTTAAATCGTCCTTTACAAAAGGTTTGTATAAAATTCGAAATGTTGCTGCTGTGGTCATGGGGCCATCCATGGCGCTGATAAGTGTTAAGTTCACATTCGGATAATTCTTCAGAATAAAATCTGTTTCACTCCAACCAAATCCATCAGGAAGATTATTGTCCAGCAGGATATAGTCCGGGTGTTCCGCCTCAAGAATTTTCAGGCCTTCGGAAATAGATACTGCAATAAACACTTTACATCCTTTCTTAACAAAGTAATCGGTCATGATGAAGCCAAAATCTTCCTCATCGTCAATAATTAAAACTTTTTTATCCTTCATGTGCAGTTTTCTAAAGGCTTATAGCTAAAAATCTTACCAAAAAAGTTTGCCCTAAGAATCAGCCTTTTATCTGATATTCTATTTTTAAATGGGGAGTTAAGAGAAAAGAAATGGGGATATTACTCTACACTATGCTAACCTTATTCCGAATTGGGCTGAGATCATTGCATTATGGGTTTTTATTAGTCATTCAATACACAAAACCTAAAATTTTAAGGAGGTTGTCAGTAGGTGTTGGTACAAAGTAATTTGTAAAAGGACTTGTTATGAATGACTTAAATCTTCTCGATTAGTCTTCTAAAGAAGCCCCGTTTCTTTTCACCAAATTCCTTTTTACTTGGCTTACCAAACAATTTTTTGAGAAACACAGACTCTTTTCTAAATGGATCGCAATCTATTTTTCGTTCAAGAAAAGCTGGAAGTTTTTCAAATTTTGCACGCGTGATAAAATTTAATGATGTGTCTACATTAGACAGCTTCATAAATTCACCTACGATGGGCAAAGCAGTGCGAGCACCTTGACCGAGCGCAGTAGATTGAAATCTAATCCGTGGATCATCTGCACCCACCCACGAACCAATAATCAACTTTGGCGTTACGGCTATAAACCAACCATCGGTATTCGATTGAGTGGTGCCAGTCTTTCCACCAATATCATTTTTGAGATTATACCTGGATCGCAAAGATGAAGCGGTGCCTTCATCCACTACCTTCTTAAGCATGTATAGAATGAATGCTGCATTAACCTTACTAATCACTTGCTTATTTTCTGCAGGTTGATATTGCTGAAGTATGCTTTTGTCTGATGTAGTAATGGCGGTTATGTAAAAAGGTTTTGCAACTTTGCCCGAATTGGCAAAACACGTATAGGCACTTACCATTTCAATCATTGAAATATTAGCAGTACCGAGCGCCAGGGACGGAACAGCATCCAGTTTACTACTAATTCCCATTTTACCTGCTAACCGAATTGTATTTTCAATGCCCGCAACTTCCAAGATACGTATGGACACTGTATTAATTGAGTGTGCAAGTGCCCCAGGCATCGAGTATTTTAAACCGTAATTATCCTCCGAGTTTTTCGGATCCCAGTTATCTACATTCGTGTAAGTTGTTCTTTCAGCCGAAATGAATGAACACGGTTGCATGCCTTGTTCTAATGCGGCACTATAAACAATTGGTTTAAAGATGGAACCAACCTGACGTTTTGTGCTTTCGCGAACATGATCATATTGAAAGTAGGAATGATTAATACCGCCCACCCACACGCGAACAGCTCCGCTTTGCGGATCTAAGGCGAGTACGCCTGCATTAAGAAATTTTAGATAGTGTTTAATAGAATCAATTGGACTCATCGTAACTTCCTCTTCACCATCCCAGGTAAAAATATTCACGGAGACTGGAGTGTTCATTGCTTTCAAAATGCTGTCGTGCGGTGTTCCCTGTCTTTTTAGTTTTTTATACTGCTTAGATTTCTCGATAAGTTCTTCGAGCATCCCCGGAAATTTTTGCCATGGCTCTTTGTTGTCCCAGTGTGTCAAAAATGTTTTTTGAATTTTAGCCATTTGAAGTGTCATGGCTTCTTCAGCGTGGCGCTGCAATCTTGAGTCTATGGTCGTATAGATTTTCAATCCATCCGTATAAAGGTTTAATGGGCTGTCGATATGAGGATCATTATAGGCTTCACACCAATTCAAAAGTTCCATACGGATGTGCTCGCGAAAATAAGGAGCCAGACCATCGTTGTGGGTGATTTTATTATACCGCAAGTCAATAGGTAAAGACTGCAGTGAGTCAACTAATTCTTCGGGAAGGTCTTTATATTTTCCTAATTGAGAAATAATTAAATTTCTTCGATGAAGGGATTGATCTGGAAATATTTTAGGATTATATCCATTAGTTGCTTTTAACATTCCAATAAGTACGGCAGCTTCATTTACTGATAACTCACTTGCCGATGTGGAAAAGAATCGCTGCGATGCTGTTTGTAAGCCGTACGTATTGTCACCAAAAGGCACAGTATTTGTATACAGCGTTAAAATAGATTGCTTATCGTATAGCCCCTCTAATCGGAGCGCAATTGTTATTTCTCTTATCTTGTTGATCAGTAGCGAAAGGAACCAATAATTTTTACGCGGATAGAGATTCTTTGCAAGCTGTTGGGTGATTGTGCTTCCACCACCTGATGATTCCCGTTGTAAGAGTATGCTTTTAAAAAAAACTCGACCTAAACTTCGGATGTCTACTCCTGAATGATTAAAGAATCGAATATCTTCAGTAGAGATGAGAATATCGATAACGTGTTGTGGAATATCTAAATATTCTATATCGGATCGTTCCTGAAAAAAATATCTTCCTAATAAAACACTATCAGCAGAATATATTTCAGAAGCCACAGGGTTCTTTATAGCAAGAAGCTCGGTTTTCCCTGGTAACGAACCTAAGGCTCCTGTTTGAACGAGTAAAAACAAAATGAAAATAAAAGTAATAGAGATACCAGCAAGCAGAGCACCAACCTTCACAACTCTCTTTAAGGTAAGGTTCTTAATATAATCACAGGATTTATGTATCCAATATTGAACGTTAATCATTTAATATACTTAATGAAATATTATTAAGTGGTATTTTCATCTGCTTTAATTGATTGATTCAATTTATAAAGAATGGACTTGTTCACGTGCTGTCAAAATTCAGTCACCATCAAATCACGCTCAAAATAAGCCAATAGGCGGTTCTTACAACTTTCTGCTGGCTGGCAATAATACAAACTGCTGGCAATCCGTTTGATGATTAATGTCTGGCCTGGTCTTACCTTATCGTAAACGACCTGTCCGATTAAATATTTTCTATTAGCACCACGTTGGCCCGTGGGCCTATTCATTTCATTTTTGTTTTGCTGATTGCTTGCGAAGTGGTTAAATAACTTTACTCTGTGTTTTTTGTAAAATAATTTACTTGAAACGAGTATGCCCAGCAAAATCAATCCTGTCAAAAGAAAGAACGACATGTCGGCAAGGGAAGCTGCTGCAACAGCCGTTCCTTTAAATCCAAAAATTACTGCTGCACTAGCCAGTGCAAATAAAATAGCTCCGCAATTTTTCATATTACAATACTTTAAATGAATACTTTTAGATACCTCTGTTTTAGAATAGAAATAGTGTGCCAAATCAATTTAAGTTACAAACTGAGTATTTGAGTGAAAAAATTTTAAAATGGGGTGCGAAATCCCCGTCTTAATGGTGCGATTTTACCGCAGTCATTAATGACCTATTTGTAAGTAGTTTTAACTAACTGATAAATTGCAGTAGTAAGAAAAATAGAGTGACCACGCATGTGAAATCTTTTGAGGTCTCGAATATTGAAACAGGTAGATAAGAAATTAAAGATCAATATCTCGATAAGACCAAAATTGCCATCCATCTGAGCCAATGTTTTATTGGCAAATTATAAAACCACCAGAGCTAGGATAATCCTGATAACAATTAGTATGCTATAGGGCATCTCTGAAAACCCTTGCTATCATTACCTCAACCCCTGCCCCTTCGGCAAAAGAGAAGGGTAAGCGGAGTTTTTAAAGATGCCCTATAATGATAAATACAACCTTTATCGGCTTCTCAATATTTATAATTTTCTTCACAATAGAATTATTAAAAACTAAATCCATTCCAAATAGCTTTTTCACTAAGGTTAACTAGTAGTAATTTTTTACATCTAAACAACAACATAATAATGGCCATACCGCTCGCACCTAATAACGTCATATACATTCTGGTTTAACTAAAATAGACATGGCTAAATTCGTAGGTGTTAAAATACGTGGCTATATACATGGAGATTGCCGAGCAGACCAACATCAGGATAAACTTAGTGTAATTTGACTTTTCCATCTTACTAGTTTTTATAATCGATGTAATTTCATCCTGTTCAGTTTTTATTAATCTTGCAATCCTCATTCTTTGCTTTTAACAGAATTATTTTCTGTATAGGAATCTTCCAGCTCTTCCTCCTTAATTTCAACTTCTACTTTTTCACGTTTTAAACCTACTCGAAGCATTCCATAAAGACTCATGTAAATATTCGCAATCCATACCAGACTAAAACCAGCAACGAGGTAGCCGCGCCAGTCTTGCAACAAGAAATGATAGTTTGTTAGAATAAGAAAGAAGATAGTCACATAATGGCTCAGGCAGTACTCGCATGTAAAAACATAGTAGAATTTTCCAGCCACGATTGATTTACTTCTTTTTGATTTACTCACGAAGTAATCCCGGAATTCCTTAAATAGATCTTCATGTGTTATCGTCCAGGAAATGCAGGCAATTGGCAAAGCCAGAAGTACGAGAAAGCCTGTTTGCTCAATCAAAGAATAGTCAGATTGCATTTTTAAAATTTTATTCCTTCTTTGCTTTTGCCTTCTCTTGCCTTCTAAAATATCCCCTTAAAAGAAAATTATGTTTCAAGGCTTCCATATTTTCATCTAACTTCACCGAAGACGTTTGGGCGTTATCTATTGTACTCTTAAGTTTCCGTGCAGAAATTGAATCGGATAGTAACACACCTATAATATTGTCGTTCTCATTTATTTGAGCGATCAGGGTTTTCAGTTCTGCGGACATTTGCTTAGCATTAGCGCTAACTTCAACAATATTATGTAAGGAATTTTTAAAATCCGAAGTATAGGACGTATCAGTTAGAAGCTTAGTAACCAATCCATCGCCAGAGATGATTTGCGAGGAAATTTTATTTAGATCAGCCGTAGTATTTTTCATATTGATGCCTGTGTACTTTAACGATTGAATGGCTATCCGCAAATCGGAAGAAATGGGTCCTTCATGAAGAAGCTCACCAAGAATACCTTCTCCGCGATTGATCTTAGCACTAATCAATTTCAAATCGCTGGTTATCGATTGAGTACTATTACCAATATCTTTTGCAAGATTGAAAAGTTCCTGCGTGTCAGTAGGGGAGAAGGAGTTAATTGTATCGCCATCCTCAATTATTTTAGACGCTGTGCCCGGACGAATAATTACAATTTTATTTCCAATCAAGCCATCAGATCCAATAAATGCCGTTGCATCTTTTTTTATGAATTCATTTTGCTTGTCCTTTAGCGAAAGTGTAACGATCACTTTACCTTCAGATATGATTTGCACTTTTTTAATGGTACCAATCTTCACACCTGATAGCCAAACATTGTCACCCTCCTTTAAACCTTCAACATTTTTGAAAATGGCTGAGATCATAAACGTTTTGTTGAAGTAGTTATTCTGACTACCCAGGTAGAAAACAGTGCCCAAAAAGATAATGATCGCTCCTATAATAAAGGAACCTAGTTTTATGTTTTGGGTGTATTCTTCTTTACTCATATAATTTTTTTAATAGTTAAAAAATTGGACCAACTCTTTATCCCCAGTTGCTTTCAGTTCATCAAATGTACCCTGCAGTTTATTCACGCCATCAAACAGAGCAACGACCCGATCGGATGTTGCGCGTGCACTGCTGATATCGTGGGTAATTATGATTGAAGACGTGTTATGCTTATCACGCATGCTCAGGATCAATTCATTTATTTCAGCAGCCGTGATAGGATCTAATCCTGAGGTAGGTTCATCGTACAAAATAATTTTTGGCTTGAGAATTAGCGTTCGTGCAATGCCAATCCGTTTTTTCATCCCCCCGGATAATTCGGCAGGCTTTTTTTCAATTGAGTTTTCCAAGCCCACTTCGCGCAATGAAGTAATGACCCTGTCATCCAATATTTCTTTATCAAAAATTTTCAAATTTCTTTTTAACGGAAATTCTAGATTCTCACGAATCGTCATTGAGTCATACAGCGCACTACCTTGAAATGCGAAACCTACTTGTAACCGATATTCATTTAATTCCTCTGAGGATAGACTAGGAACGTCATATCCCAACACATGTATTTTGCCATGGTCAGGCTTCAACAACCCAACCATGCATTTGATTAGAACAGATTTGCCTGAACCAGATTTACCCAAAATCACCAGATTTTCGCGTTCGTATAAATCAAGACTAACGTCTTTTAATACTACTTGATCGCCAAAATTTTTTTCCAAGTTCCGAATCTCAACAACTTTCTTTGATGTTGTCGAGTTTTGTAATTCATTTTTCTGTGTTGACGCTTCCATTATCGAATCAGATTTAAAAATTGAAGCATGATTAGATCAATGATAAAAATCGAAACCATAGATGCAACTACAGCGGTATTGGCGGCCTTACCAACACCTATAGTACCCTGCTCGGAATGATACCCTGCATAGCACCCAATAGTACCGATGGCAAATCCAAAAAGAGAAGACTTAATCAGTGATGAGAATACATCTAAATAACTTATTGAATCCGCAACCTCATTAATAAATAACAAATAGCCAGTGTTATTAAACGAGTGAACCATTACCAATGAACCAGCCAGCGCTACGGAATCAGAATAAATTACAAGTAAGGGAAGCATTAAAGTAGTTGCTATAATTCGCGTAACAACGAGATAAGAAAACGGTCGCGTGCCGGAAACTTCCATAGCATCGATCTGCTCTGTAACTTGCATACTGCCTAACTCGGCTCCGATGTTAGAGGCTAACTTTCCGGCACATATTAATCCTGTGATAAGTGGACCTAATGAACGCACAATCGCTTGAGACACTAAGGAGGGAAGCCACGATTCAGCCCCAAAGGAAGCAAGTGAAGGCTGAGATTGTTTTGTGAAAACAATGCCCGCCAAAAATGAAGTAAATGTTATTAAAAGAAAAGATTTGTTGCCTATCCTATAACATTGGTTCAGAATTTCTTTCCCCTCAAAAGGTTGTTGTACCGCTTCTTTAAAAAACTGCCCGATAAAGCGGATAATGATAGCAACTTTTACAAGCACTTTTCCAAACTTCATTTACTTCAATTTTTTTATTGAGGCAAAGAAATTTCATGCCAGTGTTAATTGTTGAAACTGTGTTAACTGAAGGTTTTAATGATAATTCAAAAGGATTTAATACCCCATATTATGTAGAGATTTTTACACAGCCTTTTGTAAAGTTGAAACAAAAGGATAGCTACATAAGGCTAATTACTTTTTAGGGTAGGCCAGTGCCGTGCCAACAATTAACTAACTAAAAGTTAATGAACTAGATTATCACTTGAAGGAAAATATAAAAAGCTTTCAGATCGCTGAAAGCTTTTTGTACCTGAGGCCGGGCGAATATCGAACTCTTTTGTTGAGGACTATCACAATATCTTTGCTGTAATAAATGAATATCTGGGTTACTTTAAAACAGGGTAATCTATTATTAGCTTTGTAGACGTGGAGATTTCGCTTCATTTCGGGCGGTATGATCAGCGAAAGTTAGTTCACGACCATTATTTGGTATCCTTATATAAATAACTGAAGTTCAAATTCCACGATGATCAAATTATTGAGAGATGAATTACTAACCATCGCGAAAAATCTTTATTAAAATTTGTCAAAAGTAGAAACCATCCGGTCTGCGTGATTTGCACAAAAGGCAATAACGTCAGCTGGTGGAAGATGTCATACGACATGGAGAATGCCTACCACGATTTCATACCAGGCTAGAAGCAATATAAAATTGGGTTGCTACTAACCTGCCACCGCCACCAGATTCAGTTGCAGGTCTATTAGTAAAACCAAATCGCAGTACTCAAAATATTGAGAAGTACCAAAATATTGAAAAATCAACTTGGTTTCTGACTAATCCAAAAGATAACCCAAAGATGCATAAGTATTGTAACCTCGTCCCGTAATATAATTTCGCATTAAGTTTAAGTATTAGAGGAGTCTGATGCTGAAAGAATCTATTATATTCAGAGATCAAAGTTTATACCCTATCCCGAAGCAACTGAGACATTAAAGAAATTCACGGAATTACATGACTATCCTACTAATGACAGGATGCCCAACTATCTTTTAGGTTTCAGAAACGAACAACGGCAAGACTGCAATACTCCGGGAATCCGATAGCTAAATCTCCGTAACACCAACCTAACTTTCCAGAGCCGCTTGTCGTAAAAGGCAGGGGTAGGCTCGACTAAAAGGGCAAGCCCAATTTTATTTTTTGAATCAGATCCAGCAAGCCAACTTTTTTCAAAACCCCTTCTATCATAGACGAGCAACGAGGCAGCAGGATCTGCCACAAAGACTTTGTCTTTCTCAATTTTATGGACTACCACAAAATGGTTTTGGTTCCAATGTGCAATACAGGGAAGGCTGACTTCTTTAGCAAGTTGCTCGAAAGTCACTTTTACACCGATAGTGTGAAACCCAATGGCCTCAGCTGCATCGCTGATCCCCAGCATGGAAACGCCTTCTCTTGTAATAAAGGCTTTGTTTCGTAGCTCATTTAGGCTGTAACTCTTGCCATAATATTTGGCAATCATACGCAAGCATGGTGGGCCACAGTCCATCTGGTCAAGTTGCTTGTAAAAGGGGAAGGTTCGCACAAGGTAAATTTGCCGATCCGGTTTATTAAACGATGAAATCTATAGGGTATACTCCCATTTGAGATTACTAAAAACTCCCATCAATACACCCTGATAAGAGTGGCCATTGGAATTTCGGTATCCGCCTCCTGCACACTATCTATTAACGATTATCAATTTTTGAATACAGTGCCTGAAAGTAGTGTCATATTTTGTAGTAAGATATGAGCCTTGTTTAAAAAGTTGGCCACACTAAGCTTTAATCAACCCACGCCTCAATGCGAAACGAACTAACCCAACATTGCCTCTTGCTCCGATCTTAGTCAAAATGTGGGATCGATGATTAAAAAAAGTTTTCTCGCTGATCTTCAATCTTTCACTGATCTCTCCAGGAGTTAGTTCCTGACAGATGAGTAGTAGTATTTCAATTTCTCGGGTTGTCAGCTTTGAATATTTATCTTCAGGATTGTTATACTCAGATTTGGCTATTGCGCGATTAAAAATTTCATTTTTATAGAAATCTCGGTCTACGACTGAATAAAGAGCACGTTCGACTTCTTCAGGTTCAGCCGACTTACTCAGATAGCCATGGATTCCGATGTCGACTAGTTTGTTAATAAAGACTTCTTCGGTATGCATAGTAAGGATTAGCATTTTTACGCTGGGAAAACTATCCGCGATTCGCTTACCGGTTTCAATACCGCCCATAATGGGCATTTCTACATCGAGGATTACGGCATCAGGTTCTTCAACAGCCATTAAATTCAACAGTTCTTTTCCGTTTGCTGCTTCCTTTACCTTGCCTACTCGCGAAAAGGTACCGAGCAGTCGGATCATACCCTTGCGCACTACATTATGATCATCGGCCAGGTAGACATTGATTTTTTTATTTTCCATCATTTAAAGGTATGCTTATTGAGATAAGACTTCCTGTGTGTGTAGGAGGAATTCCCATACTAATTTGCGCATTTAATTTTTTTACGCGTTGCTGAATGTTCCACCACCCTACTCCAGTTCGGCTCGCACCAAGGTTAAAGCCGATGCCATTATCTTGGACATCTATGAGGAGTTTGCGCTCAATCCATTCGATGGACACTGTCAACTGTGTCGCCTTGGCGTGCTTGACTGAATTACTGACGAGCTCCTGAATGATTCTGTATGCATGAATCCCGTCCTCATCATTCCAGTTATATGTGCCTTTCTCGATAAATGAGACCGTGAAATCTTGTTGGTTGAATCGCTCACAAAGTTTCTCTATTGATTTTGAAAAACCTATATGATTAAAAGCATCAGGTGTTAATTCCCAGGAAATTCTTCGAACACTTTCTATAGACTGATCGAGGATATGAATTAGTTCATCATAAGATTTTTTTGCTTCACCGCTCAAGTCAGTTGTTCGCTGGATAAATGAGCTGTTTACTTTTGCTCCCCATAAGAGAGATCCGAGTGAGTCATGCAGGTCCGCACCGATTCTATTCCTTTCTTGCTCCTGACTTTTAAGTTGTGCATTAATCATGTTCTGCTCGTATTCTCGCTCAATTTGCGCATTTTTAAGTCGAGCCTTAAACATCCGCTTTTGATAGAACAAAATAAAGATGCCGATCGCGCCCGCGAGCAAGAGCATGCCTGCACTGGCAATTAATATTATAAAGGTTGCTTCAAATTCCGATAATTCTGCCATAGGCCGATGGCCAATAAAATGTTCTTTAATATGTTACAAATATTATGAAATATCCAGAGCATCCTGTGCGAGTCAGGATAGTTATCTGCCATCAGATTATTCACTAGGAACAACGCCAATGTTCCTCCGTAATAGCAAAGAACAGCAAACGTGATCCAAAACATAGGCACTTTCGCAATGTTGTCAACTTGAAGCTCCTTTAATAGGTGATATAAATAATAAATTGAAAGCCCAACCAAAATTAATCCTGCAATGCTGTTGGCATGGGTATTAAAATTAAATACACCATAAATGAAGAAAGTGCTAACGATAAAATAGATTATATAAGCCAGCGCAATAAAAATCATGAAGCGCGGACGTTGAAGTTCAATAAAATAGATCATCATTAACAAGGAGAATTGAATAAGCAGATAAGGATTAGCTATCCAGATTGTGCTTATAGCACTTCTACTAAGGAAATATGAGATCACGTCTGCCAATAGGGAGAACGCCAATAGAAATAAAATCAATCTTAAATTGTTCCTTAAGTACTTTAACTGATAAATAGCAAGTCCAAAAGGCAGAATGACGGATGCAGTAGACAGATAAGCAATAGCAATTTCGATTTTCATAAATGAAATCGAAGTTAGTAAATTCCTATTTCATTCCTTAGAAGCCGATACCAGAGCAATAGGTTGGACATGGCCAGGAAATATCAGAAATTATATTTGGGTCAGCGCCATCCAGCGCTTGTGCTGCAGGCATCAAATCTTGGCCTTGTGCATTCACGCCCACCAAAATTATCTGGCGTTGCTTGTGATCGTCCAATGCATAATACATTCGAATTCCTACACAGTCTTCTTCGGCTAAAATTTGTTTGATTATATCTGCACCAAAGAAATGGGCTTCTGTTCCACCAGGATTAAATTCTCTAAAGTTAGCAGTCCATGTTTTGGCCGTGCCTCGGGCAATGGGGTCGCCTTCTGCCCCATTGAAGGTATACTTTGTTACTAAGGTTTGAATGGGAGCGTTAGTCATATTAGCGGCTCCGTTGGATATCCCAGTGTTGAAAGTAGCTGGAATTTCATCATTGAATTGCCCTTCGCATGAGCACGTGATAACGAGTGCAATTAGCATAGCATTTTTTAAATATTTCATGGCGTGATTCATTTGGAGTTTAAAATAAATATAGCCCAACTGAAACTTCATGCTGTGTTCGCATGGGAGTAACTCCCATACTATTGATAGGTAGGTGCTACAAGTGCTCTTGTGGAGATTTTGCTACCCTTGACCACTTCTTTTCGTGAGAGTGTGATCATTGAAAGTTATTTCACGGCCATCATTTAGTATTCTTATATAAATAACTGAATGTCAAAGCTTGCGATGGTCAAATCATTGTGGAATGAATTGTTTGGCATCGCGAAAAATAATGGTCACTGATAAACGAAATAAAGTGGTCAACCACCATGGAATCTCCAGTGAACAAAATTTCAGAAATTTTCGACTTTCTAATGTCGTCCTTAATCTGTTTGTTTAGTTCAATTGGTATTAGGTCTTTGTCCAATGCAGTTAGATTTTTTCTGTCACATTTTCTAATTGTGTCGCTAACAGATATTTTTTTGCCTTTAAGAAATTTAAGTATTCCGTCCAATGTCAAAGGTCGTTGCAAGTCGATTGGAAATGCTTCACTTAAAAGTTTCCAAATACTTGTCACGTTGCCATAAAAAAAAGGTACTGTAAAATTGTCGTGGTCGTGTGGATGAATTGTCCCAACTATAAGTTTTTCACTGTCTACAGAGATTGGATATTTGTCTAAATACTGATGTGTTGTTGTCATTTAGTTCGTTTATATGTTTCGTCTTTTAAGCTGACCGCTAACGTTTTGCTATAGTCCCCATCTGCTCCAGCATTTTAGCGACATTTGTGTTTTTTCCGGACCAGTCCTCAATCCCAAAGACAAGGTTTTCATAAGACCCTATCAAAAAAAAGATTTGCAAATACCTGCGGTGTTCTGGAAAGTAATCGTATGGAAAAAGTTAAACGGTAAATTGAACGCAGTGGGATTCATCATGGATCAAATGGAATGGGTCAAGCACAAACTGAAAGACCCACTGGTTCCGTTGGCTGGAAGAAAGAAACTAACGGGATTGCCCGATGATTACTTTGAGAATCTGAAATTTAATGACAACAAAACATACCAGGTGCGGATACCCGATATCAACGTGGCCTTCGTTGACTTGTCCGCTTCATCAGCAATTTTGTCCCATTTATTCGGCATAATGTTTTAGTTAGTTTCTACTAATGAATTAATCCGCTGATTTAAGTCGGTTATTTTGCCACCAATGTCTCCACCCTTAATAATAAAATCATCCAACGATTCCTCAATTTTGGCTAAATCAATCTTATTGCCTGGCAACTTATTAAGTTGATTTAATAATGCTTTCCGTTCATCGTTGGAATGTAAAATGATTTCGCTGAGCCTTTTACTTGGTCATAGCATTAGGTTAG
>Ga0163155_10003013_pt1 | contig 18378 bp, 31 predicted proteins | sample OliLakLV19SP4G1_FD_148611 | JGI IMG/M metagenome (GOLD analysis project Ga0163155, IMG submission 148611) | Freshwater microbial mat bacterial communities from Lake Vanda, McMurdo Dry Valleys, Antarctica - Oligotrophic Lake LV.19.SP4.G1 | ecosystem: Environmental > Aquatic > Freshwater > Lake >... | reverse complement strand
GTGATGGCATCGTGCTCCATCGTGCCGGTAAAAGGGGAGTCTATATAGTAGCAGCCCCCGTGCGAATCCGCGTCCCACCTGAGGATTTGCCAGCTCTCACAGCCAACCGAAAAAATGACGTAAGCGAAGCAGTCGTCTTCTGGGCCGTTTTCACCCCATGGCCTTGGCTCGGTCACCGCACCCTCCAAACTCGCCGAGCAAGAAGCCAGTCAAGCCGGCGCTGCGTTGCCTCTAACTGGGCCGCGCTGGGTAGCTCCACTGGCTCTACAACGAGCCCCACGAGCATCGGGCCATACAGGGTGGCGGTCATGCCCAACGCACCCAGGCGGCACACAGCGGCCCAGCGATCGCCAGGCCAGCGGCAAGGCCCTGTAGTGTTCCGATGATTTCGATTGTCATTGTGTTTCCCTTTTCGGCCCGGCTCTATACCGGACAGTACTGTGTACCCCAAGCGTTACGAACGCAACGCCTATTTCACTTTTCGCAATTCGTCCGCGAAGAACCCCACAGCTACCCACCCATGCCCAGAGAAACGAATGAGTTCGGAGTCGATCAGTGAGCCGATCAACGAAGGCTTGCTTGGATCCAAAGCCGCCTTGATTTTGGGCTCCGACACGCCGTCCGAACGGAGCATCTCACTGAGTGCAGACCTTCCAATGTACGGGTCCTGAGAATTAGGCAGCATCTCTGCCCCGGACCCGAACCAGCACCGTGACCAGGTCCGCTGGGCTTCGGTGATCTTGGAGTCCCTCTTGGGCTTGGACTCAACGGCGCCGCCTCCTAGACGCTCCTCTCGGCCCTCCGACAGATTCTTGCTTTTCTCAAGACGGACTTCCCGAACATGGTCAAGCTTCAGCCTTTCCTGCTCCATGGCCAAGCGTTGCTCATCCAGTGCCATTCGGCGCTCCTCAAGCCCGCCAATTCGCAGTTCTCGCTGCTCTTCGAAGGCCAGGCGTTGATCTTCCCTTTCCTCTCTACGCTCCTCAAGCGCCAGGCGGCGTTCTTCGTGGCTCATTGGGCTGCCCATGCCTCAAGCTCAGCGTCTAGCTCAGCGTCTAGCTCAGCATCTTCGTCGGCCAACCCAAGCTCAATGGTGCTTACTTGCCTAGTCAAGCGCCGCTCCTCAAGCGCCAGGCGGCGTTCTTCCATCGCCATCCGTTGCCTATCAAGCTCCAGTCGCTGCTCCTCCAAAACCATTCGCCGTTCTTCAATGCTCATTTGGTTACCTCTAATTTCCTGGGCTTGTGACCCATCTTGTCCCGCTCCAAATTCACGCTCTGACTCAATCTCCATGTAGGCCGAGGGAAATCCTCCGCCACGGACGAACAGAGCTTATTCCTGACCTTTTCAGGCGTGGCCTCCCAGACGTTGACGACCACGCTCGCCTTCCAGACGAACGCCGTCCGTAGCAAGTAAATCAACGATTGATTGTTCGCGTCGGCCTGTAGCTCGCTGCTGTCCAGGACCGTGTATCTGCGCCTGTACAGGGCCGAGAGACCGCCGGTCGTCTTGCGCCCAACGTAACCCTCCGGCACGGCCTGGCGCTTCACCATCTCTTCCTCGATTGCGCTGCGGCGCTCCTTGGCCTCCCGCTCATCGGCCCGAGACTTCGCCCACTCAACCTGGAACGTGTTGTTGTCCCATTCGCTCATATCCTCCATAGGCAATAACCACCCTTTCTAGGTTCCTACCTTAATAGTGGGACAATGTAGGTGTCAATACCTATTTTCACAATGTCATGCATAGGGTGTCCGAAAAGAAGACACGCTGCCCGGGGGTTGGCGTAGCCACTGCCCCCCTAGGGTATTGACACTGAGTTATACGAAGTGTATGGTCTGGAGAACGCAAGAGGCCGGGCCTCGCAACCCCCGCCATCTACTTTTTTTCGGCATTTATGCATGATTTTTTCTCAGAGTGTTAAAAAGTAAGGGTTTTTAAAGGGTTTCAGAAGATGGCGGAAGAAAAAAGAGTAAAAGCTCCGATGGAACGGGAGTTTTTGCAGAATCTGGCCGATGTACACGCTGTTTCTGCACAGAATCAGTGGGAGTTCGCGGTTTGGAATGAGCCAACCTGTATCCATAAGCCCGGCGAAAGCGCTTGGGGGGTCAACAAGGTAGTGTTCAAGCTCAAGCGGAAACCTGGAGTTCCGAGGTCTCCGACATGCGCCAGGTGCAAGCGCCATATGTCAATTGGGCAAATGGTGGTCTGGTACAGGCAGGGCAGGTTTTTCTTGCACCCAATCTGCGACGCCAAGACCCGGCGAAAGGGCGACCAAGAGGACTCTGTAGAGAAGAGGCTCAAGACGGTCGAGCTGCTGAAAAAAGAGAAGCTCGGAATGGAGAAGGCGGTCAAGGCCACCATCAGAATCGAGGACAAGAAGATCAGAGAGAAGGCGCGTAGCAAACGGCGTATGGCGGAGAAGGCCGAGCGAGAAAATGACGGCGTCTAAGGAGCGCGCGGTCCAAATGCGGCTTGATGGCCGGAGCTACGACCAAATAGCCAAGGCCTGCGACATTTCGCTGGAGCGGGCGTTTCAGTGGATTCGCGAAGGCGCTCGACTGCCGTCGCCCAAGGAGGTCGCCCAAGTGGAGCGAGCAATCCAGCTGGGCCGCCTAGACCGCATGCTCTTGGTGGCCATTGAGGTGGCTGAAGACGGTGGTCTCGATGTGGACGCCAGGCTCAAAGCGGTCGCCCAGGTCGTGTCTGTCTCCGCTCGCCAGGCCAAACTCCTAGGCCTAGACGCGCCAGAGCGCCTCATTGCCGCCATGGCGTCGCTCGAGGAGGCGCCCGAGGAGCAGCGTACGCCCGCCAAGGCCGCCGAGGTCATGCGGCGCGCCTTCGGGCTTGTGGGCCCAGCAACTGACACCGGCGATATCGTGGCCCACGGCGAAGAGCAAAATGACCTCTGAAAAAAAACCAATCGGCCGACCCTTATCAAGAGGCGGTCGTTCCAATGTGCCTGGAACAAGACTAGATGTCTGTTTGACCCAAGAGGAGCGGGCCCGATACCGAGACGCGGTCAGGGACGGCGAGACGCTGTCTGGGGTGGTGAGAGGACTTCTAGATGCCTGGGCCACGGAAAGAGGCTCTTGACTTCTATCCGTATGTAACTAATATTGGGGCATGATCGGAGAGAAGTTTGGGCTCTGGACGGTTTTGAGCAAAGCGGCCAGTCGTAGTGGTGCGGCCGTGTTCAATTGCAGGTGTGACTGTGGGACCGAGAGACCCGTGCTTTCAGATAGCCTCGAGAAAGGCAAGTCACGGTCTTGTGGGTGCCTGCAAAAAACCCATGGCCATGCGAGCAGGGGGCTTGGTCAGAAGCATCACCTATACGTAACGTGGTGCCAAATGCGACAGCGGTGCACCAACGAAAAGTCCCAAGTTTTCCGCCACTACGGCGGTCGCGGCATCAAGGTCTGCGATCGGTGGAATGACTTCGCGAACTTCATCGCCGACATGGGCGAGCGTCCGCCGGGAACCAGCATCGATCGCATTGACAATGACGGCAACTACGAGCCTACCAACTGCCGCTGGGCGACGGCGAAAGAGCAAATCGACAACCGCAGGTGCACCGTTTGGCTCACTGCTTTTGGAGAAACCAGAACCATTACGCAGTGGAGCGAGCGGGTTGGACTGACCGCTCACTGCATAAGAGGAAGAATCAAAGCTGGCCGCACTGCGGAGCAGGCCCTCGCTCAATCCGGCCCGTCGGCCTGAATGCACTAGACCTTCATTTAGCTCTGGCAGTGCCGCGCTACAGGTGTATACTCAAGGGGTGGGCAGCAGAGAGCGGCCCCAGAAAGACCCGAACCATGAAAAACCGCACCTACGAAATCAACCGCCTCAGCACCTGCACCGTTATCACCTGCGGCTCGCGCGACCTGACCCTGTACCTCGACGGCACGCGCACGGGCGGCCTGTCCCTACGCGGTCACGAGTTTGACCACACGAGCGAGGTCATGGCGGCGATTGCAGCTGGCGAGATCGAGGTCGAGTGCGGCGAGGCCGACCCCAATCTCGAGGCCGAGCTGGACGCGATTGAGGCACACCAGGCGCGCATGGCTCACGTCATGCGAGTCCAGGGCTGAGCGTCAGTTCGGCCCGTTGGCCTATCAGCACTAGACCTTCATTTAGCTCTGGCAGTGCCGCGATACAGGTGTATACTCAACACATGAAGACGCAGCGAATCACGAAGAAGCAAATGGCCGAGCTTGAGACGACCTTCCGCGGCATCATGAGCAACCTCGGTAGCGTGCCCACGCTGGACCAGGTCAAGGCCGAGGCCGATGTGCCCAGCCACATTGCCGACGCATGGTGGGCAGGCGACTTCGCAGCTGGCAACTCCGGCGACCCGACCTGAGACCACGGGGGCCTTCGGGCCCCAGAAACGAAAACCATGAAAAACAACGTAATTATCAACGGAATCTCATTCTCGCACGAGACGGCCCGGACCCTCGAGTGTGCCGCGGTTCGGCCCCACGAGGACATCGAGGGCCTCCGGCGCGGGGACCTCACCCGAGCGTCGCTACTGGCGCTCTGCCTAGACGGCTCAGACCCAGACGACTCGGAGAGCTGGCATGAGTACGTCTCGGCTGTAGCGATCGCGGCAGGTGTGTCATGAGCCCAGCAACGGCCCTCCAGGAGGCAGTGACGGCGACATGGGCCGAGGTGCAGGCTGCGATGACGGAGGTCGCGGCTCTGGAGGTTGTGCGGTACGCGCCCCACAAGACCAAAAAATCACTCGCCGCTGCCAAGGCGGCTTGGGTGGCAGCTTACGACGCAGGCCGCGCGCCTTGGGACGCGTACTACCGCGCAAAAACAGCGCTGGCCGAGGCGGATGCGATCGCGGCAGGTGTGTCGTGAGTCCCGAGGCTAGAGAGCGGGAGAGAGCGGCAACTAGGGCTTGGGATGCGCTAAGTGCAGCCATTTCCGCCAAGCGGTCCGCCGGCGACCGAGAGGACCGGGCCTACGAGGCCTGGGAGGCGGCAGAGGCGCGCGTGGCAGCCGCAAAAACGGGCACGTCGGCCTAAATGATGCTCTAGTGCATTTAGGCATTGCAGCCCTGCTCTAGACCTGCAATAGATACTGGGTGAGGCAGAGAGCCTCCGAGAAAAAGGAAAACAAAAATGACCAAAACCATCTACACCGCATACCTCGTTCTCCCCCCATTCGCCCGGGAGAAGGGGCAGGAATTCACCAACCTCCGCTTGGCCAAGCGCACCATGCGCAAGGCTCTCAAGGAGGCCGGATTTGGCTGGATCGCGCGCATTGAGACTGACGGTATGGAGCGCATCACAATCTCCGGCTGAGCAATCGCCGGCTGAGCCTCACCGCCCCCGCGCTACCAAGCCCGGGGGCTGGGGCCGTATGAGACCCCACTCCTCCGCCCCTATCAATGTCCTACGCGCCGCGCTTGCTGGGCCGTTCCTCTCGCTCAGTGGCTCAGCCGAGAAGCTGATAACTGAGGCCATGCGCCTCAGCTCCACTCTTACGGAGGCCGCCGACGATCTCGGCATCAGCCTGGAGGCGCTACGGCGGCTTCGGGCCGACTTCCCTCGTCTAGACCGGCTGGCCGGCCGGTGAATCAGGACATAGACCCAGAATCGACCGACGATTTCATCGGCAACCTCCTTCGGCGAGACCGCTGGATTGAGCGCCGCGCCAGGGAGCTCCTAGCGAGGCAGGAGGCAGAGTCTGACGTTGGGCAGTGGACAGCTAGCGGTGTGACCTGCGACCTGGCATGAACTTGACCATTGGCTCCCTATTTTCAGGCATCGGCGGCCTTGAGCTCGGGCTGGAGCGCTCAGGGCTGGGCCACACGGTCTGGCAGGTCGAGCAGAGCCCCTGGGCGCGGCAGGTGCTCGCGAAGCACTGGCCACAGGCTGAAAGGTACGAAGATGTCAAAACAGTTGGCGCTGGAATTCTCGACCCCGTCGACGTTATCTGCGGAGGTTTTCCATGCCAGGACGTGTCCAGCGCGGGCAAAGGCGCGGGCCTTGCTGGCAGCCGCTCGGGCCTCTGGTATGAGTTTGCCCGCATCGTCGGCGAGCTCAAGCCTCACTGGGTCGTCATCGAGAACGTCGCAAGCGGCGCCAGGAAGTGGGTCGACGCCGTGTCAGCCGGCATGGGACAGCTCGGTTATGGTGTCCTACCGGTCCCGCTGTCGGCGAGCGATGTTGGCGCTCCTCACCGCAGAGCGCGGGTTTTCCTGGTCTGCTGGCGCGTTGCCCACACCGACGGCTGCGGACTTCGACAGCAACCGGGGCGGAGCGGGCGGGCGAGTGGGCCCCATCCGCTACTCGCTGCACGGCCTAGCGAGAAGGGGGTTACTCGCGACTCCCACGGCCACCGCGAACCAACTCTGCCCGAGCATGGTCAAGCATCCGGGGTGCGTGGGGTGGCAAGCGATCCACCCCACTGGGCCGCTGCGCCCGAGTTTCGTGGAATGGATGATGGGGTTCCCTTACGAGTGGACCGCCTGCACGCACTCGGAAACGCCGTCGTCCCGCAGTGCGCCGAGGTAATCGGGCACATTGTGCAAGAGCTTGACAACGCGCTACAGTAGTGCGCAGTGCACCCTACTCTCGCAGCCATCAATCAGGGATTTCCAGCCAGGGATGCGGCGGCGGTGCGTGCTTGGTCTGGCACGTTTTTTGACTTCCAACGCGAGTGGCTCTTGGACATGCATCGCTATGCTGCCCTGGTCAAAGCTCGCCAGATAGGGTGCTCCCATACGTTCGCGGCGTGGGCTGTTTTGCGCGGTCTATGGGGTCAATCGTGCGTGCTCGTTTCCAGGGCCGAGCCGGAGGCCATTGATCTACTCGGCGTCGCCAGGAAGCACGCGATGGCCCTGGAGGAGCTGGGTTGCAACTGGGCACGCATCACGAGCCCGCCGAACCAGCTGTCATTTACGATGGTAAGCGGTGCTGAGATTCGGGCCACCACCAGCAAGGCCGCTGGCCGTGGCTTCTCGGGCAACGTTGTGCTCGACGAGTTCGCCTACCATGAGAGGCCCGAAGACGTGTGGGACAGCGCCCTCGCCGCTTCGACGCATGGGTTTTCGTGCCGTATCGGCAGCACGCCAAACGGCGTCGGCAACCTGTTTCACCAAATCATCACAGAGCTTGGTTCGCCGACTCCGAAAAAACCCGACGACTGGAAAACCTACGTCACGACCATCGATGATGCGATTGCCTCTGGCATGAGGCTTGATCTCAAGTTTTGCTGGACAATGGCCCGCGATGACCCACGGGTCTACGCCCAGCTTTTCAAAGGCGCCTTCCTCGACGGCGAGATGCAATATCTCCCCAATGAGCTGTTAGTGAGAGCCACCAAAGAAGGCCTACCGGTTTACGGTCAATGCTACGGCGGTATCGATATCGGCGAGACGCGGGATAAGACAGTTCTCAAGGTCATTAAAGGCATCAACGGTGTTTACCGCGAGCTGCACTCGGAGACTCATAATAAGACCGACGACATCCTCCTAGCTCGCATCATTCGCGACGCGTTCGAGGTGCATGGGTGCCAGCGCGTTGCGATTGACGGCACAGGCATGGGCTCGTTCCCGGCCAAGGCGGCTCGGCGTGACTACGGCTCGAAGTTGGAGGTCGTCACGTTCACGGCGCCGCTCAAGGAGAGCCTCGCCACTGGCATCTATCAGGCCATGGTCACGGGCAAACTGGAGTTGTGCAAGGACGCGCCAGAGGCAGTGCAGACTCGCGACGACCTTGCCTCTATTCGGCGCATCGTCACCACGGCGGGCAACGTACGATTCGACGCCGCGCGCAACGCTAGGGGGCACGCAGACAGGGCCTGGGCCCTCATGCTGGCCTTGCATGCGTCCGAGCACGCTGGGGTGCGCACGGCGTACTCTGACCTCCGTGGCATACTCGGCAGGTCAATCGGGTAGATTGCATGACGGTGGCCCTCGTGACAGGCAGCGCTCGCACACAATGCTAAATTCACTCCCCGAACTGGCGACTCTCGATGGCGCGCAAATCCCGAAGCGCTCCGCGGCGCGCATGCGCATCGAGCAGTGGACGCCTGGCATTTCTGTCACTTGGTCGCCAAGCGATTTGCGGCAGGCGGTGGCCGACAACCGACGCGGCCTATTCTCGCGATCGTCTCAGCTGGCCGAGTCGATGTTGGCTGATGACGAGTACACGTCGAGCCTCAATCGAGCGATCGACGAGGTTCTGTCTTCTCCGTTTTCGCTCATGCCTGAGACCGAGGATGGCGACCCCATCTCAATCTCGGAGTTGATTGCAGAGCAGCTCGGCGCGCAGTGGGGCAAGTGCATCACTGAGGAGGCCATGGCCTCGATCCTAGGCTGGTACCTGGGCATTGGCGCGGCTGTAGCCACCATCGACTGGGACAAGGAGTGGCGCCCGTATTTGCGAGTCCTACACCCACAATTCATGTGGTGGGATTCGGAGCTGTTGAACGCGCGCGGTCAGCTCGGCGCGATGATGTACCAGACGCGCAACGGCGCAGTTGAGATCACGCCTGGCGACGGCAAGTGGTTTTTGATGGGCTCGCGAGAGTCCTGGGCGTCGTGCGCCGTTGCTGCCATCGGCGAAAACTGGTTCGTCAAGCGCTGCGCTTGGCGCGACTGGCAGCGCTACAACGAGCGCCATGGCCTGCCCATCATCAAGGCCTTCGTGCCGTCGAGCGCTGAGGCTCAGGACAAGCGCTCGTTCATTCGCGACGTCTCGCGCGTTGGCTCTGACACGACCGTTGGCCTACCTACGCACCTCGGCCCAGACGGTGAGCAGTTTGATTTGGACCTGTTGGAGGCCAAAGATCAATCGTTCGATTCGTTCGAAAAGACGCTCGCGCGATGCGACCGCAAGATTCAGATTTTTTTCCTCGGCAGCAACGTCGGCTCCGAGACGACTAGCGTTGGTTCGCGCGCCGCATCTGAGGCCTCTGCTGACGTCACCAAGCGCATTGCGTCCTCTCGGGCACGGCGTTTCGGCACCTACCTGCGAGACCAGCTGGTGACGCCGTGGGCGCTCTGGACTGTGCCCGGTGCCACGCTTGACGCGATGCCATGGCCGAGCTGGCAGGTCATTGCCGGCCTCGAGGAGAGCACGTCTATCCGCTGGGGCGCAGTCGCCGACGCTATCGCCAAGTGGTCGACGGCTGGGTACGACGTCAAAAACGCCATCGACATCGCCGCCGAGCTGGGCTTGACGGTGGAAGAGAAACCCGCTCCCGAGCCCGGCGCCATTGACCCCAAAACAGGCCTCCCTGTGCCGCCTCTCATGGTGCCTGCTGAGCCCGGCATGCCCGCAGAGTCTGTACCCGCCGAGTCTGTACCCGCCGAGGAGGAGGCGCTCACTGCCGGCGGTCTGGATTTCGGCCAGGTCCTGGGGCGGCACCGGCGCATTGCCATCGTCGGCGGACCAAGGGTCGGCAAGACCACGCTGTCCAAGCGCGTCAGTGACCGCAAGGTCGTGTCTACGGACGATTTCATCCGCCAGCCATGGGGCTCTGTCCCGACGCTCATTCAGGGCGCCGTAGCGCTCGAATCGGCGTTTATCGTGGAAGGCGTCCAAGCGGCTCGGTTCCTGCGCAAGGGCGGACAGGTGGACGCCGTGATTCGGCTTGACCGCCCGAAGGTTCCGCGGACCAAGGGCCAGGAGACCATGGCCAAATCGGTCAACAAGATTTTTGACGAGTGGGCGAGCGGCAACAGGTCGACGCCGGTATACCTAGAGCACGAGACCAGCATGGGGCCACGGTTTCGCCGGGCCTAATGCATATCACCCTGGAAATCTGATAAGGATAAATTATGAGTCGTAATCGGACTGAGCAGCAATTCGAAACCCGTGGTGAGGGGCACGCGTCGTCTGCCTTGAGCGAGGCTCTGGGTGACAAGCGCGAGGTAGATCCTCCTGTCCTTCGTCCGACGGTGGGCCGTGACCGCGAGGTCGAGTCCGATGATGATTTCGTGCTGCCAGCTGCCCAGCCGCCCAGCGAGGTCAACCTGACTCGCCAGTCACTGGCCTCGATGGTCGGCGACGCGCGCGCTCTCGAGATGATTCCCCTCTCGCCTGGAGAGCCTGGCTATGTCGGTTGAATTCGAGCAGCTCGGCGCATTCGGTTTGCTCGGAGACGAGCCACCGACTGAAATCAAGCTCTTCGGTTTCGGCACCACGGCGACCCGCAAGGGCTCGTTCGTGCTCGACGCCGCGGGCGCAGCTTCGGTCATGGAGGCGTTTTTCGATGGCGGCATGGACCGTCTGCCGTTTGACGCTGGCCATGGCCAACTGGCTGGTTCGGGTGCGCATCCGGCGGCTCATAAGAGCAAGGGCTGGTTCCTTCCTGAAGTGCGCGTGGACGGCCTGTATGCCTCCGATATCCAGTGGACCAAGAGCACCAAGGCAGAGCTAAGCGACCGTGAGTGGCGCTTTTTTTCGCCAGCAATCCGGTTCGACGGCGCGAGCCGACGGATCCTCGAATTGATCAATGTGGCCCTGACTAATCAGCCGGCCACCAAAAATCAGCGCCCGTTGGTGCTGAGTGCAACCCCTGAAAAGGCAGACGAAATGAAACCCATCCTGGAGAAGCTCGGCGCAGCCGATGAAACCGGTGCGCTCGCTGCGATCGCCGGATTGGAGTCCCAACTGAGCATGGCTACGGCCGAACTCAGTGCCGTTACTGGCGAGCGAGATTCGCTCAAGACGCAACTCGCAACGCTCACCGCTGCGGCGGTCAAAGAGAAGCGCGACGCTGCTATCACCAAGCTCATTGAAGACGGCAAGTTGGCGCCGGCGCAGAAGCCGTTTGCTGAGTCGCTCTCGATGGAGCAGCTCGGTCAATTCGCCGAAACGCTCACTGCCATTCGGCCCGTCTCTATCGAGAGCGGCACCGAGATCGCGACCCTCAGTTCCGAGGAACTCGACGTCTGCGCGAAGCTCGGAATCAAGCCCGAAGATTTCCTCAACACCAAGGCTACGGCCAAGAAAGGTGGCCGCTAATGGTCGCTCTCGCTGCAAATCGTGACACCCTCGAAATAGATTCTTCTTACGCTCAACTGACCGGTGACCTCGGTGGCGGCGTCCCTCTCGCGGCTGGCGTGTTCTACAAGGGCGCCATCGTGTGTTGGGATTCGGCGGACCAGAGGATCAAGCCTGCCGTTACCAGCACCACGCTCACGACCATGGGTCGTTGCGAGGAATTCGTCGCGCTAGGCTCGACGGTCACCAGCATCCGAGTTCGCTCGGGCATTTTTGGCTATGCCATGGGCACCTCCGGTGACGCACTGGTCCAGGCCGATGTAGGCGCCTTGGTTTACCTCATTGACGACCAAACGGTCGCCAAAGTCTCAACCGATCGCTCTATCGCCGGCCGATTGTACAAGGTCGTTGGATCGATCGCCTTCGTCCGTATCAATCCGCTCACCTGAGCTTAGGAGCGCACCAAAATGATCATTACCCCTACGACTCTCCAAAATCTCCAAACGGGATTTTCCACCTCATATCAGCGAGGATTTGAGCGGACTCCGCAGTTCACCGACGCGTTCACCATGACCGTGCCGTCGACGACGGACCTGGAAACCTACGGCTGGATGCTTGATTTGGCGGACCTCCGCGAGTGGGTTGGCCCTCGCACGATCCGCAACTTCGTGACTGCCTCCTACCAGATCCGAAATAAGAAGTACGAGTTGACCTACGGCGTGAGCGTGGACGAAATCGAAGATGACCGTCTCGGACTCTACGACATGAAGTTCGAATTGATGGGCTACCGCTCGAAGGTCTGGAAGGACAAGCTCCTTGCTACGGCTCTCCAGGCTGGTGTTTCCACGGCTTCATTCGACGGCGTGAACTTTTTCGCTACGACCCATCCGCTCAACCCGGCCGGCAACCAGTCGAACAATTTCACGAGTTCGGCTCTCACTTCCGCGAACTACAACACCGTCCGCACGTCGATGATTGGCTACACGAGCAACAACGGCGACAACCTGGGCATCATGCCCAATCTGTTGGTGGTTCCTCCGCAGCTTGAGATTGCGGCTCGTGAGATTGTTTCGATCCCGACGATCGCAACCGGCGGCGGCAACCCGTACTTCGGCACGGCTCAGGTTCTGGTCGTCCCGGCTCTCGCGAACCAGGCAACCACCTGGTACCTCATGGACACGTCGAGCCCGATCAAGCCCCTGGTTTTCCAGGTGCGCCAGGCTCCCATGTTCGCTCAGCAGACGTCGCCGGACAGCGACGCTGTGTTCCACCAGGACATGTACTTCTACGGCGTAAAAGCTCGTGGCGGCGCAGGCTACGGCCTCTGGTTCAATGCAGCTCGCTCAATTGCCTGAGTTGTTTTGATTCTGACTGGCCCCCATGCTTTCGAGCCTGGGGGCTTTTCAGGTGTGAGCCAGTACGCAACGATTTCTGATTTCTACGACCTCGGCCTCAAGGCAGATGCGCTCGAAGAGGTCGTCGATGACGTGCTCAATTTGCACCTCATCACTGAGTCGAGCGTGGTCGACAGCTACCTCGGCTCTCGCTACTCGCTGCCGCTCATCACGCCGTTTCCAGGCGCTCTAACTCGCGTCGTTTGCGACCTGGCGGCCTACTCGATTTTGATGCGGCGGGGCTACAATCCCGAGACCTACGATCTGAACTACGAGAAGCGCGCCATGGCTGCGCTGGAGTGGCTCAAGATGATTTCCAATGGCTCGCTGTCGCTGCCTGGCGTGATTGACTCCACGCCAGGGCTCAATGACGGCTCGCCGTTGGTTTACTCTCAGCCCATGCGCGGTTGGCGATGAGCAACAGTATCGCCATTGGCAAATTGCTCGTGGCGGCGAAAGCTTGTGGGTCGCTCGATGAGGCGCTCACCGAGGGCGGCGTTGCCGCAGCCAAGGAGACCGAGCGCCTGATCGCGGACGGTTTCAAGAATGAGAAATCCCCCTACGGTCGCAAATGGCCGGCGCGCAAGGACTCACGGGGCGGCTCGCACCCTATCCTGGACAAGTCCGGGCGTCTCAAGCGGTCATGGTCGGTTAAGCACGAGGAGCCGCGCATCTTGATTCGCACGACCGGGGTTGATTACGCAAAGTATCACCAGAGCGGCACCAGGCGCATGCCAGCGCGTCGCATGATCCCAGAGGGCAAGCTGCCGCCCAAGTGGGCCAAGCTCATTGGCGCCCGTGTAGCGCGCGCCCTGAGCGAGATGCTGCGCAAGGGTGGGTTTCGCTGATGCCCGGCAACCGCATCACTCCAAACCTCTCGCGCTTCGGACGATTCGTCGCAGAGGTCGAGACCAACCTTGCCGATACCACGGTCGAGTTTCAGTCGGGTCGCGCGCGCGAGGGCGAGCACGGCATACGGCGTCGCGTCATGATGTACCGAGATGGTGGGCTCATACTGGCTCCCAAGCGCGCCGGTGGGGCGATGGTTGGCGGTGAGAGCGGGACGCGCATCCCCACGATTTACGACCGGCACGAGTCGGTAGCTGTTGTCCTGCATGCTGAGAGCGAGGAATCGCTAGACCAGTTGCTCGACAACATGATCAACGCCATCGACAAGGTGGCACCAAATGGCGGCATAAATTGGGAGAATTACGAATGGAACGAGAACGAAATAGCCCAAAGGGTGCCGCAAATCCGGCTCCGGTTCGCGGTGAAATTGCCGGTGGCGGAGGAGATTCGGCCGCTCACGATCATCACGGCGGAGGAGATGGAGTTTCACTTCATCGTGCCGCCGGAGACGCTGGACCTTCCGGGCCCCGATTGACGGTGGCTCAGCACGGCGCCTTGCTCACTGGCAATGCTGTGCACATCTACGCTGGCGCGCGCGTGCATTACGGTTGGGTCGAGCACGAGCATCACTACGCCGACCGACCCGTCATGCTCACGGCGTCAGAGTTTGCCGAGGCCCTGGCGGCCTCCGGCGCATACCCAGTCAAACCTCTGTTAGAGATTGCAAAGGCTAGCGCCCACACCGGCGCTCCACCCAAAGGCTCCTGACCCATGCCCAATATCCCCGCATCAAATATTACGATTGTAGATCCTGGGCTTGGCGTCACGACGCCCGCTCAAATGCGCCCCATTGTGATGGGCGTCACCAACGCAGGCACAGCCAACGTGCTCAATTTTTACTCGTCTCCGGCCAAGCTTGTCGCCGAGATGGGCTACGGCCCGGCGGTTGAGGATGCTCTGCAAATCCTCGCCTACGCCGGCGGCCCGGTTGGTTTCGTAAAAATGGACAATTCGGTGGCAGCCACCAATGGAGCCATCACCAAATCTGGCGCCGGGCCCACGGTCACGCTCGCTGGCGCGGCTTCATTCGATTTCTCGGCCATCGTAGAAATCACGCTCGCTGGAATTCTTGGGGCTGGCAAATTCCGCTACACGCTGGATGCCTACTTGGGCGACACGCTCGAAGAGCGCACCTATTCGGGAACCATCACGATTCCGGCCGGCGGAACCTACCTCATCCCTGGCACCGGCATCACGCTGACGTTCCCGGCTGGCACCTACGTGCTGGCTGAGACCTACAGCTGGACGAGCAACGTGGCCTCGTTCAACGGCACCGACGTTACCGCGGCACTCACGGCGATCAACGCGAGCCCCCTCGATTGGCGCTTCCTGCTGCTCTCGGCGTCGACGCTCACGGGCAACGCGGCTACCACGGCGGCCCTTTTGGCCACGCTCCAAAGTTCGCTCGCCACTCAGGAGGCAAACGAGCGATTCCGCGCCGCCATGGCCCCTACGACTGGCGATCGCACGGTGCTACCGGCCGCTGTAGTCACGGCCTACTCGGCCACTGTCGCCAATCGTGAGCTGATCGCGCACGGCTACGCTCGTTACGTCGGGCAGTTTCCGCTTCCCGGAAGAGCCTACGTTGACCGTCCGGTCGTCGTAAGTTTTGCAGCTCGAGCGGCTGGCTCTCTGATTTCGACTGACCTCAAGCGCGTTACTGGCAACGGCCTCAATGACGGCGGCCCGTTGCCTGGCGTCATCAAGCTGTTTTTCGACGAGCGCGTGGAATCGTCGTTGCTCGACGACATCTACATCAGTACGGCGCGCACATTCGACGGCCGGCCCGGTTATTTCATCACTCAGGGCCGCATGAAAATCGCCGCTGGGTCGGACTTCACCGGCTGGCATCGGCGCATGGTCATGGACGTTGCTTGCGAGACGGCTCACTCGATCGCTGTGACGTTCATCGGGCGCGGCGTTCGCACGAACCCGGTCGTTGGCACCATCGACGAGCGGGACGCTCTCAGGTTGGAGTCTGAGGTCATTAACGCGGTCAGCTCACAGTTGATCTCGCCTCTCAACGCAGAGGGATCCGGCGGTCACGTGTCGGGTGTCAGTTACCGCATCGATCGCACGATCAACATCCTGGCAACTGCCACAATCCAGGGCGACCTGGGCATCAGGCCGCTCGGCTCGGTTGACTACATCCTCACGCGAGTCGGCTACTCGCTCAATGCTGGCGCCGAAACGGCCGGAGTCTAATCATGGCAACCTATCCCGACAACACCGGTTTCAAGTCCACCTTTTCGCGCTGCGAGTTGACCCTAAACGGCAAAATCTACACTGCCATCACCAACGTCAGTATTGACCAGCCGACAGAGCGCGCTGGGGTCAAAGGCACCAAACCTTTCCCCATCGGCCAGACCGCTGGCACCATGGATCTCGGCGAGGGAACCATTACGTTCTCGGATGAGGCCGAGCGCATGCAGTTCATCAACGATCTCGGCGACGGCTACCGTGAGAAGCTCTGGGGCCTGACCTGGGTCATCAGAAGCGGCACTGAGACGTTCAAAACCGAGTGCGTTGGCTGCGCGGTGACCGGCAATCCCATCGACCACGGCGAAGGCGCCGACGCTCTAGGCGGAGACATCGCGTTTTCGTTCATGAGCCACAAAATCAACGGCAAGTCCCCCCACTTGCCTTGAGTATGGCCGAGAGGCCTAGGGAGACTCCGCGCGTTTTCTAACCCTTTTCGCGCCGAGAGACCTGTGCATGGAGCCCCGCTGTTTCGCCATAGTGGGGCTTTCGCATGTCCGCCGCGCGCTGTGCTACATTCGTCGCCATGGCGAATATCACTACCAAGCTCCCCAATGGGGTGCTTTTCGAGGCACGCAAACCGACCACGGCTGAATGGGATCGCTACGTCGAAAAGATTCGACGCGGTGAAATCAAGGTGGGCCAGCGTGAGCTGGTTCAGCTCTGCTCCACCTCACACACGCCCGAGGAAGCCTCCAAGCTCCTCGCGCGCTACCCCGGTGCAATCAAGCCCATTGCTACTGGGCTAGACGAGCTTGCTCAAGGCCCGGCGTGGGAAGACGACGCGTTCGTTTCGACCGAGGACGGCACGTCGATTGGCGGCGTTCTGTTTCGCGCGCCCACGCTTGAGGAGTGGGAGGCTCTCCAGGACCAAATGGAGGATCGAGACAAGAGGTGGGGAGAAATCACCCGCATTTTCCTACTCGACTTGACCGATGCGAAAGCCGACGCGACCAAGCTATTCGAAGACTACCCGGCGTGCGTCCAGGTCATTGGGCGCGAGATCGGCAAGTTGGTTGGGCAGGGCATCTCGATCACTGTAAAAAAAGACTAGACCACTGGCGCGCTGTGCGTGCGGACCGCTACCAGGTGGCGCGCGCACTCCAAGCGTTTCGCGATGGCCGTGGAGACATTTGGGATCACACGGGCGCGCTAGTGGTGGCAGACGGCCTGGACGACATGCGTGTGCTGCGCATGGTGGCTGAGGGCATGGCGGGAGTTAAACGTGGTAAAGGTGTGAGTTAATGGCAGACTCCGTCGAACTTGTTGTCGAGCTGAAAGACCGCGTTTCACGGAACTCCAAGGCCGCGGCTCGTTCGCTGGAGATGTTGGCCAGGAAGAGCAAGTCGCTAGACAGGACGCTTCAGAATCTCCAATACAGGGCGGCCAAGCGGGCGGCTGAAGACAAGAAAATGTCAAAGGCTTGGCTGGTCGGCATGTCCGCGGCTGGCCTGGCAGCAACGGCGTGGGGAGCCGGCGTTGCTGCCGCAACATACGTGGCCGCCACATCTCTGCACAGAGCAGGTATGGAGGCGAGCAAAATGGCGTACGCCTTCAATTTGCTCTCGGATGGCAACGGCCCGGAGACCATGATGCGCATCACCAAGCTGGCCGCTGGGCTGGGCTTGGAGGTGGGGGAGACCGCTAACAACTATCTAAGTTTGCTGAAGCTCAATTTCAAACCCGGCGCCGCGGAGGAGATCGTCAAGCTCGGCGCCGACATGCAGGCGCTGGGCGCGAGCGCTGAGCAGGTCTCGCTAATCGTCAAGGCGATTGGCCAGGTCAAGGGCAAGGGTAGGCTCCAGATGGAGGAGCTGAGAAACCAAATCGGCGACCACGGCGTCAACACCAGTTTGGTACAGGATCACATTGCCAAAATAATGGGCATCGATCGCAAAACTGTCGAGGCTGCAATCACGGCCGGCAAGGTAAACGCCGAGGTTGGTATCCAGGCAATCCAGGCGGCGATCAAGGAGCAGTTGCACGAATCCAGGGCCGGTGAGGCTGCCGAAAACTTCGTCAAAAACACATTTGCCGGCGATCAAAATCGCATGGCGGCTGAGGCGGAGCATCTTGGTCTTGGTCTTGGCAACGTGTTTCGGATGGGATTCGAGGACCAGGTCACCCAGGCCAGGAGGCTCCAAAAAGGCGGTATAACTGGCATTTTTGCGGAGGCTGGATCTTCTGATTTCTTGGACAAGTTTGCCAACAATCCAATGGTCGAAAAGTTGGGTGGTTTCATCGAAAGAATCGGCGCTGGGTTCGCCATGGTTCTCCCTCAAATCCTGGCGGTGGGCGAGGCGTTTTTCGAAGGCTTTGGTAAGGGCTTTGGGTTCGACGATGAGGCGATGTTTAGCGCCGAGAGCATAGCGGCGATATTGCGAGACGATGTCGCGCCAGCCATGCGCACAGTCGGCTGGCTAGTCGGCAACATGATCGAGCTGACTGGGTTCCTGGCAGTCGGCCTCGGGTACATGGGCGTCCAGGCGGTGAACGCCGGGAGCATGATCATAAGCGGCGTAGGGGCAGCCATAACCTGGCTCTACGAGCTACCTGGAACCATGTTCGACATCGGCAAGAATGCGATCACTGGGTTCATTGATGGTATCAGAGCCCAGTGGCAGGCGGCAAAGGACACCGTTGCGAGTTTTGCTGACACCATCGTGGCGCAAGCCAAGAGCGGTTTCGGCATCCATTCGCCGTCCAAAGAATTCTCCTACCTCGGAGAAATGTCGGCACAGGGCTTCCAGATGGGCCTCGACAAGACCACTCCGGTTTTGCCTGGCGCGTCTGCCATGGTTGGTTCTGACGCGATGAAGGGCGGCGGCGGTTCCAGTTTCGGGAACTTCAGT
>Ga0163155_10003012_pt1 | contig 18381 bp, 23 predicted proteins | sample OliLakLV19SP4G1_FD_148611 | JGI IMG/M metagenome (GOLD analysis project Ga0163155, IMG submission 148611) | Freshwater microbial mat bacterial communities from Lake Vanda, McMurdo Dry Valleys, Antarctica - Oligotrophic Lake LV.19.SP4.G1 | ecosystem: Environmental > Aquatic > Freshwater > Lake >... | reverse complement strand
GTTAAAGCAGCAGACTCCTCGTATTTAGGATCTTTAGAAGGCACTTTTGAAAACCCCGTAACGGGAATACAAATCCCATCAGGTGGAAATTTTCCCGCTCTGAAACTATCGCTAAAAAGCCTACCGATGTTGATGCTTTTACCAAATTCGTAATTCGATCTGATAGCTGCGTTAACTGCATCTTCATCGTAATCTGCCGTAGCTCTCGTGAAAGCCGTGTGATTATAGTACTCTTCTCCTTCTTTTACTTTTGCAGCATCATGCGGCTTTTGATTTACGCGTAACTGAATATGAAAAATCAAATCGTTTTCTGAGTCAACGATCATGATCGGAGCTTTGATCTCCTCCGAGGGATTTTTAGGGTTTTTGTAGGCGAACTCGCCAAAGTAGACCTCAACGCCGTTTAGTGTCCAAATCGGTACTTGTTTTTCTTTGCCTTTCATCTCAACGGTTTTTTCGCCTACCAACAGGTATGGGATAAACTCCGATCCTAACTGAAGACCAACAATACCCTCTGAGTTTTTAATAACAGCAGGGTACTCGAAACGCTCTACTTGCGTTTCTTTGATACCCAGAACACCATAGTGTTCTGGGGTTACACCAAAAGTTTTAGCTAAACTTTCGAGCAGTAAAAGCTCGTTTTCTTGGAAGAGGTCAGCCGTCATTTTTAGTTTGTATGTCTCTTTCCCATCGGCAGACACGCCTAGGTCGGAATTAAACAGCGAGGTTAGGGTAGTCTTGTTTAACGTTACGATCTGCATTTTGTGTTTCTCGTTAGGTGTTTTTTTTGAAACTTGCTTAAGTCTTTTTTAATCTTACGCTCTCATCGTTAGAATGTCAACCATCCCACAAAAATCTTTCGACTGTTTCCTTATCAACCCTGCCTGCAACGATGTAACGCTCTCTCATTTGTGCATGGGATGTGTCTGACCGGGTAAGGTGACAAAACTTGCACAAGCATCTCAAATTTGTATCATCGTTGTTTCCACCTTTGCTTATGGGGATGATGTGATCCAAATCCCATCCTTTGTTAGGCAAAGAAAAATCGGATTTATAAACGCAGTGAGGCGATTGACATCGACCTTTATCTCGTTTATAAATCCGTTGGCGTTGCCTCCAATAGGCTGCGCTCCCATAGCGTTTACGCTTAGGCAATCGCGTCTTCTACCACAGACACAGGAATAGTCAACTCCCTTTCAAGTTCTTTCTGTGCTAAGCAGTTAATCAAATCAGCTTGTAAAAGGATGACCTTGATAACAGGATCAACAGCATAGTTAGTTGGATCGTAGTAGACCAAAAGATCAACTAAATGCTGCTTCATTTCATCCGCTTCATCATTTAGTTGCTCTCTAGTCAGACCTCTTAATCGGGTTGCTTCAAGCGCTTTTGGAGAGGATTTTTTATCTTCTGTTTCGCTGGTTTCGTCAGAATCAGCAGGGTCAATTTCGACTGTTTCGTTTTGTTGCTCGTCGGTCAAACCGTTGTCATTTTTAATATCTTCCTCGGCTTTGATAACGTGTTTCATGGTGACTTTGCCTCCCTCGAAGTCACCCGTTAGCACACGACAAACAACCAAAAAATCAACGACGTTCATGTCGATTGACTTCATATCTTTGCTATTGCAAACTTTTGCGATAGCAACAGCAACCGCAGTGTTTCCAATGATGTCACTTTCAACCGCGTCTTTCAAAACGTCGGGCAAAGCGATATATGCTTTGTGCAACAGAATCGTCGAATCGCCAAGCTTCATCAGCCGCCCTAGTTCGGCATTGACTAGCCCATTCATTTGTTTGACACTGGGAACCTTAAAGGCAGGATCGGCTTCTTTTGCTAAACGATAATCCTCATTCAAACGATCTGTGATGACATTGATTAAAATTTCAACATTCTTTGCACGTTGTTTTGATGACATTGGCACTGCGCTATTGTCTATTGACTGTTCTGTTATTAGATCGATCGCATCGAATTCTAGCCGCTCCTGCATGGGGATTTCAGTTAAGATCAACTCAAAATCGTAGTCTTCGAATTGCTTGATTAGCTCACGGCAGACGTGTAGTCTGCTGTTGCCAGCTAAGACAACAGGATCGCCTGCCGTCAAACCGTAATCTTTACCAAAGGTTTTTACGATTTGATCGTAATCGTCAGCAGTCAAAACCCTATAAGATAGAGGGTTATTGATTTTGACTGTGACGCTGCTTTCTCCAATCGTCAGCAGGCTGTTGACGAATCCCTCAATCTCAGCGTTTCCGCTAACTTTGATAGTTAGCGATCCATCCGGGTTTTTCACGGGTTTAGGATCATATGGAGTAAGATCCCTCTGGTTTAGAGGATTTAATACTAATGAATCGATTGTCTGCATGGTGTCCTTTACGTTCTAACAGTTAGAGTATAACATCAAAACACAGAAGACTGATTTTGATTGAAAAGAGTTTGACGCTCTCATGATTAGACTGTTATATTCAGGAAAGACAAGCAAACAACTAAAGGATTTAAGACAATGATCGATGCTAAAAACTTTGATGGATTACGCACTCGCAACATGGGTTTAGTGGTAAAGCTCGCAAATGAGTTATGTGTTTGCGAGGAAACTTTTCGTAGTTCTGATCCAACCTGTAACTGGGAGAAGCATCCCATTATTAAGCAGTATATGGAAAGTCTTAAGGATCGTGAGATTGCAGCGGCTTGCGATGTCGCAAACAAATCCCGTGTTCTTTACTACAAAGACTATTTCACAGAAGGTTAAAAAAGTTTTCCAAACGTTGCTACAAAAAAAAGACAAGCAAACAATTTAGGTAAAACCCATGCAACTTCTTCAAGCAGCTTTTGACAATTTGGACGAATCAGCGGATCAACTAATGGCGATTTATGTCGGTGCTGGTGTGGACGAAATTAGCGCCCGATTTGCAGCGAGTATCCTAACGAGAGAAAGATTTGGTGAGCAGAGGGCGCGTACACCGGAAGAAAACAGGGTGATAAAGTTGACCAATCAATATATGAGATTAGCCAAACTCACTGCCCAAAAAGAGTTAATTGAGAAGGGAATGCAGGCAATGGAGGAATTAAGGGAAACCCACAAATTAGCGCGATCGCTCCATCCTGATTTTGGCACGGCTGCACGGCTTTGTTCAGCAACAGCAACAGCAACAGCAAAAGCAGTAGCACAAATAGACTAAAGATTTTCCGAACGTTGCTACAAAAAAGCCCCAAACTTAGAAGTAAGTTTGGGGCTTTTCCTTGCGATTTTGTGACTAATAATTAGGTGAATTTCGATTGATGGGTGCGACTGGTTGATTCTCCTGAATCTTGAAAACCATTCCTCTATCTCGAATATGGTAGCCAATGATAAGACAGAGGAAGGCGACAATTGCCATCGTAAACCCGCCTGTGAATGATCCGTTATCGTGATGCTGAGACATTGATTTTTACCTTTCAATTAACATTAATTCTGTGTGTTTGTAGCCGGGTGATTTTACTTTTATTAGCTTTAGGACACCAATAGGACATTGAGGACAACAGGACACTGAGGACATCCTATTAGGACACTGAGGACATCCTATTAGGACATTAGGACTGTCCTATCGGTGTTTTTAGCGTTTTATTTTTGAAATGTCCTAATGTCCTAATGTCCTTTTTTCTGATAAGTCTCTCCATCTATTTCTATTAGGAGAAAGTTGTTAATAGCTTCAACCAAAGCAACTTCCATCGTCTCTTTATCTCTCCCATTTTTCTTAGCCCAGTAGCTACCTTGCACATCTCCTTTAGTAAAAATCTCGCCGTCTGGTTTAGCAGAAACCCACTTAAGAAAGCTTGCGGTTTTTGGGTCATTAGCGTAATTCAAAAGCAGCAAATCAATCGGGTCAGGAATTGCTTCTACTTCATTTATCTGAGTTAGTTCTGCACTGTTCAGCTTAAAAGTGTCCTCCAATTTCTCCTTAGCCGTTAGTTGATATTCGACTGGATGAATCTGAGTTGGTAACGCGATCTCCTCAACGGGATAAACCAGAGTCTCTTCTATTTCTTCCACTGCGGGACGTAAATCGATGACGTTTGGCACCTCTGCCCAACTGGAATAAGTCGGGATTTTAGGAGCTTGCACAGCAGGATAATTTCCAGCGCTGGTAATCCAGTAGCGACCCGTACCCATTTCTGATGTATCAAAAGGAAGTTCCAACTGACTGCACAATTGACGAGCCGATTCCCTGTCGCTACCGACCGCCACAATGGATGTAAAAATAGCTCGATTGCTTTTGCCAGATATTCCCAAATCTTCAAGATTGACTGACTGTCCGCTAAACCAGACTGCCATGTTTGAGCTACGTAATAGACTAGCCAGTGCAATCACTTTTGCTTTGAATAGCTGTTTTTCTTTAGCATCAAACAAAGATACGATCGCTCCGATTTCCTCCAATAGCAACACAAAGGGGGCATGGTCACCCGCTGTTTCGTTTCGTCGGCTTCCTTCAGTAGCAAACTCTTCTAAGACTGTCATCAAATCTATGAATAGATCAGCGTCGTTAAGCAGGCGATTTTTCAGGTAATGCTGCTCCGCAAAGCTCCAGTATCCAGCCTCTTTAAGCTGATTTTTAGGATTGAATACCCAGTACTTTAGCACCGACTCTTTGACTCCCATCGTTAGAGCGATCGCTGCTAATATCCCTTTTCCGCTGCCGGGTAAACCCGCGATGATAACGGGCTGTAGCGGAGCGGTTGTGAGGGAGCGTAGAAACGCTAGGGCATCTTTAGGAGCTTCCTCAATGGCTTCAATAGGCTGCTCTGATGGAGGATTAAAATCGGTTGTGATGGTGTCTAAAAACGGTAGGGATTCTGGCAAGGCTTCATACGGCAGAACTTTCGTCTCCACAGTTTCGGTTAGTCCCCACCGTTTCATTAGCTTATGGAGTCCTGCTGTTGGCAGCATTACCTGTTCATCGACTCCATCCTGCCAGCAGTAAACTTCACCAAATGGTGCTAACTCGTGTGATTGATCGGGTGAAAACACAAACCACTCACACTCATCCACCATTTGTTCAATTGCTCTATTGATCGCGTCGGTCGGGTACTTTGCTTTGATTTCTTTGATTGACTCTTTCAAGGAGGGATGACGAACGGTGTTAGCCTCCCACAGCAGTTTCAAGGCTTCTGATCTTTGTGGAGATTGGAAGGTATCAATCTCTTGCTTAAAATGCAAACCCATCGCTATTAAAGCAGCGATCGCCGCGATGGGCATCGTAGCCCAAAACGTATACATCGTCGCTAACCCGCCGCCTACAACTAGCAAAGATTGCATCTTGCCTGAGCTTGTCGGTTTGATGATCCGCTCTTTTTTCCGAGCAGCAATCGTGATTGTTGATGCAGTGATTTGTGATGCAAGTTTTAGCTGGTTCATAATTTGATCCCATAAAATTATTATTAAAAATCTCAGGCATTACACCTGAGATTTTTGCTCTAGCTACCTTGATAGCGTTTGGCATTTTTGTTGCTTTCCGCTTTGAACAGGTTATTCAAAATCAGAACGAACGCAAACAAAGCGTCGAAAGCTAGAGAATCAACCAACACATCCAAGATCTCCGCCTGCCCATCTCGCGCTACCCAGATAATAAATGCCTCCGCGATAAACGCTAGGATCGAGAAAGCCAGCAGCGTTTTTAGGTTGTTTTCTTGAGCTTTTTTGTGTCGTTTGACTAACCTTCCAATCTCTTCTGTATCGGTCGTTTCTGCTCCCAAATGGGAAAACTTAGCCATATTTGCCCGGAGTTGTAAAACCATACCCTCAATGGCACCCGGACAAAATACTAAAAGAGTTGCGATTGACTGCATTATCGTTAAGCCGACTAAAGCAGCGTAGGGCAGAATCGCTGCTGCTGTTGAGGCAAGATTGAAACAGAGTTCTTGTAAAAATCCACCTACGATCCAAACTCCCGAAATGGCTCTACAAGCTGTTTCTGAGTTCTCAAAAAGCCCCCATTTCTCGAAGGCTATTAGGTATTGGCTGATTGCTCTTACTAACAATCTTGCAGCCATCACTCCGCAAACAAAGTAGAGAATGTATTTTACTGGCTTCCAAAAGTCCCTCTTTTTTTTAGCGTCATCTCCCATCCCCTCACCGCTCGAATAGTCGGTTTTTTTCTGTCCTGAGTCTGAATAAGTCATGGTTTGATTTCCTTGTATCGGGGTTGAAAACTTGAATTGATTGATGCTTGGCTCCAAATCTGTTTGGCGTAAGCTTCCATCTCTTTTGTTGCCTTGGCACTGCCCTTAGAAACAAGGGCATCGCGAATCACAGGGGAAGTGCCAATTAGGGTTGCAATGCCGTTTTTGACCTCAAAGACAGCACCCTCTGTCGATGCAATGTAGCCGCTGTTGATGATTGTCCCGTAAGGATTCTCCAACGTTACGGACATTGGATCAATCACTGTATCGCCGCTTACAAAGCTTGCTGTGCGCGTTTTGGCATTCAGAACTTGAGCCGAAACGCCTTGCTCTTTATAAATCTTTTCGGCTCTCTGCTGACTGATTTTTGCATCGAGATCTCTTGTTTTATCCGATTGAGCTTTCGCGAATCGTCCAGTGCCGTCGCCTGTGAATACTGCAATTGACGCGATTACAAGGCAAGCAGCGATGCCGATATTCGTCCCGTTTTCTTTGATTACTTCAATCTGTTCTTCTAAATCGGTCATAATTTCCTTTGTGTTTTCGTTTTTGATTCAATCGCCAAAAATATCAAAGTCTTCAACTTTTCCACCGTGTTTCTTTGCCCAATATTCGGCTACTTCTTTTGAAGATGTTCCAATGCTGTCCATAGGGTGTCCTACCCAGCCTCCTTCCTTTGCTTTCAGGTATTTGTTACCTTTTTTGATTACGTACATTTGGACTCCTTTTTTAGTGTTTTATCGACAATGGATAGAATGCATTTCACGGGCATAAAGTATGCCCTTTGTGTAGTCATCTTTGGTATCAATGTGGCTCACAGCCCTTGATTCGACAGCATCACAGTCCCCTTTTTGAAGCAGGCTATTTACGGCATATTGATCTGCCCAGTACTCTTCATCAGGCTCAAATTCACTATCTTTCTGAAAATCGACTGCGTGACCTATTTCGTGAGCGATCGCGTACCGTTCTTGATCCTGATTCATTGCTATGCACAGATGGATCGCGTTTGTCCTAGGGTCATATTCAGCCGCACCTGACAGTTGGCACTTGCCCCTGATGATTGGAGGCATGATAAACCCGACAGGCTTCTGAGCGGGTTTTTGAGCTTGATTATCGATAGCTTGCTCGGTTTGCTGTGATGGCGTTTTAGCAGGAATCCTCGAATCTGCTTGAGATGGGTACTGGAAAGGACTGCAAGAATCTAAGTCACAATTGCTCCCCACTACTAGCAGCAAGACACCTATTAGTGCTAGTTTCAAAGGGTAAGTCTCCTACAGGGATTTACAAAGTTCCAATCCTCTCCCAGCGGTGAAGCCGGGAGCTACTTTCTCAGGGCTGCGATCTCTCTCTTTCTTTTGGGGACAATAAAAAATGCCGCTTTACGTCCTCTTTTAGTCCATCCCGAATATCTCTCAAATCGATCAAAAGCTGTTCTAGTTTTCTAAAATGGTCGGGACTGACCATCTTCTCAATTTCAGGCTGATAAAACGTGTAAGCCAGTTCTGCACGGGCTTTTGAGAGGATTTCAATCATCGTAAAACGCGGATCGGTTTTGTCTGTTGGTTCGGACATGGTTTTTCGGGGTTAATAGGGTGAGTTTGATTGACTACGGAACCAGCAAGCAAGCCGATAGCTAGAATCGCTAACACTAAGACCGTGTAACTTTTTTCATCGACTTTTTTTTGATGATCGTCTCGGTTGGTGCTGAGATTGATTCCAAGACTGTTTGGGCACTTGTCGCAATTGCATCACTAAACTTGGCTTGAAAAGTAGTAGTAAATACTTGAAATAACTCTTCCCCCTGTGCTGTTGCAGCAGCTTGAACTGCTTCTACAAGCGTTAGCTTATTTTTTCTGGTTATCTCCTTCATCTCAAACAGTTGGATAGAGGTACTTTCAGCGATTTCGCTCCCGGTATCTACGCCACCGGAAAACTCAGCGTCAATCACTTCTATTTGCCTAGCCACTGACGGGTCACTGACGGGGTTAGTGTCCCCCTGGGAACCCATATCCACCGGGCTTTTGCGGTGCTTAGCCCAGATAAAATTTTGGTACTCTGCGGGTGCCATCTCAGCTTTACGGGGTACTGACTTACGTTTACCTCCCACTACTTGAATTCGACTAACAGCCGTCATGTCAAACAGGTTTTGCAGTCGGTCAAACCCTACTGTGGTAAGGCTTCCAGCTTCATCAAATAAGTCTTCTTGGCACCAAAACCAGATAGTTTTTAGGTCGTTTTTACGGCTTTTTACCCAACTTTCCGAACGCAAAAAATAGGCTGAAAGTTCCGTCACTGACCGGGGGTCAGTGACGGGGGTCACTGTTGGGTAAGCTTCCTGGACTTCCTTCTCTGTAAGCACTTTAGACATTTTCAACTCCTGTAAATAAGGGGGTCAGTGACGGGTCAGTGACGGGGGTCACTGACTCCACTAATTCAACATAGCACCTTTTGTTTCAAATATGAATAATTGGTATCTCATATATGATTCAAAGTTAAATGGCGTATGATTTAAGTACGTTATTTTGATGCACCTATGAAGCGATTTTCTGTCAGGTTAAAAAGATGGCATTTCAAGAGATTAATTTGGTGGGCTGCTGCTAAAGGGCAGTCGGTTTCGGGAATGGCTGAACGCACGATCGCCGCTCGAATTGAGGCAAATGCCGATCAAATCGAGTCAATGATTCAGGAGGAAGCAGAAGACACAGGACAGACGATCGCTGAAATTAAAGAGCGCTGGCTAAAAGCAGCTAACTATGATCCCTCTGTTTTCAGTGATGATGGTCAGATCAAAACAAAAGATTGACACTCTAATGATTAGAATGTTATCTTTAGATATGACATCCACTTAGGGCTAGTCTCCCGTAGAAGACTGAGGCTTTCAATGGCAATCCGTTTTGTTCACGCTCTCCCTAACTCATGGTTTCCCGCGCCCGGAAAAAATCTAGTAATCAGTGGCATCTCTGCTAGCGATCTGGCAGCGAAGTGCAAGGGAAAAGAAGTCCTTTCTCATGTAAGGTATGAGGATCACGCTGGAAAGGTTGCAGTCGAATTAGGCATTGACTTATTAGCTTCAGGGGTAAATGCCCCAAGCCCCTACAACTGTAGAGATCTTCTAGTTGTGGCATCTGCATCCCCCGGATCGGCAGAGATCTCTTACCTCTTAGTTTGGGATGGTAGCGCAGCGCTTGCTGAGTCTGGCATAATCTCACATTAAAAGTAACCCCTGTCACGATGGGAGCGGTTATTTCTTTTTAATTATCTGAGGAGGAGGTTTATCAGAAAAAAGTCCTGAAACAAAAGGTAGAATCGTCGGTGCGGCAATTCCCAAAACAGTTAACAAAGTTGTAACCACGCCGACGATGATTCCAAAACGCTTTGTAGATTCCTCTTCTTTTTTAAGAGTGAGTGCCAAGCCCGGATCGTATTGTTTGAGTTTGCCAACGTCTTGCTTTAGATCAGTCAAAATCGATGTGATTATCGACTGGTTGTTTTTGATTTCGATAAAATCTTGCTGCTGAGTATCAAAGCGATCTTTAAGCTTTTCTAGGCTTTCGGTATGATGGTGAAAAGCTTTATCAAGTCGTTCTACCAGAACCTCTAATTTGACTTGTTTAATAGCTTGTTGTTGTTGTTCCGTTGTTATCCTAAGTGTCGATCCGCTTGATTTTTTCTTGACTAGCTCACGGATCACTTCTAAGATTGCCTGCTGATTTTGCAAGGGGATGACATCAACATTAAACTTTTGTGCAGTCTTTTTGAAAAATTCTGGGAAGAACTTTCCGGGATGAACAATCTTTAATTCAATATCCTTATTGCTTAATTCTTCTAAAAGTTTATTAAAATCGAGCGTCTGAGACATCACCGGATCAATAATACACAAGTCGAAATTGTCATTAGAAAGTTGGTGGAATGCTTCAGCAACGCTAACAACAGGAGTTATTGAAACTAATTCAGTCGCATAAGCTTCAAGGAATTTTGTCGATTCTGACAAGTCATCTTCTAGCAAAAGAATAGTAATCATAAATTTTTTATCATCCTGTTGGCTAGATTTCTATCCCACTTTCCACACTCGATTAAATACTCGATTTCATGTCTGGCTGACTTTCCCCTTATGGTAAAAGAATCCCATTCGTTGCAGATTTGAAGTGTTTGCAACTCTGGTGAGATTACGTCCAGAATCTCGCAAACTTCAGCAGGATAGCCATTAGAAGATTCGTTAAATCTTTTTGCGTATTCTTTCGAGTGGCAATGATGATGCCTGATCAAATCAGCCACAGCATGATCCGACTGCATCCGTAAAAACAAAAAGTAACCTTGCTCAGGATGATCCTGATTGTCTCCATAAACTTTGCCGATGTCGTGAAATTGTGCAGCACAAATCAAGCGATCGCGAGTGGCTAGCTTAAAATGCAAATCGTCGGATACTTTTGACACCATCATCGCAACTCGCATAGAATGCCGCCAAACATCGGTATCGTAAAAAATGTTGGCAAAAAATAGATTTAGCTCAGAAGGAATCACAAGAAAATATTTAGCTTATAAAAGAGCTTGATCTTGCCGCGATAGCGTATCTCGGTTTCTGCTATTCCGTCCGTATCAATCTCTTTTATCCACTGCTGAAACTTCAGCCCTGAAATAACTGGCGTTGATTTGTTGTTACGTATTAAAGTTTCAATTTGAATTTTGTATGATAATAATTGGCTATCTAAGGTATTTAAGATAAGCCCAAAAGAGTCAATGCTTAGCTCAATTTGTAGTTCCTTTTTTGATTGCTTAGAAACTATTGTATCTGAGCCTGTAGAGTTACCCTGATAAATATTAACGAAGCATCTAGGAGTTCCCAGACCATCCCATTGAGTGGCAGGAATAGCAACTAAGAAAGCCTGTAGCACACCTTTCAATTGTAACTCGTTCATAGCTTGTCAAGCCTCCTTTGAATTCTTGTTATCGCTCGATCAACAGCCGAATTTTTAGCAGGTGTACCATCCACTAAAAACTGCTTAAAATTTCTTTTACTGCGTTCTGTCCCTTCTTTTCCAATTTTTCGAGCAATCAAAAACGCAACGGATTTTAATTCTTTGCCGCTCAGTTTGAGCTTGAACGCTACCCATTTTTCTAGCGCTGATGATGGTGGCTGTCTGCCTGATTTCCGTCCTTCTAAACGATTCAAAGCATTGTCAGCGCTGTTTGAAACCAAGCAGACTAACTCACCTGACTGTAGGCTAGTTCCGCTAATATCCCAACCACGCTTAAGATCACCTGTTGCTCCTATTGCAGAATTTCGTTGCAGGTCTGCAACAGCTTTTAGAAACTCATCATCAACAATATCGATCAATTGAGATTTCAATTTTTCAATCTCAACATCAACCTTAAAATCCGATTGAAATTCAATACTCATTGGATTTTGACAATATAAATTTTGACGTACAAATCCTGCTCGTAAGATGCGCGAATATCAATAGCTTTGTACTTTAATTTTTCATTAGCACTAAACTCAATTTCATAGATTGATGAAAGTCGAAATGGAGGTTGATCAATGTTGTTGATTACTCGCACTTCGTAATCTGGGAGAGACTCTGAAATAGTCATAAACTCGTTAGCAGTTCTCGCTGATAACCGTCTAATCCTAGGATTTGTTCCATTCTCCTGTTTGACAGGGGAACCATCAACATAGAATTTGAACTGTCGATTTTCTTTGAGATCTTCGTCTAGCAGAAAAGTCTTGTTTATGTTTTGCATCTGATTAAATCGAACGTTGATTAATTGATTTTGAACCCGGATCGTAAACAGTTTGAACTTTGTTGGGTTTTGTGTTGCCAAGATACGCAGCGTAGCCTATTCCTCCGTCTGGTTTGGTGATGATCGATTGTCCGGTAGTTTGATCAATGCCCGCGTAGGTAACCACATTGGATTCGTTTGATCGACTGCTGACAGCTTGGACTTGCTTGCTAAGATTTCTTAGTCTTAGATCTTCAATCATTGGGGATAATAAGATGTTGAATGAATAGTGAACCCGGACTGAACGTGTGGCAACCAAGCGTTAAAATAAGTGTCATCTATCAGTTGAAATTGTTTATCATAAGTTTTGACTTGGTAAACAGCAACCCTGGAACCATCAGCGATCGCATCCTGGATAGATTCTGATACTCTGATTGATGAAAAGGTATCGGCAAAACATTCGTGGAAAATTTCAGGATCGGTTAATTCTTTGTAGAGATCCGTATTGACATAATAATCGTCTCGATACCCTGGTTCTGCTGGAGTATTATTATTTTCAGACGTTTTGAAACTAAACGATTCACTAGCACCTATCGACAATTGATCGATAAACAAAGCCCTGCTAATTGATCCACCAACAAAATAATTATTTGTTGTAGAATTAAACCCGCCTGGTACTCTTATATTCCCGTTAATACCGTTTGAACTATCGACAAAGAATCCAAAAAAATTGTTATCGGCACTGTTCAGACTCAACCTAAAAAAGCGTTTGAAGCTACGGTCAAAAACATAATCAGCCGTAGTATTACTACCCATCCCAATCCCAGAGGTTTTATAATAACTATCAAAATTTACTACTGATGTTACAAAACTAGCTGAAGTGGCAAATTCATAAAAATTTTCCGTAGATTGGTTAGTATCAACAAGATCTCCAATACTCCCAGGGCTACCGACACCGGGGGAACAGATAGCGCCCACTTGAGTGGTTGACCTTTTGAAACCTGGTAACGTATTTGTATTATTTGAGAAATAATACACATTACGCCGATCTGTAATTATTACCTGATCTGCTGATTTTTCGACTCCGTCCCCGAATCTACAAACAAAGCCGCTACCAGATGCACTACTATTATCTATAGATCCTAGTGCTATCCTCACCCATTCACCAAACCCTAGATAAGTCGCGCGGGGAATGTTGGCAGAATAGACAAGATTAAACCCCTCATAATAAGCAACTTGAGTGTTATTTGAAACACCTAAAACAAAACTGTTGCCTGTGTTTTGAAGATAAAATTGATTGGGCACAAAAGGAAAAGCAGGCAACTGAACAGGCTTATCTTGAAAACCTCCGATATAATAATTTCTTGTCCCTCCCTCAATGACAGAATAAAGATACTTTATTGGATAGCGTAATTGTTTTTTCTTAGGTAGCGGAAAATTAAAAACCTGCCCCTTTTTGTAGCCAATCGGTTTAGATGGACGCTCTTCTTTTACTGGCTCGATTTGGTTTTTTGCTGCGTTTTTGCCTAGCGCTGTTTTGCCAACGACACGCAAAACTGCGCCTTTAGTATCGTAAGCTTTATCAATAATTAAAGTGCCGTCAGCAGCATTGACAGCGTACCATTTCCCTGAGTACTTATCATACGCAACTAACTCAGTAGATTGTTCAAGATTTTGAGCTGATTTTTGCCGTCTTTGTCTGACTGCTGATTCTTGTTTCCTGCTGTTTCTTAATCGGGTATCTTCAATAGTCATACTCTAATCATTAAGGTGAGGAACAGAAACCGCGAAGGAAAGTGAATTTAGGCGATCCTACGTTAACAGTAATATTAGATCCTTCCGGTGTGAAAAAGGATTGAGTGCCTGATTGATTTCCGATAGTTGCACTTCCGCCTATAATCAATTGGTAAAAGCGGTAAACGTATCCTGTAGCGTCGCCTGTCAGGGTGAAAGTTATATTTTTTTCGGCTCGATTAGAAACGATTACTGAAGCACCTAAAGATGTTACTGCTTGCCTAGTGTTGTAACCTCCACCAACTGGCAACTCTTTTGATAGAACGACGTTGAGAGGATCGGGGTTTAATGCCGTAGCGTTTAAGATTTGTTCAGTTATCGTTTGAGTGCCTGTTCCGCTGTTTGCAAAATCAATCGGGATCGGTGTTCCGGCTTGTGCATCTGCAAGAGATCGAGCAAGTCTGAAAGTTGTGCTAGTAAGAGGGATTGTAAAGTAGTCTATGAAAGAAACAATAGCAGTGCCAGAAACCACGCCCGGTAATGTACCGCCAGAGTTTGAGATCCTGATTCTATTACCAACTACAAAGAGATTTGGTGCTAACGATGTCCAAATGTCAGTAGTAAAATCGAGTGTACAAACTCCCGTAAAAGTTAGATTTTGGATTAGTGCAATGTGTCCAATTGTCCCTGTATTTGGGAGTTCACCGTCAAGTATAAAAAGAGTTCGAGCAAGCGGTAAAGGCATTTTTTAAGATCCTTAAGAATTACGAAATAGTTACTCTGCAATCATATCGATTGTGAATCTATCGATTATTGGTGAAACAAACTGCACAGTTTGATCGACTCTTAATCCATCGATTATTGGTGAAACAAACTGTGCAGTTTGATTAATGGTAAGAGACTCAATCAACGGATTGAAAGAGTCCACTATCAAGTCAATAGTAAGTCTTTGATTTGCCTCTGTGGTAACAACATCTACTACTTCTTGGTTGATTGTAAAACCAAGATCAGAAGCGAATAAAAACTCGCTTACGCAATCGATTTGAATCGATTCTAACAATTCAGAATAGACGAGATCAGAAACGATCGCAGGGTTATTGGGAATAATTGATACCCTAACGATTAGAGTTTGAGATGTGATTGAATCAGTAACAATGATTGAGTAATCAGCAGTTGCCGCAATCGTAGGCACTCCTGTAATCAAACCAGTAGGAGACAGGCTTAAACCGGGTGCAAGACTGCCAGAAAAACTTAAAGGTGGAATCCCTCCCGAAACTTGTAACTGGATGTTAACGGCTTGATTTTTGATGACTGAGTGAACTTGATTAGCTAAGAAAAAAGGATCGCCCGGAATGAATGGGATCGCTGTCGGGGGGTCAAGAACCGCAGAGATTACACCAATTTTAGAACCCGTGAAAGCGTACTTTAATTCACCTTGTTCTAAACTAATAATCTCTTCATCGATCTGATATTCGCCATCATGAATGTAAGCTTTTTGGAGAGGCTTAAAACCGTTGATCAATTGTTCAACAGGGATAGGAAGAGTTACAAAAATAGCGTCTCTTCTTCTGATCTCGCGCAGCCCTATTTGTTGAGCCAGCATATTAGCGTGAAATTGAGATGGGATAAATCCAACATCTAAAACAAAAGGTTTTTGCCTGAACGGAACCCAGTCTACAGGTTTGAAGAAAGCTTGACCCTTGAAAACAACATCCTCTAGATCGATGTCTGGTTTCTTTTGTGGGTCATCCGGCAGGGCAGGAACCGCTAATTTAAGATCAGGTACATTAGGTTTTGAGCCGTCTGGATCGGTACGGTTTTGAGTAAGCGGTTCAGCATTTATCAACGTCAATTCAAACGAGCCAGCAAAGGCGAAAGAAGAATCGGTAAAACCTAACTCGATAGCTCCGTAAGAACTGGCATAGGTTAGTTTGCACCAGTCAGTTTCGACGTATCGAATATGATCAACTAAAGTATTATCTTCAATGCGAGTTCTGCCTGCATTATATTCAACTTTAACCGAACCTCTAGCACGTTGGATTGTGGTTATAGTTTGTACTAATTGACCGTATTTCCATTCATTAGAAAAAGAAGAGACTTGAGGGATATACTCTTGCCCAATTGATGTCAAGTCAGGCATAGTCCAAGTCATCCTAGGATTGACTCCCCAATAAACATAGTCGATCGCTTTTGACTCCACCAACATCTGAATTTCAATAGCTGGTTTTGAATAAACAGTGACGTTGGAGTTGATACTCTTTACCGCATATATCTCAGGATAAACAAGCCATTTGCTTCCGTGTGTTTCTGTTTTTTTGTAAAGATCTCGATTATCTTTATCGACTAACTCTTTGTCACCGGGCGGTAAAGGCGAAACAGGAGTCGAAAAAGATCCTCGCTTAAGCTGTTTCGCTCCGCCCGTGATGATCACATGATTGGCTGCAAAATTAAGATTATCAAATACTGGTTCAATCTCGCACTGATTAATCGATCTTGCGAAGATTACCGAGGCTTGATTAGGATCGCCAGAAACATCGGTAATTGTATTAGCAGTATCGCAGTACAGCCAGCGCCAATTTTTACTAGCAAAATCGTAAGCTTGTTTGATCGGATCTGAAGCCACAACGCGATCGTCTACGGTTCCAGGGTGATCACTAGCATTGATGTTAACCGTAGGAGTTAAAACCGTGCCCAGAAACGCCAGGTAAATCGCGATTGGGATAATCTGCCCTAGCGGTGTACCATTGCCTGCTAGATCCGTTTTTATCTCTTCACTGGGGCGATCGCCTTCGATTAGATTTAAGAGTTGATAAATGCTAGCTGTACCCTTTTTTTTCTGAGAATCATAGACATACCGCTGAATATAAAACCTGAGAACGGTATAACCTTTGATTGTCAGCGTACACAGCCTTTGATCAGGTCTAAAATAAGTGGGGTTTGTGACGGGAGACAGCAAAGATTCCGCAATAATTCCGGGTGAGTATACTAGCTCTAAAGTTCCTTCCCAACACAATGATTGACCCAACTCAGAAATAGGTCGGCTCACTTCAAATTTCGTGACAAGTGGAGTCACGTTAAGATCGCCAATAGTTACGCCAAATTCTGGTATCGAATAGTCAATCATCGTAAAAGTTTAGCTTTTAGAGTTGGCTAAAAGCTCGATAGAAGTCATCCAAAACTAAGTTTAATACAACAAAAAATACCTATTTCAATATAGGAAAAATTACGCTTAAGACTACATAGTAATTTATTAGAGAGGTGATCTTATCGCTACACAAGCAATCACAGGAGTAGGAGAGATCCAACTTAGAGATCCGGTTAATAATATCCTATTTGTTGGAGGTTGGTCAGCCGTTGAATTGACACCAACAACCAACAACCTAGAAGCTAAACGATACAACAAAGCAGGTAGATCAATCGTTTCTGACTCATGGGAAAAAGATTCATCCTATGAGCTTAAAGTAACTCAAGAAGTGATAGACTCACTGGGCTTAGGACTCGCCATGAATTTAGTTCCAGCGATCGCTGCAAGCTCTACTTATTACGATTACATTGAGGCTGTAGTACCGCTAATAGCACCGTTTGAAATTCCTCTGCCCGGTGTTACTACAGCGCTAGCAAATGGTGGTAGCGTTCAGGTTTCTTATCAAGCTTCGGGAGCTTGGAATTCTTTCATGACGGGACAAAAGAAGCTTAATATGACGGTCTTGCAAACAGGTAGCGCTGCTGACGGGACGGCTGTCGTAACGACGACTACACCGGGGACAGAAAAACTTGTTCTACACTCAACACAAGCTAACGCGCCCGTGGTTATTTCCTACCTGAGAACTAATACGTCTAAACTGTCTTTAGGTCTAGTTGATAGCCCTTCAATTGGTTCGCTTTACTTCAGTGCTAAGCTAATTTCTGATGAGTTCCCCAACGGGTTGATTATGATCTGCCCTAGCGTTTCAAAAAGCGCTGGGTTAGGTTTCAAGAGCGGTGACGTTAGTCCCATTGAACACGTCTTTACCTGTGGAACTCCTGCGGGTGCTAGTTCTTCTGTTCAGTTGATCTTCCTTTAATGAGATCTAACAAAATAGTATACTTTGATCTTAGGGGCAGACCTCGTTTTCTGACAGAATGCCCCATCAATTCTTTCACAGAATTAAGAGATTTGTATTCGATTTTTTGGGAACTGATTGTTGAATTTGATCCGTTACTAGAAAAAAGTTTTTACGATTTAATCGAGTTGAATCCCGAAATTCTGCAAACAGCTTTAGCTATTGTAGAACTGCTAGGAGGCAAGGAAGAATGGATAGGTATGGAAACTCTAGCAGGGTTAGTTTATGCCTACGCGGACGATTCGCCGCACAAAGGATTTATCTGGGAAAGATATTTTGAGAAAAAGGAAAAAACTGATCCGGGAGAAGGTGTTCCCTTTGATGAGTATCGATCAATTCTTTTAGCAGCATTAGCGGAATCAGAAGGAGGCTTAAAGCAAGCTCAAGAGATCCTAGACATAACCTCAGAAGAAGAGTTAAGCGCTTTCTTCCAAGCTAAAACAAAGCTTGCTAAAGATCGGAAGAAAGATCCTGATGGCAAGCAAGCTGAGATTAAGAGGTTGAAAAAGGTGTATCAAGAAAAGTTTGGCTCTAATGGATAGACTATGGTACAAACTGTTTTTACTTTTAAGAGTGCAGGATTCCCAAATATTATCAAAGAGTATCAAGAGTTGGGCAGCGCTCAAAAACAACTTGACGCTTTAGTCCGTTCGTTGGCAAAGGCTTTTGAGGCTCA
>Ga0163155_10003009_pt1 | contig 18393 bp, 21 predicted proteins | sample OliLakLV19SP4G1_FD_148611 | JGI IMG/M metagenome (GOLD analysis project Ga0163155, IMG submission 148611) | Freshwater microbial mat bacterial communities from Lake Vanda, McMurdo Dry Valleys, Antarctica - Oligotrophic Lake LV.19.SP4.G1 | ecosystem: Environmental > Aquatic > Freshwater > Lake >... | reverse complement strand
GTTTAACACTCTGCGGTGGGTCATCCCGTGGAGCCTAAATAAAGCTCGTGGAGTCCTAAGCAATAGCCGGACTGCGAAGCGAGAAGCCCGCTCTCTATGCGAAGCATGAGAGTCGGGAGTATGTCACCACAATCCATCCGGTTCTGACTCGCCAAGTCACTCCTGAGGCTCCTTCAATTAATACCGTAGCCTGATACCGCTCTCCATAGTCGTTTGGTTCTCTGAATTCCAATAAATCAACAGTAACATTTGCCAGGATCGCCTCGCGAATTGCCTCTGGGTTTTCAAATCCTAAGACTTTGTGCCAAAACTTTTGTTTATCGCCACCTTCGCCCGGAGCGGTGGAGTGGTTGAACAAATATTCTGCCTTCGCCAACGAAAATTCCAGACGAGCAATACTCATGATTCAGAATGTTTATATTCTCCTTGACCCAGCGTTACCCCACACCAGCAATGACTTGCCCAATCTCTTGAGGGGTTGCGCCTGTTGCCAACATTGCCCGAATTAGAAGTTCAATAGAGACTGAAGCATCGCCGTTTTCAGCTTTGGCAATTCGGGGTTGGCTAGAGCTAATTTTCGAGGCCAGTTCAGTTTGAGTCATCAGTTTCTGCCGACGCTCCTTCAAGTTTTGGCTGAGAGCCAGCTTGATCTCAACAAAGATAGCCTCCTCGGCAGTTAGCTCCAAAAAATCTGAGACTGTGGCAACTTTCCAGCCTTTAGACGCCAAACGTTCTCTCTTAGCTTGATCCATCATATTTTTTCTATTGGTCAGCTCTGGATTGACCCAAGCGCTTTTTGCACAGCTCAATCACGTTCTTTGGGGTCGTTCTTGTGGTTTTATTGAACACCTCAACAATTACGATCGCGTCCTCATCGATTCGATAGATGACTCTCCAGGTTTTACTGGCCTCTCGCATGCGTAACTCATGACAGTGAGTTCCTATACTTAGCATAGGGCGTGAATATGGCAATCCTAGAGATTCACCTTCTTGTCATTGCCTGAGTAGAACACCTGTTTTTATTCGTCGCTTGACTAAAAGGTGGCGTCTTTACCTCTCCTTTGAGCCAAACTAAAGGTTTAGTTCGCTGTTCCATGCCATAGTTATATCATATCTGATATATTAGCCTGTCTCTTCTTCCCCTCTCTTCCCTGTCCCTTTCACCGTCTTCATCCATGTCTTCTCCTCCTATTCAATGGTATCCCGGTCACATCGCCAAGGCGGAGCGAAACCTGCTGGAACAGTTGAAGAAGGTGGACGTGGTGCTAGAAGTGCGAGATGCGCGGATTCCGTTGGCGACTCAGCATCCTCAGGTGCCGCAATGGATTGGCGGCAAAGATCGGGTGCTGGTGATGAATCGCGTCGATATGATCCCCACGATTGTGCAGCAACGTTGGAAAGAGTGGTTTGTCGAGCACGACCAGCCTCCATACTTTACCAACGCTAATCATGGCAAGGGGATGGAGGTGGTGATGAAGGCCGCCCAGGCAGCAGGGGTGCAAATTAATCAACGGCGCAGCGATCGCGGCATGTTGCCCCGGCCAGTGCGGGCGGTCGTGATTGGCTTTCCCAATGTTGGCAAGTCGGCCCTGATTAACCGGTTGCTGAATCGACGGGTGGTCGAAAGTGCCCGCCGAGCTGGGGTTACCCGCCAACTGCGCTGGGTACGGATTTCTGATCAGTTGGAATTGCTGGATGCACCAGGCGTGTTGCCGTCGAAACTGCGGGATCAAGCCGCCGCACTGAAACTAGCTATTTGTGACGATATCGGCGAAGCGGCGTACGACAACCAGCGCGTGGCGTCGGCTTTTATCGATTTATGGCGACAGCTTCAAGATGAAGCTCCTGAAGCGTTAAGTGACGGGCTGCGATCGCGCTACGGCCTAGACCCCACCGATTTGACGGGTGAAAGTTACTTAGAAGTACTCGCCGCCAACCGCTACCGAGACGACTGCGAGCGGGCAGCCTGCCATATTTTGAACGATTTTCGTAAAGGACTATTAGGGGCGATCGCCCTTGAGGTGCCGCCTGTTGTAGCTAAATAAATAGTTTTGTCATCCATCTCAGCCCATATTACAAATCATTAATTTCATCTTCGAATGATTAACTTCATCTGTAGAAGTTTACGAATTCATTTATTTCAGATGGCAGAGTGTTATAGATAGTCATGGTGTAAAAGTGTTGGTTCGGGGTTGGTGTAATTTCTAGGTCGTTGAATAAATGACGATCCCTGTCGGCCACTTTTCCTGACTAATTGATTGATTGAATGACAAAAACCTTTTTTTCATCCACTGCTTTTGGGACTAAAGCTACACCTCACGCCTCCATAGACTTGCCTTAGATTGGCATTCATTTCTTGTCGAAATTTTCTCAGAGGGTGCCTATCCAATGGTTGCGACCTTGAATAGGTCTGGTGCGGCGTCAACGGGAACGGCTTCCAAGTCAGACGGTCTATTAGTAGAGTTCTGGTGTTAGCAGGTTCTGATGTTGGCATTTAAGCTAGATCTAGAAACCTGCCCCATGTGCCGTTGCTTGCTAAATCGACGCTCAAACTGATGGTGAATAGTGGGTGGGGGCTTTTAGCAATCCCTTGATCCCCACGATTGAGTTGATTGCCTGCTTCGTCTGTCCGTTTCGTTCTTCTGCGGATTCATTGCATGACCTCTTCCTCACAGTCTGATTCGTTGGAGTCACAGGAACCTGACAATCTGGCAACGCTTCCGGCCTCCGCTTCGTGGTTACCAGCACCCGATTCTAGCGTTGCTCAGCTTGATCCCCAACGATCGGCAACGGGCGTGTTTGTGACGGTTCATGGGCATTTCTATCAGCCCCCGCGCGAGAATCCTTACCTCAATGCGGTTGAACGCCAGTCCAGCGCTAGTCCTTTCCATGACTGGAACGAGCGCATTCATCACGAATGCTATCGCCCTAACGCTTTTGCCCGTGTGCTAAACGACCAGGGCAAGCTGGTGGGGATCGTCAATAACTACGAGTATCTAAGCTTCAATATTGGCCCGACGCTGATGAGCTGGCTGGAACAATACGATCTCGAAGTGTATCAGCGGATTTTGGCAGCCGATCGTAAGAGCTGCGCTCGCCTCAATGGCCATGGAAATGCGATCGCCCAGGTGTATAACCACATCATTTTGCCGCTGGCCAATGAGCGCGACAAACGTACCCAAATCCGCTGGGGCAAGGCAGACTTCAAGTCTCGTTTTGGGCGTGATCCCGAAGGCATGTGGCTGGCTGAAACGGCCGTGGACTACGATACCGTCAAACTATTGGTAGAGCAAGGGATTCGCTTCATCATCTTGGCTCCTTCTCAGGCCCAGCGCTGCCGCCCAATCGCGACCGCCGACACCCTCGATCCCCAATGGACGGAAGTTGGGGGCGGGCAGATTGACCCCGTACAACCCTACCGCTGCTATTTGAAGGGCGAGCAGGTGCTAGGCGTTTGGGCCGAGGAACCCTCAACCCATGCGTCTGATCAGACATCCTGTCCCTACATCGACATCTTTTTCTACGATGGTCCCATTTCCCGCGATATGGGCTTCAATGATGTGTTAGGCAGCTCTCAGCACTTTGCTGCCCGCATTGAGCAAGCGGTACGGGGCGATCGTCGGCGGTCTCAGCTAATTTCAGTCGCCACTGATGGCGAAACCTTTGGCCACCACAAGAGCGGCACTGAAAAGGCCCTGTCCTATGCGTTTACCGATGAATTTCCGCGTCATGGCTGGACAGTAACCAACTTCGCTCACTACCTCAGCTTTAGCCCACCCAGCTGGGAAGTTGAGCTGAAGCCTGTGACCGCCTGGAGCTGTTCTCACGGGGTCGATCGCTGGCAGGATGACTGTGGCTGTGGCGGCGGCGGCCTGTGGCATCAAAAGTGGCGCAGACCCCTGCGAGATACGCTGGACTGGCTGCGCGATCAGCTAATTCGGATCTATGAGGATCAAGGCAGCAAGCTGTTTAAAGATCCGTGGCAAGCGCGTGATGCCTATGTCGATGTGATTGGCGATCGCTCTGTTACCACGATCAACCAATTTCTAGCCACCCACCAGTCCCACAGGCTGACTAACAGTGAACGGGTCGATGCCCTACGACTGCTCGAAATGCAGCGCCATACTCTGCTGATGTATACGAGCTGCGGCTGGTTCTTCGAGGAAGTGTCTCGGCCTGAAGGAACGCAAATTTTGCGCTATGCTGCCCGCGCCCTCGAACTAGCCGAAGACTTGGCCAATGTCCAGCTTGAAAAAGCCTTCATCCGCCGACTAGCCACGATCCCCAGTAATGTAGAAGCATTTGCCAACGGCGCAGAGGTGTTTCGTCAACTCGTAGCCTCGGCTCGGGTCAGCTCTGAGCAGGTGGCGGCGCATTATGCCATCAGCTCTTTGTTTAACTCCTATGCCTCTGAACAGCGCGTTTACTGCTACACCGTACAGCGACTAGATTACCAACTTCAGCGCATGGGTGCCTTGACGCTGGCAGTTGGACATGTCCAACTCACCTCAGAAATCACCCGAGAATCGATCAACTTGGTCTATGCCGTGTTGCATCTAGGCGGCTGGGATTTCCACTGCTGCGTGCAGCCCTTCACCAGCCGCCGAGCCTACCTGCAACTGAAGGACGGCATGATGGAATCGCTGACGCTGGCGAGTGCAGCACAGGTAATTTTAGCCATGAGCCGAGTGTTTGGGGATCAGTCTTACGGCCTCCAAAATCTGTTTGCTGACGATCGCCATCGGATTATGCATCTCCTCAGCCAGGAGACATTAACGCGATTAGATCAGCTGTATACCCAGGTCTATCGAGACAACTACGGCGTATTAATGGCGTTTCAGCGAGATAGTTTGGCCGCACCTCACGAGCTACAGGTGGCCGCAGAGGTTGCCCTCGGACACCGAGCCATCACCTCACTCCAGGCTCTCGAACGCGAAACCGGTGATTTTCCACCCGCCCATCCTCAGCTTTGTGCCAGCTATTTGGCAGAACTGGAGGCGATCGCCACTGAAGCCAATCACCTGCGCTGCCAGATCCGCCAACCTCAGATCAAACAAACCTTAGAGCGACTGATTTTGCGATCGCTTTGGCACTTACTCCACGACATCAGCCCTGCCACCTTAGAAGTAGATGTGTGCTGGATTGCCCGATTAATTGCGATTGGACAACAGCTTCACCTGCATCTGCTGCTCGATCGCGCTCAAGAACTTTACTTTCGCAGCCTGCAACACCAAATTGTGCCGCAGCATCTTTTACCACGCCTACTGGATGTTGCTCTCTTGGAGCCAGCTGGCCAAACCTCTGAACATAGCGCCTCCTTAGACGTCACAGACCTGCACCATCTACTCAAGCTCGGGCAAATCTTACAAGTAGAGGTGGAAGTCTGGTTAGAGCGGCTTCAAGATGCGTCAAGCACCCGGATATCCTCCTCCTAAAGCCCATTAGAAAAGCAGGATTAAAAGTCAAGCGGGTGTTCTGTATGAACAGGACACCCGCTTGGCTCTAAGAGACAAAATTTAATTTAAGGGCGAACGATGGGGCTCGAACCCACGCATGGCGGAATCACAATCCACTGCCTTAACCACTTGGCTACGCTCGCCATAACATTTTTTACTGTAGCACATTTTCCAAAAAGAGGGCTAGCCACAAAAACCCAACTCACCCGACTTCAACAGCATCAGGGACAAAACCCTCAATACTAGTCTTATACTGAATTCCATAGCTACCATGAGATACAGAAAGATTGCATTTTTCGTAACGGTTCTAGCGTTTACCGGGCTAGGCGTTGCGATGGCCCTCACCAACCCCCCTCGCTCGGCCTATAACCGCTACGCCACCAAGCAGCTGACGCGCTATCTCAAGCAAAATATTTGCCCTCAAGCGCCAAACATTCTAGGCAATGATTTGCAAGGCCAATGTATTGATTTGCTAAAAGAAAACCAGGCTGACATCCAGAAAATAATTACAAAAAATACAAAGCAAAGCAATTTTCTATTCCTTAGCCTCTACAAAACCGAGCTTTCAGTGCATGAGCTGCTGCCGAGCGAGATTCGCCAGTTTGTTTCACCCCAACTGCTTCCAGCTTACACGTTTGAAACGGTAGGTGTATTTCAAAGCTTTCATACCTATAAAGCCCAACGACTATGAGGCTCAACGACTGTAAAAAAGCGCACTCTAACAGTTAAGTAGAGTGCGCTCCTGTTCAAGTGGATTGACTGAATGCCAACCTATTTGACCGTCGCTTTACCGCCAGCTTCTTCCAATTTCTTCTTGGCTTCTTCGGCAGCTTCCTTGGGTATCCCTTCGCGGATGGCTTTGGGGGTAGATTCCACGGCGTCTTTCGCTTCTTTTAGACCCAAACCAGTCAATTCGCGAACGATCTTCAGCACAGCAATCTTCTTGTCGGCAGGCACTTCGGTCAAAATTACGTCGAATTCGGTTTGCTCTTCGACTTCTTCTACCGCCGCTGCACCCGGTGCAGCAGACATCATCATCATGCCGCCAGCAGGAGCGGCTGCGGTTACACCAAAGGCTTCTTCAATTTGTTTGACGAGTTCAGCCGCTTCTAGCAAGGATATCGTCTTGAGCTTTTCGAGAATTTCATCAGTAGCAGCAGACATGGAGGATCTCCTCTAAGTTGAATGTGGATAATGTAAACAGTTTTAAGCAGAGAATAACAGCCTCAACAATCGGCCAGCTAGACGTTAGGCGGCTTCTTGATCTTTGTCGGCGATATCTTTGTCGGCGATATCCTTGTCGGCGGTATCCTTGTCGGCGGTATCCTTGTCGGCGATCGCCTGCACACAGCGAGCCAGCGACGACGGTACTTCCTTGATGCCAACCGCAACCTTGGTTGTAACGGCGTTGAGGGCACCTGCGATTTGAGCAATCAGCTGTTCCTTCGACGGCAAATCTCCGATCGCCTTCACATCGGCTTCAGACAGCGCCCGCCCTTCCATGACTCCACCGCGAATTACGGTTTTCTTGGAGACTTTTTGGAAGTCTTGGTACGCTTTGATCGCACCGCCAATATCGTCTTTGACTAGCAAAAAGGCAGAAGACTCTTTGCAAAACTCGGTGATTGGTTTCCAGGTGGGGCTGTCTTCCACCGCAATCCGCATCAGCGTATTTTTGGTGACCTTACACTCTGTGCCACTGGGGCGCAGACGCGTCCTTAGGTCAGTAATCTCGGCTACGGTTAAGCCCTGGTAGTCAATCACAAATGCAATCTGTGATGCACTCAGGATTTCTTTTAGCTCAGCAATAATAGCCTGCTTATTTTCTAGCGTTCTACCCATACGTATCTCACCTCCTTAAATCGGGTACAAAATCATCAACCCTGTCTTTCCGCTGAAGCATCTTGCCTTCCTAACCGATAAAAAACCCCGGACATAATGCCGGGGTGATATCTACTTCAACCGCTGACCTCATCATAGAGATGAGTAGCGGTTGAAGGTTAGATAAACCTCGGCAGGCGATTAAGCGATTAGCTCCTGCTGTCTCTGGCTTAGAGATTCAGTTGTGAAAACGTTATGGCTGTTTACGAGGTCTCTCGCGTTACAAATGGCACAGGTCAAGGACATTAAAGCATTCAACCGAGGGCATCAAGCCGAGGCAGCGTCACCTAACTTCATTTCACGCAGCCCGTTGATATCTACCTGGATTGAAGGACCCATCGTAGAAGCAATGAACATGGTGCGCCAGTAGCGACCCTTAGCGCCCGAAGGACGATTGCGGTCGATAGTTTCTTGTAATGCCTTGAGGTTAATCAGCAAATCTTCGGCAGAGAAAGTTGCCTTACCAAATATAACGTGAACAATGCCCGTTTTGTCAGCGCGAAACTCTAGTTTACCAGCTTTGAACTCGGCGATCGCCTGAGGCACGTCAAACGTGACTGTTCCTCCTTTCGGCGAAGGCATTAGGCCGCGAGGACCCAACAACCGACCCAGCTTTGCCACAGCTGGCATCATATCTGGAGTGGCAATCAGCACGTCAAAATCCAGCATTCCTTTCTGGATTTCGTCAATTAGCTCTTCCGAACCCGAAAGGTCAGCCCCTGCACCCGCTGCTTCCGCGACCTTTTCCCCTCGGGCAATCACCGCCACCCGGATCAGTTGACCTGTACCCTTAGGCAGCGCCACCGTGGTGCGCAGCTGCTGGTCAGTATATTTAGGATCAATTCCCAGACGAATATGCGCTTCAGCAGACTCGGAAAACTTAGCTGTAGCGGTTTCCTTGAGCAGGGCAAGAGCGTCTGCTGGGTCGTAGGCTCGATCCTCGACCTTTTTCTGCAACTCATTCAATCGACGCGATACTTTTTTGGCCATATTTACTCCTGGGGTGCTAACGAAATAAAAATTTCTCCCCCGATAACAGGACATTTCACAGTGGATTCAAGCTGGAATCCAGTTAAAAGCAACCATTCCTAACTGAAAACAGCTAGTCGGCGATCGTCACACCCATATTGCGGGCTGTACCTTCAATGATTTTCATAGCCGCATCAACGTCATTGGCGTTGAGGTCAGGCATCTTGGTCTGGGCGATTTCTTTCAGTTGGGCGCGGCTTAAAGCACCAACCTTGACCTTATTGGGGGTACCCGAGCCTTTTTCCTTGCCCAGTGCTTTCAGAATTAAAACTGACGCAGGGGGCGTTTTGAGGATGAATGTGAAGCTCCGATCTTCAAAGACCGAAATTTCGACCGGAATTACTAGTCCTACCTGATCGGCAGTTCTAGCGTTATATTCCTTACAAAACATCATGATGTTAACCCCATGCTGACCCAATGCTGGGCCAATCGGGGGTGCAGGGTTCGCTTTGCCTGCATTGATAGCCAATTTAATGACTGCGACAACCTTTTTTGCCATGACTTCGTTAGCTCTGTTTCTGAACCTGATTGAACTCCAACTCTACAGGTGTGTCTCGGCCAAAGATTGAGAGTAGTGCCTTGAGCTTGCTGCGCTCAGGGCTAACCTCAATGACCTCGCCTTCAAATTCTTTGAAGGGTCCCGATAGCACGACAATCTTATCTCCAGCTGCCATGTCAATCTTGACAACCGGCTTTTGCTCTTGGGCACGCTTAAAGATGCGCTCAACTTCCGACGCACCCAACGGCATGGGTTTAACATGCCCGCGCCCACGCCCGTAGCGACGCTTTTGCTCTGCCCCAACAAAGTTAATCACGTTGGGTGTATTTTTGATGACCTGCCAGGCTTCATCATCCATAATCATGCGAATTAAGACATAGCCGGGGAAGACTTTCTCACTGGCCTCTTTGGGCTTACTGGCCTTTTGAGGTTTCAGAATCGGAGTCTGAGGGATCTCAATTTGCAAGATCCGGTTTGCCACATCTAACGTCCCAATTCGCTGTTCCAGGTTAACCTTGACCCGGTTTTCGCAACCGGAGGCAACCTGAACCGCATACCAACGAGCAGTTCCTTGAAGAACGGCCGATTCCGCGTCGTCAAATTGGGCGTCTTTGACTGACTCTAAGTTGTCCGATTCATCTGAAGCAAAAACCATCAGAACACCTGCTTGGCAGCCCAAATAAACAAGTTATCGAACAAATAAATGATGGTCGCCGAAAGGGTCACCATCAAAATAACCGCGAGAGATTCGCTCACCAATTGCTGACGACTGGGCCAGACCACTTTGTCTAGTTCTTCCTTGGTTCCTTTGAGAAACGTAGGAATACTAAACGCCGCTGACTGATCCAAAACCTTTGCCTCGGATGGTTTCGCTGCCTTTGCTTCCGCAGTGACAGTCTCTTGCCCTTTAACTTCGTCTTTTTCTGCCATGGTTTGTCTCCTCGCCAGCGCCGGAGGGATGGGGAGTGGTCAGCACAACTTTGGGGTATTGAGGCTTACCTAAGTGCATAGCGCCTAAGCGCACACAGATCAGCTAAGAACGAGCCTGATGAGCTAACCCTGGCGTTACCGCCGGATTCTCCCAGCTTGCCCCAACTGCCATCCAAGGCACAAAATTAGTGCTTTCGTATGATAGCACTTGAACAAGTATGTCTGAACAGTGATTTTCGTATCTTAATCGATGCTCCCTCGCCGATGAGCTTCTAGCCGCCGCCCGCCCAAACGGCTAGCGCCTAGCCAGCTTCATCTCTACCGAACAATCGAGACGATGCCAGGTAGGTTCGGTGATTCAGTAATAGGTCTCGGTAAAGTTCTTCGAGGCGGGTAATGTTGCGGGTCAGGGTGTAGCGGTCCAGCACCCGTTGGCGGGCTTTTCGTCCTAGTAAAGCAGTGAGTTCAGGGTGATCGCGGAACATCGGTAACAGCGTTTGTAGCTGAGTTGAAACGCGCTGGGTGCTGAGGACAACACCGGCACCATTGTCTAGGACTTCGCCATCGGCTCCGGCATCGGTCGCTAAACAGGCAGCACCACAGGCCATGGCTTCTAGAAGAGAAAGGGAAAGACCTTCGACCAGCGAGGGGAGGATGAAGATATCGGCCCCACGTAGAATTTCGATACGCCGCTGCTCATCGGCAATGAAACCTAACCAAATGATCCCCAGATCGCTGCCATAAAACGGCATCAACGTGTGAGCTAGAGGGCCGCTACCGACGATCGCCAGCTTACTGCCTTCGCCCATATCGGCCTGTTTCCAGGCTTTCAGCAGGGATTCTACATTCTTTTCAGTGGCAATTCTGCCCTGATAAATAAATAGACGACGGGCATCTAGTTCGGTCTTGAGCCGAGATAAACCAGGAGAGTATCGTTCGACATCTACCCCATTGGGGATAACGGCCAGCCGATCTTGAGGAACACCGAGCCGCATTAACAGGTCACGCTGAATCTCGGAGAAAATAATGACGCGCTGGTAGTGGGCTAAGCATGGTGCATAGAGCTGATACATCAGGTGCTGGGTGCCTGATGTGAGGTTGCGCCGCTTGCGGTCGAAGGGGGGATGAAAGGTTGCCACTAAAGGCAGATTTAGCTCTTCACAAATTTCGGGTAGGACAAAATCAAGCGGAGATAGGGTGAGAGAGGCGTGGACAACGTCGGGCTTTAGCCGCCTTAGTGCCTGACTTAAAATCCGACTAGCTTTGGGAGAGGGGATGGTATAAATCTGTGATTTGTAAATGCATGGAATTGAAACTTCTTGAAGTTCCTCAGGCAACAGTTCTGCTACAGATTCTTCCTGAGCGAAGTGCAGAAAGCTAACGTGATGACCACGCTCTAGAAGCGCATTTGTCACCTCTCGACCGTAGGTAACATTGCCGCAAAAGGGCGATTTTTTACCAAGCCAGGCAATATGCATTCAAATTAACGGTAATTTTGAAAGGATTGACATGAATACATGAATTTAATCATCATTTAATCATTTCCGATACCGGTTAGTTTGATTTTGAGCGGGCGATCGCCCAACTCAGCATGCCACCCGCTAGTGCCAAGGCTGCCAGCATTAAAAACACAATCCGCAAACCAAAGAAAGTTTCTGCCACCCCAGCCAGGGCTAACGGCAGACTGAGGGCAATGTTAATGGCGTTGTTTTGCAGGCCAAACACCTTGCCCCGCATTTCTTCCGGCGTTTCTTCTTGGATTGCCGTTTGCATGGGGATAGCGACGATCGCCGCACAGGCTCCAAACACGGCCAGCAGAATCAATACAGGAACTAACCGCTGATTAAATAAAGACAGAGCCGTCAGCGCCGCCGTCATGCCCAACGAGCCATACAAATTGAGCTGAGCGCGAGCAAATCGCTGCCCGTCGTGCCCCAGCACCACTGCGCCGACTGCCATGCCGATGCCTCCAGCTGCTAGCAAAAAGCCAAACTGGGAAGACTTGATTTCGGGGATCACTTCTGCCAGCCGCACGGCCAGTACCGCTAGTGCCGCAAAAATTGAGAACAAAATCACGAGCTGAATCATCGCGCCACGCACCCGCTCATGATCCTTGAGGTAGCGCAGCCCATCTCGGATGTTTTCCCAAACGTGAGGCGTGTCTTGCTTGGACTGATCTACTTTTTCGTGGGGACGGATCAGCAGCAGCAAAACGCCCGCCATGGCGTAGCTAATCCCGACCAGCAGCTCTTTGCCAATGTCTACATTCTTGACTAGGGGGGCGATCGCCATGTCTGCAAAGGCCAGCAGCGGTTCTCCTACCGCAAAGCCCACAATCACCGACGCCATCATGGTGGTGGTGTAGAGTGAATTGGCCGAGAGCAGGTGCTTGCGCTCAACCAACAGCGGAATGGCCGTCTGCTCAGCGGGAGCAAAAAACTGCGTTAGGGTCGAGACCAAAAACGTAATTCCCAGCATCACCAAGAAGCCAATTGGCACCCCTGCCAGGGCTGACCAACCCTGCGAAACCCACATCAGCAGAGGCAGCACCAGGACTAGCCCGCCCCGCAGCAGATTTGTACTGACTAAGACAGTCTTTTTAGACCAATGGTCTACGTAGACACCCGCAACCGAGCCAAACAACACAGCCGGGATGGTGAACGCAATCATGATGGCTGAGACCCAGCCACTAATGGTTTGACCTTCGGACTGAAAGTGCTTAGTGATCAGCATGATCATCAGCACTAGGTAAACTTTATCGGCCAGCTGGGAAAAAACCTGACCGCTCCACAGCGCCAAAAAGTTGCGATTTCTGAGGACGGGCAGAAACCCCCGCTCGGTTTTAGCTTCTATGCCTGTAGCTTCGGCCTCAATTCGATCGGGCGGGGGCGTTGGTGGTGTGGAGCTAGAGCCATGCTCTAGCTCCACTAGATTGCTTTCTGTAAGGCCATCTCCGGCTACCAATGCCAAATTTGCGATCGCGGGCAGGATATCGTTAGTTGGGTTGCCGCCAGCGCCATTCTGCTTGTTAGGCTTTTCGCCTATTTTTTCGGCTTGGATTTCTAACCCATCCGGTGACGCGATCGGAGGCGATCCAGATTCAGGCGTGTCCCACTGCTCTAGCCGTCCTGCATACTCTGGCTGGCTCGGTTGGTCTGATGCGGCGGTGGGGCCTTTTTTAGACACATTTTTAGACCCGGTAGACTCCTGGTTAAACCCACCCGAACCACCATTGAGGGTAGTAATGGGCACATCGTTAGTTAGCCCATTCGGAATTCTGTCCGATGGCCGGAGAGGCCCAATCCGGGGCACACCCGTTGCCGCCGTGTCCCCAACTGGGTCAAGCTGCGTCATCAGGAGCATGTCTAGGTCTAAATCAAGCCGTTGCATCATGTCTCAGGTGACCGGGGAAGGTGAGGAACTAACTGAAAAACAGGTGTCTACTAAAGCAGCAGACTGAATGGAGCGATCGAAGTGATACTGGGCATAGCGCCGCAGGATTCGCTCAACGGATACCCAAACATCGAAGGGTAAGCCTTTCTCTAGAGTAAGCGACCAAGGCAGCGATCCGTCAGGCTGAATCAAATTTGCCTCTGGCAACTGCTGCAACACCGCCAATTCCATTGCTGTGATGGGAACTCCCAACTCAGAGAGGTTCTGGCGGCTAGGCTTGACGCGGTACCTCGAAGAGGTTTCAGATGCCAGTGGCGCAAGTGGTTGAGCCTGGCCTGGAGCAATCGAATTGGCTCTGCCGCTGTTAGATGCAACGGGAAAAGAGGCGATCGCCTTCACCTTCTTCTCCCCATTCTCCGCTAAATCCTGAAAGTGTGAAACTGTTTGACCATAATCTACTGCCTGGGTAGGAGAATCTAGCGAGGACGGATGTGCTTTTAGGCGCTCTAGCGCGCCAATAGTGACCACGCCTCCCAGGGCAGGATGAAACCCTGCCTGCCAATTGAGGTCACTAAAGTTAGGCAAGATCGGTTGCTGAGTAATACAGCATTCATGCACCTGAGGAGCCACACCTGCCAAGGCCAACAGCCGAAACATGGCATAGGACAGATAGGGCAAAATTGCCGAGGCGGGCAGTTGCTCTAGCCAGCGCAACTGTTCGTTGAGTAGGGCAAACAGGTCTTCCTGGGGTTGATGGCTCAGCGCCTGATGCAGCACCAGTTCTGCTAGGTACTGTCCCGCCGTCAGTTTCCGCAAATCCTGGCTGAGACCCGTGTAAGATTCTATACTCTCTGCCTGGATGATTTTGTCTAAGTTCCGCCCTTTAGCAATTAATAAGTGGTTCACGACAAATAAACCACTCCGCCCTCGCAAACTAGACTCATGCTTGCGCGCACCAGGCGCAATAGCCCGAATTAGCCCGAATTCTCGGGTCAACACAGTCAGGAGGCGATCGCTTTCCCCAATCGGCATCCCTTTAAGATTGATTCCTGTAGCTTTATAGGTTCTGGACATGGAAGAGAAGGATGAAGGCGGAGGGCAGAAGGCGGAGGGACGAAGGCGGAGGGATGAAGGCGGAGGGCAGAAGGCGGAGGGATGAAGGCGGAAGGATAGCAAATGGGGGAGGGTAAGTCTTTCAGAATGCTTGCGATCGCGGACAGAGCCAGGGCAACCAGCTTACCCGTTTCCCATTCATCCCTCATCCCTCATCCTTCCTCCTTGGCTCCGCCTTCCTTTCCTAGCGTAGCAAGCTGACGAATTAGATCTGGCCCTGTAGATGTGCCGAGGCGAGTGGCACCAGCCACAATTAAATCCATGGCCTGTTGGGCAGTGCGGATGCCGCCGGATGCTTTAATCCCAATCCGGTCTCTGGTCACTTCTTTGAGCAGCTTAATGTCGGCCAGCGTCGCGCCTCCATTCCAGCCAGTGCTAGTTTTGAGGAAAGCTGCGCCAGCGTCCATACAAATGTCGGCAGCTATCCGCTTTTCCGCTTCTGTCAATAGTCCCATTTCTAAGATGGCTTTGACAGGATATTCGGCCGCTTCACAAATTTGGGCAATCTCGCGATGCAGTTCGTCGGTTTTTCCTTCTTTGAGCCAACCGAGGTTAATCACTACGTCTAGCTCCGTGGCACCGTTTTCAATGGCTTCTTGAGCTTCGTAAAGCTTGACGGCGGAGGTCGTAGCACCCGATGGGAAGCCAATCACAGCCGCAACCTGGGGATGTTTGCCGTGGAGTAGAGCCACAGCCTGTCGCACATGCACAGGAAAGACGCAGACGGCAGCAAATTTGAAGCGATCGCTTTCATCACACCATTTGGCTACGTGCTCCGTCGTAGCGACTGGACTTAACAGCGCATGATCAATAAACTCTGCCAGATCAATATCTGCATATGACTTTGCCATGAAATCTCCTGCATTGCCTCGTATGGTTGATCAAAACAAGAGCTAAAGATTCCGCCTGCAAAAACACGGATAAAAATGCGAGTTTTACGAAATATTCTTCCTGAAGCTTGTAGCAGTCTAAGTAAATCTGAATAGAAGGCGTTGAGACACCTTAGCTCTCCTCTAGCTTAGGAGCATTGTTTACCAATAAAGCGATCGCTCCGCATAATACTCATATTTAACGGATACGGCATATTTAAACCCGACTTCAGCTTACCTTCCACAGGGGGTATGGTTTTAGCGGCTGTCGATAGATTTTATACGCTTAACAATTGGCCGTGAAGCTGCCTTGACGGGACTTGAACAGCGGCAGTTCCCCCTCCAGGTTCACCAGAACCTGTTTTTTTTGGCAAAAGACAATTGGTTGTCTTTTGCCCAAGGCGGCTATTTTTCTAGGGTTTGTGCTTGGGGTTTGGCAGGACAGCCTCGCCCGTACGTTACGATTAAGGCGTTACGATTGATAGTGGATTGCTAACCCGTAAGCCTATCGGAGATTGGTCATGGCGTTTTTTGACCGAATCTGGCGCGTGATTCGAGCTAACTTAACTAGCCTGATTAGCCAGGTCGAAGATCCAGAAAAGATTCTGGAGCAGACCGTGCTAGACATGCAGGATGATTTAATTAGGCTGCGACAGGCGGTTGCCCAGGCGATCGCCACCCAAAAGCGCACCGAACGGCAGCAGTTGCAGGCCGCAGGCATGTCCCAAGAGTGGTATCAGCGGGCGCAGTTGGCGTTGCAAAAAGGCGAAGAACCGCTAGCCCGCGAAGCCTTGTCTCGCCGCAAAACCTATCAAGACACCGCAGACGCCCTCAAGACCCAAATTGACCAGCAAAGCACCATTGTGACGCAGATGAAGCAGAACATGGTGATGCTAGAGAGCAAGCTGTCAGAGGCAAAGACCAAAAAGGACATGTACATTGCTCGTGCCCGCTCTGCCAAGGCTTCGGAGAAGCTAAATGACATGATGGGCAAGTTCAGCCCCGACGGCTCCGTGGCGGCATTTGAGCGGATGGAGCAAAAGGTGCTGGAGCTAGAGGCGAAGTCGGAGGCGATCGCCGAACTCAATAGCGACACCCTAGAGCAAAAATTTGCCCAACTGGCCAGCAACGACGATGTCGATGCCGAACTGGCTGCAATGAAAGCACAGCTGGTGTCTGGCGCTGCTCCATCTAGCCTCCCTGCTAGTTCGGTGAGTCCTAGTGCCGATGAGGATTTGGCAAACCTGCGATCGCAGTTGGAAGAAGGCAGATAAATTGAGGGTTTTGCTGGTTTATAGGGATGAATCTCGTAGGGGTAATTCGCCAACTACCCCTGCCGCTAGCCCGTGTGGCTGTGGGCCGTCCCTACATTCAGCAACAAGCAACCCCAATTAAAGCACTTGTTGAGGTTTTAGATGAATCAGCTCATGGGGTTTTACGGCTCCATGTTCGGTGAAGATAGCCATAATTAGCGCGGCTGGAGTCACATCAAAGGCAGGATTATAGAAATCTACACCCACCGGACAAATCACCGTCTCCCCAATTTGGCGCACCTCGTCAGGGTCGCGTTCTTCAATGGGAATGTGGCTACCCTCGCTGAGGTCAAAATCAACAGTAGACAGGGGAGCGGCCACAAAAAAGGGAATATTGTGGGCTTTGGCCACCAGCGCCAAACTGTAGGTGCCAATTTTATTGGCGGCATCGCCGTTGGCCGTAATCCTGTCTGCACCAACGACCACAGCATCCACCATGCCTTGCTGCATACAGTGTGCCGCCATGCTGTCGGTAATCAGCGTAATCGGAATGCCTTCCTGCACACACTCCCACGCTGTGAGCCGTGCTCCCTGGAACCGAGGTCGGGTTTCATCGGCATAAACTCGCTCTAGGCGGTCATCTCGCCACGCCGAGCGCACGACGCCCAGCGCTGTGCCGTAGCCCGCCGTGGCCAGTGCTCCGGCATTGCAGTGGGTGAGCAACCGCAGACGGGCAGGGGTTTGCGGCAGTGCGTCTAACCCATGGTCGCCAATGGCCTGACAGGTCTGCAAATCCTCAGCTTGAATTGCTTGGGCGGCGTCTAGCAAGGTTTGCTTGATGTGAGCAATCGGTCCAATCGTTTGCCGAGCGACTTTCATCATGCGGGCGATCGCCCAAAACAGGTTCACCGCAGTCGGACGAGTTTCCCGCAATGTTTTGGCAACGGCTTCTAACCGCGCCAAAAATTGGTCTCGATCAGCCGTGATGATCTCACGTGCTCCCAAATACATGCCGTAGGCCGCCGCTACCCCAATTGCCGGCGCACCACGCACAATCATGGTTTTGATTGCCACGGCCATGTCGTCTGAGCGGCTAATCTGCACCAGATCATATTCACCGGGTAAGCGATTTTGATCAATAAGCCAAACATGGTCATCTTGCCAGATAACCGGAAAAACCTGATTTGTGAGATTCATGGGGCCTTGAAAGAATTAGGGTCTAGCCAGTCTTAAATTAACTCTGAACGAGCTTGAAAGCTACATCAAGAGCAGACTGTCGCGGCTCTACTCTTGGCGGTTCCGCATCATTCACCCTGATTCATGGACTCTGATAGCACTCTTCTGCCAATGCTTTATTCGTCGTCCCACATTTCTACCGCCAGCAAATCGCTGACAGGGTCTTGCATCGTGAACTCAAAATCTTCCAATTCGCGCTTCCAATAGCTCCAGTCGTCGCCATACAGCAGGGCAATTTTCCAAATGCTATCACCAGGCTTAAGTACCTTAGAGGTCACTAACGAGCGCACCTGACGCTGAAACTTCACCATAGGGTGAGCAACGGGTGGCATTACAACACTATTAGTCATGGTTAATATTCAAAATGATCGTAAAGATTGCCAAAAATAATCAGCCTTAACTAGCTCTTTCCAAACTAGTCGGCTCTGATCGGCTGCTCGTGGCGCTACAGCCAGCGATACATAGCTCATACATGAATCAGCGCATTAGTTAAGGTATTGCTTGATTTAGTACGTAGTCCCAACATATATACTACCCCAATCTTCACCCAAAATGTCTCAAAACCGGACTAGGGCGGGGACGTATTCGTTTCTTGTATTAATCTCAATTTCAGCAATCAGTAAAGCTGACTATCCCCAACCACAAATCTACCCGAGGAAACAGGTTTCCCATCAAGTTTTTCCGTAAGGCTGAGGTAGCCGCTAGAATTGAGGTGAAGCCGATTTTGTAGGGAA
>Ga0163155_10003008_pt1 | contig 18394 bp, 17 predicted proteins | sample OliLakLV19SP4G1_FD_148611 | JGI IMG/M metagenome (GOLD analysis project Ga0163155, IMG submission 148611) | Freshwater microbial mat bacterial communities from Lake Vanda, McMurdo Dry Valleys, Antarctica - Oligotrophic Lake LV.19.SP4.G1 | ecosystem: Environmental > Aquatic > Freshwater > Lake >... | reverse complement strand
GTCCAGTTCATCTCGCGGAACGTCGCTACGACACGCTCGTAATCGACCAGCGTGGTGCGCGGCGGCTCGGGTTCGGGGACCTCGTCGAGGACCCGCTTCATGAACTCGTGGGGCGCGCGAGTGCGGGTGAGTTCGTCCTGCTTGCCCATGATCGCCCACGCGTAGACAAAAAATCCCAGATAGCCGAGCGCCCCGAGGGCGGCGATCCAGATCAGCAGCTTGAGGGTTGTGAGGTTCATCGGGAGCGCGGGCGACGGCGAGTGGCGGTCGGGCCCCCCAATCTAGCGCAGGGGGGGCTCCGATCCGGCGTGCCATCCCGCGGGAGGGGCCGGCCCAGCGTGGACGCCCGAGCCGGGGGTTTCTTCCCGCGCCCGCGAACCCACCGGTCCTGGGCCCTCGACGCGCGGGCCGCCTTACTCGGCGCCGGGACTCAACCGCAGGTGCTGGCGCTGGCGGTCGCCGCCACTGGTAAACCCGCGCAGGGCGAGCATCAGCTCGTCCGGGCGATCGCTCGCGGCCAACGCCACCTCGAGGTCGATCAGGCCGCTCTCGACGAGTTGGCGCAGGGACTGGTTGAAGCTGATCAGCCCCGTCTCGCCACCCTGGTCGATGGCGCGCCCGAGTTCCGAGATGCGGCCCTCGGACAGGAGCTCGCGCACGCGCGGCGTCGAAACCATCATTTCAAGGGCGGGCACCATCCCGTGGCCCGAGCGCCGCGGCAAGAGGCGCTGGCTCAACACCGCGACGAGGTTGTCGGCGAGGCGGTCGCGCACCTGTTGGTGCTGCTCGTTCGGGAAGAAGCTGATGATGCGCTCGACCGATTGGGCGGCATTCACGGTGTGCAGCGTGCTCATGACGAGGTGGCCGGTCTCCGTCGCGTCCAGCGCCGCCTGCACGGTCTCCCCGTCGCGCATTTCGCCGATCAGGATCACGTCCGGACTTTGGCGCAACGCGTGGCGCAACCCCGCGCTGAAGGTCGGCACGTCGGTGCCTACTTCCCGCTGGCTGATGACACAGCGCTCCTCGGTGAAGATCAGCTCCACCGGATCCTCGAGCGTGATGATGTGGCGCTCGGAATGCTGGTTCATGTACTGGATCATGGCCGCCATCGTCGTGGACTTGCCCGACCCCGCGATCCCGGTAACCAGCACGATCCCGCGCTTCTTGGCGCCGATCTTTTGCAGTTCGCCGGTCGGCAAACACAGGTTCTCGAGGCGCGGCGGTTTGTCGGAGACACGCCGCAACACGAGCGCTGCTTCGCCCATCTGCTTGTAGGCGTTGAGGCGGAAACGGCCCAGCCCGTCGAGTTGCAGCGCCACGTCGCAGGATCCCGTCTCGCGCCAGTTCGCCATGCGCACGGGTCCGACGATGCCATCGAGCACTTCCGCGAGCGCGCCGGCGTGGGGCACACGCCCGGGCAAAAACACGATGCGTCCATCGACGCGGCACGACGGTCGCCCGCCCGCGCGCAGGATGAGGTCGCTCGCGGAGCACTTCACCATCTCGGCGAGCCACGCTTCGAGTTGGTGGCGCGGCGACAGGCCGCTGGCGGTGCCCGCCGCCGGAATCACCGGGCGCGCGGCGCCCCCCGCAGCGGCGGCCCCCGCAGCCGCTTCCGAGGCTTGGACTTCACTCCCCGCAGGTGTGGATCGCGTGGGCTCGAAGCCCGGATTGCCACCCAGGGCCGCTTGGCTCGGGCGTGCGGCCGCGCCAACGCCGGCGTACTCGGTGGGACCGCCCGCGGGCGGCTGGGACCGCGGCACAGGGTTGGGCAGGGCGGCGTCGGGCTCACGGGCCGGCTGGCCGTAGGGAGCGCTGGAATCACGGTAGTGCTGCAAGGCCCGGGTCTCCTTTGGGATCTGGGCACACGCCCCGCCCGGAGCCAGCATCGGCGCCGTCGCCACCCGGCCTTGAGTCCTGCCGCCAATCGCGCTCAGGTCGGGGCCGGCATGCGCACGAGCGCCGTCGTGCGGTCGAGCAAGGCACGCACCCCGCGGCCCGTGTGTGCGCTGATCGAATGGACCGGCTCACCGAGCGCGGCCTCGAGTTCGCGTGCGCGCCCTTCGTCCGCTTCGCTCTCGACCTTCGTCGCCACGACGAGTCGCGGTCGGACGGCGAGTTCGCTCGAATACTGCGCGAGTTCGCGCACGATCACGCGCACGCTCGCGGCAGGCTCGTCGAGGGCTTCGGCCGACACGTCGACGAGGTGCAGGAGGACGCGGCAGCGCTCGACGTGCTTCAGGAAGCGATAACCCAGGCCGTGGCCCTCGGCCGCACCTTCGATGAGGCCCGGTAAGTCGGCGACGACCAGCGTGTCGTAGTCCCCCACCGCGGCGATCCCGACCTGGGGCTCCAGCGTGGTGAACGGGTAGTCGGCGATCTTCGGCGTGGCGCGGCTGATCGAAGCGAGGAACGTCGACTTCCCAGCGTTCGGCAAACCGACGAGGCCGACTTCGGCGAACAGCTTGAGCTCGAGCCGCAGCCGACGGGTTTCCCCGAGCCGACCCGGTTCCGCGCGGCGCGGTGTTTGCCGCACGGCGGTGGCAAAGTGCGGGTTCCCGCGGCCGCCGCGTCCCCCGGCAGCCACCACGAGCCGCTGGCCCTCCTCCACGAGGTCGCGCAACAAGTTGCCGCGCGCCGCGTCGAACACCTGGGTGCCAAGGGGCACCTCGAGCTCGACGTCTTCGCCGCCGGGGCCCGCACGGTTGTTCACACCACCCGGCTGACCGCTTTGGGCTTCGTAGCGCGGGCTGCGTCCGAGCGTCAAAAGGGAGTTGACGCGCGCTGTCGCAAGGAGAACGACGCTGCCGCCATCACCGCCATCGCCGCCATCCGGGCCGCCCTTAGCGACGAACTTCTCGCGCCAGAACGAGACGAGCCCGTCGCCGCCCTTGCCGCCGTGCACGCGGATCTCACACTCGTCGCGCAGCAGCATTTGAAAGCCGGATGATGAAGCAGCCCCGCAGCGGCGGGGCATTGTTGGGGGAGGGCCCTCGGTCGAGGGGCTCCCAAAAATCATGTGCGAGCCACGATCAGCGGCTCAATCGGGCGAAGGTTAGTTCGCTGCGGCGGGCTCGATGTGCACACGGCGGTTCGATTGGAACCGCACGGTGCCCTGAACGAGCGCGAACAGGGTGTAGTCGCTGCCCTTACCGACGTTGCGGCCGGGGTGGAACACCGTTCCACACTGGCGGACGAGGATCGTTCCCGCTTGAACTTCCTGCCCCCCGAAACGCTTCACGCCGCGGAACTGAGGGTTGGAGTCGCGCCCGTTGCGCGTCGAGCCTTGGCCTTTTTTGTGTGCCATCGAAAAAGTGGTGCTGGGCTGTCTCCGGCGCCTTTATTGGGTGTCGCCGCGGATCAGACGAGGATGCCGGTGATCTTGACGCGGGTGTGCTTTTGGCGGTGACCGTTCTTCACACGCACGTTCTTGCGGCGCTTGAAGCGGAACACCACGAGTTTCTTGCCGGTGGTGCGGCCGACGACCTCGGCCGTGACCTTGGCCCCGGTGACCATGGGAGCCCCCACCTTGACGCCGTCGTCGTTGCCGACGAGCAGGACGTGAGGGAATTCGAGCGCGGAGCCGGGCTCGGCGCGCTGCATGAGGTCGAGGTCAAGCATGTCGCCCACGCGCACACGGGACTGGCGACCGCGATCGGAGAAGACTGCGTACACGGGAGTGCGGCCTACTAGGCTCGGTCCTACGGGGGATTGGAGACGGGGAGAATCGGGGCGGAGGGACGCGCCGCTCGGCGAGGGGCGCGGAGTCTAGCGCCCGCATGGCCCGAGGGGAAGACCCCGGCCCTGGCCGAAGCGCCAGCTCGGCCAGCAGGACGGCTCACCCCCCCACCGACCTGGCCCGACCCGACCTGGCCCGAGCCGACCTGGCCCGAGCCGGCCCGAGCCGAGCGGCTTAGCGCTTGCGGCGGCCGCCCGGGCGCACTTCGCGGCCATCGGCGCGCAGGTAATGGAAAATGCTCTCTTCCGCCTGCTCGTCGACGCCCCGCAAAATGATTTCGCGCTTCCCGCGCTCTTCGAGCTCGGCAAGCTCGGCCCGATTGCGCTTTTGGAGCCAGGCCACGGTGTCGTGGTGGCACAGCACCTCGATCTTCGTGAAACCCTTTTGGGATAGGGCCGAAGCGAGGCGCCGCAGGACCGCCTGGGCGCGGGACTGGGCGGTGCGGCGGCGGCCCGAGCCCTTGCAGGTCGGGCAGGTGTCGTAAACGAGGCGCGAAAGGCCCGGGCCGAGGCGCTGGCGGGTGAGCTCCAGCAGTCCGAACTGGGAGATCCGTCCGACCTTGGAGCGCGCCCGGTCGGTCGCGAGGGCATCGCGCAAGGTGCGCTCCACCAGCTTGCGGCTGGACTGGCGCAGCATGTCGATGAAGTCGAGCACGAGGATGCCGCCCAGGTCGCGCAGTCGGATCTGCCGCGCGATTTCCGGGGCCGCCTCGAGGTTCGTCTTCAGCGCGATGTCCTCGAAATCGGCACCCTCGTCGCGCGTGCGGCCCGAGTTGACGTCGATCGCGACGAGCGCTTCGGTTTGGTCGATGACAATCGACCCCCCCGAAGGCAACTCGACGCGCCGCGCGAAGATGCGCTCGAAGTCGGGCTCGACGGCGTGCTGGTGGAACAGCGGCTTCGGCGCCTCGTGCAGGACGATGCGGTCGAGGTGCTCGGGCATGAGCTTTTGCGTGAACTCACGCATGTGCTCGTAAACCTTCGCCGAATCGACGAGCACCGCTTCCGTGCGCGCCGAGAACAGGTCGCGCATCGTGCGGATGGCCACGTCCGATTCCTGGTACAGCGGCGCCGGGTTGCGTCCGAGCACGAGCTTCTTCGAGAAGTCCTGCCAAACCGCGATCAGGTAATCGAGGTCGCGCTTGATGTCGGCCTTCGTGCGGCCAACACCCGCCGTGCGCACGATGACACCCATGCCCTCGGGGATTTCAAGGCTTTGGAGGATGCGCTTGAGGCGCCGGCGTTCTTTGTCGTCCTCGATCTTGCGGCTGACGCCCGTGCGTTGCAGCGACGGCATCAAAACCAGGTAGCGGCCGGGGATCGAGATGAACGTCGTCAGCGTCGGCCCCTTGTCGCCGATCGCGTCCTTGGTGATCTGCACGGCGACCGTCTGGCCCTTTTGGAGCAGGTCGCTGATCGCGTGGCGCTTGCGTTGGCGCGGGCGCGGTTTGCCCTTGGAGCGTTTGCCCTTGCTCTCCGCGCGTTTTTCGTCGCCCTCGATCTCGTCGGCCTTGCCGCCGTTGCCCCAGTCTTCGGGGTCGGTGCGCGCGGTCAAGAGCTTGTCGAGGGACCACTTTTCGTCGCCGTAAACCTCCATCACGTCGGAGACGTGCAGGAAACCGTTGCGGCCCTGGCCGAAGTCCACGAACGCGGCTCCGATGGCCGTTTCGAGGTTCACGACCCGGCCGCGGTAGATGTCGTTGACGTAGGACTCGTGGTCCCGGACGGTCATTTGAAGGTCGACGATCTTCGAGCCTTCGACCACGACGACGCGGGTTTCCTCCGGATCGGCCGCGTTGACGAGGATGCGCTGGTCGCGCGGCACCTCGATCTGGTGCGGTGCTTCGTCGGGATCGATCGCGACGCGCCGGCTTCGCGCGGGCCGCGGCACGGGGTCGAGTTCGGCGAGATCGTCCTCTTCTCCGGGGATGGACTCGATGCCCACGGCTCCGGGTTCCTCGCGCGGCGGCGCTTCGTCGCGGCGGCCCTTGCCGCGGCGGGCGCTCTTGCGGCGTGGCCCCTTGGAGACAAGTCCGCTGGCCCCCGCGCGAACGCTCGGTTCCGCGTCCGCGTCCGCGTCGTCGCTCGAGCCCGCGGCGTCGCCGTCTTGGCGGTCGGAGCCAACCGTCGCGCCCTTGCGACTGCGGCGCGAGCGGCGCGAACGTTTTTTGCGCGGGGCGCTGACGCCACCGCCGGCGCTGTCGTCCCCATCGCGTTCCCGCGCGGGGTCGCCCTCGCCGTCGGCGGGCTCATCGCCCTCGTTCGCGTCGCTTTCCTCGGTCCAGCCCGCACCCTCCTCGTGGTCGTCCACATGGAGGCCGACCGCGCCCTCCCCGATCGATCCATCGCCGGCGGTGCCCGTGGTCGTTCCTCCGCGCTTCGAACGCCGTCCGCGACGGCGGCGTTTCTTGCGTCGCGGAGCGTCCTCGCCTTCCGCGGCGGCGGCGCGCTCGTCCGACCCATCCCCGTCGAATCCGTCGACGGGCGCATTCCCTTCAACTGTTTCGTCCTCGTCGAGCGGCGCGACGGTTGCGACTTCGCCGTCGTGCTCCAGTCCGCGCGCGTCGAACCGGCTGGCGCTCGGCGCTTCGAACTCCGCTTCGGGCAGCGGGATCGCGCGGGGCGCACGGCGCGAGGCCGAGCCCGTGGCGCGGGACCGCGAACGGGCCGGCGCTCGCTTCGCAGGTTCGGTCGACGGCGCTTCCTGCGCGCTGTCCACAGCCAGCGACCCGTCGGTCAGCGCGCCGTTCTCGGCGACGGTGTCGTCGGCCGCAGCGTCTTCGAAGCCAGCGTCAACCTCGCCGGCCGCCGCCACGGCGCGCGCACCACCGCGCCGCCCGCGGCGACGTGCACGACGACGCGGTGTGGCCTCATCGCCGGCGCTTTCTTCCGGGACATCCGCGGCGGGCTCGAAGTCGCCGCCGTCGCCGGAAGAAGAAGAAGAGGAGGCGTCGGAACCAAAAATCGGGTCGCCGATGGGGGTCGGCTCACCCGGGGCCGCGGGGTCTCGCCCGGGCGGCGTGGGGACGTGGGTCATCGCAGGGGGTCCGTTGAGCGTTCGATCGCAGGATCGAGGTGCCCCCGGTGGGCGTCGCGCGCCGGTGCTCGGCGGGGCGTCCGTGGACGCCGCCGCGTCGGACGGGCGGGAGCGCTGCGCAACGGTTCGGTCCCCTGGGGCGCCGGAGTTGGCCAGGCGACCGAGGGTCGGGGGCCGTGTGGCTACCGGGCGAGAGCCAAGCTGCCACCCGGCGATCCGCCGAGGATTTCGCGAGCGCGGAGGACGTCCTTGAGCGCGCGCCGCAGCGCCGGCCCGGCGGCGCGCGACCCACGGCCGCTGCAGATCGCGGAGCGCACGGGCAAGGCGTCGGCCCGGGGGGCCGCGGCGGCGAGCACCCGGGAACCGGGGACACGCGTGTTCGAAGAGGGCGCGACCGCTACGGGCTCCGGACGATCCGGGGCGCTTCGGCGCGGACGCTCGCCGGCGCGGTGCTCGTCGGCCCCTTCGGGCCAACGGGTCGCGGGCGATGCGCGATGGTGGCCGATCCGGGGGCCCCGTGTCGACCGCCCAGCCTTCCAAAAGCCACCGCTCGGGCCGGATTCGGGCCACGGGGGGCCCTAGAGCTCCGCCAGGGGCGCCTGGAATGGAGCGGGCCGCAGCGGCATCAGCCCCCGCGGCCCGCGCGACGTGTCGTGGTGGGTCCGAGGTCACTGGTCGCCCGTCGGCGCCGGCTGGCCGTCGACACCCGGCTCGACGAACGTGGTTAGCTCCACGGTGCCACCGGCTTGGACCTGCGCGGAAACCGGCTCCTTGCGGGGTTTCGGCGGACCCTCTTCGCCGAAGACGAGCTTGCCGAGCTCACCCTCGTACAACTTGCGGCGACGCTCGAGTTCACGCTGCAGCATCACGTCCGTGTCGCGCGCCGAGCGCACGATCGTCGGAGTGATGAACACCATCAGGCTGCGCTTTTCCTTGTTGCGCTCGCGGTGCTTGAAGAGTTCGCCAAGCACCGGAATGCGGCTGATGTACGGGATGCGCGACACACGCTCGGTCTCCACGTCCGTTGTCAAACCGCCGATCACCGCGGTCTGGCCGCTTTCGAGCAGCATGCTCGTGACGATCGTCGAGGCGCGCACCCGGGGCAGCGCGATGGAGCCTTCAGCGCCAGACGCACCGACCGTGAAGACGTCGAAGCCCGCAGGTGCGAGCCCCGTTTGACCCGTGCCCGAAAGGCTGGTTTCCTTCGGGATGACTTCCATCGTCAGCGTGTTCGTGCCGGGGATGATGTTCGGCACGATCAGCAGTTGGAAGCCCACTTCGACGGGCGAACCGTTCGCTTCCTGGACCGAAAGGTTCAAACCACCGGCTTGACCTTGTTCGGTGCGCGCTTCCGCATAGCGGATCGTTTCACCGACGAAAATCGTCGCTTCACGGCCGTCGAGCGCGATGATCTTCGGCGCTTGAACGACCTGCGACTTGGTGTCGCGCTGGAGCATGCGCAGCGTCGCCGTCACGCCGGTGAAGGACAAGGATCCGAAGATCGTGGCCGGAACGACGGTGCTGCCCGCGTTGAGGGTCGGATCCGTGAACGGTCCCGAGCCCGAATCGTTGGCGATGATGCTGTCATCGAAACCGCCGTCACCAAGGTCGAAGGGCAGTTTGATCGGGATCTGGCCCATGCTCATGGACACACGCGGACCGTCCTCGCCGTAATCGATCCCGAGGTCGAACAGGTCGGAGTTTGCGGTGGACACGAACTTGACGTCGACGAAGACCTGGGCGGGCTCGACGTCGAGGCGCTCGAGCATGTCCGAGATCTCAGCGTGCACCTGAGCGGTGTCCCGCACAATCAGCACGTTCTTGTCGGCGATGTAGTTGAGCTCGCCGCCCGTGCTGAGGGCACGGCGCAGTGCGGTGATGATCGGGAAGTCCTTGTCGAGGTCACCGGACGGCGGCTTGATCGCGCCGGCGACGAACTCAGAGTTCAGGACGGGCACGTAGTTGCCCTTCGGGCGCAGGAAGCGCAGTTGGTAGCTCTTGGCCTCCATCTGGGCCTGCAGGCTGACCGGGTCGACGACACGCAGAATGCCGCGCGCCTCCTCGACGATGACGTAACCTAGGGTCTTGACCGCCACTTCGAGGGCGTCGCGCCAGGGGACGTCCGAAAGACGCAGCGACAGCGAACCTGTGACCTCCGGCGCCACGACGATGTTCGCACCGCTGACCGCGGCGATCGCGTCGATGACTTCCGTCACGGACGCATTGGTGAACTTGAAGTTGACGCGCGGCGGCTTGGTCAGCGTGAGTACGCCAGCCGTGCGTTGCTCGACCACGCAGCCCGCGAGTTCCGCGGCGAGTTGCAGCGCTTCGCGCCACGACACGTCGCTGAGTTCGAGGGAAATCGGCGTCTCCGCGCCCTCGAGGATGACCAAGTTCGCACCGGACTGCTGGCGGAGATAGTCCACCACTTCCCGGAGCTCTCGGTTCTCGACGCGCAGGGAAACCCGTGCACCTTGGTTGGGAACTTGGGCGTCCGCAAGGGGCGCACAGAACCCGATGGCCAACACCGCGGCCACCATTCGGATCAGTGTCTTCAAATCGTGCCTCCCCCGTGGTCGCGACCCGGGGCTTCCTACCTGGTTAGTTGCCGATGGCCTGCCTGACCGCGATGCCCTCGAACAAGAACTCGACGAATTCGTACGAGATCGAGAGCACTTGAAGGTCGGGACCGACCATGTCGCCGACCGCCTTGGACTTGCCGTCGATCAACGCGATGAAGCGCCCTTCGATGACGCTCAGCCCGTTGATCTTTAGTCCGAGACGGTTGAATTTGATGACCTTGCGCGCGAGTTCGGCGTAGAACTCGACCTGCTCGACGAGCTCGTCGATGAGCGGTTCGCCGGGGACCACCTGTGCCAGCCGGGGCTGCACAGTCTGGTAGGCCTGGAGCGCCAGATCGAACTCGTCCGCGCTGAGGTGGACTTCCATCGCCTCCGCGGTTTTTTCAAGGAACTCCCGCGAAGGACTGCGCTTGTCGATCACGTCCAAAACCTCGCGGATGCGGGCGATCTCATCGACCACCTCGATCTGGAAGCGGCGTTTTGCCGGTTCGTAGCTGAGGTAGGCCTCGGATTCCACGCGCCGCACCTCGATCTCGAGCGTGGCGAGCTTGGTTTCGAGGTCGCGCCGCGACTTGATCTGCGCGACGACGGTCTGCGCCGCTTCGAACTCGGACGTGATCAACGCGGCTTGGACTGCGTGCTGCACAAGGCCGTCCACCAACGCGATCTGCTCGGTGATCGGGATCGTGGTCGTTTCGTCGTTGGCCAGGATGCGCGGGTCGATCCAAGGGTCGCGGCGATTGCGGCTGCCCTTGTAGGCGTATTTGGGAAGGATCAGATCGTTGGTGCGCTTGGCGATGTCGCCCATCATCTGGTCGCGCTTGCGCTCGTAACCCTCGACCTGCACCCGATCCGGACGGCCCGTTTCGTCGTAGACGTACGTCTCGACTTCCATCGTCACCGCGTGGCTCTGGGGCCCCGATTCCTCATCCATGCGGCGGCGTTTTGCGGCGCTCAACTGGAAGGCCGGGATCGACATGAACTGCTGGCTGGTTTCGACGAGGTTGAAAAACGCCAGCAGTTGGAACGCATCACCCTCGAACTGCAGGGTGTACGCGGCCTTCTCGAAATCCGTCTTGTTCGCCTTGGGCCCGCGGGCCGTGTTTTTTTCCTGCAGTGAACTGATCCGCACCTGCGCTTCCTGGGCGAAAGCGTGCAGCGCGCGCGTGAAGTTGGGCATGTCCTTCGCGTTCGGAAGGATCGTGCGCACAACTTCGTCCGTCTCGCGCTGCAAGATCACATCGCGCTCGATGTCGGGTGTGCGGCTCAGCAGCTTGCGGTTGCCCGCAATGTCGGCATCCATCTGCACCGATTTTTCGCGCAGCGCAAGGACCGTGGAGTGTTGGCTGTACAGGAGGCCGCCGAGCGCCAGCGTGATGCACACGCCGCTCGCCAGGCCAACAAGGCCCTTTTTCTTGGGGTCCATCAGGAACTCCTCTCGCTCGTCTCAGCCGACGTCTTGGCCTTCGCGGGGGCGGGCTTCTTCGGCTCGTCGGGGGCTTTGATCTGGAACTCGAGGGGGAACGACCACACCTCGGACGGAATGCGCGTGGGATCGGTCTCGCTGAGGCGCCCCTGGGGCGGCTTCGGCGGCAACAGACCGCGGGCGAAGTCCGATTGGGCGAGGTCATCGAGGAAGTTCGCCATGTGCGTGATGCTGGCCGAACCCGAGAACCCATCCGCGCGCAGGGACCCGAGCGTTCCCGTGCGCTTGTCGACCTTCTGAACGACGTTGAGGTCGCCGAACCACACGAGGTACTTCTCGCCGTCCCCGCCGCGGTTGACGACGTCGACCAGTTGGTCCACCTTCTCCGTCCAGGCGATGCGGGTCGTGGAGATGTCGTTGAGCGTCTGCTCGCGCGACAGAAACTCCTTGTTTTCACGTTCGAGCGAACGGTGGTAGGCGACCTGGGGAGCCTGGTTGTCGTACTCACCCTGGAGCACGGCCAAATGCCCCTCGATCTGCGCTTGCACGCCGAAGGCGGTCCACGCCCACCAGGCGACCAGCGTCGCGTCGACCGCCACGAACGCCGCGATGGCGGCCATGGCCTTGAACGACGACCGCTTCGACTTGCGGTACTCGTCCGGAAGCAGGTTGATGGTAATCATGCTGCACGCACCCTGGAAGCCAGGCCAATCGCGACGGCGAGGGATGCCGAGTTGGCCTCGAGCTCCTCGACGTTGACGCGGTCGGCATCCACACGCAGGCCGTCCAGCGGGTTCCACACTCGGGTGGGACGGCCCAACGCCTGTTCGATGAACGCCACGGCGCCGGGGGCGAGCGAACCGCCACCCGACAGCAGCACTTCCTCGACCCGAACGCCTTCGCGGTTTTCGACGTAATCGAGCGACAAGGAGATCTCGCTGACGAGGTCTTCCAGCACCGGGGAAATGGCGCGAGCGACCTCGACTTCGCGGTCGCCCGGTGTGCGCTTGAGGGCTTCGGCTTCGAACAGCTCGAGGCCCAGCCGGCGCGCCACCGCCTGCGTCATGTCGCCGCCGGCGATGCCGATTTCCCGGCTGAAACAGGTTTCGCCGCCGAGCAGCACGTTGATCTGCGTGCGGGTGGCGCCCACGTCGACGAGGGCAACACCCTGTTCGCCGCCGTCGTCTCCGCGCACGGCGCTAGCCGCGCTCATTTCCCAGGCGTTTGCCAGGGCGAACACGTCGACATCGACGATCGTGGGCTGCAGGCCGTGGAACACGACGTCCTGCAACTGGCTGTGGACGACGCTCTTCTGGCACGCCACAAGCACCACTCCGACTTGGCCTTCGGCGTCGTTATCACCCTCGGCGTGGGAGCGCCGCTGGAGCCGCTGGCAGTCGAGGACGACGTCGGCAGCATCGAAGGGTAGGTACTTGTCCGACTCGAAGCGGATCGCCTGGCGCAGCTCGGCGTCCGACATCGGCACCATCGAGATGTAACGCACCACGACGTTCTGGCCCGCGACCCCCGTTGCGACCGCTTTCGTGCGGAACTTGCCCTGCTCGTAAAGTTGGCCGAGCGCGACGGAGCGCTCGCTGCCGACGGGCACCTCGACGCGCGCAAAACCCGTGATCACGGGCTCGGAACCATCGAGACTGATCTCGATGGCCTTCAGCGTCTGGGTGCCGAGGTCCAGACCGATGAGGCACTTGGGTTTGCGGAACAACGCCTTGACTCCCTGGGTTGGGCCTCCTTCGAGGCCGCGGGATGCTGGGAACGGGCCGGCTTTGCGGTCGGCCTTCGGCGTGTCCTTCGGCGCTGTCGGCGCGCCGGGTTGAGTGCGACGCGGGCAAACCCGGTTGCGCCGTGCCCGCGTTCCCGGGGATGCGAAGGCCCCGATCGGCGGTTGCGACGGCCCTCAGCCCACGGCGAGCCCATACACCCCGCGCGGGGGCCTGCCCGGCCGCTTCGAGCCCGCCCGTCAATGCCGTGGGCCGACGGGGTACCGCGGATGTTCCACGGGTCAGGCGCCCTCAAAACGCGGCCTGACCGAAGCGCGGCCTGACCGCAGCGCGGCGGTGGGCCATCGAGGTCGATTCGCCGCCGATTCGCGGCAGGGGGGGGCAATGGATTCGCCCCCACCCCCGCTTCAGCCCGTCTCGCGCTCTCCGAACCCGTCGCGGAACAGGGCACAGATGTCGGCGAGGAGCGCCTCCGCGTCCCCGCCTTTCGCGCACAGCTCGAGCTCCGAGCCGCAGGCCGCGTTCAGGGTCATCAACTCGAGGATGCTCTTGCCGTTGACAAGCCGGCCGTCAAAGCCGATGCGCAGTTCACTTTGGTAGCGCAGGGCGGTGGACACCACCGCATGGCACGGGCGAGCGTGCAATCCCTGGCTATTGGCGACGAGCACCTTGCTGCGGTGTTCCACGGTGGGACGGATCATGGCGAGTTGGGCGCAAGTTCACCGGAGCGCGGGCGTCCGCGGTCCGCTAACCGCCGCGATGTCACAGCGTTCACCGCCACTGCTTTAAGCGCCACTGCTTTAAGCGCCACTGCCTTAATTGTCACTGCTTTAATTGTCACTGCCTTAATTATCACTGCGTCGACATCTCGCGCAGCAGGTCGACGAGTTCGGTGCGGGTCTTCGCGGACAGTGCAAAACGGCGGAAGTCCTCGTGGCGCCCGAGCCGCGCGATCCAGCGCATCATCTCAAGGTGCCGCTCGGGATCGTGCTCGGAACTCGCCTCCGCCGGCCGAAGGACGGTGAAAAACAGGTACACGGGTGCGCCGTCGATCGCGCGCCAATCCAGACCGTCGGGTTGGAGCGAGAAGCTCACCGCCGCCCGGTCGAGCCCAGCGAGCTTGACGTGCGGGATCGCGACCCCCATGCCGACGCCCGTGGATGCCATCCGTTCGCGCTCGAGCAGCGCCTGGAGCGCCGGCGCTTCCAGTTCGCTCGGCAACTGGCCAGACTTCACCAGGTTCGCCACGATCTCCTCGAAGATCCCATCCCGCTCGGCGCCCTTGAGGCGGATGCTGCACGCGGCGGGTCGGAACAACTTCCAAAAGGCGTGGATATCGATTTTCATCTGGCTTCGGCGCGGACCGACCAAAGTCTAGCAGATCGGATCTCGCGAATACGGTCGCGGACGCCCACGAACCGCGTGTGGTCGCGCGTGCATGCCGCGGAACACGCCGCATGTAGGCAGGCAACCGCACCGCGCGGCGACCACGAACCGCAAAGCGGTAGACGCGCAGCTCTGGGGCTGCGTGGCTTCTATCCAGCCTATCCGGCGAGCGGAGACCGGGGCGTAGATCAGGTCCGCTCGCGGCGGCGCACCGATTTGGCGAGCTTCTGCTTGTGGCGGGCGAGAACGTTCGACATGCGGTCGACGGACTCATCCAGGGCCTTCGACAGCGAATCGGCGCGGGAATCGACCACCAGCACGACACCCGGCCGGGCGCTCGCAACGAGTTCGACCCGGTGGATGTGTTGTTGCTGTTCGAGCAGCGCGCGAATCGACTCGGTTCGGTCGAAGTAGCGCGCGAGCCGCTGGAGCTTCTCCTCCACTTGACCGCGCACCTCGGCGGGGTAGTCGTCGTGCGGTATGGAGACTTCGATCTTCATGCGTATGGATCCCCTCGGGCCGCCCGTTGGGCGTCCTCAGTCGGCCTCGCGGTGCGCCGCGTTCGCGGCGCCACCCCACTGTATTCAGCATGGAGCGCTAAGGGGGCCGGGTCAAGACCCGCGCAAGCGCCCGTCGGACATCGGCATTGGCGGTGCGAAAAATCCACGCGGATGCCGCGGAATCCAAAGCTCTGGCACCGCGGTCGCGCCCGGCGGACGACCGACGACCGTCCACGGGCCGCAGCGTGCCGTTTCCCGTCAATCAATCCCGCGCGGGCGCGGAGCGCGCCGCGAAACAGGGCTCGGCGTAGCGCACCGACAAAAGATACAGGCCAGCGGCGGGCGCGGTCGGGCCCGCACGCGATCGGTCCAAGGCGGCCAGTGCCGCCGCGAACTCGTCCACGGAGGTGCGCCCGCGGCCCACGTCGACCAATGAGCCGGCGATGGTGCGGACCATGTTGTAGAGAAAGCCGTTGCCCTGCACGACGAGCGCAAGTCGGTTGCGCCGCCGCACGATCCGCAGGGATGTGATCGTGCGCACGTTGGAACGGCGTGGCGAACCCGAACTCGCGAGCGATGTGAAATCGTGTTCGCCGACGAGGTGCGCTGCCGCGCGGCGTATCGCATCCACATCGAGCACTCCGCGCACCGCCCAGGCCCGCCCGCGAACGAAGGGCGAAGGCTCGGCGTCGGTCCAGATGAGGTAGAGGTAGCGCTTGCCCCGCGCGTGGAAGCGCGAATGAAACTCTGCGGGGCACGTTTCGAGGGCGCGCACCACCACCTCCGGGGGCAGGTGCGCGTTGAGCGCGCGCCGCAGCCGGTTGTCGTCCAGCGGAGTGTCAACGTGGAAGTGCGCCACTTGTCCAAGCGCGTGGACTCCCGTATCGGTCCGCCCCGCGCCGTGCACGACCACCGGCCGGTGGAGGAAAGCCTCAAGCCCCTCCTCGATCGTCTCCTGAACGGATTCGAAGCCGTCCTGGCGCTGCCATCCAAAAAAACGCGCGCCGTCGTAGGCGACGAGGATCCGGACGTTGCGCATGGCGCCCGGGAGGATAGCGAGTTGCGGCCGCGGGCGGGCGAGGGCGGCGTTAGGCGGCAAACCGGCGGCGGCGGTAAGAACTCGGCAGACCAAGTTCCGCACGCATCTTCGCAACCGTGCGGCGCGCGACGTCGAACCCCTCGCGGGCAAGGCGCTCCGCGAGCTCGTCGTCCGCAAGCGGCGCCGCGGGGTCCTCGGCGGTGACCAACTCCGCGAGTCGGGTGCGCAGCGCCCCCGCCGTGTGCCCCCCGCCGGGGGCCGCGGCTTGGAAGAACGCCTTCAGCGCAAGGACGCCGTGCGGCGTTTCGATGCTTTTGCCCGCAATCGCGCGGCTGACCGTGCTCGGGTGCAAGCCGAGCTCCTCGGCCACGTCGGCCTGCTGGAGCGGAACGAGCTGCGCGGGACCGCGCTCGAGGAACGCGCTTTGGTGGCGCAGCAGGCATTCGGCGACACGCCGCAGGGTCTGGGCGCGTTGTTCGACGGCGCTGAGCAGCGCCCGCGCGCGGGCCACGCCGTCGCGCAAGCGTTGGCGCACGTCGGCCGGTTGCGAGCGGTCGCGCGCGAGCACGAGCACGGTCGAGTCGAGGCTCATCACGGGCAGCGTCTCACCCACGCTCGAGAGCTCGAACCCCGAACCGGTCCAACGCACCGCGAGTTCGGGGCGCAACGGTTCGGCCGGCTCCTCCTGGAGCGCCCGCGCGGGCCGCAGTTCGAGCCGCCCGAGGCGCTCCCGCAGCCGCTCGACCGCGGCGACGCCAACTCCCATCAAACGCGCGATGCGCGGTGTGCGGTTGCGCGCGAGGTCGTCGAGGTGTTCCTCGATGAGCGTACACAAAAGCGTGTATTCCGGTTCGGTGCGCTCGAGCTGCAACAGCAGCACTTCACACAGGTCGCGGCCCCCCAAACCCTTGGGCTCGAGGTTTTGCAGAGCGCCGATGGCGCGGCCAAGAGCGGCTTGTGTGGCCTCCAAACTCCGGCGCGCGGCCTCGGCGAGCAGCGTGCCATCGCTCGTGCGCAGCCAACCGTCGTCGTCGAGGAACTCCACCACGAGGTTGAACCAACCGCGGTCCACATCCGCCGGGGCCTGCTCGCCCAGGCGTTCGCGCCAGCCGGCCTGCGCCGCGGGGAGGCTCGCCAACCATTGCGCGTGTTCGTTCCCCCCCGCCACCCGGCGGGACTCGCGCCGCGCAGGAAGCGTCGGGGCAGGGCGCTCTTCGATGCGCAGGGCTTCGTTGCTCTCGTAGGCCTCCCGCAGGTGGACCGCGAGTTCGGCCGCGGGCAATGCGAGCACTTCCAGGGACGCGAGCAGCCGTGTTTCGAGGCGCTGCTCCTGCCGCTGGCCGGCACCCATGCTCTGGCCGAGCCGTTTGTAAGGTCCTTCGTTCACCACGCCGGGCCTATCGTCGCCCCTACCGCACAACCTGAGCGGGCAGGGCGCGGGTCCGGCCACGCGCGAACGAGAGGTGGGAAGAGCGCCGCGCCCTCCCCCCCCCCGAGGAGGACGGTCCGGCGCGGTGAGGATCACCCTTTTGGAGCGCCGCCCGGGTCCGCCGCGGGTGGGGTCGCCCCGGGCCCCGAACGGGACCGGCGCAGGGCCACCCGACCCTCGAGCGCATCTTCGAGCACACCCCGGTGCAGGTATTCGATCGCGCTGCCCGCGGGAAGCCCCCGCGCGAGGCGCGTCACGCGCACCCCGAGGCGCGCGGTTTCGATCGCGTTGAGAACGAGCAACGCCGTGGCCTCACCCTCCTGGTCGGGATCGGTTCCAAGGATCACTTCTTCGATACCGCCGCGACCGAGCCGCTCGACGAGCTTGCCCAGCGACAAATGACGGGTGTCGACACCTTCCGCGGGATTGAGCGCTCCCATCAACACGTGGTAGCGGCCCTTAAAAACCCCCGCACGCTCGAGCGCTTCGACGTCCCGCGGCTCCTCGACGACGAGCACAACGCGCGTGTCGCGGCGCGGGTCTGCACAGACCGCGCAGGGGTCCGCATCGGCGGCGTTGCCACATTCGCCGCAGCGCACGAGGTTCAGCGCGGCGTGGTCGATGGCGCGCGCGAGTTCCCGCGCCGACGGGTCGCGAAGGACGTGGAAGGCGAGCCGTTCGGCGCTTCGGCGCCCAATGCCGGGGAACCGCTCGAAAGCCTGGACCAGTTGTTCGAGCGGCTCGGGGTAGGCCATGGCGGGCGGTGCAAAAGGACGGCGATGCCCTACAGGCCGCCCGGCAGCGGCAATCCGCCGGTCAGCTTCGAAAACGTCTCTTCGGAAAGGCGCTGCGCACGGCCCAAGCCGTCGCGCACCGCCGCAGTGACGAGTTCTTCGATCAGGACGCGGTCGGCTTTTGCCGCGACCTCGTCGGTGACCTCTACCTTGAGGAGCTTCGCGTCGCCGCTGAACTCGACGCGCACGGCACCACCCCCGGCGGAACCGTGCACGACCGCGGCGGCGAGCTGCTCGCGCGCCCGCTCGAGCTGGCGTTGCATCTCTTGGGCCTGCTTCAGCAGGTTGCCCATTTCTCCAAAGGATCCAGCCATGTGAATCAGAGCTCCTCGATGCGCCCGCCGAACAGATCGGCGACTCCGCGGGTGAAAATGTCCTCGGCGGCGGGAGGCCGCGGGGGCGGCTGGCCGATTGTCAGTTCGAGCGCAACCTCGCGCCCCACGGCCTCCGAGAGGGCGCGCTCGATCGCGCGTTGATTGCGCCGGTCCTCGACCAGCCTGCGATCGGCTTCCCCGAGATCGCGCAGCGCAAGCCGCACGCGGCCCGCGTCGATCCCGTCGATGCGACCCCGTTTGGAGAGCACGTCGGCGAGCGCGGGATGGCGCTCGCGCAGGTTGGCGGCCGCGCGCGCAAGCGGGTCGCCATCCCCGGCGCGTTCCGCGGACCCGGCCGGCGCCGCAGCAGCCGCAGTCGCAGCCGCAGTCGGCATCGACGCCGAGGG
>Ga0163155_10003004_pt1 | contig 18425 bp, 10 predicted proteins | sample OliLakLV19SP4G1_FD_148611 | JGI IMG/M metagenome (GOLD analysis project Ga0163155, IMG submission 148611) | Freshwater microbial mat bacterial communities from Lake Vanda, McMurdo Dry Valleys, Antarctica - Oligotrophic Lake LV.19.SP4.G1 | ecosystem: Environmental > Aquatic > Freshwater > Lake >... | reverse complement strand
AGATGAACGTGCGCCAGTCGGGGCCGTCGCAGGGGAGTCGCGCCTGTCCTGAGCGAGGTGGGGGCGGTATCTTTTCTCTCATGAGCGTTCGTGCGCGCCGGATGCGGCTTCTTGGGTCTTGTTCCATTGCGAGTGCCGTGCTCGCGATGGGACCACTGTCGGGCTGCGGCCGGTCTGGCGCAGCGCCTGACGCGGGTCTTCGGCCGCGAATCCTGAGCAGTTCGACGGTCACACTGCTCGGGCGTGGTCCGCAGAATGAACTCGAAGCCGCGCTGGAACTTGCGCATGATTATCGCGCGCACCTGCTGCGTGCGTCGGATTTCACCGGGATTGGTCAGGATCGTTGCAACGATGGATGGTTGCGCGGATTCCCTCGTGACAGCACCGATACGATGCGTGAGTCGACGGCGGACCTGGTCGACAAGTTCGAGAAACTGATTCAGGCGTATGCAGTGGATGCGCCGTTGGATACGCCGGAAGGACACGCGTTGCTGCGGACGGTGGTGCTCTGGGAAACGGGGCGTGAGCGTCCGCGGTGGGATGTGTGGAATGGGAAGGCCGGGCGTGAAGCGATCGCTGCCGGGTTGACGGAACAGGTGTCGGATGCGGCGACCGGGCGCTGCCTGGTCAATGCGCGTGGCGACACTGCGGCCTACGTGCTGCCGTCGGTGAACGGGCTGGCGCTGCCTGCGGCGCGTGGTGCTCAGACCAACCTGGTGTTCGGTGATCGTGGGTTGTCGGCGTTGCGCACGCGGTACTGGGCCGCGAAGGATGTGCGTGACAGCAGCGCGATTCTGGCGTACACGCGAGTGTCGGCCGCCATGCTGTGGAAAGAGTATGCCGTGGTGACCGTGCACCGCCCGATGGAGCATCGGGATGGTGAGGCCCTGTCGACCAGCAATGGTGGTGGCACGTACATTTTCCACCGTGTGGGCAACAGCTGGTTGCTGCTGGTCATCGCGCGCTCGTGGGGCTGACGGTATTCGACCTGCGCCAGTGACAGGATGTTCCGCGCTTCGGCGCACCAATTTTTCGTTCCGTGGTTTGCATTCCCGACGTCGCGTCGCACGCGCGACCTGACGTCGGTCACGTTTTCCCTATCTGCGCATGACTGGTCCAGGGCCCCGCGAACGCATCCTGCCTCGCATGATCGACGAGGAAATCAAGGAATCGTTCATCAACTACTCGATGAGCGTCATCGTGTCGCGCGCGCTGCCGGATGTGCGGGATGGGTTGAAGCCGGTGCACCGCCGCGTGCTCTACGCGATGAACGAAGCGGGGTTGACGGCCGGGCGGCCGTACCGCAAGTCGGCGACGGTGGTTGGCGATGTGCTCGGCCGGTATCACCCGCACGGCGACAGCAGCGTCTACGATGCGGTCGTGCGCATGGTGCAGGAGTTCTCGCTTCGATACCCGCTGGTGGATGGCCAGGGCAACTTCGGCAGCATCGACGGCGACAACGCCGCCGCCTATCGCTACACCGAAGTCCGGCTGACGCGGATTGCGATGGAGATGCTGGCTGATATCGACCGCGGGACGGTGGATTTCGGCGCCAACTTCGATGACACGCGCGAAGAGCCGAAAGTGCTGCCGTCACGGCTGCCGAACCTGCTGGTGAACGGCAGTACGGGCATCGCGGTCGGCATGGCCACCAACATTCCGCCGCACAACCTGCGCGAGGTCTCGGCGGCGATCGTGGCGATGGTCGACAATCCGGCGATCGAGACGGACGAAATCCGGAAGATCATCACCGGCCCCGACTTTCCGACTGCCGGTTTCATCTACGGTCGCGCCGGCATCAAGGACTACATCGAGACGGGGCGTGGGCGCCTCCAGGTGCGGGCCCGGGCGCAGATCGAGGAAAACGAGCGTGGGAGCAAGAGTCAGATCGTCGTCACCGAGATTCCGTATCAGGTCAACAAGGAACGGCTGCGCCAGCAGATCGTCGACCTGGTGCGCGAAGGGAAGGTGGCCGGGATCAGTGCGCTGCGCGACGAGTCGAACAAGGAAGGCATCCGGCTGGTGATGGAGCTGAAGCGCGATGCGATTCCACGGGTGGTGCTGAACCAGCTCTACAAGCACTCGCAGCTGCAGACGACTTTCGGTGTGATCATGCTGGCGCTGGTGCCGGACAGCAAGACGCGACAGCTGGTGCCGAAGGTGATGCCGGTGCGCGAAGTGCTGCAGCACTACATCGACCATCGTCACGAAGTCATCACCCGCCGCACCCAGTTCGATCTCGACAAGGCACTCGAACGCGAGCATATCCTCGAAGGGCTCAAGATCGCCGTCGACAACATCGACGAGGTGATCAAGATCATCCGCGCGGCCGATGACACGCCGGCGGCGAGCCTGAGCCTGCAGACGCGGTTCGCGCTGTCGGAGCGGCAGGCCGAGGCGATTCTCAACATGCGCCTCGCCAAGCTGACCGGCCTCGAAATCGGCAAGCTGGAAGCCGAACTGACCGAAGTGCGCGCGTTGATTGCCGAGTTGCGCGACATTCTCGGCAGCCGCGAGCGCCGCATGATCATCCTCAAGTCCGAACTGATGGAAGTGGCCGAGACCTTCGGCGACGTGCGCAAGACGGAGATCGTGAGCGACGAAGGTGAGTTCAGCGTCGAGGATCTGATTGCCGAAGAAGACGTGGTGGTGACGATCTCACACACGGGCTATGTGAAGCGGACGTCGGTGTCGCTGTACAAACGGCAGCGTCGCGGCGGGCGAGGGAAGACGGGGACGGGGCTGAAGGACGAGGATTTCGTCAGTCGACTCTACATCGGCAGCACACACGACTACCTGCTGGTCTTCACCGACGATGGGCGCATGTATTGGCTCAAGGTCTACGAGATTCCGCAGTCCAGTGCCGGTGCGCGCGGCAAGCCGATGGTCAACCTGATCAATGTGTCGCCGGAAACCCGGGTCCGGGCCGTGCTACCGGTCAAGGATCTGGGGAAGATCACGGATGAAGACGAGCGTTTCCTGTTCTTCAGCACACGTGCCGGGACGGTGAAGAAGTCGCGCATGTCGGATTACACGAACGTGCGCAACAACGGCATCAAGGCGATCAAGATCGAGGCGGGTGATGAGCTGATCGACGTGCAGGAGACGTCGGGCACGAATGACATCGTGCTGGCCACCCGTTTTGGTCTCAGCTGCCGCTTTCACGAGAGCGACGTGCGCGAGATGGGCCGCGACACCACCGGCGTGAAGGGCATCGAATTGCGCCCGGAAGACCTGGTGGTCGGCATGGTCGTCATCAAGCGCGATGCGACGCTGCTGGTGGTGACGGAGAAGGGCCTCGGCAAGGTGAGCGATGTGTCCGAGTACCGGGTGCAGAAGCGCGGGGGCAAGGGCATTCTGACGCTCAATCGGACCGAACGCACGGGCAACGTGGTGGCCCTGATGGAGGTGCTGCCGGAAGACGAGATGATCCTGATCACCAAGCAGGGAATCCTGATTCGCTCGTCGGCCGCTGAAGTGCGCAAGACGGGGCGCAACGCCCAGGGGGTCAAGCTCGTCGCGCTCGATGGCGGCGACTCGGTGATCACCGTGGCGCGTGTGGTGCCGGAAGAGAAGGATGGCGAGGAGGGCGGTGCCGATGATGGCGAGCCAGGTGGCGAGGGTGACGCCGGGGACGGTGGTGCTGCCGATGCATGATCGGTGACACAGCGCAGGTACGGCCGGAGTACGTGACGCAGCGGCACCTCCGGCCGTCCTTCCTGTGGTCCCTGATGTCCATTCCTTCCCGCCCGCCGAGGCACGCACGGCGATGACCGCTCCACGAATCATCGTCGCCGATAGCGATCCGGCAGTGCAGCAGACCATTGCCTGGGTGCTGCGGGAGCACGGGTACGACGTACGCGGCGTGCTCACGTGTGCGGCGGCGCTGGAGACGGCGCGCGACTTCGCACCCGACCTGCTGCTGCTGGACGCACAGCTCCTGGATGATGGCGGCGCCGACGTGCTCACCACGATGAAGGAAGAATTGCGCTGGCACGACCTGCCGGTGCTGGTGACGTCAACGCGTGCGCCGGACGAAATCGTCGAGCGCGCGCTCGCCAGCGGCGCGACGGATGTGGTGCGCAAACCGCTGCGTTCAGGGGAGTTGCTGGCGCGGATCGGCGCGAATCTGCGCACGCGGTCGGCCCTCGACATGACACGGCGCCAGCTGCAAAGCACGCAGGAGGCCTTGGCCCAGGCTCGGGAAGAGGCACAGACCGGTCGCACCTTGATGGCCATCATGCGCGAGGTGAGCGCGGATCTGTCGAGTGAGGAGATCTATCACGTGCTGGTCCGCCGCGTGGCGCGCGCCATCGGCCTGTTCCGGTGCTCGGTGGTCCTGGCACGAACGGGCGAGAACGCGGCCGTCGTCCCCGCCGCCTTCGACGATCCGACCCTGCGCAATCTGCCGCTCGATCTGACGAAGTATCCCGAAATCCGCGTGGCGCTCGAAGCGGGTCGGCCCGTCCTGATCCCGGATGTGATGGTCCATCCACTGTTTGCGGAACTCCGGCAGCGGTGGGCGCGCGAAGGGACGGTGGTGCCAACGCGTAGCGTCATTGCCCTGCCGTTCTTCGTCGATCGGCAGCAGGCGGGGGTGTTTCTCCTCCGGCGCGGTGCAGGTGAGCCACCGCTGGACGATGAGGATGTCGCCTTCGCCGATGCGGTGGTGAAGGCGGCAGTCGCGTCCATCCAGCGCGCGCATCTTCTGGAAACGGCTCGCGCGGACAACGTTCGGTTGGCTGCGCTCGCGCAGACCGATCCGTTGACGCAGGTGCTCAATCGCCGCGCGCTCACCGACCGTCTGGTCTCCGAGCTCGATCGTGCCCGGCGCTATGGGCACTCGGTGGCGGTCCTGATGCTCGATCTGGATAATTTCAAGCCGATCAACGACACCCGTGGCCATCTGGTGGGCGACGACGTGTTGAAGGAAACAGCAGAAATTCTTCGCGGCGCGGTGCGCAGCGCGGACTTCGTGGCGCGTTACGGCGGCGAGGAGTTCGTGATCGTGCTGCCTGAGACCTCGCTCGATGGCGCAGTGACATTCGCCGAGCGTCTGCGAGAGCAGATTGCCTCCACGATCTTTCAGGGCGGTGCTGGCGTGACCCTGACGCTGTCGGTGTCGATTGGCGTGTCACTGTTTCCCGGACCACGCATCACGTCGGTCGACGATCTGCTGTCGGCCGCAGACACGGCGCTCTATCGCGCCAAGGAAGACGGGCGGAACCGGGTTCGGTACTGAGCGCCACCTGCGGCGGCCGATCGGCGGCTGCTACGCGCGTCCGTCGGAACCGCCTGCTTCAGCGTGACGCCGGCAGTGTGATCGTCTCTTTCCTGCCATTGCGCAGGATCTCGATACGCTGATCCCGCCGGCGATCCAATGTGATGTCGAGGCTGTTGCCGTCGCGAACTGGCCGCCCTTCGACGGCAAGGATGACGTCACCGGTGCGAATCGGCTCCCATTCGCTTCGGGTGCGCACGACGAGCGCACCATTCTCACTGCCTCGGCCGAACTGCTGCGCAAAGTCGCGATCGACGGCCGCCAGCGAGAGACCGCTGAGCATGAGTGTGGCATCGTCGGTGCGGCCGCGAAGGGTGCCGCGACCCCGGCTCCGTTCCTCTCCGTTGTCGCCCGACCAGAGGCCATTGATGTCATCGGATCGCATGCGAAACCCGTTGCGATAGGCCCGCGCCATTTCGCGCTGGATCTCGGCCTGCGCCCGTCCCAGTTCTGCCTGGTCGCGCGCTGCCTCACCCCGCTCGCCTGACCAGTCGAAGTTGGTGCGGACCGAGGCCCGGAGGTCATTGGCCATACCCTCGAGCCCCGACATGCGGAAGACGAAGCTCGTTTCGAGTGTAGGTGTCACGGATTGCGTGCGCCGCCGGCCGTCGGAGAGAACTTCGAGCCGAACGGGCTGCGAGTCTTTGGCGGCATCGAGCGCACGTCGCAAGCGGGAGATACGCGCTTCGACGCCCTCGGAGGAGCCGGCATCTGCGGTTGAGACTCGAAGATCAGCGCCATCGATACTCACGACGCGATCACCCTCGTTCAGGCCGGCCCGGTCGGCAGCGCCGCCGCTGGAGATGTCAGCGATCAGGAGTCCAGCCGTGTCACGCATGGAACCGCGCTGCGAAAAGCTGACGCCGAGCACGCGTCGACCCGTCCGTTCACGCATGGAGCTGAGGGTGCGCGACAGCGGCGACCCGGAGAGGACGACATGCCTGGTCTCCTTCCGGCCGTCGGCATGTACGACGACGTCTGCTGCATCACCCGCCTTTTTCCTTGCCAGAAACCGCCGGAGCCGGCTTTCGGGCAGCACTTCACCGGCCGAGTCACCGAGATCACCGGGATCGACACGAAGATCGATGCCGTCGATCGACACCAGCCGGTCACCGCGCCTGATCCCGGCCTTGTCGGCGGCCATTCCTGTTTCGACGTCCTGCACGAGCAGGCCGAGGGTGTCGGCTGCCCCGCTGTCGTAATGAGGCGTGATGCCGAGGTATGCACCGTTGGCCGTGATCGTTCTGCCGTTCAGGTAGATCATCGCTCCGGGCCAGCGTCGCGCGGGTGCCGGCGCTTCTGGCGCGTCTGGCGCGGTTGGCGGGCGCGGTGGAAGCGGTTGTGCGAGCGCTGCGACCAGCGCCGATGGCGTCAGCAGTCCGAACATCGCGGCGGTGCGGAAGAGGTAGGTGCGCGTCGTCATCTGGGTCTCCGGTGTTCATGCTGCCGGCGCGAAATGGGCCGATCAGCGGGTCGCCGGTCTGACACCACGGTTGGCGCGGAGGGTTGCCGGGGGCAATCCGGTCACCGGCTGCGGCGTCGTCACGGTTGGCCGCGCTGGCCTGCGAGGCCGTGGGGCAGGCGTCCCCGAGCGCTGCAACGACTCGGAGGGTGCTCACGAGCAGGGTGCGTTGGATTGGTCGTGATGTGCACCGTGACATTCACAGCAACGGCAACAGCAACCCAAAGCGCATCACACGGAGCCGCAGAGGCACAGAGCCACAGAGGACAGCAAAAGATGTGGTAACTGCGGTCGCGTCACGCTGTTCCCAACCGTTGCAGTTGCTGTTCTCCGTGGCTCTGTGCCTCTGCGGCTCCGTGTGAACAAGCAGTTGGTTTGTTGCCTTCTCAGTTGCTTCTCGCCATTCTCGGTTCGCTGACGGCGTCAGACCAGGATATTGAGCAAGCGTCCAGGCACGTAGATGACCTTTTTCGGCTCGCCGATCACGAACTTGGCGATGTTGGGTTCACGCAGTGCGGCGTCGTACACCATGTCCTGCGTGGCGTCCTTGCTGACCTGCACGGTGCCGCGCGTCTTGCCGTTGATCTGGATTGCAATCGTGATCGTGTCGGCGATCAGCAGCGCCGGATCGTAGGCTGGCCAGCGAGCGTCGAAGATGGAATCCGTGTGACCGGAGAACTCCCAGCAGGCCTCGGCCATGTGCGGCGCGAATGGTGCCACCAGCTGCACCAGCGGCAGGACTTCGTCGCGGTGCACCGTGCGCTCACTCGCGCGGAGCACGTTCACATACTCCATCATGGCGGCGATGGCGGTATTGTAGCCGAGCGCCGGAATGTCTTCGCCGACCTTCTTGATCGTGGCGTGCAGCTTGCGCAGCACGGCGTGATCGGGCGCGCCGGATGTGACGCTCTCGTGCACCGAAGTCCAGATGCGATCGAGGAACCGTCGCACCCCCGTGATGCCGCTGTCTCGATAGTCCCCGCCCTCTTCGTATGGACCGAGGAACATGAGGTAGGTGCGGAAGGAGTCCGCGCCCCAACGGTCGATCAGTTCGTCGGGGTTGACGACATTGCCCTTCGACTTCGACATCTTGGCGCCTTCACGGATGATCATCCCGTGCGCCCGGAAGCGCGTGAACGGTTCCTCGAAATCGATCAGGCCCGCATCGTGCAGCACCATCGTGATGAAGCGCGCGTACAGCAGGTGCAGCACGGCGTGTTCATTGCCGCCGATGTAGGTGCTGACCGGGAGCCAGCGCTGGGTCAGCGCCTGATCGAAGGCCACGTCACTGCGATCGGCGCTGGGGTAGCGGAGGAAGTACCAGGCGCTGTCGAGGAAGGTGTCGCTGACGTCCGTTTCGCGGCGTCCCATGACGCCACATTCCGGACAGGGCACGCGATACCACTCATCGTGCCGGGCCAGTGGCGAAACACCGCTGTCATCCGGCTTGAAGTCCTCGATCAACGGCAGCAGCACCGGCAGCTGATCCTCGGGCACCGGCACTGGACCACAGCTGTCGCAGTAGATGATGGGAATGGGCGGGCCCCAGTACCGCTGGCGGGAGATGCACCAGTCATTGAGACGGTAGTTCACCACCGGCCTGGCACTGCTCCGTTCCTCGAGCCAGGCCACGACGGCTTTCTTCGCCTGTGGCACAGGCATGCCGCTGAAGTGCGCCGAGTTCACCAGCAGGTCCGCGTCCGACTTGGCCACGTACGCTTCGGTGAGCGCCGCCGCGTCGTCGGTTGCACTCGCGACGACGCGCACGATCGGCAGCGCAAACTGCTGCGCAAACTCGAAGTCGCGGTCGTCGTGGCCCGGCACACCCATCACCGCGCCCGTACCGTACTCCATCAGGACGTAGTCAGCGACCCAGACCGGAATCGGTTTGCCCGTGGCCGGATTGATCGCCGTGGCACCGGTGAAGACACCGGTCTTCTCCTTGCTGACCTTCCGCGAGACCACGTCCTGCGTCTTGGTCCGTTCGAGGTAGGCGTCGACGGCCGCCTGCTGTGCGGGTGTGACGATCTCCGCGACGAGCGGATGCTCCGGGGCCAGCACGACCCAGGTCGCGCCGAAAATGGTGTCGGCGCGAGTCGTGAAGACTGTCACGTCATGCGCATTGGCCACGCGGAAGGTGACGTGTGCGCCCTCGCTGCGGCCGATCCAGTTCCGCTGTGCCTGCCGCGTCGTCTCGCTCCAGTCGAGCGCCGCAATGTTCTCGAGCAGGCGCGGGGCGTACTGCGAGGTCCGGAAGAACCACTGCTCGAGCAACCGTTGCTCGACCAGCGAGTCGCACCGCTCGCAGTGGCCGTCCTTGACCTGCTCATTGGCGAGCACGGTCTTGCAGCTCGGGCACCAGTTGACGGCCGCCGCCTTCTTGTACGCCAGCCCCTGCTTGTAGAGCTGCAGGAAGAGCCACTGCGTCCACTTGTAGTAGCTGGGGTCGCTGGTGACGACTTCCTTGCTCCAGTCGACCATCAGGCCGGCCCGGCGCAGCTGACGCCGGAAGTTGTCGACGTTTTGCGGAGTCAGCGTGGCAGGATGCGCCCCGACCTTGATCGCGAAATTCTCGGAATGGATCCCGAAGCTGTCGAAACCGATTGGTTCAAAGACGGTCCGCCCCTGCTGTCGCTGGAACCGCCCATGAATGTCGGCCCCGGTGAAGGCAAACAGGTTGCCTATGTGAAGCCCCTCCGCTGACGGATAGGGGAACATCATCAGCTGGTAGTACGGGTCGTCTCCCTGCCACAGTTCCGGGGAGTTGGTCCCCTGTTCTTCCCAGCGCTGCTGCCAAGTGGATTCGACCGCAGCGGGATCGTAGGCGGGGGTCTCGGGCGGGGCGTTCGTGTCGGACATCGGCGGAGTCGGGATGCCGGAGGGCATCTGTTCAGTTCGGTGTGTCTGTAGTATGCGTCTCTCCCTAACTTACCCGCGTGCCCGGTTCCCCTGCAGCTGCGAATGGTCTCCTCCGTCGTAGTCTGGCTCTCGGCGCGCTCGGCCTGGCGATCGGTGCCTGCGGACGCGGGGCGACCGATTCGACACCACCGCTGCCGCTGACCACGGTCACCCGGCTGGACCTCGGCCTCGCTGCCGACTCCGTCCTGGTGGGCGATTCTGTGTCGGCGGCCGTTCGTGGCTTCAATCGAGAAGGTACCGTGCTTTCGCTGTCCGTCGTCGTCTGGTCGACGACGGATACGAGCATTGGTGCGGTATCGCCAACCGGCCTGTTCCGTGCCCGCAACGTCGGTTCCGTCCGGCTCGAGGTGCTGGGTGACGGCGTGGTCGCCGTCCGAACCGTGCGTGTCGTGCCGCGCGCGCTACGACTCCGGGTGTTCGCGCCCGATACGGCACAGCTGATCGACGACGTCCAGCTGACGTCCGATGTCGCGACCGCCGCCGGGGTGCCGCTGCCGGAGGTGGCACCGCGGTTCGTCTCGACCGACACCGCCGTCGCGACGCTGGTGCCGGTCAGCATCGGCAGGGCGCGCGTGGTGACGAGGCTTCCGGGGGCGGCAGAGCTGCTCGCGATCGTCGGTCGGGATACGGCGCGGCGGCGATTCGTCGTCACGTTGACACCACTCCGCTCGCTGCGCGTGATGATCGAATCACGCACGGTGGCCGTCGGTGACAGCGTGCCGTTCGTGTTGACGGCGATCGATTCTCTCGGTCGCACGATTCCCTCGGGTGGCACCGCGTACGGCTTGGAGCCCACGGGCACGATGACCTTGCGGAATGGTCATCTGGTCGCGCTGGCCCCGGGGCGGGTGGTGGTCCGGGCACAGAATGGGGCCACGAGTGCACGCGATACGCTCGTCGGACAGCTGCCGTCGGAGTTCCCGCTCGACATCGTGGACGGCGATGGTCAGCGCCCGCTCCCGCTGCGCGTGCTGCTGAGCATGGAACGTGTTGCGAACAGGTGGCGTCGCGTGATTCGGAGTGCACCGCCAGGTGACGCGGTGCGCCTGCAGATCGGCGAGTGCCGCAACGCCGTGCCGGTCAGCCAGTTCATCAGCGGCGTGCGGGTGCTGCTCAAGCTCGATTCACTCCCGTCGCGTATCGCCGGGCAGGGCGGGCCGTGCGTGGTGCGCTCGAATGGGCTTCCGCTGCTGGGTACCGTCTCGCTGAATCTGCTCACCTACAATGCGCTCAGCGACCGGAAGCTGGACGACCTGATTCAGCACGAAGTGGGTCATGTCCTTGGCCTCGGCACCATCTGGGGGCGCGCGGCTTTCAGCGGGCTCGTGCTTGGAGATACCGGGTCAGCTGACCCGATTTTTGTCGGCCCTGCCGCACTCTCGGCCTTTTCGCGGTTGGGCCGGAGTGGACGATTCACTGGCCGGCCGGTGCCGATCCAGCTTCGTGTCCTGGGACATTGGCGCTCCGATGCATTCGGTGGTGAAGTCATGGCCCCGTCGCTGATCGCGGCCGCACAGCCGACGTCGTCGGTGTCGGTGGCGGCCCTCCGTGATCTGGGCTGGACCGTGGAGACGGAGGCGTACGACGACTACGAGCTGCCGGACGCGGTGCTCTCGCCAGGCGTCTCGCCGCGCGTACAGTCCGCACAGCCGCTGGCGGATCAGTCGCTGAGTGGCGACGTGCTCCTGCCGCAGCTCATGATCCGTGCGGATGGGCGAAAGGTGCGCCTGAATACGCTGGGCCGACCAGTCGCTCGATAGCGTTGCCGAAGATGTCTGGTGTCGGGTACACGCGTGTCGTGTCACCGCGGTCTCGTGGCAGTCGGGCGCGTCTTGTGACGCGAGCCGGCGTTGTAACGCCTCGCGATACGTGCCGGCTTCCTCGAGCACAGAAGGATCGAACAGAGAGCAAACGAAGAGCAAACGAAGAGCAAACGAAGAGCAAACTGCCTGACGCAAAGGCGCAAGGGCCATCTGCAGGATCCGGACACCTCGGCGCGATGTGATGGTCAGCCGCGACTTGAGCACGGATGTTTTGTCACAGCAACGGCCGCAGCGCGGTGTTGCTGCTGTTCCCATGCATCTGCGGTCCTTTGCGCCTTTGCGCCTTTGCGTCAAGCCGTTGCCGTGTCGCCGTTGCCCTGTCGTCGGAGTCTGGTGGCAGTCGGGCGCGCGTTGTGACGCGAGTCGGCGTCGCCATGCCTCGTGATACCGCTGGTCTCGCTCCGGGTGGCGGCTTGGCTCGCGCCACAATCCATCACCCGCCGTTCGCCACGGCACTGCGGCGACACCACGCTAGTTTCCCCGTGTCACCGCACCTACCTCGGTCATTCTCGCCTCCAGATCCATGCCTGACGTCCGCCATCAATCGTGGGACGACGTTCGTCTCGAGGAACTGTCACCCCTGATCAGTCGTCGCCTCATCACGTCGGAGACGACGATGATGGCGCACGTGATCCTGAAGAAAGGTGCCGTCGTGCCGGCGCACGATCACATCAACGAGCAGTTCACGTATGTGCTTTCGGGTGTGCTGCGCTTCTGGATTGGTGCACACGCCGACGCGCCGGGTGACACCTTCATCGACGTGAAGGAGGGGGACGTGCTGGTGATTCCGAGCCTGGTGAGGCACCGCGCCGAGGCGCTCGAAGACACCCTCGACATGGATGTGTTCAATCCGCCGCGGCAGGACTGGCTGGATGGCAGCGACGCCTACCTGCGCAGCGGGGCGCGCTGATCATGGATTTCGGAATCCGCGGGAAAGTGGCGCTCGTCTGCGGCGCGAGCAAAGGCATTGCGCATGCGACCGCCGAGGCGCTGGCTGATGAAGGGTGCTCGCTGGCGATCTGCTCGCGGGATGCCGAGTCGATCGGCGCTGCCGCGGTGAGACTGAAAACGCGCGGTGTACCGGTGCTCGCGATGGTCGCGGATCTGTCGACCGCCGAGGGCATCGAAACGGTCGTGCGCGAGACGCATTCCGAGTATGGGCAGGTCGACATCCTGATTGCCAACACCGGAGGGCCGGCCACTGGTCCGGCCATGGACCACGACTGGGCGACCTGGACGAAGGCGAGCGAGCTCCTGCTCCGGAGCGTGGTGGAGCTGACGCGTGCGTTCGTTCCCGGCATGCGCGATCGGAAGTGGGGGCGCGTCATCAGCATCACGTCGAAGGCGGTGAAGGAACCGGTGCCGTCGCTGGTGTTGAGCAACAGTCTGCGTGCGGCAGTGACCGGGTACCTCCGCACCCTGGCCAACGAAGTCGGCGTCGATGGCGTGACGGTGAACACCGTGTTGCCGGGATTCACCGCAACTCAGCGGCTCGAGATGCTGGCCGACGCGGCCACCACGCGCACCGGTGTCACGCGCGACGAGGTGTACGCTGGCTGGATTTCGCAGACACCGATGGGCCGACTGGGCCGTCCCGAAGAGCTGGCCGCGATGATCGCATTTCTGGCGTCCGACCGGGCAGGATTCATCACCGGGCAGGCGATCCTGGTGGATGGTGGCAAGGTGAACACGCTGTTGTAGTCCGTTTCTTCACGCTCTCACTACACGACACACGACATGAGTCAGATTGCAGCCACCGAGTGGATCTGGCGCGACGGGGAGTTCATTCCCTGGGCCGACGCGCAGGTGCATGTGCTCAGCCACTCGATGCAGTTCGGGTCCTCGGCATTCGAGGGCATTCGCTGCTATCACACGCCGCAGGGTCCGGCGATTTTCCGGCTCCGCGAGCACCTGACGCGACTGCTGAACTCCGTGAAGATCTACCGGATGGAGCTCACCTACTCCATCGACGAGCTGGCGGCGGCGTGCTGTGCGCTGGTCCTCCGCAACAAGCTCGATGCCTGTTACCTGCGGCCGATGGTGGTGCGCGGATACGGTGCCGCCGGCATGGTGCCGTACGCGAGTCCGATTGAAGTCTATCTCCCCTGCTGGCCGTGGGGCGCATACCTCGGCGCCGACGCACTCGAAGCTGGTGTCGATGCCTGTGTCTCGAGCTGGCATCGCTTTGCTCCGAACACGATCCCGTCACTGGCGAAGGTTGCCGGCAACTATCTCGGCGGGCAGCTGATCAAGATGGAAGCGCTGGCGAATGGATTCGCGGAAGCGATTGCCCTGAGCCCGGGCGGGACCGTCAGTGAAGGGTCCGGCCAGAATGTGTTTCTGGTGATGGATGGCGCGCTGATCACGACGCCGCTCGACGGGTCGCTGCTGGGTGGCATCACCCGCGACAGCATCATCCGGCTGGCGCATCGCGATGGTCTGACCGTTCGGGAGCAGATCATTCCGCGTGAGATGCTCTACATCGCGGATGAAGTCTTCTTCACGGGCACGGCGGCGGAACTGACGCCGGTTCGTAGCGTGGATCGCATCAAGGTGGGCGCTGGTACGGTCGGGCCTGTCACGAAACAGATGCAGACGGCGTTTCTCGACATTGCGCATGGCCGGGCGCCGGACACGTTTGGCTGGTTGACGCCAGTGCGGTGATGACGGTGATGACGGTGATGACGGTGATGACGGTGATGACTGCTCGGTAGCGTTTGCGTGCCGAGCAGACACGGCAATTCAGCTGAGAGCGGAGTCGCTCGTGTGGCGTTTTTCATGCAGTACGATCTGACACATTGCGCTCGACACGCTACCGCAACTGGGTCACTCCGATGCCAAACGTCCCGTCCGAACGACCGCGCCTCAGTTCGACTGAACTTCGCCAACGCCTGACGACGTTTGCCATCGACCGATCGAAATACCCGCTGGTTGTGGTCGGCGTCAGAGGCTATTACCGGGATTCAATGGGTGCGCCCTCGGTCAATGATCGCGGCATGTACGACGACGCGATTTTTGTGGAGAGCGATCAGGCGATGGTCGCATTCAATGGCAACACCGATCCGTCCAAGATGCGGGTCGGCAAGGGTATCGGCGCGGGAAAGGGGATGGCCTCGCTCGATTCCGGTGCATGGTTCGTCCACCGGTTCGACTTGCACAAGGGGCAATACCTCGCGCTCTGCCAGCGGAGTGGCGCGGTCACGGTCACGCGCGATGGCAAGCCGCCCTACAAGGACACGGGAATGTTCGGCATCAACATTCATCGTGGCGGCCTCAATGGCACTTCCAGCGAAGGGTGCCAGACGATTCATCCGTCGCAGTGGGAGAGCTTCATCGGGCTGATGACGGATCAGGCAAGGCGGTACTCGGGCGGACAATGGAAGAGCAAGGTGATTCCGTACATCCTGCTCGAGGTCTGATGACGGCACCGCTTTACCAAGTGGCCTGGCGGCTGAGGATATGGCTCTCCAGCGTATCGAGCACGTCGGCCAGCCAGATGAACGCGCCACGATCGATACCCCTGGCCAGCATTGGTTGTGTCGTGGGCAGCAATGCCGCGGATTCCGCGTCGAGCAACTCGGCCGTCAGCCGTGTACACAATTTGTAACGAACGATGCCCCCGCGGTGCAACCGCGGGGGCATCGAAGACCGGCGATCCCGGTGAGCTACTGCACCACTCTCGGCGTGCTCGGTGTGATGACGTGCTGGGTGCCCTTCAACAGATCGTTGATCTTCCCGATCCGATCGTGAATGATCGTATCGAGTCTGCGCTGCGCGTCGTCCGTCTCGACGGTCAGCTCACCGGATCGCAACGCTTCACCCGCAGTGATCGGCCACTGCGGCCGCGCAATCATTCCGCTGATGGTCTGCACTTCCTCACGCAGGCGCGGATACTGGCGGTAGCCGAGGCCAGCCAGCGGGCGCGCCAGCACCGAATCGCGGAAGTTGCGCAGATCCTTCATCGTGCCATCCACTTCGGTCAGTGCCGGAGCCAATGCATCGGCGCGCGCACCGCGCAGCGTGGTCTGCATCGCGGTCAGCTGCCGCATCAGATCATCGATGCTGGAGATCACCCGTGTCACGCGTCCCTGCGTGGCCTCGATCGCCTTGGCGGCATCGTGCTGTGCGACCACCTGCGTCGCCGTCATCTCGATCCGTGGATCATTGCGGACCGAGACTGGCTTCGTATATCGCTTGTCACCGACGATGAGCGTGACCTGATACGTTCCCGGCAGCACTGCGGCCGATGCCGGACCGAAGAAGTTCTCCTCTTCGCCTGCCGCGCCAGCGCCGCGATCAGAGGCGGCACGCCGACGTTCGCGCAGCGCCTTCAGCGAGGTGTCGGTTGGCGCAGCCGTGGGTGCACTACCACGCGCGCCACGGCCTCCAGCGGCCGCACCAGCCGGTGCGTCATAGCGCAGATCCCACGTGATGCGACTCACTCCCGCTTCGTCCGACACGCGGCGGAAGCGGCGAACCAGCTTGCCGCTGGCGTCAGCCACTTCGATGTTCACCTCGCCAGCGGGTTGTGCCTTCAGATAGTACGAGATCATCGCGCCAGCGGCCGGATTTTCACCAGCATACCGACGCTGTCCGAGATTGCCATCGCGATTCCAGATGTTCCAGCGGATCGCCGGACGCGGATCGAACAGTTCAGCGTCGTTCGCCTGCGCCTCGGCCAGCTTCTGCAGTGGCGTCAGGTCGTCGAGGATGTAGAGCCCACGACCGTGGGTGGCCAGCAGCAGATCGTTGTCGCGCGGATGAATCTGCATGTCGCGGACTGGCGTGATCGGCAGATCACCGCGCAGGGACACCCAGTTCACGCCACGATTCCATGATGCCCAGACACCGGCCTCAGTGCCGACGTAGAGCAGGTTCCGGTTGCGCGGATCTTCGCGGATGACATGCGTCCACCAGGCGCGATCCGGCAGATCACCGCGGATGCTCTTCCAGGTCTTGCCGAAGTCGGTCGTCATGTAGACGAACGGTGAATAGTCGTCGTCCTGATGGTGATCGGCGGTGACGTAGGCGGTACCCACCTCGAAGTGTGACGCCTCGATCGTCGCCAGCCAGGCATTCGGCTTGAGGCCGGCGATGTTGTTGAACACGTTGCTCCACGTCTTGCCGCCGTCGCGCGTCACCTGCACCAGCCCGTCATCCGATGCGGTCCAGATGACATTCGAATCCAGCGGCGAGGGGGCAATGCTCAGCAGCGACGAATGAAACTCGGCGGCCGTGTTGTCGACCACGATTTCGCCACCCGAGGAGACCTGCTTCTTCGGGTCATTGGTGGTGAGATCGGGACTGATCACATCCCAGCTCAAGCCGTAGTCCTTCGACTTGAAGAGCACGTTGCCACCCCAGTACACGATGCCGGGGTTCTGCGGCGAGAGTGCAATCGGGGCGTTCCAGTTGAAGCGGTACTTGTGGCCGAGCATCGCATCACCGACCGAGCCGACGCGGTTCGGGTACGGATAGATCGTCTTCTGTACGCCGCTCCGCATATCCGTGATGTTCAGCATGCCGCCCTGCGAGTTGCTGTACACCAGCCACGGCTTGTCGAGGACCGGGACGGTGAAGAACCCATCGCCGCCCGAGACGTTGCGCCAGTCGGCCTGGCGGATGCCCTGCCCGCTCAAGGAATTGCTCGCCCCACACCAGTTGCCGTTGTCCTGCAACCCGCCGCAGACCTGATACGGGGTCTGCATGTCGTAGTTGATGTGATAGAACTGGGTGAAGGCGAAGGTGTTGACGACATCCCAGTTCTTCCCGCCATCCCGACTCACCTGCCAGCCGCCGTCACTGCCGCTCAGGATGTAGCGCGGATCGACCGGGTCGATCCACATGGCCTGGTGATCGCCATGCACATCACGGGCGATGGTGCGGAAGTTCTGCCCGCCATCTTCCGAGAAGTACAGGCCACCAGAGAGCGTGAAGACCCGATTCGGATTCTTCGGATCGACGCGCAGGTCGGCATAGTAGAACGGCCGGAAGTTGATGTTCGGATCGCGGTTGACCGTTCGCCACGACTTGCCGGCATCATCGCTGCGCCAGAGTTCACCTTCATCCTTCGTTTCGCTCAGCACATAGACGATGTTCGGCTCGCTTGGTGCCACGGCGACGCCGATGCGATCCATGGGCGTACGCGGCAGGCCGAGCATGCGATCCGGGCCCGAGAGCCGCTCCCAGGAATTGCCACCATTGACCGACTTCCAGACCGCCGTGTTGCCGGAACCCGACTCGAGGTGCCAGGCCCAGCGCCGGTAGGTGTACATGCCGGCGTAGAGGATGTTGCTGTTGGTCGGGTCAGCGGTGATGTCGGAGCAGGCGGTCTGCGGATCGACGTAGAGCACCTTCTTCCAGGTGGCGCCGCCGTCGGTGGTCCGGAAGACCCCGCGTTCCTCGCTCGGTCCCCACTCGCGGCCCAGCACACAGGCGAAGACGATGTCGGGATTCCGGGAGTCGATCACCAGACGCGCGATCTTGTCCGACTTGGGCAAGCCGATCTGCATCCAGTTGGCACCGCCATCGACCGACTTGTACATGCCATCGCCGACCGACGCGTTGTTGCGTGGATTGCCCTCGCCGGTGCCGACGTAGACGATGTTCGGATCACTCGGCGCAACCGCGATGGCGCCGATCGATCCGGAGCTCTGCGCGTCGAAGATGGGGGTGAAGGTGGTGCCGCCGTTGGTGGTCTTGATGATCGCGCCGTTCGCACCAGCCACATAGTAGGTGAGCGGGTCACCCGGTACGCCGGTGACGACGGAGATACGGCCGGCGTTGTTGGCGGGGCCGACGGATCGCCATTCGATTCGCTTGAGCAACTCCGCAGGACCTGCAGCCGCTGCTGCGATGCCGGGTCGAGCGGTGGGTTGCTGGGCGGTCAGGGTGCTGAGGCCGAGCGCGGCGAGCACGAGCTGACGGGCCAGGGTACGCG
>Ga0163155_10002987_pt1 | contig 18503 bp, 21 predicted proteins | sample OliLakLV19SP4G1_FD_148611 | JGI IMG/M metagenome (GOLD analysis project Ga0163155, IMG submission 148611) | Freshwater microbial mat bacterial communities from Lake Vanda, McMurdo Dry Valleys, Antarctica - Oligotrophic Lake LV.19.SP4.G1 | ecosystem: Environmental > Aquatic > Freshwater > Lake >... | reverse complement strand
GCGCAGAACGAATGGAAGCGCGCGATCAAGCGCTGCGAGCCCACGTTCAGATTGAGCTGGGCGAAGCCCAGCGGCCCGAACACCGGCGTGTGGCCGGGCGACGACGCGTGGACGTCGAGCCCGTGCGTCGAGTAGCGGACCGAGCGCACGCCTGCGGCGCTGCCGCTCGGGTCGCGGTAGAGGTACCCACCCGGCACCTTGCGCCACAGCGCGCACGACAGCTCGACCGGCGCGTCGCCCTGCATCCGGTTGGCGCGATACGCGCTGATGCGGATCGTCGTGACGGCCGGGCAGCGCGGGTCTGCGAGCTCCTGCAGGGCCCGGTCGGCGCCGACGCGGATGCGCGCCCAGCCTTCACCGGTGCGGACGTCGTGCGCGAAGCGGGCTTCCTTGTCGCGCGTCAGGATCTCGAACGCCGACGCCGTCGCCGGGAAGGTCGCGACGACGACCGCCAGGGCGAGCAAGGCCAGGGCTCCGGCGCGGCAATGTTGCTGCATGCTCATGTGCTGCGTCACGCTGCTCATCAGACGCGCTCGACGATCGTCGTGATGCCCATGCCGCCGCCGATGCAGAGCGTGATCACGCCGGTCGTCTTGTCCTGCCGCTCGAGCTCGTCGAGGAGGGTGCCGATCAGCATGCCGCCGGTCGCGCCGAGCGGATGGCCGAGCGCGATCGCGCCGCCGTTCACGTTGACCTTGTCGCGCGGGATGCCGAGGTCGCGCATGGTCTTCAGCGGCACGACGGCGAACGCCTCGTTGATCTCGAACAGGTCGATGTCGCCGACCGCCATGCCGGCCTTCTTGAGCGCGCGCTGGGTCGCGGGGCCAGGGGCGGTGAGCATGATGACCGGCTCCGCGCCGCAGGTCGCGCTGGTGACGATCCTGGCGCGCGGCTCGAGCCCGTGCGCTTTCACGTAGCGCTCGGAGGCGAGCAGCACCGCGGAGGCACCGTCGACGATGCCGGACGAGTTGCCGCCGGTGTGCACGTGGTTCAAGGGCTTGGCGTCCGGGTAGCGCTTGTAGGCGCGCTCGCCGAGCGTCAAGCCGTCACCGACCTCGGGACGGAAGTCCATTGCCGCGGCGAATGACGTCTTGAGCTGGCCGAGGCCTTCCATCGTCGACTCGGGGCGGGGGAACTCGTCGCGCTCGAGCAGCACGTTGCCCTCGAGGTCCTTGACCGGAACGAGGCTCTTCTTGAAGCGTCCTTCGGCGACCGCACGCTGGCAGTTCTGCTGGCTCTCCCAGGCGAAGCGGTCGACGTCCTCGCGCGAGAAGCCCTCGACGGTCGCGATCAGATCGGCGGAGATGCCCTGCGGGACGATCGGGTGCAGCTCGATCAGGTGCGGGTTCAGACCGTCGATGCCGCCGCGGTCGGAGCCCATCGGTATGCGCGACATCGACTCGACGCCGCCGCCGACCACCAGGTCCTGCATGCCGCTCGCGACGCCCATGGCGGCGAAGTTCACCGCCTGCAGACCCGAGCCACAGAAGCGGTTGAGCGAAACCCCGGTGACCTCGTTCGGCCAGCCCGCCGCGAGCGTCGCCATGCGGCCGATGCAGGCGCCCTGCTCGCCGGTCTGCTGCACGCAGCCAGCGACGACGTCCTCGACGTCGCGCAGATCGACGCCGGTGCGCTTCAGGCCGTTCAGTGCCTGCGCGAGGAGCTCCTGCGGGTGGACGCTCGCGACCGCGCCGTCCTTCTTGCCCTTGCCGCGCGGCGTGCGCACGGCGTCGATGATGTAGGCGACTCCCATCTTGATCTCCTCGCTCTGCGGACGATTCGCGGCACGTTAGCGGCGCCCCCCGGACTCGGCAAGCCAGATACGGCGCGCCCGGCGCGCTGCCTGCGCGCTGCCCGCGGGGTTGACGGGCGGGTGAGCGGCGGTACATGTGCAGCGGAGGAAACCAGCCTTGCACGCCACCATCCCGAAGATCCTGTTCGCCGCGAGCGGCGTTCTCTGCATGGCGCTCGCCGTGGCGTCGTGCGGTGGCGGCGGTTCATCGAGCGCGCCGCCGCCGGCCGATTTCGTCGCCCAGGCGAGCGACTTCGAGTGCCTGCAGAACTGGCCGCGGGTGCGCAACATCCGCCTGACCAACAAGCGCGGCCTGCTCGACGACGCGCTCGCTCTCGCCTCGCGGCCCGAGGCCGGCGTGCAGTATCCCGTGGGCACGATCATCCAGCTCTTCCCGGGTGAGGCGATGGTGAAACGCGCGCCGGGCTACGACCCGTCCAACAACGACTGGGAATACTTCGAGCTGACCGTCAGCGCGGCCGGAACGGAGATCCGCAAGCGCGGCCGCGACGACGTGATCAACATGTTCGGCGGGCAGTGCTTCGGCTGTCACGAGGCCGCGCGCGACTTCGACTTCATCTGCGAGCAGGATCACGGCTGCGTCGAGCTGCCGGTGACGGGGGCGCAGATCGCCGTCTTGCAGGACAGCGATCCGCGCTGCGGCGGCTGAGGAGATTGCGTGGACAGGGCGTTCTGGAAGCACTGCAGCACCTGCAAGAAGGAGATCCCCTTTCGCGGTGGCTATCACGCGTGCAACGTCTCGACCTGCAACCGCGGCCACACGGCGCTCGCGTTCTGCTCGGTCGAGTGCTGGGACTCGCACGTCCCGTTGCTGCGCCACCGCGATGCGTGGTCGCTCGAGAAGACCGCGCCGACGCGCGACGAGTGGCAGCGCGAGCAGAGCGAAGAGGTGCTCGCCCAGGAGCGGCGCGACACGCGTGCTGCGGCCCCGACCCAGTCCGCACCGGCCCCGCTTGCGCCGCGTGGCGCGGTCGACGTTCCCCATGACGTGCTCGTGGTCGCGTCGAAGCTCAAGGCCTACGTGCGCGCGCGCTCCGGCATGAACACCTCCGAAGGCGTCATCGACCTGCTCTCGGACAAGCTGCGCGAGCTCTGCGACCGGGCGCTCGAGAAGGCCGCCCAGGCCGGTCGCAAGACCCTGCTCGACCGCGACTTCTGAACATCTGCTTCGCGTCTCCCGCGCCGACCTGATAGATCCCGCTGCGTCTAGGAGGCACCATGCTCAGGATCCACTGCCACCCGTTCTCGACCTTCTCGCGCCGCGTACGCATCGCCCTCCTCGAGAAGAAGATTCCGCACGAGCTCGTCGAGATCGACATGGTGGCGCGCCAGCACCGCTCGCCCGAGTACCTCGCGCTCAACCCCTACGGCCGCGTGCCGACGCTCGAGGAGGACGGCTTCGTGCTCTACGAGTCGACGGCGATCCTCGAGTACCTCGAGCTCACGCGCCCCGACCCGCCGCTGGTACCGTCCGATCCGCGCGGCCGCGCGCTGGTCGCGATGCACGTCAAGCTGTGCGACATCCAGCTCGCGCGCCAGACCGGCACGATCATCTTCCCGAAGCGCTTCCTGCCCAAGGAGCGCTGGGACGAGAAGGCGATGGCGCAGGCGAAGTCCGAGATCGAGAAGCACCTCGAGATCGTCGCCGGCCAGCTCGGCGCGAAGCAGTACCTGGTGGGTGACCGCTACGGCCTGGTCGAGGTCTGCTACACGCCGCTGTTACAATTTTTGGACTTGATGGAGATCGCGCCGCCCGCGCCGGTCGCCTCCTGGGTCGAGCGCATGCTCGCGCGCGACAGCGCCGTGCAGACCAAGCCGGCGGCCTGAGCCCGTGCGCGGACTGGCTCGGCTCGCGGTCGTCCTCGCGCTCGCCTGCGCCGCGTGTGGCGGTGGCGGTGGTGACGGCGGCGCAGGGTCGACCGACGGCGCGAATCTCGACGGCTTCGCAACCACCCGGCTCAGCGTCGGCGACGCCGCTTTCGAGACCTGGCTCGCGGACAGCGATGCGCAGCAGCGCCAGGGCTTCATGTTCGCGACCGAGGAGCAGCTCGCGCCGCTCGCCGACGGCACGCCGCGCGGCATGCTGTTCTCGTTCGCCAGCGACCGGCGGCTGAGCTTCTTCATGCGCGACACCGCAGTCCCGCTCGACCTGGCCTACGCGACCTCGGAGGGCCGGATCGTCGAGGTGCACGCGCTGGTTCCGTTCGACCAGACCAGCGTCGTCGCGCAACAGCCGGTGCGCTACGCCTTCGAGGCCCGCGCAGGCACGTTCGCTCGCTACGGCATCGGCGTCGGCGACCGCATCACGCTGCCGGCGCGCTGAGTCGCTGCGTCGCCGGCGGCGCGCGAAGCGGTCACGCGCCGGGCGGAAGCGCGCCGCGCATCAGGCGGAGGAGGTCTGCGACCTCTTGATCGGCGTCCGGTTGAGCGACGATCAGGCGGCCGAGCTCGATGCCGAGGCCGAGCCCGACCAGCGCGTGCGCGTGGGCGAGACGCTCGACGGCCTTGGTCGCGCGCTGCGGACCCGCCTGTGCGGCGAGCACGGCCGCGATCTCGTGCACCAGCCGCAGATGCCCTTCGCTGCCGAGCGACGGACCGCCTTCGAGCAGCAGCTTCGCCCGCCCCGGATCGGCCCGCCAGTAGTCGGCCGCGAGGCGCAGCGCCACCACGACGCTCTCACCCATCGGCCGGCCGGGCTTGAGGGCGCCGCGCCACGCGGTGAGCAGGTCGTGCGCCGCGCGGCGCGCGAGCTGGTCGTAGACCGCGCGCTTGTCGCGGAAGTGCAGATAGAACGTGCCGGCCGCGACGTCGGCGGCACGAGCGATCTCGCCCGTGGTCGTGCCGTCGTAGCCGCGGGCCAGGAAGACCCCGAGGGCGGCGTCGAGCAGCCGCTCCTCGGTCTCGCGCTTGCGCCGTGCTTGACGCCCTTCGACGGCGACCGGCGCCGGCCGCGTTGCCGTGTCGAACTTGGCCTTCGCGGTTCCCATTGGTTCGTGCGCTCAGACGGAGATGCGGCGCACGATCTTGCGCTTGGTGGCGTTGATCGCCTTCAGGCTCTCGATGCCCTCCTCGGCGAGATCGTCGCCGACCATGCGGTCGCCCTCGGCGGCGAGCTCGTCCATGTCGACCCACAGCGCGTAGCTCGCGCGCGTGCGCTCGGTGATGATGCCGGCCTTGAGCAGGGTCTTCACCAGGGTGCGGAAGACGTTGGTCGAGTCGCGCATCATCTCGCGGCGCTGCGCGTCGCCGAAGGCCTCCATGATCGCGCTGCGCACCCACTGCCAGTCGAGGCCGAACTGCGGGTAGATGAGGCGCTTCTGCTCGGCGTTGACCAGGTTGAAGAGCAGCAGGTTGAAGCACTCGAGCGCCCAGTCCTCGACCGCGTCGTGCTCCTCCTGGGGCAGGTCCGGCATGGTGGTATTCGCCCAGATCTTGCCGAACTTGTGGTGGAACGCCTCGTCGGTCATCACCAGCTGGCAGAGGCGGCGCAGGGTCGGGTCGAGCGCCTTGGCGTGCAGCGTGGTGAACGCACCCATCGCGACGCCCTCGACGAGCATCTGCATGCCGACGATCTTGCGGTACACGGTGCGCGTCGAGACCAGCTCGCGCAGCAGGTTGCCGATCGTGTCGCCGACCGGGAAGACCTCGCCGCCGAAGCGCGATTGCGCGTACATCGTGAAGGCGTGCACGTGGCGTGCTTCCTCGCGTACCTGGTTCGCGGCGTACTCCTGCGCGCCCGGATCGAGGAAAATGTCGCACAGGCTCGCCGACAGGCTGAGCGCGCCCTGCTCGCCGTGCAGCAGGTTCGAGATCGTCCAGCGCGCCGACTCGTTGGTCAGGTCGACCCTCTGCTTGTCGTCGAGCTTGTCCCACACCGCGGTGTACGACTCGACGATGAAGCTGAACGGCAGCAGCGGCTCGCCCGCCGGCGGCGGCGTCGCGAGGTCGATGTAGTCGCGATCCTCCGGATTCCAGAAATGCTCTTCGGTGCGGGCGATGATCTCTTCGAAGTGCGGCGAGCGCTGCGCGTAGCGCCCGACCTCGAGCATGGCGGGGAAGTCGTCCGGGGAAACCGTCCGGTAGGCGGGATCGATCGGCATGGTGCTGCTCCTTGCTCGTGACTGCGCTGCGCTTCGTTCGTGACCGAGACTTCGTCATTACTGAGGATGCCTCAGTAAAGCAAGCAGGCCCGCGCGCGATGCCCGATCAGTGCAACGTCCGATCGACCCGATCGAGGCGTGCGAGCTGCACGTCGCGCAGGTTCACGAGCTGCCCCGTCTCGTCCAGGAGGAAGTACTCGTACGCGTGCTCGCCCACCGTGCAGCGCTGCATCCTCGCCCACGGCTCCGCCCAGCCCGGCGCGCTTCCCGCGACGACCTCGAGCGCCACACCGAGTTGCATCGCGAGCTTGCAGAGCGCGTACAGGTTGGTCTCGTCGCGGTGTGCCCAGGGGGCGCCGAAGCGCTCGTCGAGAAAGCCCCAGCGGAGCCGCACGGCCCCGTGCAGGCTCCCGTACTCGTAGAGCCAGAAGAGCGACTTTGCGTCGGCCTGCAGCCGCCGCGCGAGCCGCGTGTGGTCGGCCGCGCGCACGTAACCGTGCAGCATGGCGGGGTCACCGAGCGGCCTGGAGATGCCGCACGATCCCGCGATGAGCATCGCCGTCGTGATCTTGAGGGTCCGGCCGCGCCGGTTCAGCTGCAGCGACTTCTGCGGCGGCCCCAGGTCCACGAGCCGGCGCTCGCCCGGCGTGAAGCCGATCCCGCGCACGATCTCGCGCACGCCGAGGCCGGCGATGACGTCGTAGAGCGCGAGCCGGGCGCGAACCGCGTCGAGCCACTCCGTGCCCGCCTGGATCGTGAACTCCTCGATGCGACGCTCGGCCACGTCCACGAGCACGACGGCGACGGGCGCCTCCGGCGGAAACGCGTGCAGGATCGCGCGCCGCAGGAGTGCGAGCTCCGCCGCTTGCGCGGCGCTGCGGCGCTCCGACTCGCGGATGCGCGCCGCGATCTCCTCGGAGCTCTGCCGGTAGCGTGCCCACTTGTGCGCCATCGCCACGCGGTCGCGTACCGCCTCGCGCGCCGACGCAACCAGGGGGTGGTGCCGGTCGAGCACCCAGCGGCCGTCGGATGTCGCCTGCACGGGCGCACCGGTCCGCCAGCGCTGCGCGGCCTCCTGCCTGAGCCGGCGTTCTCCGGCGTGTCGGTCCGCGAAGGCGATCGCCTCGTCGGCCGACATCGCGCCACCGTGCGCGTCGAGGATCGCGATCGCGAGGCGCTGCGGCGAGAACGCCGACCACGCCGCGTTGCCGCGCCATCCCTCCGCGAGCTCGTCGGGCGAGAGCGGTTCGTCGGGGCCGGGTCGCGGTGGAGCCTCCGGCCGATCGACCGGAGGCTCGGGCACGGCGTAGCGCGGCCCGCGCAGCCCGAGCCGGAACAGCCACAGGTCGAGCTCGTCGTCGTGCAGGTCGAGCGCATAGTGGTCGCCGTCGCGGTACACCGGCGCTCGCGCCGGCTTGCAGCGCTTGAGCGAGAGCAGCGCGCGCTCGCGCGGTGCGACGCCGGCGGCGGCGAAGCGATCGGCGACCTCGGCGAGCGTCATCGGCACGCCGCGCTCGAGCAGCGCCACGATCAGCAGCGAGTAGGTGTTCGCCTCGCGATGGTCCTTCAATCGCGCGAGGTCGGGAGGCGCGATGCCGAGGGAGCGGCACGTGGGATTGGCGCCCGCAGCGCGTGGATCGTCGAGCGTGTCCATTCAAGAGCTGCCATAGCGAGCGAGCGCCCCGTCACGCCATCCTCTGCGCGGTGCCTCCCGATCATGCCCGACCCGGTCCTGGTGCCGCGCCCCAGCTCACGGAGAGGCCATGCGGTGATCGCGCGACGTCGGCCCTCCCGGAGGGCCTTGGAGCAGAAATGGCCGCGAGTCGGCCGTTTGGCAGCGATTGGTGAGCACGTACGCCGACTGTCCCCTCCTTCTCGCGGATCCGGGCATGGGACGCATTCGCCTCCGCGTGCGTGAGCGTGTATCGGCCTTGCGATGAGCACGGCGGCGGCCCTCGATCTGTCCGCGCACGCGGCGACGGTTCTCCAGGAAAGGGGGATCGAGATGGACTGGGTGCGCCGCGCGATCGCCGAGCCGGATCAGACCGAATCGCGCGACGACGGCTCCGAGCACTTCCTGAAGGCGATTCCCGAGAGAGGCGGCCGCGTGCTACGAGTCGTGGCAAACCAGGTGACGAGACGGATTGTCACCGTGTTCTTCGACAGGCGCATGAAGGGTAGCGAATGAAACTGAAGGTGGACCCGGGCAGCGACGCCCTCTACTTTCGGCTCGATGAATCACCGATCGTCGAGTCAGAGGAGGTGCAGCCGGGGATCGTGCTGGACTTCAACGCCGAGGGCCAGGTCGTCGGGGTCGAGATCCTCCACCTGAGCTCCCGGGTCGCACCGGAGCAACTGCGCACGCTGCAATTCGAAACAGCCTGAACCCGCGCGGTCCATTGCGTCCGCCTTGAAACGGCCCCACGGGCCACGGCCAGATGCGGGCTGCCGTCGCCCGGACCGCCTGGCCGGGCCCCGACGCCGCGTCCGCGTCAAGCGCCGGCGCAGCGCCGCCTCGAGGAGAGCGGCGCGCAACGGCAGCGGCCAGTCGGTGAACGCCGCAGAACGACCGCAGCCAGGTGTGGCGGTCCGAGAGTCCCCACGTCGTCGCGCCGCTGCACGACGGTAGCGCGGCGCACGCGCCGACCGCGGCGCGGTACGCATCGCCCTGGAACGCGAGCCGGCTCGGCAGGTCGCCGGCGCGGAACACGAGCGTGACGTCGAGCTAGGTCAGCTCGACGGTCAGGCCGAGGTCGGCGAAGTGCGGCAGCGACGCAGCGATGGTCGGCCCGTCCTCGTACTGTCCGATCGGGGCGAGCCCCAGGTGCGCCTGGAAGCCGACGCCGTCGAGCGGCGCCCAGCCGGCGAGCAGCTCCTGTACCGGCGCGTAGCTCCGGTCATGCGGCCCTTTCATTGTCACGAATGAGCCGAGCACGTAGGCGACCTGGGACGCGGTGACGATGTGCCCCAAGGCGCAGCTCGGCTGAGCTGAGCCGGACGACGAGGCGAGCGCGCGCGGCCGTGGTCGCGCGCTTGCCGGCGTGCCGGGGGGCCGTCGCATCGCCACGACTCCCGGCGCGGCTCGGTGCCTTGCCGTGCGAAGCGCGGCGTTTCGGGAGGTGTGACAGGAGGTTGCACCTCGCTCGCTCCGCCCCGCCGCTGAGCGCGGAATCTCCTGCAGCAGCGACATCGCGACGCCCGGCACGGTGCGCGCAAGCGATGCGGCCGTGGATCCGGGCTGCTCACTGCCGGTTGTCCGCAGGGCCGCGGACCATGCCGGGCCGAACGCGCCCGGCTACCGCCCGCGCCTGCCCGAGCATGGCATGGCGCGCTGCGCCGCATCGTGCACGAGCACCTCGAGACGTTTCTCGCAGAAGCTCGCGCGCGCAGCGACGGCGACGGTGTGCCGCGCTTCGTCGAGCGCGAGCTGCGGGAGTTCGTCAACTGCGGTCAGCTCGCGCGCGGCTTCGCCCGCTTCCGCTGCGACGAGTGTCGGACCGACCTGCTGGTCGCGTTCTCGCAAGGGACGCGGCTTCTGCCCGTCGTGCACGGGACGCCGCATGGCGAGCCTCGCCGCGCACCTGGTGGACGACGTCCTCGGCGGCCTGCCCGTCCGGCAGTGGGTGCTCACCACGCCGCACCGGCTTCGCTACGCGCTCGCCTACGACCAGCGGCTTTGCCGGCGCGTGCTTGCGGTGTTCATCCGTGCGGTGCTGTCCTTCGAGCGACGTCGCGCGCGCCGGCGGGGTGTCGCCGACGGCCGTGGCGGGGCCGTCACCGCGATCCAGCGCTTCGGCTCGGCCGCGAACCTGCTCAACGTCCACTTCCACTCGCTCGTCGTTCAGGGCGTGTTCGCCGGCGCCGGCGCGCGCTTCGTGCCGCTGCCGGCACCGTCGGATCAGGATGTCTGGCGCGTGCTCACGACGGTGCGCCGGCGCATCGTGCGCCTCGCGCGGCGGCACGGCATCGACGTCGAAGGAGACGGAATCGCCGAGGGCGATCGCCGTGACGAGCTCGCGGAGGAGTCGCCGCTGCTCGCAGGACTCGCAGCCGCGTCGGTGGCGGGACGCTCGGCGGCCGGTGCCGATGCCGGGTCGAGAACGGCACGCCTCGATCGCGCCGCGGAGGCCGCGCCGGATGACGGCGCGGGTGCGCCGTGGCACGCGCACATCGCCGGCTTCGACCTGCACGCAGGCGTCGCCGTCCCTGCCGGCGACCGGGCCCGCCTCGAGCACTTGTGCCGATACCTTCTACGGCCGCCGATCGCGCAGGACTCTCTTGCGATCGCCCCGGACGGCCGCGTGCGACTCGAACTCCGGCGGCCATGGCGCGACGGCACGCGCGCCCTGCTGTTCGACCCGGTCGACTTCCTTGGCCGCCTCGCGGCGCTGACGCCGAAGCCGCGCGTCAACCTCCTGCTGTACCACGGCTTATGCTGATCTCCGCATAAGCCATGTAATGCGGAGCGCGCGATTATGCGGAGTCGAGCGTTCCTGGATGGCGTGTGCCTTGTGGGCCGCCCGGAGTGGACTCCGCATAATGAGCGCCGGGGAAGCCGCTGCGCGGAGGTCCGCGGTCGCTGGTGCAGTGGCAATCAAGCACCAGGAGGCGGTGTCCTACCCTGCGTGAGCGATGCGATGAGCCGATCCTGCGGGAGGAACCGCCCGGGGCGGAGCCGAATTGGCACAGCGGACTCGATGGCTTCGATCTTCTCGGTCGGGTCGATCTGCAAGTAAATCTCCGTGGTCGACTGGCTGGCGTGGCCAAGCCAGAGCGAGACTTTACGGATATCGCCCGTGGCCCGGAGCGTATCCAGCGCACAGGTGTGCCGTAGCGTGTGTGGCGAAACGCGTCTGCCTTTGAGCGAGGGGCACGTCATCGCCGCAACACGGACGTGCTTTCGCAACACGTACTCGAAGCCGGATCGCGTCATTGGTTTTCCGATGGCGCTGAGGAACAGCTCGGGACAGGTAGCAGTGCCTCGAATGGCGAGCCACGCGCGAAGGGCGTCGCCAACTTGCTTCCACAGCAGAAGCGCACGTTCCTTGCGACCCTTGCCGAGCACGCGGATCTCGACGTAACGGCCTTCGAAGCGCACGTCGTCAAGGCGGAGACCGACGAGCTCGGAGACACGCAGTCCGCCGGTGAGACCGAGATAGATCATGGCGCGGTCACGAATGCCGAGGCGCGACGCTGGGTCTGGCGCGTCGAGGACGGTGCGTGACTCCGTAATCGACAAGTGCCCGACCAGACGCGTCTCGGTGCGCCGCATCGGTATGGCGAGCACGCGGCGGATCTGGTCGAGCGCTGCCGGGATGCGGTGCTCAACGAAGCGCATGAAGGATCGGATGGCGGCGAGCCGCGTGTTGCGGGTGTGGGCGCCGTTGCCACGCTCGGCCTGGATGTGGTCGAGGAACGCGAGCACTAGCGGCGCGTCGATGTTCTCGACCTGGAGGTCGGAGGGCGCCACGCCCAAGCGCTTGCTCGCAAACGTAAACAGAAGCTGGAATGCGTAGGCGTACGCGGCTCGCGTGTTCTCGCAGGGAAGCCGCTCACGAAGGAATGCGGTGATGTGCGGAGCGATTATGGTCATGGCTGTCCTCCCTCGAAGCGGCGTTGGCACGCATCGGCAACCTGCGACATGAGCGTTGGCGTGGCCTGCAGGTACCAATAAGTGTCAGCAACGCAGCTGTGGCCGAGATACGTTGAAACGGCGAGCATGTGTTGCGCAATTCGGTCGCGCTGATCGGGAGCACTCTCCAGAGCGCGCACGGCGAAGGTGTGGCGGATATCGTGCACGCGCGGCCTGCGGCCTCCCACCCGCGGCGGGGGGTGCATGCCAGCTTGCCTGAGTACCACGAGCCATGCTTTGCGAAAGCCAGCGTAGGAGAGGTGGGTGCTGTCGAGACTCACGAACACGTAGTCATCGCCGCCGACAATTCGTCGGCGGCGGAGTAGGTACTCCTCGAGCCCACTGTGCGCCGAAGGGTGGAGTGGAACGAGACGCGTTTTCCCGAACTTGGTCTTGCGGATGACCAGACCGTCCGGTGTCACGTCGGCCATGCGTAAGGCGAGCGCCTCCGAGATGCGCAGCCCCGTCGCGAAGAGCAACGCAAACAACGCACTCATGGTGTGCGGCCGGATCGATCCTGGTGGCCCAAGGCGCGCTGCAACCGCGAAGAGCCGGCGCGTCTCGTCCGCCGTGTAGATGTACGGCACCGGCCGGTGCCGCTTTCCCGGGAAACGGCCGTCTGGGAGAAGCTCGTGGCGGGGGTCCTCGGCGTGAAGGTAACGGGCGAGTTGAACCAGGCGCTGGAAGTGCCGCTGCCTCTGTCCGGGTGTGGCGGTCCGAGCCGCCCACGCGATGGCGGTCTGAGCGCGAACGTGGTCGTCGCCGCAGTCGGAGGCAAACTCGGCAAATCGGTGCAATTGCCCCTCGTAGTTTGCGAGCGTGAAGCCGTTCGCTCGGCGCGTAGCCAACCAGGTATCGATGAGCGTTTTCAGCATGGCGTGCCTCCGAGCCAGGGCTGCGCCACCGAACGCAGAAGCTCCACATCGACCTTGGCATAGTGGGCGGTGGTCTCGACGGACCGGTGCCGTAGCACGACGCCAATCGCATGGAGTGAGATACCTTCACGCAGCATCGCAGTTGCGGCCGAGTGTCGCAGCAGGTGGGCGCCATGAGTCGGGGCGGACACACCCGCGCGAGCGATGGCGCGCCTGACGATGGCGGAAACGCAAGAACTTGATGCCAACGGCCGCCATGGTGGGCGGGACCGCAGGAAGACCCGATCGCACGCATCGACTGAGGGTCGGCCGTGTAGGTAGGCGAGGATCGCATCGCCGACCTCCTGAGAGAGCGGCAGCAGCACCTCGCGACGCCCCTTTCCCACGACGCGGAGGCGGGCGTCTCCCCAGTGGATGTCGCTCAGACGCATCTCGGCGATGTCGCCGCCCCGCAGCCCGAGCCGGGCGAGAAGCAGCAGGACGGCGCGATCGCGTGCCCTGCACGGCTGATCCGGATCGCACGCGTCGATGATCCGCTGCACGGCCTCGGCGGATATGTATCTCGGCAGCGAAGCAAGACTCCAGCTCGCTACAGGCAGGATGGCCGCATCAAGGCCGGGTCGACACCGCCCCTCCACCGCGAGATAGCGCAGGAATGCACGTGCGACCTTTGCAACGACCCTCGCCATGCTGGTGCCGTGTCTGCCCGTCACCTCGCGCACCGCGATCCGAACCACGCCCGGCTCGTAACGAGTTGGGTCGTCGCCAATGTGCTGGATGAGCGCGATCGCAACGTCCCTGTATTGGCGCAGGGTCGTATCGGCGACGCCGCGCTGTCGTCTCATCCACTCACAAAAGCCGGTCACCAGCTCCGGTGTCACAACGTCCTGCGCAGGTGCCGCGACGACGCCCCTGGCGCGCAGGTACTGCACGAATACCTGTGTCCGTGAATGGGCGACCGCATGGACACCAGCGCGATGTCCGGGGCAGCGACAGCGAGACAGGTGCGCCAGAAACGCGCTTACAACCCCCTCGTCCAACGCTCCGATGCACACGCCCTCAGCGGCGGCCCACAGGCCGAGATGCACGGCGTAGCTGATGCACCACGCGCCAATCTGTCTGCAGTAGCCGATCTCGCGCAGAGCAACGGCGAAGTCGTCCAAATGCGGCCCCACGAGACTCGATCGCGCTCGGGCGAGCCCGTGTGCCGATCGCAGATAGAACTCCAGCATATCGTCCTCCTCGGTGAACGGACCGGGACCATCCCGGCCGCGAGGAGGACATCGCGATTATGCTGAGCTGTCGAGGTGGCGAGGTGCGGCAAACTGCCCGCCAAGGTACAGAAATCGGAGCGCTCCACCCGCAACACTCCGCATAATCGCGCGCTCCGCATTACACGGCTTATGCTGATCTCCGCATAAGCCATGATACAGCAAGAGATTCACCCGCGGCCGGGGCGTCAACGCGGCCAGGCGCGCGAGCAGCGCCAACGGCTCGAAGACGAGTCCACGCGTGCCGTCGCTCCAGGGGCGGCGGATCTTCAGCAGCACGCGGCCATCGGGCATCCGCTCGAGGGCATCCTGGGCAACGGGCGGGCGCAGGACGTAGCGCGCCAGATGCTCGAGCCGGCCGCGATCTCCCGCCGGCACCGCAACGGCGGCGTGCAGGTCGAAGCCGTCGATGTTCGCATGGCAGGGGCCGCGCGAGGTGCTCGGCGCCCGCTCGAAATCGACTCCAAGCCGCTGCGGGCGCGCGCCGGCGTCCGATCCCATGGCGAGCAGCCCGGCCACCGAGGCTCCGGCGAGGCCCGCGAGGGCCGGCGACTCCTCGGCGAGCGCATCGGCACGCTCGACCTCGGCGCCCGTGCCGTCGAGGTCGACGCCGTGGCGCCGGACGAGCCGGATGATCCGGCGCCGAGCCGACGCGAGCAAGCGTTCGACCTCGTGGTCGCTCGGTGCCGGCAAGGGGAGGAAGCGAAGCCCGCCCGACCCGTCGTCGCAGAACACTCCCTGCACGGCGAGACAGTGATAATGAGGATTGACATTCAACGCGGACCCGAACCTCTGAATCGCCGTGACGGCGCCACCGCGACCGTCGCGGATGCCGCGCCGCCGGGCGCGCCGGCGCTCGAAGCCGAGCAGGGCGCGGATGAAGACCGCCAGGACGGCGCGGCAGAGCCGGTGGTCCCAGGCGAGGACGTAGCGCAGGCGGTGCGGCACGGTGAGTACCCACTGGCGGACCGGCAGGCCGCCGAGGACGTCGTCGACCAGATGCGCGGCGAGACTCGCCATGCGGCGACCGCAGCACGACGCGCAGAAGCCTCTCCCTTTGCAGGAAAAGGCGACCAGCAGGTCCTTCTTGCACCCGTCGCAGCGGAAGCGGGCGAAACCGCGGGCGAGCTGGCCGCAGTCGAGGAACTGCCGAAACTCGCGCTCGACGAAGCGCGGCAGGCCCGCACCGTCGCCGCGCGCTCGGGCCTCGGCGAGGAAGGTCTCGAGGTACTCGTGCACGACCCAGTGCAGGACGCCCTGCTCCGGCCGGCGCTGTCGATAGCCGGTGGATCCGGGGGTCGCCGAGGGCGATGCGGGCGCCGCGTCCACACCGGCGCTGCATGCGGGCGGCATGCCGCGCACCGGGCGAGCGCCCGCCATGCGGCACGACGAACGTCAGCGTTACCGCTGCAACCGCGCGTTGCCACAGACAACGAAACGTAAACCCCAGAATCCAAGGGCCTGGCGCCGGCGGTTGCCGTCGCCACGACCATGCCGCCGCGCTCTAGCCAGCCTGGCCTCGAGGGCGGCCGGCAGCAGCTCGTCGTTCGGGTAGACGCGCGACACCAGCCCGGCGCGCTCCGCCTCGACCGCACCGATCTCGCGTCCCGAGAGAATCATCTCGAAGGCGCGCGACGCTCCGATCAAGCGCGGCAGCAGATAGCTGACCCCGACCAGATGGCCCGACGTCGACCGCAACGGACGCGATCCGAAGTCTCGACGGCCTTCCGATCGTGGGCTGGTTTCGATCCATCTCGACCCGTCCGTGCCGGAACGGTTCCGGTTGCTTCATGGCGACGGCCGCCGGCCGGGAATCTTGCTCTGGAGCCGCATGCAGTGATAGCTACTGGATAGCTATGCGACTCGAGGACGATCCCGAGACAGCATTCTGGCTGGATCGTCTCACGGGTGACGCGGAGGATTTCGATTGGGACGAAGGCAATCAGGCCAAGCACGAAAAGCACGGCGTCGCGCCGACCGAGATCGAGGCGATGTTGCGCCATCCGCTGCTCTTCGCTGGCAGAATTGTCGAGCCGTCTCACTCCGAGCTGCGCTGGCTCATGCTGGGTGCCACGGCCGCCGGACGCCATCTCGCGCTGATCTTCACGCGGCGCGGCGAGAAGCTGCGGCCGATCAGCGGCCGTCCCATGCGGCGAAAGTAGCGATCGGTCTATGAAGAAGCCTGCCGCCAAGTCCAAGCTGGCTCCCCGAAGCGCTGAGGATCGACAGGTTGCCGAGTTCCAGCGGCGCGACCTCGGGCGAGACGTCCCGGCCACGGCGCGAGTGCTGCGACGCGCGCGCCCCACGTCGATCGTCCTGGAGCCCGATCTCGTCGACCGGCTGCGAGTTCGCGGATAGGAATTCGAAAAGCCTGATTTCACATAACGCGAGATTATCGGACATCGCGCCTACCGGGCTGGGCCCCGCCCGGCGCCCGCAAAGTACGGCTAGCCGCTGCTCTTGATCATGGATTTCGCCACCGATTCGACCGGCTGGGTGCTGCAGACCCCGGCGTTCTCCGCGCACTATCGGACGATCTCGTTCGACAACCGCGGCGTCGGGCGGAGCGACAAGCCGGCGGGGCCGTACACCATCCACCAGATGGCCGACGACGCGATCGGGCTGCTCGACAGCCTCGGAATTGGGAAGACCCACGTCGTCGGACTCTCGATGGGCGGAATGATCGCGCAGGAGCTCGTCCTGCGGCACCCCGAGCGGGTGGGCAGGCTGGTCCTCGCGGCGACCTATCCCGAGCCCGATGAGGAGATCGAGCGTACCCGCTCGTTCACCCTGGACCAGCTCGGTGGCAGCGTCACGGCGAGCGGCGAGCTGAAGATCGACGTCTCCGCGATCAACCCGCTGGTGCTCTTCCAGCACCTCCTGCCGCTGGTCTTCAGCCAGGAGTTCATCGCGAACGACCTGGCGAAGCTGGTGCAGCTGTTCGCCGGCGGCCTGCAGTACGGCTTCAGCATGGAGGCCATCCTCGCCCAGATGGAGGCGCTGATGAGCCACAAGGCGACCGACCGCCTGCACACGATCGCCGCGCCGACGCTCGTCCTCACCGGCGACGCCGACCGCCTCATCCCGCCGGCGAACTCGGACATCCTCGCGGCGAACATCCCGGGAGCGCGTCTGGTGAAGCTCCCGGGCGGCACGCACGGGTTCAACATCGAGCAGGCGGACGCGTTCAACCGCGCGGTACTCGAGTTCCTCGGCGAGCGCGGCTGACGAGCGCGTACGTCAATCAGCGCATGCGGAGTTCGTAGCGGCGCTTTGGCCTTGACGTTCGATCGAACGCACGGTTAGCCTGCAAGTCCCCATCCTGACGACGCTGCGCGTCGCGCACCACGATCCTGGAGGACCCTATGACCTGCACCTTGCGCTCCCGACCTGCGCGGCACCGCCTGGCGATGTTGCTGTCCCTGTCGGTGGTCCTGCTGCCGAGCGTCGTGTGGCCGACGGTCGCACGCGCCGCCCAGGTGGCACTGGGCAACGACGGCTCCGTCGTGCCGATCCTCCCTTCGGGCCAGTCGCAATCGCCTGCGCACCGTGCGGCGCACGAGGCCGCCAGGCTGCGCGTCGACGAGTACGTCGGCACGCAGAGTCTGCCGCCGGTACGCGAGCTCAGCGCCGAGAGCGTCATCGGGACCGACGATCGCACCCAGGTCACCGACACGGAGCCCTCTCCGAACAGCGCGATCGCGCACCTGATCGTGGAATTTCCGGTGGGCTCCTTCACGTGCACCGGATGGTTCATCGCCGCCGACCGGGTCGCGACCGCCGGGCACTGTATCTACGGATCCGGCAACGGTGGCTTCGCGACCTCGATCATGGTCATCCCGGGTCGTAACGGCGGCACCGCGCCGTTCGGCAGCTTCGCCGCGGCCAATTGGTACGTCCCGCGCAAGTGGAAGCGCACCGAGAACTGGAAGTTCGACTACGGGGTCATCACGCTCGGGTCGAACGTCGGCGAGACCGTCGGCTTCTTCGGCGTCGGCGTCGAGGACGACGCGTTTCTCGACAAGCTCAAGATCAAGGTGCGCGGCTTTCCCGGCGACAAGCCCTTCGGCACGATGTGGACGATGAACGGCAAGATCAAGGAGCTCAGCCCGACGCGCTTCTTCTACCCCATCGACACGGCAGGCGGGGAGAGCGGCTCGCCCGCCTTCGGCAGGAACGGCGCCTGCGATCCGTGCGGCTTCGGAATCCACACCTACGGCGTGGGCGGCACCGTCACGAACAACAGCGCGACGCGCATCACCAGCACGGTCTTCGACTTCCTGTTCCAGGCCGGCACGCCCTGAAGCGCACGTCCGGCCGCTGCCACGGCGGATAGGAATTCGAAAAGCCTGATTTCACATAACGCGAGATTATCGGACATCGCGCCTACCGGGCTGGGCCCCGCCCGGCGCCCGCAAAGTACGCAGCGGACAAAGCACCTGTCAACGTAAATCTGGCCGCGACGTCCCCCCGCGGCCCCTTGGTCACGACCCCAACCGGCCGGGAACCCCCACGACAAGACGGACGACGACCGCCCGACCCTCCCATCGGCAGCCGTCGCGAGAGACCTCCAACACCCGCGTCACGCCCAGTCGAACGACTCCTGCGTGAGCCCGGGCGGTGACCGCGCGGGCAGCGGCGGCGCGGTCGAAGTCGGGAGCCCGAGGTGCCCGAGGATCCGCCGCACCGCCGCACCACCTCCGGGTCGTCGATCGCCGCGATGAAACGCAGCCGGCCACCGCAGCGCGCGCAATGCAGCACGTCGATCTCGAACACGTGCCGCAGCAGGTCGGCCCACCGCACCCAGCCGCT
>Ga0163155_10002986_pt1 | contig 18507 bp, 15 predicted proteins | sample OliLakLV19SP4G1_FD_148611 | JGI IMG/M metagenome (GOLD analysis project Ga0163155, IMG submission 148611) | Freshwater microbial mat bacterial communities from Lake Vanda, McMurdo Dry Valleys, Antarctica - Oligotrophic Lake LV.19.SP4.G1 | ecosystem: Environmental > Aquatic > Freshwater > Lake >... | reverse complement strand
GAACGCTCCATCGTTGGTCTGACCGATCATGATGGCGTCGATGGGCTCCATGCCGGTGCGCGACACTTTGGAGCCACAGCTGTCTTTGTCGTTCGAGCAACCGGCAGGGATGCTGCGGTCGTTGGTTGCTTCGAGCAGCAAATCGATCTCGTCGACCGATTCAGACTGCTGACCCTGAGCTGCCGTGGATCCGAAAATCTCCGGCATGTCCACGACACCGCGGCTGCCCTTGCGGAGAGCTTCGGCGAGCGTGCAGTCTTTCGACCAGGTGGAGATACCGAACTTGCGACTGGAGAGCCGCTCGGCCAGAATCTCGATGTCCATCAAGTTGGGAGTGCTGCCGTCGGGCAGGTTTTCCATCACCTTCGACCAGCAGACCTGACAGGGCTGTCCGGAGATGGCGATCAGGTCTTGCAGCGAGGGCTTCGGCTTCTCAACCTTGTCACCCTTTTCACCCTTGTTGGATGCTGCGGCCTGCTTGATGCGATCTTCCGAGGTCATCTCGAGCGCTTCAGCGATGGCGCTGATGCGGTCGGGCGGAAGAAGATTGAGCAAGTTGATGGGGTTCTCGTGAACCGGACAACCTGCAACGGTGTAAACGATCTCACCTTCCAGACAAGCCTTGATGGCATTGGCAAGGGTTCCCTTACCAGAGCCGGGGCCGCCTTTGAGGATGAGTGCCAGTTTCAGCTGATAGCCGTTGGCGGCGGCAGCGCGAAGATGGTTGAGGACGCGAGCGACGGTGCGCTGCGAGCCACGAACATTCTTAAACGCCTTCCAGGTAGGAACGCCCATCTTCTTGAGCATGTTCAAGTAGGGGCGTAAGTTGCTGGGCGCGGACTTGATGTCCACCTCTCCCTTCGACTCGATTGCTCGGACCAGAGTTGCGGCTGCGGTGTCGGCGATCTGCGGATTTTCCCTCAAACGTGCGAGGAACTCTCCGAACTTGATCTTTTCCACCACAACCGACTCCAAACCGAGCAACTTTTTGAATTCTTGCTCGTTGTAAGCCATGATTTTCTCCTAAGAAGTTTGTCCAGCTAAACCCACGTTGAGCGGGCCGTTGCCGGGAATTACAGAACTGGGCAGAAAAGCAGGGCATCTAACGATGTCCGCTCTAAAGCCTTGGTCAAAGCGCCTGGTTGAACATCCGTAAAGATTGGTCAGACAGGTGCACGACGAAAGTACATACGTACAGAGTTCGATCGTTGCTAACGGAAGAACATAAGTACGGACTTAGGTTGGAAGAACTCGCTTGCCGGCAAACTCACAATCGCTGTTCAAAACCGAAGTTTCAATATGGATTGAGATTTCTCGAAAACCCACGGCATCGTCATTCATATGATGCGCGTCCAGATAAAAATCGGGAGTTTCCAGGTCTGTGTCGCTCTATCGCCTTGCGGGATGGGGTGCCTGGATTGGTGGGAGTTCGGGAGTGGGGTTTGCTGAAGTAAGTGGAGAGTCCTTGGGTTAATTTGGAATGACGATGAATATATTGAACGTATCAGTATCTAGGCGGCGCCTCAAAACATGTGTTGACCTTCATATTGCGGTTGTGGGGAGACTCTAAAGAAAAGGCTAATCGCTCTTGTTAACGGTGGTAGATACAGCTGTTGCCAAGGTGGCTAGGATCTCCACAGGTGGACCGTAGTAGTACTTTTCAAGGGGTAGGGGCGGGCCGCTATTACTGGAATATTTTTGGGGTAGCTCCGCGTAACGCTTTTGAGGCTGAAAACTTCCTTCTGACAAGGATTCACGGGATTGTGTTTCGTTAATGAGCAGGCGAAATAACTAGCGCGGTTAAGTCAGCGGATTGTCAAGCATTGCCTCTTGCGGCTGCGTTGCCCGATCTTTAGCGCTTGACATTATCGCCCGTTAAGGATCTCTTTAGAGTTGCTCGCAAGAGATCCTTAAACCGTTTGCAGGCCTACTTAAGGTGCATTTTCACCTATCGTGATCGGGCTATAAGAAAAGCTTTTTTGCAGCGCTCTCGCAATCGGTGCTAGGTTTGTCCGTCTGATAGGACGTAAAAATGCCATGAAAGCCTGGACGCCACTTCTTTGCCTGTGGGCAAAGGTTTGCCGCGAAGGTTCTTCCGATATCGGAAGAAAATCTGGACCAATTAAACCCGATCTACAGCCTTGTAGCGCAAATAACTTTCAACGAACTCGTCGAGGTCGCCATTCAAGACATTTTCCACTTGAGGAGTTTCGCATTTGGTGCGGTGGTCTTTGACCATGCGATCGTCGAGCACGTAAGAACGAATGGCGTTGCCGAAAGTGGCGGAGACATTTACACCTTTAACTCGGGCCAGTTCTTCTTCTCGTTCTGCCTGCTTGATGGCCAGTAGCTTTGAGCGCAACAGTTCCATGGCCAGCGCTTTATTTTGCAGCTGACTTCTCTCCTGTTGGCATTTAACGGCTATTCCGGTGGCCTTGTGAACAATTCGCACGGCTGACTCAACTTTGTTGACGTTCTGACCGCCGGCACCACCGGAACGCATGGTGCCCACTTCGATGTCTTCATCGCGAATTTCGATGACCGAATCGATGTCGTTCATCAGAGGTGAAACTTCTACCGCGGCAAAAGATGTTTGCCTGGAATCGTTGCCAGATTTAAAAGGCGACTTGCGCACGAGGCGGTGCACACCCTTCTCGCAGCTGAAATAGCCATAGGCATAAGGACCGTCAGCGCGGAAAGTAACGCTTTTCAGTCCGGCTTCTTCACCGGCGGATTGATCTAAAAGTTCAGCTTTAAAGCCTTTTTTCTCACACCAGCGCAAATACATGCGCAGCATCATTTCAGCCCAATCCTGGGCGTCGGTGCCGCCTGCTCCGGCGTTGATGGTGACGATAGCGGAGCTATCATCATATTCACCACCAAGTAAACGGGTCAGTTCGAAGCTCGTCAGTTCGCCTTCGAGTTTTTTCAGTAAAGAATCGATTTCGGCTGCTACCGATTCATCGTCTTCTTCCTGTCCAATCTGTAACAGCACTTGTAAGTCGGAAAGCTGCCTCTGCCAGTTTTCTTGCTGTTCGATTTGAAGCTTGAGGCGGCTCATCCGTTGAGTAACTTTCTGGGAGGCTTTCTGGTCATTCCAGAAATCAGCCTGCAGTGTTTCCTCTTCTAATGAACTCAATTCCTTTTGTAAATCGTCTAAGTCAAAGATACTCGCCGACTTTCGTCAGGCGCTCTGCAGCTGTCTCGATTTCACGTTTTAGTTCGGCTAAGTTCATTTTTTGTTTCTGGATATATAGAGGGATAAATTTGGGCAAAATATAAGCTAGGGGGTTTTCGCTAGAAGAGATTATAGACCGGTGGCAAGCGTTTTCCATTTTTGCATTTGAGTCTGTGAAGCTATGACAATATGACCGTATCGGTATGGCTCGATCCGCTCGCAGATGGCGAGCAGGTGCAACACCCGCCCATCAAAGCTGATCTTGCCATAATCGGTGGTGGCGTAGTTGGAGCTGCATGCGCTTATCTGGCGGCCGCGCGTAACTTAAAAGTGGTTGTGCTCGATGCCGGTCAGGTGGCCACTGGAGCCTCTGGTCGCAATGGCGGATTTGTCTTGCGCGGCATTCAGTCTTATTATCAATCTTGCGTTAAGCAATACGGGCGTGACCTGGCTCGTTATATTTATACGCTGGGCGAACGCAACCAGCAGCTACTCAAAGAAGCTCTCGGCGACCAACTTGCGGCTATCGATTACGACCCCTGCGGGTCGTATTTGCTGGCATCGTCCTTAGAAGAACTGGAAGAACAGGCGCTTTCATGCACGCTTATGCGCGAAGATGGCTTCGCCGTCGATTTGCTTAGCAGTGACCCGCTTGACCGGGGCTACTATGGAGCGCTGCATAATGCCGGCGATTTCGGTGTCAACCCGGTTAAATTAGTGCGGGCGCTTTTGCAAAAAAGTGGCGCTCAGGTGTTGGAAGAGCAAAGCGTCAGGCAAATAGAACATAGCAATCAAGCCATTTTGATTACGGCCAGAAGCGAAAAAGTAATCTGCGACACGGCCATAATTGCCACCAATGCTTATTCGCCTGCCCTTGATTCTTATTTCCTCGGTCGGTTGCAACCGGCTCGTGGTCAGATGTTCGCTACGACTCCGCTCAAGAAAAAAATATTGAACGCTTTGTGCTATGCCAATTATGGTTGGGAATATTTCAGGCAATTGCCTGATCGCAGGCTGGTTTTAGGCGGCTGCAGGCAGCCGTTTCTAGAAGAAGAATCTGGCGCGGCCGACTTGATCACAAAACCTGTGCAAATGGCTCTAGAACACTATTTGAAAGATCATTTCTCTGAACTGGCCGGCCTGGCTATTGAATATCGCTGGTCGGGCACCATGGCCTTTACCGAAGACGGATTGCCACTTGTGGGTGAGCTGCCGCATTTGCCTGGAGTGCATTTCGCAGTGGGATGCAATGGCCACGGCCTCGGTTACAGCATGGGGCTGGCCGAAAGGGTGTTGGCTTCTTCGCTGGACGGCAATCAGGTGGGTTATTTCGACGCCGACCGCGGTGCGATCTATACTGCCGGCAGAGCGGTCAATGATATCAGTAGCGGCCATAAATTTGGCAGCGAAAAAACTGCCGCACTGGCTCGCAGCCCACAACGAGCGCGCATGACCGGTGAGTTTGAAATTGGACCTTAGCGCCGACCGGCTATTAAACGAAAGAACATCGGAACCAGTAATAAAGTAAATATGGTAGATAGCGAAAGACCGCCGATGACGGTGATTGCCAGGGGTCTGTGCAGTTCTGATCCGGCTCCGTGGCCCAACCATAGCGGGAGCAAAGCTAGCAAAGTACAAAGAGTAGTCATCAAAATCGGTCGCAAACGCACCATGCCAGATTCTACCAGGGCATCGTCCAAAGACAATCCCTGAGCCTGTAGTCGATTTGTGTACTCAAGAAGAATAATGCCGTTTTTGACCACCAGTCCGACCAGCAAAATCAAACCCATGAATGACGAGACATTGAGTGGCGTGTTTGTGCCAATTAAGGCAAATTCAACACCTAACAGCCCTAGTGGTAAGACAAGCAGAATTGCCATGGGCTGACGGAACGATCGAAACTGCATTACCATCATCAGATAAACCAGCGCTGTAGCTAAAAGGAGTACCAACAATAATTGCTGAAAACTTTCTTGCTGGCTCAAATAAATGCCGCCAATCGATACTGAGACACCGGCCGGCAGCTCAGCATTGATTGGCTTCAATGCTGAGCTGACTTCTTCGATGGTTGAGCCGAGATCGCGTCCTTCTACGCTCGCTTCGATTGAGACATAGCGCTGCTGGTGCTCTCGTAGAATTTCGACTTCAGAATTAACTTGGGCAACTGTGGCAATGGCATCAAGAGGCAATATAGCGCCGTTCTTACCCGCAATGCGCAGGTGAGATATTTGTGAAGAGTCAAGTCGCACTCTATCGGGAAATTTCACTCGCACATCGACGAACTTGTCACCTTGCCTCATTTGTGTAGCAACTTGCCCCAAAAGCGCATTTTTGACCTGGTCTGTTACATCTAAAGGAGTAAGAAGCAGGTGACCGGCTCGTAAGGGATCCACTTTTATATCAAACTGAGGAGCGCTATCCTGGCTGGTCAAAGCCAGGTCAACCAGGCCATGCACTGTTTCCAATCTTGCTTTTATTTTTTCGGCAATCGTGCGAATTGCCACACGGTCTTCGCCGAATACGCGCACTTCAACCGGATTTCCAGCACCTGCCAGATCGTTTAGTTGATCGGCGAGGATGGGATGAAATTCAGTTTCCACTTGCGGTATTTGTTGGGCTATTTTATCTCTCTGTTCATCCATCACCGCTGAAGTCGATCTCTTGCGCTCACCGTGCGGGCGCAGAATAACCAGTATGTCTCCGGTATTGGGCTGTGTGGCGAAGAGTCCAAGTTCGGCACCGGTGCGGCGTGTCCACGCCATAACTTCTGGACTTTCGGCCAATATTTTCTCGATTTGCTTGCAGACAAGATCTGTTTGCGCTAAAGAAGTTCCGGCCGGCATCAGATAATCGAGCACATAGCTGCCTTCATCCATCTCGGGAAGAAAATCAGTGCCCACTTTGGCAAACAAAGCGGCGCTGGCGCAGAGTATAAGCACAGCCACCATGGGCGCCAGGAAAGGTCTAAGCAACAAAGCATGCAACAAGCGCCTGTACCAGTGAGTGCCTCTACCAGTTAATTCGGAGGCCTCGGTTTTTACTTGAGCACTATTTTTTTTGGCGCGCAGGACCTGCGCGCTGAGGATGGGAATGACAAATAGGGCAAGAAATAGTGAGAACGTGACGGCGCTGGCCAGGGTAATTGTCAGTGCCGAAAAGAACTGGCCTGCCACTCCAGAAATAAGTCCTAGAGGGAGGAAGACTACAAGAGTGGTTGCAGTGGAACTGGTGACGGGGCCAGCCAATTCTTGCACGGCTGTAATCACGGCCTCAGTCGGTGAAAGCCCTTTGCTTAACTGGCGGTGCACATTTTCAACAATGACGATGGCATCATCAATTACGAGTCCTAGAGCGATGGCTAGCCCACCTAACGACATCAAATTTAAACTCTGGTGCAACAATGACATGGTGGCAAAAGCAGCCGCCCCACACAAAGGTATAGTAAGAGCGGCAATGGTGGTGCTTTTCCACGAGCGCAAAAAAGCAAATAGAATGGCAACTATCAATACTATACCGATACCTATTTCTTCCAAAATTGACGCCAGTGCCTGGCGAACCAGCCTTGATTGGTCGTAGGCTTTACTGATCTTTATGCCTTTGGGCAGGCTTTTTTTCAGGCGCTCCAGTTCGGCTGAAACTCCGTCTGAAACTGCCACTACATTGCTGTTCGGCTGGCGAAAAATGTTGAGTACAATGCCTTCTTTGCCATCGGCACTGATGATGCTGAGAGCATCGCGGTAGGCATATGAGATGGTGGCAATGTCTTTCAAAAATATTGGTGCGCTGCCCGAGCGCGAGACAACCAGGTCATACAAGTGCTCAGGAGCCGTGGCTTCACCGGGGCCAACAATCAAATTCTGTTTATATCTGTCGTCAACGCGACCAAGAACTTCTACCTGATTGGTGCGTCTCAGAGCATTAGTGACATCGGTAATGCTGATCTTATAATTAGTTAGCTTGTCGGGATTAACCAGGACAGCGATTTCGGGAACCTTTCCGGCTTGTGTAATCGCTCTGGCGACGCCGCCAACCTGCAGTATGCGTGGCTCGATTTCGTAGCGAACAATGTTGTACAAATCAGACGCCGGCAGAGTATCTGAGGTGATGTTGTAGTTCAAGACCGGAAAAATCGCCGGCGACACCGGCTCGATAATCAGTGATGTTGCTGGTGGTAGACCTGACCGTACTTCGGCCAGGCGCGATTGCACTTGCTGCCAGGCAAAGTTCATATTCGTACTCGGTTGAAATTCAATCGATAATTCGCTGGCTCCACGAATGGTTTTCGAGCGAATCCATTTGACACCATAGGCCTGGCTGGCCGCTTCTTCCAGTGGCCTTGTGACCGTTAGAAGTACACGATCCGGTGCGATATCACCCACGGTGGCAATGATGGCTATGCGAGGAAAGGCAAGTTCAGGATATACATCACTGGGAAGAGTCTGGAAGGCCAACACTCCGGCTACCACAATCATAGCCAGGGCAAAGTACATGGCTCGGCTTTGCTGCAACAAAAATTGGAGAGCAGCTACGATCATTTTGGCTGCTCACCTTGGCCGAAAATCGCGCCATCTGGCACTCCGTAAGCACCAGAAGTAACCACCTGATCGCCGGGCGAGAGCCCCTTGAGCACGGCGATATTTTCGCCCTGGCGATCGCCTACCACCACTTTTGTTTGCTTTAATTTGCCGTCACGGACAACGTAAACCAGGTGTTTTGAAGGATCTTCATTGTCAGGAACCAGGGCCGACTGCGGAACGAGTGCGGCGTTGGTTGCCGGGGCAGCCACAGAGACGGTTACCTGCTGTCCTTCTTTCAGCCGGCCATGGTCATTTCGTGCCAATAGTTCAATTAAAACCGTATTGTTGATTGCATCAACCACCGGGCTGACCGATGTTATTCGTGCCGTATATTTGACACCAGCCTCGGCCACTGTAGTAATAGTGGCATTGTGTCCTACACGCGGGTTGGCGGGAGAATCTGCCGGCATATTGGCTGCAATAATCACTGAATCAAGATTGATGATGTGAGCAATTGGTTTACCGGGATCGGTCAGATCACCGACATTTAGAAAACGCTGGGCCACGACCCCTGTCAATGGGCTCAGCACCCTGGTGAACGCCAGTTGTGTGGTGACCGGGGCAGGGGCCAATTTGGCCTCGCCTACTTTTGCCTGGGCAGCTTCTACTTGCGCTTTTGAGAGTTCGACCTGGCTGCGAGCAGTGACTACATCTTTTTCAGCGGCGATGTCTTTTGCGAACAGTGCCTCCGACCGAACCAGATTTTTTTCAGCTAGATCGAGAGCTATTCTAGTTTGTTCAACCTGATTGAAGGCAGCCCTTTGTGGTGCTTTGGCCTGTTCGAGTTGCGCTACTAACTGGCGATCATCGAGAAGGGCAATCACCTGGCCCTTATTCACGTGTTGCCCCGGCACGACGAAGACTCTGATGATTTTTCCGGCGATGTTGGGAGTGATTAAAGCCGAATGATCAGGTAGAGCGTTTACCTTGCCTGGAAAGTTGAGCGCACTTTGTACACGTGTGCTGGTCACGTGCATGGTCGGCAAGTGCACTTGATGTTCTGGTTTATGCCCTTCTTCTGGCTTGGCAGGAGCGTTTTCAGCCTTCTTACATGCCGTCAAAAGCAAAGTACAAATGGCGCAGATCGCTATCAATTTACTGTAACGGTATTCCAATGGCTTGCTCCAGATCATTGATCGCCAGCTCATATGCCAGCAACGCATCGAGATATTGTGTGCGAACTAAAACGTTTTCTTGCTGCGCGACAATGGCGCTGTTGATATCAGTTTGCCCCATACGGTAGCTGAGAGAGGCAGTGGATGAGATAGTTTTTGAAAGAGAAAGTGCCCGACTGCGAAAAGTGTTGATCTTCACCAATTGCGTTTGCATGCGGCGATAGGCGAGAAAGACTTGCTGGTGAATGATGTTTTGTTGTGAAAGAAATTCGTAATTTAGTTGACCGTCAGTAGCTTTCAACCTGGCTATAATTCCTTGCTGTCTATCCAGGATCGGCAAGTCGATCATTGATTGAAAAAAGACTGTTGTGCGGTTTAACGGACTATTGATTTTATCTTCCGTAATGCGGCCGACATTGAACCGTGGCGCCGGTAATATGTTGCCCCGCGCCACTTTCAAGTTTGCTTTGTTAACCGCTTTTTGCTGCTCTACCACTTTCAACTCAAGTCTATTGGCCATGGCGATCTTGAGTAATTCAGGCTGTGAAGGGAGTTTAGTTGCATCGGTAAGCAGTTCGTCGGCAACAGATGACAGAGGGGCAGGCCCAAAAATAGACGCCGAAGCAAGCAATATATTGAGCTGCTCGTTTGTTTGTTTGACGAGAATGTCTGCTTGCTCAACCTGGATATCTGCTTGAATGACAGCTAAATCTGCCCTGTGTACATCAAGTTTTGCCACGTCTCCTTTTTCAAAGCGCTCTCTGGCCACCGCCAGCAAGCGCGATAATAGGTCGCGCAGCTGCCGCCTAACATCAGCCATTTCGCGGGCCACTAGAGCTTCTACATATGCGCGGCGAATTTCGGCGCGAAACAGCCACAAGGTTCTATTGATTTCTACGTCGGTCTGAGCAATCTGGCTCTTGGCGGCGGCTCGTCTGAAAAGTAGTCGCCATGGTGGTTCAATTGTCAGCGATGCACCCAGTTTGTACGTAAATTGATACTGGTTGTCGATGTAGACTCCCGGATTGGGCAGCACATTGGCCTGCACCAGATTCGACTTGGCGATGCCCAGTTGTGCTCGCGCAGCCGCGGTGCGTGGGTTGTTCGCCAGAGCGAGGTTAAATGCCCTCACCAGGCTGAGGCTGGAATCTTCTGCCGTGGCTGATTTTGCCGGCAGCCCCAGCACAACTGACAAGATTAAAGCTGGGACAATTGTGCGCATTTCTGATAACGCTTTGTGGAAGTCACTAGTCTTACGGAAAGTATTATTGGAATCTATCTGATTCTGGTGTGAAACTGGTGAAGATTGGCATTGTGCGCTAGCTCAGCGGTTGAGCAACTGGCGCTGAGCGGAGAAAAACAGTTAAGGTACTTCCTTTTCCAATCTCGCTTTTCAGTGATATTGAACCGCCATGGCGTTGCACCAGGGCTTTTGTAATGGCCAGACCCAATCCTTGTCCGTCGCTATGATTAGTTCTGGTTTTGTCGGCGCGCCAGAACCGATCAAACACTTTGTCTAAGTCCTCTGTGGCAATACCGACTCCGGTATCTTCTACTTTGATGACAACATAGCCCTTTGCCGTCTCTGTTCGAACGATTACCTTGCCGCCGGCATCTGAATATCTGACTGCATTTTCGAGGAGATTTGTGACAATACGACGGAGGTCATCAGGGCAAATTAAGACCTGCAAATCTAAAGAGATATCGAGGCTGATATCAATATCTTTCAACTTTGCCAGTGGCGCCACATTGCGGTAAGCCTCTTGAACTACATCATGCAGATTTACTGGTGAAGACTGATACAGCGGTTTGTCAGCCTGGCTGAGCACGAGCAGACCCTCCACCAGACGTTGCATTTGCGATCCGGCGTTGTCGATCATTTCAAACTTTTCTTTATCACCGGCTCGCATGCCAGCGGCATATTTGAGAGCGACATTGCTATTGCTGCGAATAGCTGTAATCGGACTTCTTAGCTCGTGGGAGGCGTCGCAAGTGAACTGACGCAGCAGTTGCATGTTCCTTCGTAAGGGCAAAATTGATTGTCGAACTATGAGAAATACTCCAGCTCCGCTGACAAACAATGCTGCTACCGTCCCTAACACCAATCCCAATGTCAGGTCTGCCACTGTGCGATCGAGTTTATCTAGTGGTTGAGCGACGCGCACATAGCCAAGCAACTTACCGCCGTCGCTAACCGGTTTAGTAAAAATCATTCCGCGCGGTTGCTTTTGCAGCTGGAAACCTTCTTCGGTGCGAAGGTCAGAGCCTATGAAAAAACTTCCTTTTTCAACATCAAGTTTGCCATTATAGTTAAACCATTGCAATTTCAAGGTATTGAGAAGCTTTGCTGAACTGTCAGGCATGGCACTGGCAATTAGATCTGGTTTGGCGGATGCTGGATTTCTCGACAAGTCTTCATCAAAATCAATTGATGCGATCACAGCGTCAGCCAGTTGGCGCAAGTCTGACTTTGTGTCTTGATTCAGCCTGTCAACAACCACCGCAAAGACACAGACAGCGAATGTGGTTAGAACCACAGCGAATATCGCCGCATTGAGTAAGGTCAGGCGTAACTCAACTCTATCGGAAGTCGACATTCAGCTTATAACCGAAACCGTAAACAGTGGTTACTAGATCCGACCGGCATCCTGCTGCCAAAAGCTTCTGTCTCAGCCCTTTAATATGAGTCTTGATCACTGCTCCGCTGGGCGTGGCGTCTAATGACCAGAGCTTTTCGATCAAATCATGCTTGCTGAAAGTAGTTTGCGGATTGCGCAAGAAATGCATAACAAGGCGATATTCTGTCGGCGTTAAATCGACAACTGCCCCCCGGTAGGTTGCTGTGAAGGCCCGGGTATCGACGGCGAGAGCCTGGTGGGTCCAAATTGATTTGCTAGCCGTTCCTCGGCGCAATAGAGCTCGGATACGAGCTCCCAGTTCGTCCACATCAAAAGGTTTGACGATGTAATCGTCAGCTCCTGAATCGAGTCCGAGAATTCGTTCTTGTTTTTCGCCTCTTGCAGTCAGCATCAAGATCGAACCTGCATAACCGTGGTCCCGCAGCCGCTGGCATAGCTCTATGCCACTAAGCTTCGGCAGCATCCAGTCGAGTAAAATCAAATCGTAGATTTCACCCAGGTGCATTTCCCAGGCCTGTTCTCCATCAAAGGCGTGATTGACCACCATGTGCTGATGCTGCAAGTCCTCGATAAGAGGCCTGGCGATGCGGATGTCATCTTCGACAATGAGAACTTTCATCCGGTATTTCTTTCGCTACTTTCGGTACTGGTCTAAACCGGTTTTTAATTCTAGTGAATGCCATCATTGGGCAACGATTCGCCTGAGCGAATGGTGCGCATGGTAACGCACATGGTGACGTTGCCTTTCGCTTCGGTACCGTTAGTTTTGACTTGTACGGCAATGTCGCGCTGAGGGCATTGAATGCTGTCGGGAATAAAGCACTCGAGCGATGTGGCGCTGGCGGAAGTGACGGTGCAAGTAGTACCGCCCACGGTGACAACATTCTCGGATGCTTTAGTGGAGAAGCCCTTGCCGCTGATTGTGAAGGGGCTGGCCGGAGTGGTTTCAATCATGTTAACGCCGGTGATTTCCGGTGAAGACTTCATTTTGAAATAGAGCGGATCGCACTTAACGCCGGCAATGTACAGGGTTACTGTTTGTTTGCCGCCATCAAGGCCGCTCGGTACGATGAAATCGATTTGTTTGTCGGTAACAGCTTTGATGGTGGCGGCCACTTTGCCGACGAATATTTGATAAGCGCTGGCCATCTTGGGCAAATTCTTACCGGTGATGGTGAGCTTGTCTCCAGGACCGGCTGTGTCAGGTTTGATTTCTGAAACTTTGATTTTGCCGGTGGTCAGTACCCAGCTAATGGTGGCTCCAGCAGGGCCGAAAGTTTGCATTGCCATTTGAGTATCGCCGGCGCTCAACAGCCCGCTCATGTCGATGCTGAACTTGTCGGTGCCTCTGAAATAAGTTTCGTTAGCCAGTTTTCTGCCATTGAGCATGATGCGCAAACCAGTCACTTTAGAAGCGCCGTTGACGCCATTGGTGATGGTCATGGTCAAAGGCAAAATCTCTTGGCCTTGCTTGATGTTGAGATAAGTGGCGTTTTCTTTCCAGGTGGCGCCGCTATGAATGATTTGTTTGGGACCTTGCAGGGCTACCAGATCGGCACTGCCGCCGGTGCTTTTGGTCGTGGTTGTGGCAGTGGTTGCGGTGTTCGTAGTTTTAGTAGTAGTAGTTGTTGTTGTGGCCGGAGCTGGTGTGCCGGATCTTCTTGCTGGAGTGGTTGACTGAGTGGTGGTCCCGTAGGTGGTGGTTTTGGCACCTTGCGAATTGTAGTTGATGGTTTCAGCTAAAACCGGGGCCCCACCGAGGCTCAAGGCCAGGCTCAGTGCTAGAGTGGTTGTGGCTGTGGTTCTGACTGTAGACATCACTATTCTCTGCTCCATTAAACAATCGAATCAATTAATAGGCATTATAGGCTCTTGACGGCCGATTTTCTTGCCTGCCCCCTGCTTTGTATATTATATGCTGTAGTGTAACGGCGAAAAAAGGAAATTGTTTAGTGCCCGAAAGCACCGCACAATCTCCACCCGCAGCCGCCCTGGCTCCTCTCCGGTGGGAGTTGAAACCAGGGCGGCAACTGCTTAACCTGACCGGTGGGTCTAGGCTACGCCAGTCTCTTCATCTGTCCAGAGCGATTGCCGCACTACCGCACCCTTCTTGTTCTTGAGGGCGATGTAATAGCACGGGCCTCCACACCACGGTTCCATTTGAACGAACTCTTCGAACACCGAACCATTGGCCATCGTGTAACGATGCAGGTTGGCGACGTTGTCCTTCCAGGCTCCCGTGATGTGACCGATCACCTCGGTGGTGACCAGCGGCACACGCACCGTGCGATCGAATGCCACAACCTCGCCGCTGGCAAGAATTTGTGCTCCGACTTCACGAACTACGTGTGACTCTGTGACTCTCTCTTGGGCCCACTTGTTGAGGCCGATGTATTGATCCATACGCATGATAATGTTCCTTTCGCTGTCTGTTTTGGGCATGTTTGCTTGACCTCTCTTCCGCGCCCGGGAGTGGAAGGCACAGTCTCTGGCAGGCCAGAAGGAACTGTGCTGAGGCAAGTTGATGGCGCTGTATTGACGACCATTAAATTGAGAACACGCCGAAAAACGGAGTGGGCTGGATTCAGGTCGACAAAAAAATATGAACTGAGAATCGAGCGGCATTGACGACGGTGACCAAACCATCGATCAAAGACTGCTGAGTCGAGTGCAATATGGAATTAACCGATAAATCTGACTAAGTCCGATCTGGATGCGCATCAAACATTGATACAGGCAGTCGGTACTTCGTCGATCAAAAATTGACTCGGCAAAGGACACGAAGCGACTTCAAAAGGAATTCACGAATGTGACATTAACGGGTTGGGGTCAATGGGCTTTTTAGGTGGTAGAGAGGGGAATGAAGACAATGACAACCTATGCCAGCCGATATGGCATAGGCAATTGAAGGTTTGTTAATGAAACGCGCGCCAACTGAATCGGTTGCTCAGTTTTTCACTGCCATTTTTTGGTGGAAAGTCTCTATTTCTTCCTTGGTAGGCAAAGCTGGAATGGCTCCCGCCTTGGTGCAGGTGATAGCGCCGATGGCGTTAGCTGTGCGAACGATGTCGGAAAGTTTTTGATGGTCGAGGGCAAGTAACGCTTCTCTACGATCGGGGGCGGGTTTGATTAGTGGCAAGAGACCGGCAATAACGCCTGAATTAAATCCGTCGCCGGCGCCTGTCGCTTCCACCAGTTCTACCTGGAAGCCCTGCACGTGCTTGCCGCCTTCGTTAGTGACGAAGTAGGCGCCGCGCGAGTCTAAAGTGATAATCAGCATAGGCAAATTGTGTTCAGCTCTCAACGCGTCTGCCGCCGAATATTCGCGCGAGCCGGTGAGAAATTCCAATTCGTCTTCGTTTATTTTGACGATATCGGCCCAGTTCAGAGTATTCAAGATCGTTTGTTTGCAAGTCTCTTTTGATGGCCAGAGGCTGATGCGCACGTTCGGGTCGTATGAAACCAGCATCTTGCTGGCACGGGCCAATTCCACCGCTTTTTTAGTAGCTTCAGCGGCGGGGCTTTCTATTAATGAGATGGAACCAAAATGCAAAACGCAGGCCTGGGCAAAAAGATGCTGTTTGAGGTCGTTTGGTTGCAGCTTGGTGTCGGCGCAGGCAATACGCGAGAACTCGGCCAGCTTTCTGTCACCGGTGGCGGTGGTGACCACATAGGCCATTCTGGTCTGGGCGGCCGGATCCAGGATGGCAGCATCGACGTTGATGCCCTCATCTTCCAGAATTGAACGTAGCCAACGACCGAAGGCATCATCAGATGTACGTCCGATAAAAGCTGTAGAAATTCCCTGCCTGGCCAGGCCAACTGCTGTATTGGCAGGAGCTCCTCCGGCAGCTTTAGTGAACATCTGCGCTTTGTCGAGCTCAGCTCCAACAGTCGTGCAGACCCAATCGACAAGTATTTCACCGAGACAAAGAACGTCAGCCATGTTGAAAAGCGCTCCAGGAAATTTGCAGTTTTGGGATTATACGTTCTCAAAGCCTGATGGAAAGTGGGATTTGATCCTATTATTAAAGGATGTTAAATTAAGGCCGGATGTACATGTGATCGCGTTAATATCTTGGCTACTGTAACTGAGCTTTTTATCTAGAAATCAGGGAAACAAAGTGAACAATCAGAATTTTCATTCGCTTGCCAAAACAATCGGCCGCATCACCGAAGAGAATCCCGAACGAGTCAAAGGCGCCGGCGGCACCATTGATCTCTCGCGCAAGACTACCAAAGATATTCCTTCCCTGGTTAGTGCCGGCGCTACCACAAGTTATGCCTCGGATCTTGCGGCAAAAATCGCTGCCATTGAAAAAAGCGAAAGCCAATCCAAAGTAGTCTGTCGCTCTTGTGGTGAACCTTCTTCTGAAGGCCGCCTGACATGCGGGTCTTGCGGCAAATACTTTTCCACTGGTGTGGAGATGGAAAATAACATTTGGGAAAATCCCCTTGCCTTTTTGCAGAATCAGACTGCTGCCAATGTCAGCGTGCACGACCAGCAGAAAGTTGCCATGCGCAATTACCTCGTCAAGCGCGCTGCGGCCAAAGCAGTGGATCTCTTTATTGTCGGCTCGATGATCGGCCTGGAATTTGTCAGTTACCTGGCAATCGCTAAATCATTGATGGTCATTCCCAGTGCTGCTGCGTTGATGCTCAACTTCTTTTACGTGGGCGTGCCGGCCACGGCTGTACTGACAATCCTTGGTTATCAGGCTGCCTTCGAATCATCGCCTGTTCAAGCCACTTTAGGTAAATTCTGGTTGGGCCTCTATGTCTCAAACAGCGACGGCGAAAATGTGGGTGCTGAAAAAGTTGTCTTCAAAACGTTGCTTTCACTTTCGCCCATCGCGGCTTTTATAGCGGTGTACAGCTTTTTTTATGAAACCACGTTGCGGCTCGGCAATCGTCTTGACGCCCCCACCGCTTCGGTGTTAGCCATGACTGCACTGGCTTGCTTTGTCACTTTCGCTGCCATGCACATATTGATTGGCTCGAAGAAAAAACAAACCGTGCCCGACTTACTGACGGGATGCGTCGTACGCGAGCGTGAGTGACAAAGTCATCGCCGCAAGCATGGCTAACCAATCGAAACTGAGTTTTCTTCAACTGGGTAACCTGGGCAAAAGCGCATGGTGGCGCTATTTGCTCGGCGTGCTGATTATCGCTGCCGGCTACTTGGTCTTCGGCGTGTTCTGGTATGTGCTTTTTATTGTCATTGCCACCGGCGGCAAATTACCGCACATAGACAAAGCAGGCGAAATAGTCGGCCTGGATCAAATGGCCAACTATGTGTCTGTTAATATTCCCAGCTTCTTTCTCTTGCTCTTTACCGCCATGGTTGTTTGTTTCCTTCATAGTCGGCCATTTCTCACGCTGATTTCGCCGGTTAAATTTAATTGGCGGCGACTTGCGGCCGGCTTTGGTGCCTGGGTTTTGTTGGCTGGACTCGATGGGCTGGTTGGAAGGCTGATTTTTCCTCACTCATATAAATTTGTCGTGCCGGGCATTGAGTTTTTTGCTTACATGCCGCTTGTTCTGCTGCTTACGCCGATTCAATGTCTGTCTGAAGAACTTTTTTTAGAGGATATTTGCTGCAGGCGTTCGGTAAGTTAGTAAAGAATGTCTGGTTTGCCGCTGCCTTGAACGGCATTATTTTTATGGTGCCGCATCTCTCTAACCCGGAAGTTGCCCACGGACTGGCGCCGATGATGCTTTGTTATTTCGCCATGGGTTATATGTTGGCTATTATCACTCTGCGCACGGGCAGTCTGGAAATGGCCATTGGTGCGCACATAGGCAATAATTTGTTTGATGTTTTGATCTTGAACGATGCCAAATCGGTGCTAACCACGCATTCGCTTTTTGTCTGCACCGAAGGCCACGCCTGGTACGAAGCGATTTCGCTTGTGATTGCCGGAACAGTTTTATATCTTTGTGTCGATAGGTATTTTCGCGGGGCGCGTCGATGAAAATTTTGTCCACAATAATTGCTGCTCTGTTCTTAAGCGGCGTGCCAGTTTTTGCCGATGCGCCGGTACTTTTTTTGAAAGAAAACAGACTCCCGAAAATGCGGTTGCAGATTCTTTCGCGGCCGATTGCAGTATTGAACGACGGTGGCGTTCTCAATCGCTTTGTGTACGCAGAACAGCTGAAACGGCGAGCAGACGCACCTCCAAAGTCCGGCACGGTGTGCGATTTCAGACCACCTCGCCCTTCCTATCCACATTCGAAAAAGTAAATTGAATGGTGTTCTGGATTGATCGGTGCGTGGAAAAATGACCGGTCGGAAATTTCCACAGAGGGGCATATTTAGAATAGTATGCCCGCTCAAATTGGTTTGATATGGAAAGAAAGTTCTCGTCACTATTGATTTTATTTTTGTTCACTTCTTGCAATGGCGCAGCGCTGGCTGAACCGGCCGCTTTTGCGAAGGATCAGGATGAAATTCTCTATTCTGGTGGTTGTGATGGCAAAAACGTCGCACAAGTTCAGATTGTCGATGATGGGCCGGCGGAACACTATCAAAGAACTGCTCCTCCTTCAACGCACTATGAACTGCCCATTGGACGCTCTGACTCTCATAGCAGCATTCCAGAAGGTGGTATTCCTCTCGGAAACGGTTTTGATCAAACTTTAGAGAAAAATTCGAGTAAGACCAGATGGATAAGGAAGCAAAGGTCTTCGGGCTACCAGCCAGGTTCATACGCTCCGGGCGGATATTCACCAGGTAGAAGTTACGTTGGAGATTTTGATAAAACATTGTGGCCAAGGAAGCGGCCTCGATAGAGAAAATGAAACGTGCACGTTTCATTTTTTTTGCATACACTCCCAATGCACGGCGCCAACATAGATGCCATGCGGCTCTGGCAGCTCAAGACAAGGTCATTTTCTACACCGGCAGCGGTGCGATAAAAACGTCAATCATCCTTGCATATTTAAGGTGGCGCTTTCAATTTACAATGCTACAGGGTGGGTTTTAATTTGCATTAGAC
>Ga0163155_10002984_pt1 | contig 18513 bp, 13 predicted proteins | sample OliLakLV19SP4G1_FD_148611 | JGI IMG/M metagenome (GOLD analysis project Ga0163155, IMG submission 148611) | Freshwater microbial mat bacterial communities from Lake Vanda, McMurdo Dry Valleys, Antarctica - Oligotrophic Lake LV.19.SP4.G1 | ecosystem: Environmental > Aquatic > Freshwater > Lake >... | reverse complement strand
GACTGATGGAACTTGAAATTGAATCGTTTACCCACGTTGTGTCAGCCGCTTGGCTAGCTGAGCATTTCAATCACCCCCGAGTGGCGATCGCCGATTGTCGGTTTTCGCTGACCGATCCAGACCTAGGACGGCGGCAGTACCAGCAAGGTCATATTCCAGGTGCCCATTACTTCGACCTCAATCATGATTTATCTAGTCCTGCAGGGCAACATGGGGGTCGCCATCCCCTCCCCGAACCCAACCAACTGGCTGCAAAATTGGCCGCAGCGGGGATCGCTTCCGAATCTGAACCCGAGCCAACCTGGGTGATTGCCTATGATGATGCTCGCTTTGCCTATGCTGCCAGGTTTTGGTGGCTGTTGCGTCACTTGGGACATGCGCGCGTTGCGGTATTGGATGGAGGGTTTAGCCAATGGCAGGCCGCTCGGTATCCAGTCACAGATGCTGTGCCTGTTAGCCAATCTGGCCATTTTATTCCCCGGATTCAACGCACAGATGTGTTGGATATTACAGCTGTGCGATCGCGGCAGGGACAGCCTGGGATCGGATTGGTCGATTCCCGAGAGGGCGATCGCTATCGTGGAGAATGCGAACCGATTGACCCGATCGCCGGACATATTCCGGGCGCAGTCAATTATCCCTGGCAATCTGTGACGAATGCGCAAGGATATATCCGTCCAATTGCAGACCAGCAGCAGCACTGGGCTGAGCTAACATCGGCATCAGAGATCGTGGTTTATTGTGGGTCTGGAGTGACAGCTTGCGTCAACTTACTCTCTTTAGAGTTGGCAGGTCTATCTCAGACAAAGCTTTATGCTGGAAGCTGGAGCGACTGGTGTTCGTATGCGGACTTGGCGACAGAGTAGGGTGCTGTGCTTGAGTGGCAGGGTTAATCTGCTGGCGCTGAGGCTTGAGATTTGTTGGCAGCTTGGATAGCTCTGCTCCGCAAATAGACCTATTTACCTCATCGACCCCTGACAAATCCAGCTTTTTCTAAAACGCCTCTGTGAATAATGGAACATAATAAATATGGTTAGCTAATCACCATCAGTATGTGCTGATGGTATAGACCAGTCTGAATCTGTACCAGAATTGAGGTTTTTAAAATTTGAAGTTAGAGTATTCTCTAGATCACGCTCTTTACATAAATAAAATAAAAAATCTAGATCACGCGTCAGAATAGCTTTGTTGGTATTGGCAGAATATTTAAAAATTCGTAAACCAGGCGATCGCAGACATGCCTCCTGTTTATTTTAGAGCGTTAGCTTGATCTGCTTAATCGATCCGCTAGACCAGCCTAAGGCGGTTTGTCTAGGCATATTTTTTAAATCCTGAATATAGAAACGGCTGGGGAGACTTGACTCACTCAGCGTCCTTACTATATTGTCATGTGGCTTTAAAATATGCTTCCGACTTAAATCCACTGGCATCCTACTAAATACTTGGCGGCGGAAGTGTAACTACTATTACAGGCTCCCCAGACAAGGGGCTTAAGCCCCTTGTTCAAATGTAGGCAAACTTCCGTCGTGCAGTACTGGCTATTTCGATCATTAGACAGGATGGATTTGATAGTTAGATAAACGTACTTTCGATGGCGTTTAGTAAAAGCATAAAGTTTGTCAGGTCAGCAGCATCCTACGGGCATTATTTTTAATTCTTGGGCTAAATTTGTTAAGATTGGCGATCGCCAGCATATTTGAAGTCAGTTGTTATACTTGGGGCATTTATTTCAATTTTCACTGTAAATCTTAGGCTTTATTTTTATGTCTTCTATGAGTCGCCTTTCAATTTTTGTTGACGGGAACAATATGTTCTATGCTCAACAAAAAAATGGCTGGTTTTTTGATCCAAGGCGAGTATTAGATTACTTCACCAGCGATCCGGATGTGGAGTTGATCAATGCGTTTTGGTATACCGGGTTAAAAGATCCTCAAGACCAACGAGGATTTCGAGATGCTCTGATCAGTTTGGGGTATACGGTTCGCACAAAAATCCTGAAAGAATATTACGATGACACCTCTGGGCGCTACTCCCAGAAGGCAAACTTAGATATTGAGATTGTCGTGGATATGTTCAATACGGTTGACCAGTATGACCGGGTGATTTTGTTCAGTGGGGATGGTGACTTTGAGCGGGCGATCGAATTGCTCCGCTCTAAGAGCACGCTGATTACCGTGGTTTCTACAGAGGGGATGATTGCCCGAGAATTGCGCAATGTTACAGATCGTTACATTGACCTAAATGATATCCGGGGGCACATTGAAAAGCTAGATGGCCAATAGCAAGCCACTAAGGTAGGCATTATGGGCATTATCCAGTCGCTTGGCGGCCAATCCTAGGCTTACCCTAGAAGAATGATCCAGTCAGGGGGTGGTAAATAGAAACACTCCACCTAAGATAAATACTGTAAGTTGCTACTTAGTTCGTCATGAATACGCCGATCGCTAACTCTGATTCTTCTGATCGCATCATTATCTTCGATACCACTCTCCGTGATGGGGAGCAGTCTCCTGGGGCGACCCTCAACGTCGATGAAAAATTGACCATTGCCAAGCAGCTGGCTCGACTAGGAGTAGATGTAATAGAGGCAGGGTTTCCCTTTGCTAGCCCTGGCGATTTTGAGGCAGTGACGCAAATTGCCCAACAGGTGGGCAGCGAAACAGGGCCAATTATCTGTGGGCTGGCGCGTGCGACTCGGCAAGATATTAAGGCTGCTGCCGAGGCGGTCAAGCCTGCGGCCAAGCCTCGGATTCATACATTTATTGCGGCATCCGATATTCACCTAGAGTATAAGCTGAGAAAAACGCGGGCTGAGGTGCTAGACATTGTGCCCGACATGGTGGCCTACGCGAAGTCGTTGGTGGCAGATGTCGAGTTTTCACCCGAAGATGCGGGCCGCTCTGACCCCGAATTTTTGTATCTGATGTTGGAGAGGGCGATCGCCGCCGGGGCAACCACCGTCAATATCCCTGATACCGTTGGCTTCCTCACTCCTAGCGAGTTTGGCGCGTTGATTCAGGGGATTAAAGCCAACGTGCCCAATATTGATCAAGTGATTATTTCTGTCCATGGCCATAATGACCTAGGGATGGCCGTCGCCAACTTTTTAGAAGCCGTAAAACATGGGGCGCGCCAGCTAGAGTGCACCATCAACGGCATTGGGGAGCGCGCGGGCAACGCGGCTTTAGAAGAACTGGTGATGGCGCTGCATGTGCGCCGTCAATACTTCAATCCATTTTTTGGCCGCCCGGTCGATTCGGAAGCGCCATTGACCCACATCGATACCCGTCAGCTGTATAAAACTTCTCGTCTGGTTTCCAACCTGACGGGAATGCTAGTGCAACCCAACAAGGCGATCGTAGGGGCAAATGCCTTTGCCCACGAGTCGGGGATTCACCAAGACGGCGTGTTGAAGCATAAGCTGACCTATGAGATTATGGATGCCCAGTCCATTGGGCTGAACGACAATCAAATTGTGCTGGGCAAACATTCGGGACGCAATGCATTTCGGACGCGGCTGAAGGAGCTAGGCTTTGACCTATCTGACCAAGATTTGAACAAAGCCTTCCTGCGGTTCAAAGAACTAGGCGATAAGAAAAAAGACATTAGCGATCGCGATCTAGAGGCGATCGTGAACAACGAAATTCAGCACGCTCCAGAGCTGTTTAAGCTAGAGCACTTGCAAGTATCGTGTGGCGATCATGCCTACCCAACGGCCACCGTCATTATCCGTACCCCCGAGGGCGAAGAGCTAATGGATGCGGCAATCGGTACTGGTCCTGTGGATGCGGTGTATAAAGCGATTAACCGAGTGGTCAATATCCCTAATCAGCTGATCGAATACTCCGTGCAGTCAGTTACCGCTGGGATTGACGCGATTGGCGAAGTTACTATTCGTTTACAATACGAAGATCGGTTTTTCTCGGGTCATGGTGCCAATACTGACGTGATTGTGGCATCAGCCCAAGCGTATATGAACGCGTTGAACCGCCTGTCTGCTACTCTGCAAGGGACGCGATCGCTCCATCCCCAGCACGATGAAGTGGCGCATATCGTGTAGGGCTACATCAGCTTCAAGAAATCAGCTTAAAGGAAAGAACCGAGACCGATGGAGGACTTAGAGCCAAGCCAGCCCAATCGCAAGGAAGATGCTTCTAGCCAGCGCGATCGCCGCACCGACGCGATCGCCCCTGCGTATAGTTCGCGCCCTCCTTGGAGGTTGGCATGGGTGGCTCGGGTCTCGACGCCCTTGAGCCTATACCTAGTGATGGGGGCGATCGCCTTGGCGCTGCTGCTGCCTCTAATCTGGCTAGTGAGCACCGCCTTCAAATCTCCGGGCGAAGATATCTTTCAGTTTCCGCCCCAGCTGTGGCCGAGCCAGCCGACCCTGCAAAATTTTGTTACAGTATGGCAGACCAACCCCTTTGGGCGCTACCTATTTAACAGCACCTTGGTGGCAGTGCTGACTGTTTGCCTCAACCTGCTAATTTGCTCCCTAGCGGCCTATCCCCTAGCGCGACTCAATTTTCGAGGCCGGGAAGGATTATTTACATTAGTCGTCGCAACGATTCTGATTCCAGCTCAAATTGTAATGATTCCGCTGTATATCCTGATGGTGCAGCTGGGACTACGAAACACTTACTTAGGGTTGATCTTTCCGGCGATCGCCTCTGCCTTTGGCATCTTCCTGCTCAGGCAAGCATTTCAGGGTGTCCCCAAAGAGTTAGAAGAAGCGGGTCGAATGGACGGTTGCTCAGAACTAGGGATTTGGTGGCACGTCATGCTGCCAGCTATTCGTCCGGCGCTAGTTACCCTAGCAATTTTCGTGTTCATCGGCTCTTGGAGTGATTTTCTCTGGCCATTAATCATCTTAGATCAGCCCGAATATTACACCTTGCCGTTGGGCGTGGCAAAACTAGCGGGTGCTTTTTCCTTAGACTGGCGTTTAATTGCAGCAGGTTCAGTCATTTCGGTAGCTCCAATCCTGCTGCTGTTTGTGCTGATGCAGCATTACATTGTGCCTACTGACAGTGGCAGCGGCGTTAAGGGCTGACCGCCCAACGCTTGCAAACCTAGTTGAACTGAGCAGTTCGCCTTACATTACATTTTGTATCTCTAAAGCTGTGCCAACACCGACTGATGGACTCGGCATAAATTCTTTAGTGAATAGTAAAGATAGCGTAAATCAGTTGCTATACTGTGAAGAACTCCAATTGACCGAATATCAATAATTTTTCGGTTAAATTAAATTTTGTCAATAGGTGTCACACCCCTCTTGCGGGGGGAGCGTTTTATTGAATCCTTGCCTTTTTGCCCCTTTGTATTGAAGTGATGGATGCTGATGCGAGATAGGAGCGATCGCTACCAAGTGCAAACTGTCCCCGCTAGTGCCAGCTCAAATATCAAACGGTTGGGTAGCTATTTGCTAGAAGCTGGGTTGATAACTCCAGCTCAGGTTCATGTTGCCCTAAATGATCAGAAGGCCACTGGCATGAGGTTTGGGGAAGTTTTAGTAGCTCGCGGTTGGTTGAAAGAACAAACCGTTGAGTGGGTTATGCAAAAAGTAATCGTTCCAGAACGCCGAGCCGTTCAGGCACGAGCGCAGGCGGCTCCAGCCACAGCTCCTCAGGTCGTTCAGGCTGTCCCCACAAGACCTCCTGTGCCGGCTCCGCCTCCGCCTGCTGCTAGTACTCCTGGAAGTAACGGCAAAGCATCCCAAAATCGGCGCGATGTTCCGATTGCAAAGTCACTGCCACCCGTCAATTCCTCAGATAGCGATGTCAGCTGGGTTGGCTAGCGCTATCGAATTTGTCGTCTGTGGGTGAGACACTCTGATTTGAGACACTCTGATGAGACACTCTGATTTAGAGCGGAAATAGGATTAGCCAAAGCGGCAACGTTGCTAGCATTGCTAGGGAGCCGAGAGCCAAGGCTGTAACCGTCAAGTCTCGATCTAAATGGTAGGCTTCGCCGATTACCAGCGTGGCAAAGGCAGGCGGCATAGACATCTGGAGCACCATCGCCAGTCGTGGTGCCCCAGTAAACCCCAGAGTAGAAATACCCACGCCCATGATTAGCGGCACAATTAACATTTTGATACTCAAGCTAGCGATCGCCAGTTTAATGCTGCGCCCCGATGAAATTTGGCTGAGCCGCATCCCCAACAGCACCAGTGACGCCGTGACGCTGCCCCAGGCTCCAGCATAAAGAGCCTGGTCTAGCAATGCCGGAAAGGGGACATTTCGGATGCATAGCCCGACGCCAAAACTCCAGAGCACGGGGTTGTAGAGCAGGGTTTGTACCAAATCCCAGACGGTTTGTTTGCCCTGGCCAAAACGAGCCGCCAACACAACGCCTAACCCGTAAGCTCCCAGCGCAGTCCCCAAAATATCGTAGAATAATGTCCAGGCAAAATAATCTGAGCCAATCAGCGCCAGACTAACCGGGAAACCTAAGTAGCCGGTATTTCCCACCATGGCCGCCAGTAAAAAACTACCCTGGGTGGCGCGCGCGCGATCTGGCGGTATCGGTACGATCACCTCAGTACAGAGTTCTAGTTGCTCAGCGCGCTCAGTGAGTTCTGCGGAATCCAGTGGGGCTTTTTTATGTTCAGATGAAACTAGGTGGGACTGCTGCAACCAGAGCCAAGCCAAGCCTGCTCCCAAAAAGATAGCGATCCAGGCAGCCAGTGGCGCAACCCAAATCGAACCGGCTAAATTAGCATGGCGTAAAAAGCCTATCGTGCTGAGGGGAACCCCAATCCAAAACAGCAGCAGACCGAGGGCGGTTGGCATCGAGGCGGGCAATTTGTGCCCCAGCAGCCAGCCGAAGCCAACCCAACCGACCAAAGGAGTGTAGAGCACCAGCAGAGTTTTGAGCATTACAGGCGGTGATTGCAACCGATTTTGTCTGTTTGATCTGTAAGTGGAACCCTAGTGGTTCACATGAGAACGAATCGAGAGTGCAGTTTGGACGTTGGGGTAAACACGAAGGACATGCCGAAGTTTTAAGACCAACTGGAACTGGCTTATGCTGGCGATCGCACCGAATGGCGGCGATGGCTGGAGACAAATCATCGCACTGCGACGGGAATCTGGCTGGTTTACTGCAAAGTAAACAGCGGTATACCCAGCGTTCACTATAGCGAAGCCGTCAAAGAAGCGCTGTGTTTTGGTTGGTGCTCAAGGTAGAACAGGAAATGGGTGTATAGCCGTCGTCACAAACGTTAGGACGCAGGTTAGCACGTCAGCCAACAAGGGGCTTAAGCCCCTTGTCCTAAGATGACTGGCGGAAGCTATACAGCCTTCGAGACAAGGCATGGCTTAGGGTAAACACTGTAGAGACGCGATATTTTTCGTAGAGACGCGATTAATCGCGTCTCTACCTAGGCAATTGGCGTCCGGTCTAATTCCTGATCCGTCCAAGATTCTGGATCTTCCTGCGGTTCTAGGTGCGTGATTACATAGCTACCAGGGAGTTGCTGAATAATGGCGAGTTCTAGTTCCTCACACAGGTGATGCCCCTGATGCACCGTCCAGGCTCCCGGCACTAACACGTGAAAGTTAATGAAGCGACGTGAGCCAGCCCCTCGGGTTCTGAGCGCGTGAAATTGGATACCTTGTTGTTCATAGGGCAGCATCAGGGTCTTGATTTGGTTGCGCTCGTCTGCGGGGATGGAGCGATCGAGTAACTCCGATCCGGTTTCTCGCAACAGCCGCACACCGACCCAAATAATGTTGGCGGCAACCAGTAGCGCAATAATTGGATCGAGTATCAGCCAGCCCGTTAGTTTGACTAGCCCAATCCCGATCAAGACACCCGCCGACGTCCACACGTCGGTCAGCAGATGATGGGCATCGGCGCGGAGGGTAATCGATCGCAATCGCTTGCCAGCTCGCAGCAGCACCCAGGCCGTGCCGCCATTAATGGCCGTGGCAACCAGGGATAGGACTAGCCCCACTCCCAGTTGCTCAATTGGGTGGGGGCTAAGCAACCGATCGTAAGCGGCGATCGCAATCCCAATGGCCGCCACCACAATCAGCGCGCTCTCTAGCCCACTGGAGAAATATTCGGCTTTGGTATGGCCAAAAGGATGTTCTTGATCAGCAGGTTTAGCCGCAAACGAGAGCGCCCAAAAAGCCACCAATGCGGCAACCAAGTTAATGCCCGACTCCATGGCATCTGAGAGTAGTCCCACCGAGTCGGTAACAAGATAGGCACCCGTTTTTAACCCAATGGTTAAAATAGCAGCCGCAATGGAGAGCAGGGTGTAGGGTCGAGCAGCACTGGCGCTCATGGTCGATGTTTTAGCCTCAGGAGTTTTAGCCTCGCGGACGGCCTAAGGTTGTAATATACAGCACGGCTTCATCGGGTGGAATGCCCAGTACCTCATTCACCTGGTCGTCAAAAAAGCCGCCGATGCCGCTAACGCCCAGCCCCAGATGGATTGCAGCCAGGTTGAGCCGTTGCCCCAAGTGTCCTGCATCCATATGCAGGTAGCGATAGACGCGATCGCCATACCGACTGACAGCTTGCTTCAGGTCGGCAGTATGGAACAGCACCGCTCCGGCATCGCGCCCTAGGTCTTGCTGTAAACACAGCAGATGCAGCTCGCGGCGGAAGTTTTTGAACCGGATCTGACGTAGTTCTTGAGCAGTGGGAGCGTAGTAGTAGCAGCCTTCATCTAGTCCATCTACGCCCGAAATAGCGATGAACGTTTGAATCAGGCTGAGGTCGAAGTAGTCGGGTGAGGGGTCGAGTCCTTCGTCTAGGTAATGCTGGGGCTGGTAGGTAAAATCTAGCAACAAGTTCAGTTCGTCTAAAGTCAAGTTGGCTCCAGTGTAGGCACGGGTGGAGCGGCGCTTGAGGATCGTTTTTTCTAAAGCGGATAGACTTTCGCCTAAGCCGAGTGGTGGGCTAACGGTGGATACTTTGAGGCAAAACGGAAAGTTGTATTTATCGGTTGGGGTAGTGTCGGCTGGGATAGTGTCGGCTGGGGTAATGCTGGACGGTAGAGTGCCTAGCGGTGCTCCTAGACCCGTAGAGAAGGCAGGAACAGAGGGTGTTTTCTGAATTTGAGTGGCGTAGTGAAAATACGGTAGCAATTTGCCGTCGGGGATATCGGGAAAGTCGATTTGGGTGAGCGAGGGCAGGGCGGCAGTCCCAGTGGACAAGTTTTGATCGAGTTCGAGCAGATCGGCTAGGGCGATGATGGCGATCGCCCCTTCTTGCTCCACATCTAAGTACATCAACTGGTTCACCGCCTCGTCTACAAATCCACCAATTAGATGGGGACGAAAATCGTTGATGGCGCAGGCGAGTTCAATATTGCCCAGCAGATGGCCAACATCTAAGCAAATCCGGCGGTAAGCCCGGTCTTGGTAGCGCCATGCAGAGCGTGAAAATACGGCGGTGGTGGCGATCGCCAGCTGTGTCCCGTTTAAGCTGGGATGCCAGAGGCACGCGTCTTGCAGCGCTGCCCAAACATCACTATCCCAAAAGTGCAGCAACGAGTGGGTTTGAGCCTGGTAGTGATAGAGACCTGCTGGCAGTAGCGGCGTGCCGCGCGAGATCAGATAAACCTCAGCCGGATATAGCCCGCCAGCCGAAGGCGCGGCTCGAAAATAGACGGCATCCCCATTCATCATCACCTGTTTGACCGTTAACCCATAGCTGCAAAAGAACAGTCGGGACAGCCGTCGCCAGGGATCGCTAAATTCGCCTAGGTCTGGCTTTTCGCTCAGATACGGCTTCAAATCGTAGGCCAACCCTACTTTATAGTCTTTGAAGGGAATAGGTTGCTCGTGCCAATTCAGCGATTGAGCCTTGCCCGCAATGGTGGCAGGGTCATATTTCGTGCGCTCGTGGTAATGCTGAGCGATGGAACCTCGAAATTCTGGCATAGACGCTGACCTAGACATTCACAATCCCGCATCTTCCTATCTTGACACTCCCCTCTAGATTCGGCGAGGGTGTCTGGCCGTCTGTTGAGCCGTTGGGCTGGGGATGCTTTGAGCGGTGCTCGGCGGCAGGTCACTGTTGGGAAAACGATCGCCCTGTGCCACCGCGTCTCACCAAAATTAACTCGGCACTAATACTGATGGCAATTTCTGCGGGGGTAAGTGCGCCAATATCTAAGCCGATGGGGGCATAGATCGAGTGCAGTTTATTGGTCGGCATGCCGCCTTGGGCGATCGCCCGATAAACCTGCCGCACCCGTTTGTCGCTGCCAATCATGCCAATGTAGGCGCAAGGAATGGCTCGCTGTAAGAGCTGGTCGAGCGCTTCTAGGTCATACTGATAGCCCCGAGTCACCAAAGCTGCGTAGAGCTGCGGATGATCCACTAGGTGAGCTAGAGCGGAGGCGATCGAACCTGTAAAAATCTGGGACGCTTGAGGGTAGCGACTGGCATTAGCCCACTCGGGGCGATCGTCTTGCACGACAACTTGAAACCCAATTAGAGCGGCCACGGTTGCGAGCTGGATGCCGACATGTCCGGCTCCCACAATCAGCAACGTGGGCGGCGGTTGCAAAATCTCTACCATCCCATCGGCAGGCGGAAAGTCCTTGAGTAATAATAGGTACGGAGAGCAATTGCTGGCGATGGGTGTGACGAGCTGAACCGACTGGCCCGCTTTCAATAAGGCGCAAATTTGTGTAATTAGGGCGATCGCCGCCTCTCCCTGCCACCGTTCTACCCAAACCTGCATCTGGCCCCCGCAAACGCCTTGCACCTGCCTTTGGGGCGCACCCGACAGGTCAATGTCCACAAACTGCTTGTCGCCCGTTTGCCACACCTGCTGCGCTAGCTGAATCACCTTTGCTTCACCCGCACCGCCGCCGATGGTACCCCGCACAGTTCCTTGCGCATCCAGTACCAGCTTTGCCCCCACTTCCCGAGGCACCGAGCCGTGAACCGCCGTCACGGTTGCTAGGACAGCGGCACCAATTTGCAGTGAAGCTGCCAGGTCTTGAGACCAGTTGCTCCCCCCAGTCAGATCACTGTGTGGAATGCGCATATTGCACTAGGCCAAACCGCTCTATTCTAATTTTTTTCCTCACAGAATCGTTATGAAGGAATTAGGATTGGGAAAATTGACTAGTAGAAGACTGCGCAAGTTTAGCTACCGTAGGGCGGGCATCTTGCCCGCGCAGGCTGGAAGCCTGCACTACGAACGGTAGGCAGATTTACGCCTTAGACTACTAGTAGATTCGCTGGCTAAGCGCTCTGGGTTCCGTAATGCTACTTGCTATGCTTCGCCCTGCCACTTCCCATCGCTTCATGAGCCTGCGATCCAAGCTACTGTTTAGCTTTACGCTCGTGTGTGGCGTGGCGTTTTCTGGCCTTTACTGGTGGTTCTACAGTTTTGTAACACAAAGAGCACTTGATCGACTAGAAAACGATCTGGTCGAAACCTTACAAGGCGCGATCGCCGGTGTGAACCCTCAAGAGTTTTCTGCCCTTGCCGCTGTCAAATTAAAGCCTGGTCAAGACTTGCCCGTCGATAGCCCGCTCTATCAGCGCCATCAAAGCTGGCTGATCAATGTCCAGCGAATTGAACCTCGCGCTAATCCTTATACCCTGATTAAAGGGAAAAAGCCCCATGAAGCTCTGTGGGTCGGGGATATTTTGCGGCTGACTCAGCGAGACAATTCCACTGCCTTTCTTGAATCCTATGATGCTGATCCGGCCAAGACTCGGCTTTATCAAGGCTTTACCAAGTTAACGGTTACCTTAGATCCCTATACCGATCCTTGGGGCAGCTGGGTTTCTGCCTACGCTCCAATTAACAATGAGTATGGGCAATCCATCGGGCTAATGGGGATAGACTTTCGAGCCGATGATGTCGTGGCCATTCGGCAAGAACTGCAACAGAAGTTAGCGATCGCTTTTGCGATCGCTTACCTAGTGCTGATTTTGCTCCTGTATCTGCTGTCCCGGATTTTTACTAAACCCATTTTGGAGCTAACTAAAGCCAGCGAACAAATCCGTGACGGTAAGTATGCGCAGGTGCTGTCTCAGTTTCAGCAGCGATTCATCCAAGATGAAATTAGTCAGTTGGCCAGCAGTTTTGAGCTAATGGCGGCTAAAGTGCAGCAACGGGAAGTGAGCCTTGAAGATGAAAGCCGCACCTTAGAATATCAGGTGCAGCAGCGGACTCAGGAGCTAGAAGAGAAAAACGTGCGGCTGGCAAAGGCGCTGGATGATCTCAAAAAAGCCCAAATACAGCTGGTGCAAACCGAAAAAATGTCTAGCCTAGGGCAGCTGGTAGCGGGCGTAGCGCACGAAATTAACAACCCGCTCAACTTCATTCAGTGCAACCTTGTGCATGCTCGGGGCTACATGTGCCAGCTGATGGAACTGGTGCATCTTTATCAAACTCAATATCCTGAAACAACGTCAGAAATTCAGGATAAGGCAGATGAGATCAGCCTACCCTTCATGCAGAGCGATTTGCCTGATCTATTGCACTCAATGGAAGTAGGCACCCTGCGGATTGAAGGGATTGTGAAATCTTTACGGCTGTTTTCTCGGCTAGATCAAGCCGAGTTTAAGGCGATTGATCTGCACGAAGATTTGGACAATACGCTGCGCTTGCTCAGCAGCCGCCTGCGAGCTACAGCTAGTCGGCCTGAAATCACGGTGGTTAAACAGTACGGTCAACTGCCGCTAGTAGAGTGCTATGCCGGACAGTTGAATCAAGTGTTGATGAATATGCTCACCAATGCGTTAGACGCCTTAGATGAAAAGAGCAGTCCTGATGATTTGGCGGAGGATGCAGACATTGGCGCTGCGATTTGCCCCGCCGCCGCAGATCTAGCGCTACAGCCCAACCCAACCCTTTGGATTGAAACCAAACAGTTGAGCGATCGCATCGTTTCCATTCGGATTGCCGACAATGGGATTGGCATGTCTAATGCGGTCAGAGAAAAGATTTTTGACCCATTTTTTACGACCAAACCCGTCGGTCAAGGCACAGGCTTGGGTCTATCCATTTGCCATCAAATTTTGGTAGAAAAGCATGAGGGTAAGCTCTACTGCAATTCTGTCCTAGGAGACGGGACAGAGTTTGTGATTGAACTTCCGGTTTCAGGATAATTGAGCGGTTGAGCTTGGACTGGGAGCCGTGCGACTCCCAATACAGCTTGCTGTTACTGATAAGCGGCCATCGGCAGGCAGGCGCAAACCAGGTTGCGATCGCCGTAGGCATTGTCAATTCGGCCAACGCTAGGCCAAAATTTGTTGGCTCGCGTCCAGGCCGTGGGATAGGCCGCTTGCTCGCGGGAATAGGGGCGATCCCAGTTGTCGCTCAGCAGCGCGGCAGCCGTGTGGGGGGCATGCTTCAGCAGGTTGTTCTGTGGGTCGGCTGCTCCCGTTTCGATCTCACGGATCTCTTGGCGAATGGCAATCATGGCATCGCAGAAGCGGTCGAGTTCTTCCTGAGATTCACTCTCAGTCGGTTCAACCATAATCGTGCCTGCCACTGGCCATGACATCGTGGGCGGATGGAAGCCATAGTCAATCAGCCGCTTGGCAATATCATCGACCTCAATTCCTGCCGATTTTTTGAACTGGCGCAGGTCGATGATGCATTCATGTGCCACCAGCCCAGTCTTGCCCTTATAGAGAATTGAGTAGTCGTTTTCCAGACGCTTGGCAATGTAATTGGCGCTAAGGATGGCGACTTCTGTAGCCTTGGTTAACCCCGCCGCGCCCATTAGCCGAATGTAGACCCAGGAAATCGGCAGAATGCTGCTGCTGCCCCACGGTGCAGCGGAGACTGACCCAACGCTCGTATCGCCCCCCATTGGCACGACGACATGCCCCGGCAAAAATGGTACCAGGTGGGCGGCTACACCAATGGGACCCATGCCTGGGCCACCACCGCCATGCGGGATACAGAAGGTTTTGTGCAGATTTAGGTGACACACATCTGCGCCAAAATCTGCGGGACGGCATAGTCCCACCTGGGCGTTCATGTTGGCTCCATCCATGTAGACTTGAGCGCCATGGGCGTGGACAATTTCGCAAATTTGCTGGATCCCTTCTTCAAACACGCCGTGGGTAGAGGGGTAGGTCACCATGAGCGCAGCTAGGTCGGCGCTGTATTTCTCGGCTTTGGCCTGGAGGTCGGCCATGTCAATATTGCCGTCGCGATCGCACCCCACCGGCACCACCTTCATGCCTGCCATCACCGCACTAGCTGGGTTAGTCCCATGCGCCGATTCGGGAATTAGACAAACGGTGCGATGGGCTTCGTGCCGCACGGCATGATATTGCCGGATCACCAGCAGCCCGGTATATTCGCCCTGAGAGCCTGCATTGGGCTGGAGTGAAATCCCGGTAAACCCTGTAATTTCTTTCAGCATGTCTTCTAATTGCTGAAACAAGATCTGGTAGCCCGTCGCTTGACTAATCGGTGCAAACGGGTGCATCTGACCAAACTCGGGCCAAGTGACAGGCACCATTTCCGCCGTGGCGTTGAGTTTCATGGTGCAGGAACCCAGCGGAATCATCGCGGTGGCTAGCGACAGATCCTTCATTTGTAGGCGATACATGTACCGCAGCAGCTCGGTTTCAGAGCGGTAGCGGTTGAACACGGGATGGGTCAAAAACGCTGTAGTGCGCCGTAGGTCTGCGGGGATTGCCAAATCTGTAGGGGCACTCCCCGTGGGGATGCTCGCGGCTGCAAAAATAGCCAGCAGTGCTTGCACATCTTGCGGTGCGGTGGTTTCATCGAGCGCAATGGTCAGAGTCTGGGCATCGAGCTGGCGCAGGTTGATTTGACGGGCGATCGCCCCTGCTATTACCACACTTGCCTGCTCACCCACCGCCACCCGCACCGTATCGAAGAACGGCTCTGCCCCAAGCGTGTAGCCCAATTCAGTTAATCCACTGGCCAGCGCCACGGTCAACTGATGGACTCTAGCGGCAATCCGCGTCAATCCTTGCGCCCCGTGATAAACGGCATACATTCCAGCGATAATCGCCAATAATACCTGCGCCGTACAGATGTTACTGGTCGCCTTGTCGCGGCGAATGTGCTGTTCACGCGTTTGCAGCGCCAGCCGCAGCGCCGGGTTGCCCAACACATCTTTCGACACCCCTACCAGCCGACCTGGAATTTGCCGCTTGTACGAATCTTTAGTCGCAAAATAAGCCGCGTGTGGACCGCCATAGCCCAACGGCACCCCAAACCGCTGGGTATTTCCTACGGCAATATCAGCCCCAAATTCTCCCGGCGGCTTCAGCAGCACCAGACTCAGCAGATCAGCCGCCACCGTCACTAGTGCTCCGGTCTGGTGCGCCCGTTGAGCAAAGTCGGTGTAGTCGTAGATCGCGCCATCGGTAGCCGGGTATTGCAGCAATACGCCAAACACCGGAGTAGCAAAGTCAAACGTAGTGTGGTCGCCCACCAGCACCTCAATCCCCAGGGGTACGGAACGGGTGCGCACTACCTCAATCGTTTGGGGATGGCAAGCGCTAGATACCCAGAAAGTTTTGGCACTACCCTTGTACAGCCCGTAGCTCATCGTCATTGCTTCCGCTGCTGCTGTGCCCTCATCTAGCAGCGATGCATTGGCGATTTCTAGCCCCGTCAGGTCAATCACCATGGTTTGAAAGTTAAGCAGTGCCTCTAGCCGTCCCTGGGCAATTTCGGGCTGATAGGGGGTGTACTGCGTATACCAACCGGGATTTTCCAAAATGTTGCGCTGAATCACCGGGGGCGTGATGCAGTTAGAGTAGCCCATGCCAATCCACGAGCGCCAGATCTGATTTTGGCTGGCGATCGCCCGCAACTCTTGCAGCGTCTCCGTTTCACTTCTTTGTCCGTCTAAGTCTAGCGATCGCCTCAGCCGAATTGCCGGAGGTACCGTGGCCTCAATCAGCTCAGCTAGAGACTCAAATCCCAGCACCGTCAGCATCGCCCGCACCTCCTCATCGCCCGGCCCAATATGCCGCCGCGTAAAGTCATCGCTAGGCGGTAGGGACTCTAGTTGCTCCAGCAATAGGCCATGGTCTAGTCCTGGAGGGGTGTCTAATGACGGTAGAGCGGCTGACGATAGAGCGGCTGACGATAGAGCGGCTGACGATAGAGCGGCGATCGCCCCATTTTGTGCCCTACCGTTGGCTGTAGATGCTCCCTCAACGACTTGGGGTGCGGTCTGAGGATAGAGAGAAGACTCAGGCGACATAGGAAATGCTCTAGAGATCGTGAGGGACTAGAAAATAGGCAAGCTTTCGTCAAGAAAAGCTAACCCGGTTAACCGTTCAAAATAACCGCCAACACCTTAAGACTCCGGATCAACAGCCTCAAGGAATGACTCTACTCTGACTATTCTGCAATAATTTGTAACGTTTTGGGTGCAGGAACAAGAATATGAGCGGATGTCACCTCCTACTTTTCTTTTCTTCTCTTTTTTCTCTCTCCTTTTTTCTTTTTTCTCTCTCCTTTTTTCTTTTTTCTCTCTCCTTTTTTCTTTTTTCTCTCTCCTTTTTTCTTTTTTCTCTCTCCTTTTCTCTTTTTTCTCTCTCCTTTTTTCTTTTTTCTCTCTCCTTTTTTCTTTTTTCTCTCTCCTTTTTTCTTTTTTCTCTCTCCTTTTTTCTCTCTTCTCTCTCCTTTTTTATCTCTCCCCCACTTTCACCCTCTCCCTATGTTCCTTCCACCAGTGCCCGATACTCTTCAGCCGTCATCGCTTCATTTAGATCGTTGGGGTTGCTGATGTGGATTTTGAGCATCCAGGCTTCCCCATAGGGATCGTTGGCCAATTCTTCGGGGGCTTCTAACAGGCGTTCATTGCGATCGATGACGTTGCCCGAGATGGGGGCTTTTAGGTCTTCTACAGCTTTTACCGATTCCACGGTGCCAAAGGTTTCACCCTTTTCTAAGTCGGTGCCAGTTTCGGGCAGTTCTAGAAAAACGATGTCACCTAGCTGATCGACGGCAAACGCAGAAATGCCAATCGTAGCGATATCGCCCTCTAATCGTACATACTCGTGGGAGTCGAGGTATCTCAAATTGTCAGGGTAGTCAAAGCTCATAATGTATACTGCGCTCGTTTATAAAATGGACGTTTTACCACGGCTGTGGGATAGGGCTTGCCGCGAATTTCGACCTCTAGAGCTTGGCCAATTTTGGCTAATGGGGTGGGGACATAGGCGAGGGCGATTGGGTAGCCTAAGGTGGGAGACTGGGTGCCGCTGGTAACAATGCCGACAGGCGTGCCGTTGTGCAGCACGGGGTAGTCGTGACGGGCAATGTTACGCCCTGGCATTTGTAGCCCGACTAAGCGACGGGAGACGCCATTTTGTTTTTGTTGTTCCAATACAGCGCGTCCCATAAAGTCGCCTTTTTGGTCGAGATGGACAAGCCAGTTTAACCCAGCTTCTAGGGGAGTAGTGCTGTCGTTAATGTCTTGCCCATATAGTGCCATGGCGGCTTCTAGGCGCAGGGTGTCTCGGGCTCCCAACCCGCAGGGGAGGACGCCGAGCGAGAGCAGCGATCGCCACAGGTCTTGGCCCACCGATGCGTCTACCATCACTTCAAACCCGTCTTCTCCGGTGTAGCCGGTCCGTGCCAAAAATCCGGGCTGTTCCAGCACGCTACACTCCACATGCCCAAATCGCTTGACGCTGCCCAGATCTGCTGTGACCAGCTGCTGAAGCAGATCTACGGCGGCGGGACCCTGGACAGCTATTAATGCTTTTTCTAGAGAAATGTCTTGGAATTCGACAGTGGCTAAATCTAAATGGTCTAACAGCCAGGTTTTGTCTTTTAGCGTAGTGGCCGCGTTGACAATCAGACTGACCCGCTGGGTGCCGTTGACGGTGTGCCCCTGGTAATAAACAATCAGGTCATCGACAATGCCGCCCTGGGAATTGAGCAAGACAGTGTACTGCGCCTCTCCAGCCTGAAGCGGCAGTAAATTAGACGGCACCAGCGGCTGGAGCTGCTCCAACAGATTTACGCCTGTTAGAACAAACTTGCCCATGTGGGAAATATCAAACATTCCAGCGCGATCGCGTACGGCCTGGTGTTCCTGGGAAATACCGCTAAACTGCACCGCCATTTCCCACCCCGAAAAAGGCGTCATGCGAGCCTTGTGCTCTAGGGCAAGGTGGTAAAGCGGAGTCCGACTAAGGGCGGTGGAATCTGCGGGGGTAATCACGATGTCAGGGTTGCAAATGAAGGTCAACGGCGCGTACGGCATCACCATCTGCCATCCATCGCGCCCTCTGCTGACTGTATCCTTACTGGCCCGATCAACACAAGGGCGTTCAGTCCTTCCTCCCAAGTTTTTTTGCTAAACGTTTCCACATGTCACCGCTTCTAAAAACCTAGGCAAACCTGGTTTAACTTCTGCGGTATAAGTTTAAGCAAATCTTCTCTAGTGCGTTGCCGCTTCCTCATCCTTGAGGTTGGCCAGAGAACTCCAGTTAGAAACAGTAAAATAATCGTGTCTGCGATTGACCTTACCGGATTGCTTGGTCTTCCTATTCAGTTCCGCCC
>Ga0163155_10002982_pt1 | contig 18516 bp, 14 predicted proteins | sample OliLakLV19SP4G1_FD_148611 | JGI IMG/M metagenome (GOLD analysis project Ga0163155, IMG submission 148611) | Freshwater microbial mat bacterial communities from Lake Vanda, McMurdo Dry Valleys, Antarctica - Oligotrophic Lake LV.19.SP4.G1 | ecosystem: Environmental > Aquatic > Freshwater > Lake >... | reverse complement strand
ACGACTATTTCGGCCAGATCACCCGCGCCCTCGAAAAAGTCGGCCAGAACCTCGACGACTGGATTATCATCTACACGAGCGATCACGGTGAGATGCTCGGCGAACATGGTTTGTGGGAGAAACAGAAATTCTTCGAGGGTAGCGTTCGCGTTCCTCTCTTCATTCGCTGGCCGAAGGCGTTTCCGCGCGGCCAGCGGATCGACAGGAATGTGAGTCATTGCGATTTGTTCGCGACCCTCTGCGAACTCGCCGGCCTGCCCGCGCCTTCGGGCATCGACAGTCGCAGTTTGGTGCCCTTGATGCGCGACCGATTCGCCACGTGGGACGACACGGTCATCTCTCAGTATTCCACGACGAATTTCATGGTGAAATGCGGTCCGCTGAAATACCAGCGGTATGCCCCCGGCGAACCCGAGTTGCTCTTCGATCTCGAGCGCGATCCCGCGGAGCGACAAAACTTTCTTCATGATCCCATCTACGCAGAGCTCCTCGGTCAGCTCCGTCGGCGTCTTGACGAATATATTGCCGGCGCGACCGACCGGGTTCGCGACTACGTGAGCCAGCCCATCGCCGCCACCGCGATCTGATCCGTCGGTTCCGCCGTCCCACTTCCGGATCAAACGCCCCATAAATTTATGCAGGGCCAAACAGCCGCCGTTCTCGCTTCGCTCGCCTTGTTCGGATCGGCCGGCCCGCTTTCGGCCGGCTCGATTCAGAAGGCGTATGAGTTGTCCGCGCGCGGGCTGACCCGAGAGTCGGAACAGGAATGGCGGCGGCTCGAAGCCGACGGCCGCAATCCCGCCGGGATCCGCGAAGTTCATTTTGGCCGGGCAGGGAATCTGTTGAACGTCCAACCCCGAACTTCGGCAAATATCGACCGCGCCGCAGAACTCTATCGGGACGTTGTCAAAGGCGATCCCGACGACGAGATCGGCGTGGCTAGCGCCTACTTCCTGATCCGAATCGAGCAGTTCCACCGCGGGACGACACCCGATCTCGAACGTATCGCCGGGGACTTCCTTGCGCTGCATGCCGCGCATCCCGAGCGCTATTTCAGTCAACTCGCATTGCTGAAACATGTCACTCTCCGGTTGTGGAGTGGGACAACCACCGCGGAAAAACAGAGCGAATTCTCCCGCTTGGAATCCTACGCCAAAGATTTCACGCGCCCGGAGCTGGCCGTGATCTACCACTTTTTACTGAGCGACGGTTACCTCGTGCGGCTGTCCGATCCAGTGGCGGCGCTTCGCCACCAGCGCGCCCGCGACGGACGGCTCATGGTCAAAGAGGACACTTCGGCCGACCTGACATTGAAGACCGCCGAACTGAGCAGAGAAATCGGTGACCTCGCGGAAGCGACGGCCCACTACCGTGATTTCCTTCGGCGCTTTCCCACGAATGCGCGGGCCTGGTTGGTTCGGCAGCGACTCAACGAACTGGAGGGAGCAAAGAAATGATCCTTCCTGGTCGCGCCAAATTTTTCGCCTTCTTGGCGCTCCTCGCCGGCGTCGGCTGCGCGGCGGGATGGCTGGCCATGCGCGGCGGAAGTCAGGCAATTCCATCTGCCACGCAGGTTTTGCGAATCGGACACTACCAATTGGAGACGGGCGTGCGCGAGGGTCTGGCTGCGGTGGCCGCCGAATACGAACGTCTGCATCCCGGGGTCCGCATCGAACAGAATGCGGTCCCGAAAAAAATGTTTTCCGCCTGGATGCGCACTCAGTTCGCCGGCCGCACGGCACCCGACTTGGTCCAACTCGGCGAAGGCCTCACGGAGGAGATCGCATTACAAAACTTTCGTCCGCTCTCAACTTGGCTCCGCGAACCGAACCCTTACGACCAACCGCCGTCCACCGACGGAGCGATCGTGCAGTCACCGGCGTGGCGGGATACATTTATCGACGGGCTTACCAGTTACCCCAGCTACATTCCCGCGCTCATCGATCACTACGGGGTGCCGAACGCACTGTTCACACTTCGGGTCTTCTACAACCGGGACCTGCTGACAAAGATCAGCGGCAGTCCGGAGTGTCCGACCGAATTCGACAAGTTCATGGAAGTCTGCGCTCAGGCCGAGCGATTCGACACGAAACAAAGCCGGCCACTCTATGCGATGGCCAGCGGAGGCGAGGACAGCCGCCTGCTGCTCGATACGATTACCGACAGCCAAATGCAGCGGCTTGTCCGTCAGATTGACGACCTGCGAATTTTGCAGGCTGGAATGCCCGACTATTTCGCCCTGCACCGTATCAATGGATCCTGGACGCTCCGTTCTCCGGGACTATTGGCCGGACACGAATTGGCCCGCGAGTATGGCCGGCACGTAATCCCAGGATTTCTTCAGCTCGCGGCCGAAGACGCCTTGCTCGCGTTCGTTCAGCAACGCGTGCTGTTTCTCGTGACGACCACTCAGGCCTACGGGAGTTTGCTGGCGCAGACGAATTTTCCCTTGGGCGTGGCCCGCCTCCCGCTGCCCGGTCCGGATCATGCGCGCTTCGGAGCTGAAATCCTCGGCCCGCCGGGGGACCCGCTTCGCCCGGAGGTCGTCCTGGGCATCACCCGCGAGGCGGCACAGCCGGAACTGGCTCTGGATTTCCTGCGGTTTCTCAGCTCGCGCCGCATGAGCACAATTTTCGCCGAGCGGACGGGCTGGTTCCCGGCCAACAAAGCGGCCAGCCGCGGCAGCATTCCCGCCGAACTGGCGCCCGACACGTCCGGATTCCCCGAGGGTATTCGCTTGGCCCGGGTCGGTCTCGGCATCGATTCGCGTCGGGCCTATCAGGCCGAGCTCCACCGCCTTTTCTCCGCCGATGGGTCGGTCGAGGCATTCATCGACGGACTCGTCGTCAACTTCGACGCCGGCTTGCGCGCCGACCTCGCCCGCCATCAGAAGAGTCATCGGGAAATCAACGCCCGCAACGATTCACAGTTAGCCGCAGCCTGGCGGCTCGGCACACTCCGCGACCTTGCGACAGCGGCTTCAGATCGCGTAACGCCGATCATCGAGACGCAGGCCAACCGAGAAACCCGACTGTATCGGGCTGAGGCCGAGCTCAACGCTTCGACGAAGCAGAAGTGAACGCCAGCGCGCGAGCGCGCTCACTTCGCGTGATTGAACGGCGTCGATTGGGGCTCCGTCGTCAAAGGCGTATGGAGAGGAAAGGTTGGTCCGCGCCGCTACCCACACCACCGCTTTCCGGCTGCTTTCTTTCCGTCCCCATCCCAACCGCCGATGCTCTCCTTCCGCCAGGTTCATCTGGACTACCACACCGCCGGCCTGATTCCCGGCGTCGGCGCACGGTTCTCCAAGCGCGATTTTCAGGAAGCCCTCAAACGTGGCCACGTCGGCTCGGTGACGCTTTTCTCCAAGTGTCATCACGGCTGGAGCTATCACCCGACGAAGGCCGGACGAAAGCACCCCAACCTGAAGATCGATCTGCTCTCGCGACAGATCGAAGCGTGCCGGGGAATCGGAGTTCGCTATCGCATCTACCTCAGCGCGGGAGTCGACGAACGCCTCGCCATGGAACGTCCCGAATGGGTCGTGAAACGTCGCGACGGTGTGACCTATCGCCCCTTGGAGGCGGTCTGGTTCAAGCATCTGCGTTTTAACTCCCCTTACCTCGACGTGCTTTGCGACCAGATCCGCGAAGTGGTCGAACGGTGGAAGGACTGTGAAGGGCTGTTTCTCGATATCATCGCCCCGCAGCACGACTACTCGGAAGGCGCGTTGCGCGAAATGCGCAGCCTCAACCTTAATCCCGAAAATGAAGCGGACGTGGAGGACTATGCGCAGCGTGTGCTCACGCGCTACCACGAGCGCACCAACGCCGCCGCGAACTCGGCGGGAAATTCCGAGATGAGCGTCTTCCACAACGCCGGTCACGTGCCGATCGGCGCTCGTCGCTACAACGGCTACAATGGACACCTGGAGTTGGAATCACTGCCGACCGGGGGCTGGGGTTATGACCATTTCGCCATCTCCGCGCGCTATGCGATCACCACGGGCATGGACTATCTCGGGATGACGGGAAAATTTCACACGACGTGGGGCGAATTCGGAGGGTTTAAACGCCCGGCCGCACTGCGCTACGAATGCGCGGCCATGCTCGCCTATGGCGCGAAATGCTCGGTGGGCGACCAGCTTCACCCGGATGGCGCGATGAACCGGGATACCTACGATCTGATCGGCGCCGCGTATGCCGAAGTCGAATCGAAGGAGCCGTGGTGCGAAACCGTAACGGCGGTGACCCGGATCGCTCTCGTGAGCGCGGAAAGAAACCAATCGGCCGCGCGCAGCCACCTGACCACGAGCGCGGCGGACGAGGGCGCGGCGCGGATGCTCATGGAGTTGCACCTGCCCTTTCTGGTCTTGGACCGCAAGAGCCCGTGGGCTGGCTTCAATCTCGTGATTCTTCCCGAGGGTTTCGAAATGACGACGGAACTCGCCGATAGGACCCGCCGTTTCGTGAAGGCGGGCGGTCGCGTCATCGCGGCGGGCAATTCACTCATCAACGCGGCGGGAGACCGCTTCGCCTTCGACCCCGGCGCGCGGCTGGTCGGTCGCTCGTCGTTCGATCCCGACTACGTTGTAGCTACGTCCGCCACGCCCGACGTTCCGGTCATGACCCCCATCGTCATTCACGGCGGCTGCTACGAGCTCGAGCCGACGCGCGCCCAACGTTTTCTCGAAAGGCGCATCACCTTTTTTAATCGGACGTGGGAGCATTTCTGTTCGCACCAACACGCGCCGGACGCGTCGACGCCGGTATCCCCCTCAGCGGTCGCGACTGACCGAGTCGTGTATTTCGCTCACGATCTCTTCACCCGGTATGCCCGTTACGGCCAACCGTTGTATCGGGATTTCTTCTTTGCAGCCCTGAGCCACCTCCTCGGCAAGCAACTGCCAGTTAGCACCTCCCTTCCCACCGACGGCCGGTTCAATTTACTAGAACAGAAGAAGCAGAAGCGTTTCGTCGCCCACCTGCTTTATGCGCCGAAATCGCGACGGGGCAGCACCGACATCGCCGGCCAGGGCACCCACAAGCCGATTGAAATCATCGAAGACCTCGTCCCGCTCCACAACGTGCGCGTTACGGTTCGTCTTCCCCGGAAAATCCGCTCCGCCCGTCTCGTCCCCACCGGAGAGTCACTCGCCTTCAGTCAGAGCGGCGGCGCCGTCACGTTCACCGTGCCCGAGTTCGTCGCACATCAAATGGTGGAGATGGCTTACTGAGGAGTGAAAGTAGCGAACCCAGTTCTTCCGGGTTTCCACCCTGATCCCTGCCTCATCCGCGTCGGGGTCGACTACTACCTCGTGACGTCAACGTTCGAGTGGTGGCCCGCGGTGCCCATCTACCATTCCACCGACCTGGCAACTTGGCGTTTGCTCGGGCACGCCGTGACCCGCCGATCCCAACTCGATCTGAGCGGATGCCCAGATTCCGCCGGCGTCTGGGCACCCGCGCTCAGCTATCGCTGCGGCCTTTTCTACCTCGTTTACACCGACGTGAAAAATGCGCGGGGAACGCACAAGGATCTCGCGAACTACCTCATCACTGCACCCTCGCCGGTCGGCCCTTGGTCAGATCCCGTCTATCTCAACGGCAGCGGATTCGATCCCTCCCTCTTCCATGACGAGGACGGACGCACGTGGTTGCTGAACATGCTCTGGGACCCGCGCCCGGACCATCATCATTTCGCAGGAATCCTCCTCCAAGAATACGACCGCGACGGTCGTCGCCTGCTCGGCGCTCCGCTCAATATCTTCCAAGGCTCGCAGGATCTTCGACGCACCGAGGGGCCGCATTTGCTCAAGCGTCATGGCTACTACTACCTCATCACGGCCGAGGGCGGCACCGGCTGGACTCATGCGGTGACGATAGCGCGCTCCAAGGAAATCACCGGGCCCTATGAACTTTCTCCCCACCATCCGATGCTCACCTCGGCGCATGAGGCGGGAAACCCTCTTCAAAAAGCCGGACATGGCAGTCTCGTGGAAGCACCCGACGGAAGCTGGTATTTGGCGCACCTGTGTTCGCGTCCAGTGGGACCGCACCGCCGTTGCATACTCGGTCGCGAAACGGCGATTCAAAACGTGGCGTGGACCGAGAGCGGGTGGCCGGTGCTGACGCACGGCGGCAACGCACCGCGTGACTTTTACGATGCGCCGGCCCAACGCACCGCGACCGGAGATGGAGGCTATTTCGATGAGTTTTCCGCCGCCAATCTGGCTTCGGTTTGGCAGACATTGCGCCAACCCGCCGACGAATCCTGGTTGAGCTTAAAAGAGCGGCCCGGAGTTCTCCGGATCCGAGGCCGCCAGTCCCTTGATTCGCTTTTCGATCAAAGCCTAGTGGGGCTTCGGGTGCGGCACCACCACTGCAACATTGAGGTTACCGTAGACGCCGCGCCCTCATCGTTTCTCCAGATGGCCGGCCTCACTCTCTTCTACAATACCGCCTGCTACTACTATCTGGCCGTAAGCCGCGACGAAACGCTCGGGCGTAGTCTGCGTCTGCTCGCGCGCGACGCGAACGCGCCCCGCGAAATTCTACCGGCGCCGATCCCACTTCCTCCCACGGGTCCGATCCGACTTCGCGTGGAATTGAGGGGCGCAGGTTTACGATTCTATTTTCAACGCGAATCGGTGTGGGCGTCGGTTGGTCCGGAATTGGACGCGACGATACTTTCTGACGATTATCCGCCGTCGAAGCAGATCGGTTTCGCTTTCACCGGACTCTTCGTCGGCCTCTGCGCTCAGGATTTGAGCGGAGGGCGCGCAGCGGCGGAATTCAGCAACTTTGTCTACGCTCCTCGAGCGGCGGACCCAGCGTCCGCGGCAACGGACGCCCCCACCAAACCATGAAAGTGCAACGTCTCGCAGATTTCCGTCTAGGCTCGATTCTCGCTCGCTATGAGCACGACAAGGCGAACGGAACCGTCGGGCTGACGCTAATTCCGGCCGCACGCCTCTCTCACGTTCGGCGCCGGCGCACCGGAATTCGTGGCGTTGAGATCGACGCCTACGCCGCGGCCAGTGGCATTATTTTCCCCGCCTGGAACCTCGACTCGCTGGTGCAGTTGAAAGTGACCGACGATCCCTCGCCGCCGGGATTCGCCCAAGGCCGGACGATGCGCAATAGCGGCACGATCGATCGGCTCACGTTTCGCAGGCAGAGCGTGACACGGAATCGCACTGCGGTGCGGGTCCGCACAACCTGTCTCCACGCAGAGGGCTGGCAAGTTCACCATGACCTCATCTGGCCACGCGGAGCATCGTGGGTGGAAAGCTGTGTTACCGTTGAAAATTCCGGCCGCAAACCGATCACACTTGAGTTGCTCTCCAGCTTTTCCATCGGCGGGATCACGCCTTTCGCTTCGGACAACGCGCCCGGACACTTGCGGCTCCACCGGATGCGCTCGGTCTGGAGCATGGAAGGTCGGCTTGAGACGCGCGGGCTTGAGGAACTGCAATTGGAGCGCTCGTGGAGCGGATGGGGTGTCCGCAGCGAGCGCTTCGGCGCGGTGGGGTCGTTGCCCGTCTGTGGTTTTTTCCCTTTCGCCGCGCTGGAGGACACGAAGGCTGGCGTCGTTTGGGCCGCCCAACTGTCGCACAACGGCAGTTGGCAGATGGAGACCTATCGTCGGGGCGATACCGTCGCTTTCAGTGGCGGATTGGCCGACCGCGAACTCGGTCATTGGCAAAAGACTCTCTCGCCCGGCGCGACGTTCACTTCACCGCGCGCGTTCGTGACCACCGTTGCCGGTTCGCTTGACGAAGCCTGCCACGCCCTGACCGCCGCGCAGCGCCGACCATTACACGCTCCGGAACGCACCTTGCCGGTCATCTTCAACGAATGGGCCACGACGTGGGGAAAACCTTCACACCGCAACATGGTCGCCCTCGCCGGTGCGCTTCGCGGTCGAGGGATCAAATATCTGGTGATCGACGCCGGATGGTATGCACCGCTCAAGGGAGACTGGGGACGCGCCCACGGCGATTGGCAGCCCAACGCCGATCTCTATCCTGACGGTTTACGGCACACCGCCGATGCGATTCGCGCGGCCGGCCTCGTTCCCGGCCTTTGGTTCGAGATGGAAACCTGCGGTCCCGAGTCTCGGTTGTGGTCGCGCGATGACCTGTTGCTGAGGCGCGATGGCAGGGTGTTGACCGTCGGCAACCGCCGCTTCCTTGATTTCCGAAAAAAAGAGACGATTTCCTATCTCGCGGAGCGTGTGATCGGCCAGCTCCGAGCCACCGACTTTGGTTACCTGAAGGTGGACTATAACGACAACATCGGCATCGGCGTCGATGGATCGGAATCACTCGGTGAAGGCCTGCGTCTGCATCTCGCCGGCGTGCAGGATTTCTTCCGTCAGATTCACCGCGAACTACCGCATCTCGTCATCGAGAACTGCTCTTCCGGCGGGCACCGTCTTGAACCGTCGATGCTCGCGCTCACCGAAATGAGCAGCTTTTCAGACGCCCACGAATGCCGCGAAATCCCCGTGATCGCGGCCAATCTCCATCGCCTAATCATGCCGCATCAGAGTCAGATTTGGGCAGTGATTCGTGCTGGCGAGAAACCGGAGCGCACCCTCTACAGTCTCACGGCAGGGTTCCTCGGACGCCTCTGCCTGTCGGGAGATTTCCTGAAGCTCTCATCGGCCCAAAACACTTGGGTCGATCACGCCGTCGCGCTTTATGCGCAGGCCGCACCGACCATCGCCCACGGACGCAGCGCTCGTTTCGGACCGGAGATTAGTTCTTACCGAGACCCCAAAGGGTGGCAGGCCGTCACGCGGCTCGCGGACACAAACGACGCGCTGCTTGTGGTGGCCCATACGTTCGGTCGAGGAAACAACGAACCAATTTCGATTCCCCTACCGGACGGGGCTTGGAGGATCGCGACCAACCTTTCGCTCGCGCCGCCCACGCTGACCAAAAAGGGCACGTCTCTGCGCTGGCGTCCGTCCGCCGGCTTCCAGGGATTGGCCACATTGCTTCACCGCTGAACGCACAGTTCACCGACCTAGGGACGAAGTTTTTAATCTGCAACCCATGTTCACGCTCGGCATCGACTACGGCACCAATTCCGTTCGCGCCCTCGTCGTCCGCACTTCGGATGGCGCGGAACTTGGCACGAGCATCGTCAACTATCCCTCGGGTTCACAGGGCATTCTCCTCGACCCGCGCGATCACCACCTCGCTCGTCAACATCCCGGAGACTACCTCTTCGCGCTCGAAAGATCAGTCGGCGGCGCTCTGGCGCAGGCGAAGAAGACCCGCGGCTTCGATCCGGCGAAAGTTGTGGGCATCGGAGTCGATACCACCGGCTCAAGCCCCCTCCCCGTGGATGCCCGCAACGTCCCTCTCGCTCTCTCCCACAAGTGGAAGAAAAATCTCCACGCGCAGTGCTGGCTCTGGAAAGACCACACGAGTCACTGCGAAGCCGCAGAAATCACCGCCCTCGCCGCCAAGCACCGACCGCAATTCATCGCCAAGTGCGGCAATGCCTATTCGTCCGAATGGTTCTGGTCTAAAATCCTGCACTGCCGCCGGGTGGCTCCGGCCGTTTTCAAGGCGACGCACTCGTGGGTAGAACTCGCCGATTGGATTCCTTCCGTCCTCGCCGGCGTCACGGCGCCGGAAGAAATCATGCGCGGCATCTGCACCGCCGGTCACAAGGCGCTCTATTCAACCGACTGGGGCGGCCTGCCCGACAAGGCTTTTCTAGCATTGCTCGACTCGTCGCTACCGGCCCTCCGCGACCGGCTCTACGAAACCGCCCACGACGCGACTGTTCCCGCAGGACGGCTCTGCGCAGTCTGGGCCAAGAAGCTCGGTCTTCCGGCCGGCATCCCCATCGCGATCGGCGAAATGGACGTTCACTATGGCGCCATCGGCTGCGGCGTCGCCGAGGGCACCCTCGTCAAGGTCATCGGCACCTCCACCTGCGACTGCGCCGTCGTGCCGCTTTCCAAATCCGTTCGCGATATCCCCGGTATTTGCGGAATCGTTCCCGGCGCGATTCTACCCGGCTTCCACGGCATTGAAGCCGGCCAATCCGCCGTGGGCGACATCTTCAAATGGTGGGTCGAGGGCGTGCTCGGCGGCGACAGCGCCCTTCACGCCAAGCTCACCGCCGAGTGCGCGAAACAGAAGCCCGGCGCCCACGGCCTGCTCGCCCTCGACTGGCACAACGGCAATCGGACCATCCTCGTCGATCCTCTGCTCACCGGCGTTCTCTTGGGCACTACGCTTCACACCACCCAAGCCGAGATTTACCGGGCGCTCATCGAAGCCACGGCGTTCGGAGCGCGGGCCATCATTGAGCGACTCCGCGACTATGGCGTGCTCATCGACCGCGTCGTCTGCGCCGGCGGTATCGCCGAGAAAAATCCGCTGCTGATGCAGATCTATGCCGACGTCACCGGCTGCACCATGCTCGTTGCGGGCTCATCCCAGGCTTGCGCTCTCGGCTCCGCCGTGTCGGCGGCCGTCCTCGCCGGCGTGCACCAGGATTTCCCTACCGCTCAGCGCAAGATGACCTCGCTGGAGAGCATCCGCTACCGGCCGCGCAAGGCCGACAGCAAAATCTACGATCAGCTCTATTTACTCTACCGCCAACTCCACGACTCCTTCGGCGGACTCAACAAATCCGCCGACCTCTCCGGCGTCATGAAAGCACTCCTCGCCATCAAAGCGTCCGCCCGTGCCTAGCGGCCGGCGAGATGCCCGCCATCACCGATGAAAAACCTATCCTCCCCCGAAATCTGGTTCCTCTGCGGTTCGCAGCACCTCTACGGACCGGGTCCTCTCCGGCAGGTAGCCGACCACGCGCAAAAGATCGTCGAGGCCCTCGCCGGTTCCAAGAAGCTCGCGCTCAAGACCACGTTCAAAGCGCTGCTCACTACGCCTGACGAGATCACCGCCGTGATGCTTGCCGCGAACTCCGACGCAAACTGCGCCGGCCTCATCCTCTGGATGCACACCTTTTCTCCGTCGAAAATGTGGATTCGCGGCCTGAGCGCGTTGAATAAGCCGTTCCTGCATCTGCACACGCAGTTCAACCGCGACCTGCCGTGGAGCACGATCGACATGGATTTCATGAACCTCAACCAGGCCGCCCACGGCGACCGCGAGGCTGGGTTCATTCATACGCGCATGAGGCTCGCGCGCAAAGTCGTTGTCGGCCACTGGTCCGACCCGGAAGTCCACGACCGCATCGGTGCATGGATGCGGGCCGCGCGTGGCTGGCACGATTGGCAGGGCGCGAAGTTTGTCCGCTTCGGCGACAACATGCGCCAAGTTGCCGTCACCGAGGGCGACAAAGTTTCCGCCGAAATGAAGCTCGGCTTCGCCGTCAATACCCACGGCGTCGGCGATCTCGTCTCGGTGGTCAATGCCGTCAATGAGGGCGATGTCACAGCGCTCTGCGCGGAATATCAAAAATCCTACGCGGTCTCACCCAATCTCAAAAAAGGCGGCGGGCGCCACGACGAGCTCCGCTACAGCGCACGTCTCGAAATCGGCATGGCCAAGTTCCTTAAAGACGGCGGCTACAAAGGCTTCACCGATACCTTTGAGGATCTTCATGGCCTCCGTCAGTTGCCCGGTATGGCGACCCAGCGACTGATGGCCGCCGGTTACGGCTTTGGCGGCGAAGGGGATTGGAAAACCGCCGCCCTACTCCGTGCAATGAAGGTCATGGCGCACGGCCTCGATGGCGGCACGTCGTTCATGGAGGATTACACCTACCATCTGTCGCCCAAGGGCCACCAAGTCCTCGGCGCGCACATGCTCGAAATCTGTCCGAGCATCGCCGCAAGCAAACCCGCCGTTGAAATCCACCCGCTCGGCATCGGCGGCAAGGAAGACCCCGTCCGCCTGGTTTTCGATGCTCCCGCCGGCGCCGCGCTTAACGCCTCGCTCATCGATCTGGGCCATCGCTTCCGGCTGATCGTAAACGAGGTCACCGCCGTCAAAGCACCCAAGTTCCCGCATCTCCCCGTTGCGCGCGCCGTGTGGGAATGTCAGCCCGACTTTAAAACCGCCTGCGCCGCGTGGATCTATGCGGGCGGCGCGCACCACACCGGCTTCAGCTATGCCGTCACGACCGAAATGCTCGAGGATTTTGCGAACATCGCCGGGATCGAGACCGTCATCATCGGCTCCGGCACGACGCTCCCGCTGCTCAAACAAGACCTTCGCAACAACGAGGTTTTCTACCACTTCACGCAGGGATTTCGCAGCTAGGTGAAAACCGTCCTTCCCCGGCAATGTTGACCGAACTAAAACGAGAAGCCTACGAGGCCAACCTCGACCTGCCGAAACACGGGCTCATCAATCTGACGTTCGGCAATGCTTCTGCATTGGATCGTGGCCGGGGTATCTTTGCCATCAAGCCGAGTGGCGTGGGCTACGCCCACCTGAAGCCCGCAGATATGGTGCTCATCGACCTCGACGGCCAGAACGTGGAGGGAAAACTCAACCCGTCATCGGACACGCCGACCCATCGCCGACTCTTCCTGGCCTTCCCGAAAGTCGGCGGTGTCGTGCATACGCACAGTTCCCACGCGACTGCCTTCGCGCAGGCCGGCCTCGCCATTCCCATCTTCGGCACCACTCACGCCGACTACTTCAACGGCCCCGTCCCGGTGACTCGGAAGATGACCAAGTCCGAGATCACCCGCGGTGCATACGAATGGGAAACGGGCAACGTAATCGCGGAGACCTGTCGGAATTCCGAACCCCTCGACCTCCCCGCGGTCCTCGTCAACCGCCACGCGCCGTTCACGTGGGGGATAACCGTGGACAAAGCCGTCGAAGTTGCGGTCGCGGTAGAGTGCATCGCACAGATGGCGTTCATATCACTGCAACTCGCACCCGGATTGAGGAGCATCGAACCCGCCCTCCGCGCCAAACACTTCGAGCGCAAGCATGGCGCGGGAGCTTACTATGGCCAGACCGCGAGGCGTTGAACGGGGCACTCATGACGCGCCGCACTTTGGCTCCGGCCGAGGAAATCATCGACTCGCTCCAGCCTGACTGGAGTCTCATGGTCCCACCACTGCTCCGCGAGCGGCCCGGCTACTCATGGGAAAAATTTCGCGCCGCCCTTTCCGGCGCCATGGTCGCCAAGGTTTCCATTCCACCGGCCATCGGCTTTGCGCTGCTTGCCGAGCTTCCGCCTTCAATGGTTCTCGGCAGCGTTGTTCTGCGCGTTCTTAAAAACAGCGGCCTGCTTCGTCGCGTTGGGGTCGATAACGTTTTTCCCGCCGAATTGAATCCCAACCTCGCCACGAAAAAGGCTCTCGAACGGAGTCGAACACTCTTGGCGGGCGCTCAGCCCAATCTGCGGCTCTACTCCCCAAGCCCTTCGATCGTGGTCCCGGCGGACGTCTGACCGCCAGCATGCCAGGCCATCGTTCACCAAAAAATTTTAAGTCCACCTCTGCTTCCAATCCCTCCGGGCGGATTGTCAGTCGGCCGCCAGTCGGCCTCACCCCATGGCCAACGTCACCTTAAAAAATCTCACCAAAATCTACCCCGCTTCGGAAAAGAACGCGGCGTTCACCGCCGTGAAGGGGATCAACCTGGAGATTAGGGACCGCGAGTTCATGGTCCTCGTCGGTCCCAGCGGCTGCGGAAAAAGCACGACCCTGCGTATGATCGCCGGGCTGGAAGAAATCTCGGGTGGTGACATCACCATCGGGGATCAGGTGGTGAATAACGTGCTGCCCAAAGACCGGGACATCGCGATGGTTTTCCAGAACTACGCGCTCTATCCCCACATGTCGGTTTACAACAACATGGGCTTTGGGCTGAAGTTGAGAAAATTCTCCAAGGCGGAGATCGACCGTCGCGTCAGGGAAGCGGCCGCGATGCTAGGTTTGGAAAACCTGCTCGACCGCAAGCCCAAGGCGCTTTCAGGCGGGCAGCGGCAACGCGTCGCCGTGGGCCGTGCGATTGTTCGTCAACCCAAGGTGTTTCTCTTCGACGAGCCGCTCTCCAATCTCGATGCCAAGATGCGCGTCTCAACGCGCACCGAGATCAGCAAACTGCACGCCCGCCTCAACGCGACGATGATCTACGTCACGCACGATCAGGTCGAAGCGATGACCATGGGCGACCGCATCTGCGTGATGAAAGACGGACAGATCATGCAGGTGGATGAGCCGCTGACACTCTACAACCGGCCGGACAACCTCTACGTCGCCGGCTTCATCGGTTCGCCGGCGATGAACCTGATCCCTGGCACGCTACGGGCCGACGGTAAAAAATTGACGTTCACCGAACGAGGTGCCGCTTTCGTTTGTGAGCTGCCACCGACGCTGAGCCGGGCCGCGCGAGATCACGTCGGCCGCGAAGTTATCCTGGGGATCCGGCCGGAGGACATGACGGAACTTGGTCGGGAAGGGAACGGCGTGTCGGCGGAACTTGAATTGGACCTAGCCGAGCCAATGGGGGCCGAAACCTACCTTTACCTCCATGGCGGAGAGTGCGACGTGATCGCCCGCGTTCCACCCCGGAGCGACTACCAGATCGGCCAAAAGGTCTGGCTTCGTTTCGATCTCGAAAAGGTCCACCTCTTCGACGCCAAAACCGAGTTGGCCATTCGCTAGCTATGCCCTCCGTCCCTCTTTCCCCCCAGAAGGCCCGGCGCGAGTGGAAGCTCTATTTCTTCATCGTTCCGTCGCTCCTGCTCGTGGGCGTCTTCAGCTATTTTCCCGCGGGCAGCGCAATCTTCCACAGCCTCTTTGACTGGCAGGGCGGCGACGCTAAACAGTTCGTGGGATTCGACAATTTTCGCCGCGCTCTGGGCGACAAGGTGCTTTGGAACGCCTTCGGCACCGTCGCCTGCCTGATGCTTTTCAATCTTTTCAAGATGATCCCGTCCATCCTCATGGCAGTGCTCATCCACCGGTTGCGCAGCGATCGCTGGCAGTATTTTTACCGCGTGCTCCTGGTGGTTCCGATGATCGTGCCGCATCTCGTCACGCTTTTCATCTGGAAATTTTTTCTCGATCCCAACCTCGGCATCCTTAACCGGGTGCTCGATTTCACCGGCGGCAAATCCGCCTTGGTCTGGATCGATCACGTCTTTGGCTGGGGCATATTTTTCGAGAATGCCCCCATTGGGTGGCTTTCGCAGCCCGAGCTGATCTTGCCGGCACTCTTTCTGTGGGGCTTTCCGTGGATCGGCTCCGTTGGCGTTTTGATCTACCTCGCCGGCCTCCAGTCGATCGGGTCGGAAGTATATGAGGCCGCCGAGCTGGACGGCATCGGGCCGATTGGGAAATTTTTCTACATCGAGCTGCCGCTCATTCTCACGCAGGTGCGGCTTTCGGTCGTTCTGCTGATCATCGGCACGATCCAGGGTTACGGCCTCCAACTGCTCCTGCTCGGCGATTCGGGCGGTCCGGGCGGACGCGGCATGGTGCCGGGGCTGTGGATGTATAACCGTGCGTTCATCGCCGGCGACTTCGGCTATGCCTGCGCCATCGGCATCATCCTATTTATTTTCATCTTCACCCTCACCGTGATCAACAACCGCTACGTGCGGGTGGACAAATGAGCGCAGCCATCAACTCCGACGTGGTGGGCAGCCGCAAACGCCGCGACTGGCCGCAGCACGGCATTCTCTGGGCGCTGATCCTGGTCGAGCTTCTGCCGCTCTACATGATGCTGCAGGTCTCCTTTAAGAACAACGCGCAGTTCATTCAGAATCCTTGGTTACCCGCTAGCCCCGGGGCTTGGCACTGGGAAAATTGGAGCTTCGCCTTCACGCTGATTGCACCTTACGTGGCAAATACGATTTTTGTCGCCGTCACCGGCACGCTACTGACGCTATTTTTTGCCGTCCTCGGCGCCTATTTCTTCGCACGTTACCGGATGCCGTGTTCGAACCTTCTCTGGAGCGTCTTCATGATCCTGATGATGCTGCCGAGCATCGCTAACCTGATTCCGCTCTTCACCCTACTTAAGGAGCTTCATCTCCTTAACACGCTTTGGGCTCTCGTCGCAGTCGGCACCGCCGGCGGTCAGGTCTTCAATATCTTTGTCCTGAGAAACTTTATCGAGGACCTGCCAAAGGATCTTTTCGAAGCCGCGGAGATGGACGGTGCGAGCCACTTTCAGCAGATCGTGAACATTGTCCTGCCCATGTGCAGCCCGATTCTTGGGACTCTCGCCATCCTCGCGTTTCTCGGCAAATGGAACGATTTTCTGCTCCCCTTGATCATTCTTCGGGACAAGGAACTCTTCACGCTCGGCGTCGGCCTGATTTATCTCGATGGGGAATACGTCAAACATTGGGGCCAGGTGATGGCCGCCTATTTCATGGCCGCACTTCCCGTCATCGTAATTTTTCTTTTCACAATGCGGCTTTTTGTTCGTGGGCTTTCGCAGGGAGCCATCAAAGGCTGACGATGCAAAAGCGATTTATCGCAGAAAAGTAGCGGATAAAAACTTACCGACAACGCTGCGGGAGGCCGGAAATCGCTTCCGCGAGCAGCGCGATTAGTCACGGCGGCCGACATATTATACAGGCCTTGCCTTCTATGAAGCTCAAGGCGTCCAAATGCCCTATGCTTTCGGAAGGGCGATCCGCGCTCCCCGCGCACGGGGTCGAGTGCCAGGCGGCGCGCAACCGTAAACAAAAAGGCCTTCGCCGAGCAGATGGGTTGAGCGGCGGAAGATCCCGCACTGCGAAGAGGGATGGCGTGTCCTGCGCGGTTGTTATGTTTCCTCGCGATTGTGGGGATTCGCGATGTGCGTCGGCCTGGCGGCGGCGTTGGAGTTACGCGTTCGCAAGAAACCCCGATGCCGCCCCTCGCCTCCGACGACGCTCACTGGTTTGCGCAGCGACTGCTGCCTCACGAGCCGATGCTGCGCGCGTGGCTGCAGCGGATGTTTCCTTCCGGCTGCGAGATCGATGACGTGGTGCAGGAGGCGTATTTTCGTGTGCTGCGCGCACGGGCGGTCCGTGAACTCACATCACCCAAGGCATTCTTGTTCACAACCGCGCGGCACGTCGCGATCGATCAGTTTCGACGGCACCGTTCGATTCCGAACAAGGTTTTAGTGTCAATGGACCCGACTGGCGTCTTGGATGGGAGCGACGCAATCCCGGACACCGTGGCGCGGCTCGAGGAATCCGAACTCTTGCATCTTGCCATCCAGTCATTGCCTGGTCGCTGCCGTGAGATTTTCGCGCTGCGCAAACTCGACGATCTTTCGCAAAAGGAAATCGCCGCGCGGCTCGGTATCTCGGAGCGCACGGTGTCGGCGCAACTCACGATCGGGCTCCACAAGTGCATCGAGTATCTCGGCCGCTACCGGAACGAGGGAGGCGAACGATGAGCGAGCGAATGGAAGGCGATGGTGGCGACACGGAGCTTGCCGCGGTGGAGTGGGTCGTGCGCCACGATGCGGGTTTGTCGCCGGCCGAGCAGGCAGAGTTTGCGCAATGGCGGGCGGCGTCTCCCGTGCATGACCGCGCGTTCGCCCGCGCACGGCAGGCATGGGGTGCTTTCGACGCGCTGAGAAGCCCGGCTAAGGCCGGCGGGCACACGTGGCGCCGACGCCGATCGTTCCGCCTCGCGGTTCTTGCAGGCGTTGCCGCGTCGGTGACACTTTTGCTGTGGACGGCGCAGAAATGGACGGACGCCCGCCTGACTCATGCCCCGCTGGTGGCGGCTGTGCCCTCGGTAAGGGAGCGCAGACTCGAGGACGGATCGATCGCGCAGATCAATCGCGGTGCGGCGCTGGAGATCGAGTTCACGGGAGGGCAGCGATTGGTGCGGCTCGTGCGCGGCGAGGCACATTTCACGGTCGCGAAGGATGCGAGTCGACCGTTCGTCGTGCGGGCGGCCGGGATCGATCTTCGTGCCGTTGGGACCGCTTTTAACGTGCGATTGGGTTCCGCCGCGATCGACGTGATCGTGACCGAGGGAAGGGTGAGGGTGCTCGCTCGGGACGGCTGGGCCGATGGCGGCGAGGATACGGTGCTGAATGTCGGAGAACGCGCCGTGCTCGCGGTGAATGACGCCGGTGCCAGCGTGCGGATCGAGCCGGTCTCGCCGGAGGCGATCGCGGAAATGCGGCGGTGGAGGCCAGAACTGCTGGAGTTTACTTCGACGCCGCTGGGCGAAGTGGTTGCCGAATTCAACCGCGCCAACGCCGTGCAACTGGTGGTCGCCGATCCCGAACTCTCCCGCATGCCGATTGTCGCTTCTATTCGTTCCGACAATCCGGAGGGTTTCGTTCGCCTGCTGGAAACCTCAGCGGGCGTGAAAGCGCAGCGCGAGGGCCAGACCCTGATTCTGCGGAAGGCGCGTTGAAGTCCAAAATTCTCTTAGTGAAGCGGGCCGGCCGTGGCGTCTGGGAAAGAGCTACACCCCAACTCAACTCATGACTTCCTCACCTCTCCCGCAGTTCGTCCGCCTGGCTCTGCTCGGCCTCGGCCTGGCCTCGGCGGCGCTCGCCGCCGAGGCCAGGCCGCGGCC
>Ga0163155_10002970_pt1 | contig 18586 bp, 18 predicted proteins | sample OliLakLV19SP4G1_FD_148611 | JGI IMG/M metagenome (GOLD analysis project Ga0163155, IMG submission 148611) | Freshwater microbial mat bacterial communities from Lake Vanda, McMurdo Dry Valleys, Antarctica - Oligotrophic Lake LV.19.SP4.G1 | ecosystem: Environmental > Aquatic > Freshwater > Lake >... | reverse complement strand
GCGTTTAAACTCAGCGGTAAATGTGCGGCGCTTCATGTTGGAAATCCCTTCCAGCGGATGTTAATCCACTCGCTCGCCGCGTCCACCAGACGTGGGGAAGGTCAAAACCTAAAACGACCGGCTCCGCGCGTAAAGTGCATCCCCCATTTTTATAGCTTTTTGAACAGCGGTATTGGTTCGCCACTTGCGATAATTTTATTACACCGCCAGTGTGGCCGGTGATCTCAGGCGACAAGGAAGGGAGTCCAGTCATGGCTCAAAATTCGTTCGATAACAATCCCGATTCTCGCTCCAGCATTCGCGGATGGTGGCCTTGGATGTTAGCCCTGGTGCTTCTCTTGTTTGCCATCGGATTCGGCGGTTTCGGCTCGAGCAGACGAACCTCCGCCCCCGCTCCATCGACCGCGACAGCCCCTCAGTCCGGTGCACCCGGCAGCGATGCCGCCACAATGTCGGATACCCGCGTTTCATTCAGCGGACGCATGCTCGAGAGTAAAGGTCCGCACGCATTCCTCTTCAGCAGTGATGCGGCAGGAAGTTCACCCATGCTCGTCATCAAGCGCGCGAATCCTGAAGAGCCGCTCAATGTCTCCACTGATGAAAAGCAGAATAAGGTTCAAATAACTGGCAAAATTCGAACACTCAAACGGGCTGAACTTCAGAAAGAATTCGGCGCGGACCTCGACGACGAAACGTGGAAACAGCATGAAGGAAAACCCTTTTTCATCGCCGATGAGTTAACTAAAATCGCACCTGCGGGAGACTCAAAGGACGTCCGCTGATTTACTATTTTTTACAATCTGTTTCCCGCTTTAAGACACACCAGAATGAAAAGCGCGGGCAATCGCTGCCCGCGCTTTATCATTGATATCTCAGCGCGCTTTTAGGGCTTGCGAGCCAAGACGCGCTTGGCCGAACCGTGATGGATGCCGGCTGCGGCGATGGCTTTTCCGCTGACGGCGTCCTTCTTTAATGCCGCTGCCTTGTCCGTCTTCTCCCACGTGAAGTTGGGATGCTCGCGGCCGAAGTGGCCGTTGCGCGCCGTTTCCAGATAGATGGGGCGGCGGAGTTGCAAGTGTTCGATGATGGCGCGCGGCTTGAAATCGAAATGTTTCTTCACCAGTTCGCCGAGAGCCTCGTCGCCAATCTTGCCGGTGCCGTGCGTATCGACCAGCACGCTGACCGGCTCCGCGACGCCGATGGCATAAGCCACCTGCACCAGAGCTTCATCGGCCAGGCCTGCCGCCACAATATTCTTGGCCACATAGCGCGCGAAATAAGCGGCGCTGCGATCCACCTTTGTCGGGTCTTTTCCGGAGAACGCGCCGCCACCGTGCGGGGCATAGCCGCCGTAGGTATCCACGATGATCTTGCGGCCGGTCAGGCCGCAGTCGCCGTGCGGTCCGCCGATTTCAAAGCGGCCGGTTGGATTCACGTGATAGATCGTTTTCTTATCGAGCAGGTTTGCGGGAATGGCTTTCTTGATGATCTTTTCGATCACGTCTTTTTTAAGCTGCGCCTGTCGGTCGTTCATTTCGGGCGTGTGCTGCGTGCTGACCACAACCGTGTGAACGCGAATCGGTTTGCGGCCCTCGTACTCCACGGTGACCTGGCATTTGCCGTCGGGGCGCAGGTACGGAAGGATGCCCTTGCGGCGAACTTCGAACGCGGTTTCAGAAATCGCGTGAGACAAGCTGATCGGCAGCGGCATCAGCGTTTTGGTATCGGTGTTGGCATACCCGAACATCATGCCCTGGTCGCCGGCGCCCATCTCCTTCTTGGGGCCTTCGTCCACTCCGCGGGCGATATCGGCGCTCTGCTTATCGATGGAGACCATCACCGCGCAACTATCAGCGTCGAATCCCATTCGCGGATCGACGTAGCCGATGTCGCGAACGACGCTGCGCACGATGTCGGGAATGTTGACGTACGTCTTGGTGGTGACTTCGCCGGCGATGATGGCGACGCCGGTTGTGACCATCGTTTCGCACGCGACGCGTGAAAGCGGATCGTCTCTGAGCATGGCGTCGAGAACGGCATCGGAAATCTGGTCGGCGACTTTGTCCGGGTGACCCGGAAAAACCGACTCTGATGTGAACAGACGGCTGGACATGGTGGGGGCTCCTTTCAGAGCATACGTGTAGGGGCGGCCCAGGGAGCGCCGGCATCGAAGCCGGCCTCATTGCAGTTCCGCCAAAGGAGGAAAAGAAGCTACTCGCCCAGACCTCCCCCATCTGGAAAAGCATCTTACAACAGTTGGAGCTGCAAGAGAATAGAGGATTGTTTTACAGAATCAAGCGCGAACCTGACAACCCCAACGGACCACAACTTCGCCACAGAGGCACGGAGAGCGCAAAGGTTCACAGGGAAAAACTTTTGATGGCCGGCTACAAATCTTTCGCTGTTCCTCTTGAAAATCTGTTCTCTGTGCTCCTCTGTGTCCTCTGCGCCTCTGTGGCAAAGTCGTGGTCGTTTTTTAAAGCACCAGGTCCAGCGTCTGCGCCGCGTAGTGGTGGCTCGCGATGGCCTGTTGCTGAAGGCTCTTGCTTCCCTTCTCCAGTTCCACCGTAGCCCAGCCGGAGAACTCCACGTCCAGCAGCGTGTCGACGAAATCTTCGAGCTGCAAGGTTCCCTTTCCAAGCTCTACGGTCTGGTACTTCGGGCCCATGTCGCCCTTCTTTCTCTTGGCCGCGAGCGGTTTGATGTCGCGCAGATGCACGGCGCCGATGCGCTTTTTGTGTTCCTTGATGAACTTCGCCATCGGGATATCCGCCGTCGCCAGGAAGGCCACATCCACGCACAGTTTCATCGCCGCCGGGTCGGAGTATTCAATGAACTTTTCGAGCATCTTCACGTCGTTCACGAGGCTGAAAATGTCCGGATGCAAACAGGGAAGAATGCCCATCTCCTGCGTGCGGCGCGCGATTTCACCAAAGGCTGTGGCCACCGGAATCAGATCCGCCTCGTCTTCCATGGGATGATCGGGATTCGGTTTGGGCGGCATCAGCGTGAGAATCTTGGCATTGGCGCTCTTCAAAAAGCGAACGATGTTCAGGCTGCGTTCGACCTCTTCTTCCAGGCTCATGCCCGGCCATTTGTTGGGCGTGGTCGTGATGGCGACGAGATGAATTCCGTGGCCGTGCAGAATTTCGTTGAACACCTCGACGCGGTCTTCGTACTGCTCGACTACGCCCGTGGTCGTCTCGATGCCCTTGAAGCCAGCCTTTTCAATGTCGGATAACGCGTTGATGAAGCCATCATCGCCCCAAGCGGCGGTGTGGCACGCCAATTCAATGTCAGCCATGGTAGAAGGAGTGATCCTGAAGTTAAAAACGAAACGCTGTAAGGGCGTCGCACATTGAGACCCGTATATTAACTATAACGCAATCTCGTTTCTCCCGCTACCACTAGGAAAATTTAAGTTTGGACCAAGCCGCAGCATCGCCGCGAAAGACAAACCAAATGCACACGCGCATTGCGATCTTAGCCGTTGTAGAACTAGATCTGAAATAAACGTGCGTTTACCATTTGGTCGTACGTATCTTCAACATCAGTCCTTTTGAACTTTTCCTTTTTAATTTCGATAAAGCGACTGACAACACGATCTTTCCAAGGTCCATCTCCGCCGGAAGCTTTAATCCAACGGTAGGCAAAGTCCAGTGTCGCAAGAAACTCAAGTCTGTCTGGGCTCAATGGTACCAGTGTTTGAACAAGCGTTCGGACCGTTTGGCGAAAGCTATCGAGTTTTTCTCTGAATAAACCGACTAGTTCATCACAAGTGGTCGAAGGTCCGTAATTCGAATATCGGTCCGGAATACTCGAACGATCTTTGATGACGTCATCCGCCATTAGAACTTCGGCGTCGCTTAGAATCTCTTGGCAAAACGGACCAAAGGTATGGATATCGAAATGATAACCCATTGGCACACCAGACACTTTAAGAAAATACATTATCTTCTGCAATGCTGTACGGCCTACGTACGAGCCGCCAGTATCGGCTACTTTTCTAGCTTCATCGATGACCATCGTCAACAAAGCTTGGTTCCATGTTCTCGCCAAAAGTAATGCCATGTGATTAATTCCAATTCATCCAAGGTCAGGCGACTGACTGTCGAATTTTCTTCCGGAGTTCCTGTTGATCGCGTGTCAAGTCGGCGAAGATTCGACCGCACCGAAATGACCGCGGAATCTTCTCTAAGATCTGACTTACCTCGATAATCGATTGAGGTTTTCGATCTTGGCGCACCAAATACAAATCGATAAGTCCTTTATCGTCTTGATCGCCGGGAACGAATAGTTTATGTATGGATCCGTCGGCCTCGTCAAACAACACCCCGCGTCCACCAGACGTGGGGAAGGTCACTCCCCAAAAACATTCGTCTATCAGCTTTCCTAGAAATCGAGGTTCTTTAATGATCGCAACACTTAGTTTTTCATGTCCAAAATCCTTATGGACGACCTCTTCCGCGGCGTGAGAGAACGGTGCATGACCAATGTCGTGCAATAACGCAGCCAAACGAAGAATTTGACGCGCTTTGGCGAGTGGTTTATCCTCAAAACCTGCCACCGTCTTAAAGGTTTCTTCCAGTAAGTCTCCACGTTTCGCTGCCAAGCTATCAAATGCGCGCGTTGCAATCTCCATCACACCAAGCGAATGTTCGAATCGTGTATGACTCGCGCCAGGATAGACCAATTCCGTCAGTGCGAGTTGCCGAATATACCGAAGTCTTTGAAAATGTTTATGGTCAACTATTTGTCTTTCATGTTCAGAAAATCGTATGAATCCATGAATTGGACAGCGAATTCTATATTTGGGTTCATCATTAGGAACGATAAATTGAGGCTGTCGGAAAGCAGTCATAACTTTTTCTCGGAATACTGTGGCTAATTAATACTTTAGAAGTCTATCACCTTACGAACCAATTCGCGTGTTATATAAAACGAGAATTTTGCTCCTTTACCGCAAATTCGGCGTCATGGTACTCCATCAATACGGCAGCAGCTTCATCGCTACGCGCGGTTTGCGGCCGCTCTTCGGCACGTCGTAGAAAAGCCAGGGCTTCGCGAGCCTGACGAACACGGCGGTTCCCACATCAGCCACTTTTACTTTCTTGTCCTTCTGCAGCAGCTCAATCTTCTCATCGAAAAACGCGCGGTTCAACACGTTCAGCGGCATCACGCGAATGATCGGATCGGGGTTTGCAATGCCGTCCAGCGTGTCAGGCAGCGTCCCGGTGGTCGCCTGAATGCCCAGCACGTGGCGCTCATTGAGGACCGTCATTTCAATGGCGCGTTCTTCGAGCACTTTGGGTGTCAAAATGCGCGGGTTGATCGACATTCCGCACAGCGCCACCAGTTGCCCTTCGCAGCGGCCGAACAGCTCGATCTCAAAGCGCGCGCTTTTATCGGTGCTCAGCCCTTTCGCGCGCGCCTTGCTCGCCACGCCGCCGCCGCGCTCCGCCAGACTCTCCATTAACTGCGCGCGATTGACTTTTAGATCCAAGCCGAAACTTCGCGCCATCCAATCCAGCGGATCGGCAAATTGTCCAAAGCCGCCGGCCAGAACGACAGCAACAGTCAGATGAGGTTCGTGCGGAGCAAACATGAGTTCTTTCTTTAAGGGTCTGGGAGTCCGGGAGTCCGGGAGTCTTGGAGTCTGGGAGTCTGGGAGTCTTGGAGTCTTGGAGTCTGGGAGTCTGGGAGTCCTGGGAGTCCTGGGGTCTTGGAGTCTGGAAGTCTATCGCAGTTCGACTCCAAGACGCTCAGACTCCCGGACTCCAAGACTCCAAGACTCCAAGACTCCAAGACTCCAAGACTCTTACGACCCGGACTATCCCATCTTAAGTTAGCACATCCGCACAAGATCGCTAGAATCTCCGTGAAGTGACCGCTTTCATGTGCCGATAAGTGAGGCATTGAACTCGAGGTAAGCCGATACAATGATCATCGCACTGATTAACAATAAAGGGGGCGTCGCAAAAACGACGACAGCCGTCAATCTGGCTGCGGCGCTGGCGTCGGATAACCAGCGCGTTCTTCTCGTCGACCTGGACAGCCAGGCGGGCGCCAGTCTGTGCCTGGGCGTAAAACGCTCCGATTTGAAGCCGTCGGTCGCCGATATTCTCGTGAATGATGTCCCGCCCAAAGACGTGATCCGCGCCTGCAGCGTCGAAAATCTCGATTTGATCACCGGGTCCAAGGAACTGGCCGGTTCCGATGTGGCGATGGCCGGCATGGAGCAGAAAGAAGCGCGCCTGAAACGCGCGCTGGAAACTGTGCGCGGCGAGTACGCCTACATTATTCTGGATTGCCCCCCGAGTCTCTCGCTGCTGTCGATGAACGCGCTGCTCGCGGCCGATTTTTATCTCGTCCCCGTCACGCCGAATGTGCTGACCGTCAGCGGCATGTCCAGCCTGATGGATGAAGTCAACGAGCTCTGCCAGCGCAGCTTGGGCGACGTCGCGGAGCTGATGGGATTCGTTCTGACGATGGTGGATTACCGCAACCGCAACACCGTCGACATGGTCGCGGCGATGCGCCGAAACTGGAAGGACCTGATCTTCAAGACGGAGATCCGCATCAACATCAAACTCGCCGAAGCGCCCGCGCACGGCAAGACCATCTTCACTTTTGCGCCCCAATCCACCGGCGCCATTTCGTACCGCGCTCTAGCGGGCGAAATAAAGCAGCGCATCAAGCAATTCGATGCGCCCCAAACCGAGACAGAAGCGAACGTCGCGCTCGATACGTCGACACAGTAGACGGGGCTCTCCAGCCCCGTCTACCGGTCTTCAAACAAAAAAGCGCGGACAGTCACCTGTCCGCACTTTTCGTTTCTTTGTGTCTTAAAGTCTTCCCGTCTTTGTGTTGAAAAGAACAAGCTCAATCCGACGCTTTGAGACCCAGACCGATTTCGGTCAGCTTGATCTTCACTTCGTTCAAGCTCGTCTGGCCGAAGTTCTTGGTGGCCAGAAGATCGGCTTCGCTCCTTTCGCAGAGATCGCCAATGGTTTCAATGTTCAAACGCTGCATGCACTTTCGCGCGCGCACGGAGAGTTCCAGATCGGTGATCGGCTTGGAGAACGTCGTGTTCTCGGTGCCGCCCAGGCGCAGGCGCTGAGCGCGGGCGCGTTTCTGTTCTTCTTCCTTGTGCATGCCCAGGCGCAGGCCCTTGCTCTCGAGCAGTTGCTTGATTTCGCGGAGGCTGGTCTCGCCGAAGTTTTTGTACGCGAGTAATTCCGGTTCGGTTTTCTTCACCAGGTCGGCGAGCGACTTCACGTTCATTTTCGCCAGACAATTGCGGCTGCGGACGGACAGTTCGAAATCGTTCACCGGTATGCGCAGCACGGCTTCAAGGCGATCGGTTTCCTTGCGCTGGCCTTCGTCGTAGTACATATCAAGCGACTCGACAGCATCGCGCAGATAAAGCGCCGCGCGCTTGTTGGTCGGATCGGCCTTCAGCGCTTCCTTGAATCCGGCGATGGCGTTGTCCATGTCGTCGCGGTCTTCATAAAGGAGCGCCAGATTGATCATCGCGTTCACAAACGCGGAGCCCTGTCCGGCAACGCGCTTGTAGAGCTCGATCGCGCGGGCGTCTTCGCCGCGCAAATCCATGTAATAAGCCAGGCGGAAGGCGGCCTGTGAATTCTGTGGATCCAGTTCCAGCGCTTTTTCGTAGGCTTCACAGGCGGCCTGCTGCCGACCGGTGGCTTCAAAGATGCGTCCGCGTTGAAAGTTCAGATCGCTGTCGTTGGGCGTCTGCTTCTCGGCTTTGTCCAACACCGTGAGCGCCTCGTCGGCCTTTCCAGAGGCGCGCAACGCGGAGACCAGTTCAGCGGTGACTTTGGTCACGTTCGGAAAGGCAGACGCGGCGGCCTGGAGATCAGACACGGCCTGTTCGTAGTTGCCGCGTTCCAGAGCGATCGCGCCGCGAATCAGTTTTCCGGTCTGCGAGGACACCGCTTTGGCCGCGATTTCAGCCTCGTCGATGCGGCCGAGCACCCAGTTGTAAACGGCCAGGCGCAGAGTCTTTTCGTCTTTCGCGAGGTTCTCACCTTCAAGCGAAGCCAGCTTGAGCTGAAGCGCTTTGCGTTCAACGGTGCTGTTGCGCGCAGCCGTGCGCAGCTTCAGAATCGATTCGGGATCGAGCGCGGCTTGTGTGCTAATGCTGTCAATGACCGAGGCGCGGGTATCTTCTGCCATGGGAAACGATCTTCTCCTGTGCTCAATGCCGACATCAAACTCTGGCGCAACAAAAAATAACGCATTGGCGGACCCCGCCAGAGGACCGCCCCAAAGGACTCAAAAGAATAACGCAAATTCAAGTATTGACAAGGGCTCTTTTGCTTGCCGGCAAACTTTTTATTGTATTCGGTATTCCATATTCCTTTCGGCCTTTCCGCCCGCTTTTGATACACACTATTGAATAAGCGACCTTCAGCGGCGTTAAACACGTCCTAGCGTTGACAGCGCTTTAAAAATTTTTACAGGATTTCAGATGAATGTTCAGTCCTTGAGTTTAGATTGCCGTTCAACCCTTTCAGTGGAGAGCATTCCATGTCCCGAATTGTGACACTCTGTACCGTCGTCGCCGTCGTTCTGTTTGGCGTCAGCCAGGCGTTCCTCGTCGCCGCCGACGAAAAGCAGTCGATCAAAACCATCATGGAGAAATCGCACAAGGGCAAGGAATCGCCGGTTAACAGCGTCATCGCCGGGAAAGCGGATGAGAAATTGTTGAAGGAATTTCTCGCCGATTACCAGTTCATGTCCACGCAGAAGCCTCCCGTGGGCGACGAAGCGGCCTGGAAGAAAAAGTGCGACGCGCTGGTGGCATCGACACAAGGTTTGATCGCCAAAAAGGCCGAAGCCGTCGAAGCGTTCAAGACCGCCGTGAACTGCAAGGCCTGCCACACAGATCACAAGCCCAAGAAAGAGAAGTGATTGTTTCTGGTCGCTGGCCACACGGCCGGTGCTGATGAACGCGCGGTTTCGATGATGAACGCTGTTTACGCTCGGCCTGATATTATCCTTCATACGCAGCGCCTATTGAACAGTTTCAGGCGCTGGACCGGGCGCGAGTTGATTGAACGGACGGGCACGCCAGAGGAGCAATCCCTCGCGCTGTTCAAGGCTCCGTTTGGAGTCGTCTCCGATGGCACGCAGGCCGATCCGGTTCTCAATTATGGAAATGCCGCGGCGCTGATGTTGTGGGTGATGACATGGGAACAGTTGACCGGCATTCCGTCGCGTCAAACGGCCGAGCCGGTTCATCAGAGCGAGCGCGCGCGATTGATGGCTGAAGTGACAGCCAGTGGTTTCATCGCCAATTATAAGGGCATTCGGATCGCGAGCACCGGGCAGCGCTTTGCGCTCGACAAAGCCATTGTCTGGGTCGTCACCGATGAAACGGGAACGATCATCGGGAAGGCCGCGACGTTCGCGGAGTGGACGAAAGTTTAGACCGCCAGAAATAGAAGAGTCTTTTTTGCATTCATAGAGGCTCAGACCACGGTCAGAAATCAAACGATCAGGCAGGCGTCGCCGTAGCTGTAAAAACGGTAGCCGCTGGCGACGGCGTGTTGATAGGCGCGCTGGATAAACTCAATTCCATCCGTGTTTCCCGGCGCTGCAAAAGCGCAAATCAGCATCAGCAGGCTGGATTTGGGAATATGAAAATTGGTGAGGATGCCATCGGCGATCTGGAACGTGTAAGGGGGGTGAACGAATAAATTCGTGGCGCCACTGAAGGCGCGCGGCGCATCGAGAATGGCGGCCGGGGCGAGTCCGCCCTCCAGTGCGCGCAGGCTCGTTGTGCCCACCGCGATCACGCGACGGCCTTCCTTTTTTGCGCGAGCGATCGCGGCCACGGTCGCCTCCGGAATATAGAATGGTTCGGCGTCCACGAAATGCTCTTCGACGACATCGGCTTTCACCGGCCTGAACGTTCCCGGGCCAACATGCAGCGTCAGTTCACAGCGTTCGATTCCTTTTTTCTGAAGCTCCGCGAGCAGGGTCTCAGTGAAATGCAGGCCGGCAGTGGGCGCGGCGACGGCGCCCGGAGTCTGCGCGAAAACAGTTTGGTAGCGCTGCCTGTCCGCGGGCGACGACGGACCCGCCTCGCGCCGGATGTAGGGGGGCAGCGGCACCTCGCCGTGCTCGAGCATAAACGCGTTGAACTCGGCTTCCGGCGCGTGAATTTCGATCACATCGCCGGCTTCGCCGTGCCGCTCGAGCAGCGTGGCTTTGGGGCCGCCGATCAACGTAAAGGATTCGGCCACTTTGAGCTTGCCGCCGGATTTGGTGAGAACCCGGCGCCGTGTTCTTTCCTGGGCAGGCGCATCCGGCAACGGCGGCAGCAGCAGGAATTCCACTTTGCCGCCACTGGAATCCCGCGTCGCACGAAGTCGCGCGGGAATAACACGCGTGTTATTTAAAACGAGCAAATCGCCGGCCCGCAGCACTGCGGGCAGGTCGCGCACGGCCCGGTCGCTCCACTGGCGGCTGGCGCGATCAAGGACCAGGAGGCGCGAGGCATCGCGGTCGGGCAGCGGCTCCTGTGCGACGAGCTGCTCGGGCAGATGGAAATCAAACAGGGAGGTCTGCAACGCTACTTACCGCCTTCCATTTTCTTGATCGCGGCAGTCACGGCTTCTCTCACGCCGGCGTTGTCGTCGGGCAGTTTGGCGAGGAGCGGAATGGCGGCTTTCGCATCCGGTCCGATGGAGCCGAGGACCTGAGCGGCGCGCTCGCGGGAATCCGGATCATTGTTGGCATCCTGGATAACGGCGACGAGCGCATCCGATCCAGACTTGGCCGCCGCGCCCAGGGAGAGCAGGATTTCAGCGCTGAGATTGCGGATGTTCTTGTCGTCATCGGTCAGCAGATCGACGAGGTCCGACGTCGCGCTGTCGGAATCTTTGGGATCCATCCTGGCCCAGCCGGGCGCGCCGATTTTTTTCAAAATGCCGGCGGCCGTGCGTCGAACGGGCTTTTCATCGCTGCTGAGGTAATTCACGAGATCATCGACGGCATCGACCGCATCGGGGCCAAGATTTTCGAGAACGGCAGCGGCCAGGCGGCGCGTTCCTTTGTCTTCACTGTCGAGCATGAACGAGAGATCGCCGGCGGCGTCTCGGGCGGCGGGGCCCATGGCTTTCAGAATATCGGAGGCGCTCTTTTTTACCTGAAGACGTTCGTCATCGAGAGCATGCGCCAAGGCGCTCGCGGCATCCGCCCCGAGCGCGATCAGGCGCTTATTGGCTTCGGCCGCCGCCGCGGCGTCGGGCGACGCCAGATCCTCGATGTATTTATCCACAACGTTGGCTTCGATGACGCTGTCGATCAACCCCACTAAAGAGGCACGGGCCGCTTCCCGCTGCGCGGCATCGGGAGCGTTCAGCGTCCCGATGGCTTCACCGTACACTTTCGGATTTACTTTTTTGAGATCGGTGATCACCGACGCCACGGTGGCGACCGCCGACTCCTGAGCGTTTGCGTCAGTGGAGGAGAGATCGGAGTGAAGCTTTTTGGCGTGTGGCTTCCGCGCCAGCTTGATCTGCTCTTCGAGGCCGTTGAGCAACGCCATGGCTGCCGGTTTTTTCACGGCGGCATCCGGAGATTCCAGATCCGTGAACAGCTTGGGGAGTCCGGTGATCTCCGCGTTTTTGTTAAGCACAGTTGCGGCCGGCGCGCTCTCGCCGGCGAACAAACACGAACCCAACAGCAGCGCGGCCGTGAGCACCGTCGCTCGCAAAGAAATATCAATCATTCGATCAAATCCTTCACATTCATGCTTTCCAAGGACAGGCCGCATACGTTGCCTTGACGATTGGAAAGAGGTATACCTTCAATAGTTTAACCCAGCTCTGTCGCGCGCCTAGTCGTTCAATACAAAAATTGTCGGGGTCTTGTGTCGCCCCAAAAGGGCCTTGATTTTGAACCGCTCTTTTCCCAGGGCTTACGCCATTCTCATGTGCCGCCGCTCCGCGGTTTCACGGCAACGGAAATCCCGTTCAAGGCACGAAGAAAAAGAAATATGTGATTGAATGACCGACGGTATTTATCTGCCACTGGAATTGCTGCCGCGTGAAGCGCGCTACAGGCCGTCAAACTACGGCTTCTGGAGTTCGCTCGTTCGCCGCGGCGCATGGCTCGGATTTCTGTGGGCGTTGCTCACGATTATTTATGCGATCGTCAGCCGCTTCACGACCCTGCCCATGGCCGGCACGGACGTGTGGTACATCCTGTTCGGGACGCACGTGGCGGTATCCTTGGTGAGTGAGGTGTTGCGACGCAAACGGGCCGCGATCCAGTTTCAGGAACACGAAAACGCCATGCGCCTGCTGACTGCGGGCGAGGTCATTCAAGCGGGCGTGATTCTGGAAGAGCTCTGCGGAAAAACGCGAAAGACGCCGTGGCTACACGCACGGGTCGTCGCCAGCCGCGGCCGTATTTTTCTGATGAACGGCAATCACGATCAGGCGCTCTCGCTGTTCGCGGGGGCGCTGCACGGCGGCTGGATGGGACCCGCGCGCCCGCCCGCGGGGCGCTACTGGCCCGAACTGCTGGGCTCGATTGCATTGTGCTATGCCCTTAAGAATGAGATGGCGCACGCGGAGTTCTGGCAAGGCATCGCGCACGACCAGACTCCGGTTGATGCGCGGGGAGCGCTGGCGGTGCTGGATACCGTGACCGGAATTCGCAATGGACGCTTCGCGGTCATCGTGAAAGACGCCAAGGCGGCTCTGGAAAAATGCGGCGGCCTCCTCGCGCCTGCCGATCAGAAACTGCTGCGGGTTCTGTGCGCCTACGCCTTGTCACAGATCGATCAGAACTCGGTGCAGCGCGAAAAAATCGAAGACCTGCTGGAGCGCGCGGGAGCATTGAAGCCGGAAGAGTTTGATTATCTCACGCCACGCTGGCCGGAGTTCGGCGCGTTCCTCGCGGCGCATACACGTGCGGAATCCGCCCCCGACAAACGCGTTTCGTAGCGAAAAAAAAAGCGGCCTTTGCAGGCCGCGTTTCTTTTTCCGGATCAGGAATAATCGTTAGAACAGGAACTGGTAGCTGACCATCCAGACGTTGTTCTTCACTTCGGTGAAACCGCGTGCGGGCTGATTGGTCTTGTCTTCCTGCTCGTTGACGAACATGTAATTGTAAGACAGGCGGTGGCGGTAGCCATGCTCGTAGGCATTGGCGCCGACGGTCAGGACTTGCGTGCGGAAGAGGTCGGTGTGCGTGTCGGACTTGTTCAAATCTTCGACGACCACGTTCTGAAATTCTTCGTAGCGGACGACAATTTCGAGCGGTTTGAGCATGCGCTTGGCCATGCCGATGTAGCGGTTGTCGCTGCTTCCCTCCAGCTTCTCCGCGAAAATGCTCTCACTCAATTTATAGCCGGCACCGATATAAAAACCTTCGCGATGGAATGGTTTCGGTGCAGCCTGTTCGCCATTGGGGCCGCTTCCGAGTCCAAACGCGCGAACGGACAGGGGAACGGTGCGATCCTTCTGGTAACCATATTCACCGCGCAGCCAGAAGCCCTTCGTCGGACCCTGCGGCTTGTAGTACGCCCACGCCGCATGGCGGATGGCGTCGGTTTCGTCCCGGTTGAGCCCGTTCACGGAATCGGCTGTCGGATCGTCGTTGGAGGCTTCGCCGTGCGTGCCGAACTGGCCCGAGTAGCCCAGTTCGAGATTGCCCCACGGACCGCAGTTCCAGATCGGACGAACGAGGAAGCTGAACAGAAAATCTTTGTCGTCGTTATCATCGGAGCGGTTGGCGAACTGTCCGAGTCCAATCGGGTTGGGCCCGGCGGTGCCGAAAAAATTCCCGGCGCCGTTGAACACGCCCGTCCAGTACTGGAAGCGGTCGTCCCACCACGCACCGTGAATCTGGATGCCCAGATCGCGCTCGTCGTTAATCTGCGTCACCATCGCGCGCTCGCCGAAATCGAGATTGCCGCTGTCGCGCGGGCCTTCTTCGCCCATGCGCGGCTTGAACTGGCCGATGGTGATATCGTGATGCGGAATCACGCCGTGGTAATTGATATAGGCGTCTTCGAGCAGGCGATTGGCGGTGCCCGAACCGGTCTGAGCGGCGGCGACTTCAGCGGTGCTGCCGAGGCCGGGACCATTGACGTTGTCAAATTCGGGGCTGACGAACGGCTTGGATTTGAACAATCCCTGATTGGTCGGAAGACGGGGGAAACTGTTGTTTTCGCGCGACGCGTCGATGGCGATATAGCCGCGGATGTTTTCGTGAATATCCATCCCAAAACGGAGCTCGGCGCGGCGAACGCTGTAGCCGCCGTTGTCTACCGTCTCGCCCGTGCCCGGTCTGCCAAACACGTCGAGCGTGTGCTTGCCGCGGGGACTCACGTTCCAGAGTTGCAAGATACCGCCGATCTCGAGCTTGCCGCTCTGGGTGGTAATTGGAGCGTTCGGACCGAACTTCGAGGCCGTCAGAGAATCGATTTTGCCGATAGACGGTTTGGCGGTCGTGGCCTGCTGATTCAAGCGGCGGCGCAAGTCTTCGACTTCGCGACGTAACTCATCGACGCTGGTTCCCGCGTGACTAAATGTGGTGGAAATCAAGACAACGAGTGACAGCAAAATACCCCAAGAAAACTGCATTCACTACCCTCCCCCTGACGACGTTTGGAGCCTTTGAGAACGCCTATTAATATCAAAATTATCGCTCAAGTCCAGTCCTCGCCTCGGATTTTTTATTATCTTAAGCTGGAAATTACGTAAATTAATGCACAATGAGTCGTAAACCGCGAGGGCTTAGAATTCACCTAGTTTAGATGCCGGTCGAGGAGTCCTAGCAGCGTCATATATAAGGAGGGGCCCCGCCATGCGACGTTTGAGCGCCATTCTCGCTCTAGTTCTCCTGAGTCAATTTCTGCAAGCGGGAACGCTCTACGATTCGGGCGACCCCAGCCCTGCTGAACAGGCCGTTTTGGAACTCATAAACCGCGCGCGTGCCAACCCCTTAGCCGAGGGAACGCGGCTGGGCATTGACATCAAAGAGGGCCTGAGCGCTCAGGAAGCCAGCAACGTTGGCGTGCGTCCGCCTTTGGCCATGAACAAAATTCTGCTCGGCGCCGCGCGAGCGCACAGCCAGGATATGTGGACGCGGGCCTTCTTCGCCCACACCAATCCCGACGGCAAGTCGCCCGATCAACGCGTGACCGCCGCCGGCTACAATTGGACGTCATTCGGCGAGAACATCGCCACTGGCAGCAATCATAGCGCCGCCGATCTTGAAGACATATTGATGATTGATGCAGGCGTCACCGGACGCGGCCACCGCAAGAACCTGCTCGATATCATCAGCTCATTCAAAGAAATAGGCGTCGGCTTTTATTCAGGCAGCTCGGCCAATGCCATGAACTACAAGAATTTTCTGACGCAGGATTTCGGTGGCGCGGGCAGCGGCTTCTTCCTGGTCGGCGTCGTCTATAACGACGCCAACGGCAACGGCTTTTACGACATCGGCGAGGGTCTTTCGGGCGTCACCGTCACCCCAGATTCCGGCGTCTTCTCCGCTCTTACGGGCAGCGCCGGCGCCTACACTTTTCCCGTGGGCGCGACGGGGACGCTGAACGTATCGCTCTCCGGCGGAGGACTGGCCGCCAACACGGCGACCGTCATCCTGAGCGCCAAAAATGCCAAGTTGGATTTCAAATCACCGGCCGCCGCCGGCAGCGGCGTCACCGCGCCGGTCGTCCCAGCAAATTTGATCGCCGTCGGCGCATCGACGAATCAGATCGACGTGACCTGGACCGACGCGTCATCGAACGAAGACAATTTCAAACTGGAACGCAGCGCCGATGGCGCGACCGGCTGGGCTCCAATCGCCACGCCGCTGGCCAACGCCACTGCGTTCTCGAATACCGGCCTTGCTCCAGCGACAACATATTACTTCCGCATCCGCGCCTCAAATTCCGCGGGTGACTCCGCGAATTCGAACACAGCCAGCGCCACGACGTCCAGCGATACGGGCGGCGGCACCGGAGGTATAGGAGGCACGGGTGGTACCGGCGGCACGGGCGGCGCGGGCGGCACCGGGACAATGATTACGTCCGCGACCGACACCGATGGAGACTTGTTCCCGGATGAACTCGAGACCTATCTCGGCTCGACCAGCAGCGATGCAGCCTCTTCACCCAATGCGCCCAAAGCGCCGTTCAGTGCGATGCCGAATTTGAAAGTGGCACTGAACCTGAATTTCAGCGGCAAGCCTGAAAAGGACAGCCTCTCCTTAAGCTGGACTCACGACGTCCCCGCCGGATTCAGCGTAAACGGCCGGCAAGTGACCGTCGATTGTGGCGGCGTGTTGCGCGCGTTTACGCTCAGCATCAAAGGCAAGGGCAGCTCCGGCCGCGACACGTTTCAAATTCGCGGCAAGCTGAAAGATGGCGTCACGACCGCGCGGCAGGCGTTGAAACTGTCGCTGAGAATCAGCAAGGCAACCCTGGCCGCGACGTGGGTGGACGAGGCACTCATTGACGACACGCTGATCAGTGTGACACGCACGCTGCCGATCTATGTACTTGTTTCGGACAGTGCAACGGGCGCGACGTTTTACGAAAATCGTTCCGTCGTCTACAACGCGAAAAAGGGCAAAACCGGCAAGGCGAAATAAGCGCACGCCCCCGCCGCTGGTGCATCAGCCTTTTGAAAACAAGCGGAGTCAAGCATTCAGTTATTCCCATCACAATTTGTTCGACCCAGGTGCTGGACGCTGAACAAATCCACCAACGGCTCCACATTTTTCGCCAGATCGTACTCTCGCTCAATTACCGCGCGCGCCGCTTGTGTCTTCGCCACATGCGGCCGCGCATCGTCGAGGTAAGCGGCGATCGCTTCGGCCAGTGCCGCCGGATTTTTCTCCGCCACCCGCGTGCCCGTTTGAGGCGACAGAAGCTCGCCCATACTGCCGGCCGCCGTTCCGACCACCGGCAGGCCTAATGCAAATGCTTCCAGAATCGTATTCGGCACGCCGTCACTGTCGCCGTCATCAGCCGTTTCGTACGGCGCAAGAAACACATCGCTCTGCCTGAAAAAGGCCCGCAACGTCTCGCCGCTGGCCGGAGCATGCAGCGTCACTTTCGCGCCGAGATCGTGTCGCTTAATCTGCGCCCGCAGCTTCTTCTCCAGCGGCCCCTCCCCAAGCAGCACCAATCTAAAATCGCGATCACGCAATCCGGCGTCACCCGCCGCCGCGAGGAGCGTCTCAAATCCCTTCTTCGCCACGAAACGCCCCGCCGCCAAAATCCGCGGCACAGCCGACGGCGGGCGCGGGAGAAACGGAAATTGCTCCAGCGGCAAGCCATGCCGCATCAGCACGATCTTTTTTCGCTCATCCGGGAATCGGCATTTCTGCAGAAGATAATCCCGCGCACGGGCGTGGCAGGTAAACACGCGTGCGCAATCCGTGATTTTTTCTTCGAGCAACTGCGCGTCTACAAAGACATCGCGCGCGTGAACCGACATCGACAGCGGCAGCTTCGCCGCATGCGCCGCAATCCATGCGATGGTGGACGGCAAGCTCGCAAAATGCGCGTGAACATGAGTGAACCGGCCCTCGCGCAGCAGGTTCGCCAAGGTGTGAGCGCACTGCACTTTCGCGTAGGCGCTCAGTCCCAATTCTTTTTTCGCGAGCGCCCGGCGCCGCCGCAATTCCGCATCTTCATGATCGCTGGACAGCGCACGCGGCATGATGCAGCGCGGCAGTTCGATGCAGCGCTCGTTCAAACCCGCAAAATCAGGATCGGCACCGCCTCCCGGCAGCGCTCCCGCCTTCAGGCAGAAGAGGCTTAAATCAACGCCGCGCCGCAGCAACTCGGCACATTCGCGAGCAATAAACCGCTCGCTCCAGCGCGGAAACGTATCGACCACGACCGCAAGTTTCATAGCTCGAAAGTCTAGCCGCCCCTCTTATTGAAGTAGCCGGAGATTCAACTTTGCATAACAAAGTAATGCTCAAGAAAACAGCGCGGACGGCGCCTCAATACCGTTTTCTATTCGTACACCTCGCGACGGTGCCCCACGCGAACGACGAGCACCGTTAAAACCGCATCGTGGATTTCATAAATAATGCGATAGTCGCCAACGCGCACACGGTAGGCGCTCTGCCCGCTGAGCTTGGTATAGCCCGGTACGCGGGGATTGGGAGATAACTGATCAACTTTGGCGCGAATTCGTTCCTGAATAGTTCGCGGAAGGGATCTCAAATCACGAAAAGCGCGTGGAGAATAATCCACGCGATACATCAGAGGCCCAGCCTTTTGTAAACATCTTCGGCGGGAATCGTGCCCTTCACTTTTATTTCCGCGCGCGCCTTCTGCAATTCGCGGATGTCGATCTCTTCCTCAATGCGCTCGTAGGCCTGAATCGCCTCAAGGTCCTCCATGGGAACGATCGCGGCTTTTTTCCGGCCGTGTTTCACGACGATGCGCGCCTTGGTTGTGGCCGCACGGTCAATCAACGTATGCAGTTTGTTAACGGGTTTTTTCGCAGTCGCCATTGTACCCTCCGCTAGACATGAAGTTTACGGAACGCCCCCCGAGAAAGCAATC